>Ga0224748_10024_pt1 | contig 29810 bp, 28 predicted proteins | sample LIM_F_Water_Neg_FD_182074 | JGI IMG/M metagenome (GOLD analysis project Ga0224748, IMG submission 182074) | Enriched cells from gastrointestinal tract of the lab mouse from Pacific Northwest National Laboratory (PNNL), Richland, Washington... | ecosystem: Host-associated > Mammals > Digestive...
ACAACGTATCCCCGCAGAGTGCACAACGGATTCCCGGAATCTTATTGGCAGAAATACTGATGCCGATACCGGTTGTGCAGATCACGATCCCCTTCTCACAGGAGCCGTCTGCCACCGCCTTTGCCACGGCATGTCCGTAAACCGGATAGTCTGTGGATTCCCTGCTGTTGCACCCCATATCCCTGTATTCTACATTCTTTTCCTTCAGATGGCGGATTATTCTTTCCTTCAGCTCATATCCGCCGTGATCACATCCGATTGCAATCATCTTTCTCCTCCTTATCATGCCGCATGTGGATATCTTTCCCATATCCTTTCCACACTTATCTTCTTACACCCGTATGACTCTGTGTCCCGCCGCCTTCAGCAGCCGGTTCATAATTGCCTGTCCCAGTCCCGGTGAGGAAAAGCTCTCCGAATAAATTTTGGTCACACCCTCCTCGTCGAATTCCCTGAGTACGGCAAAAAGGTTTCTGGCAATGCTCTCCTCATCTCCGCGGCTTCCCACACATTTTATCACATCTGCACGATATTCCGCCAGCAGCTCGCGGCTTCCCAGGACACCCGTTTTTTCTCCGGCGTGCCTGTCCGCCTCCGCCGCCCGGTTAATATATTCCGCCACTCTGTCGGAGCTTCCCTCTACCACTACCAGTTCTCCCTTGGGCGCATAATGCCGGTATTTCATTCCCGGGGCCTTTGGTGCCTGGCCGCTGTCCTCATTCAGCAAGGCCGCATCCATGTCAACGCCCTCCAGCACCTGCTCCAGCATCTCTTCCGTAACATACCCCGGCCGCAGGATCTGCGGCGGCGAAACAGTCAAGTCTACAATGGTGGATTCCAGACCAATTCCCACCTGTCCTCCGTCCAGAATCATCTCAACCCTTCCGTCCATATCCTCCTGCACATATCTGGCCAAAGTCGGGCTGGGTCTTCCCGAACGATTTGCGCTGGGCGCAGCCACATATCCGCCGCTGTACTCGATCAGCTTCCTGGCCGCTGCGCTTGCGGGAAGCCGCACCGCCACAGTATCCAGCCCGCCTGTAACCTCTTTGGGAACACAGGCCGCCTTTTTCAGAATCATGGTGAGCGGCCCCGGCCAGAACGCATCCGCAAGCCTGACCGCATTCTCCGGCACTTCCGAGACGATCTTCCCGATATCCTCAAACCTGCTGATGTGGACGATCAAAGGGTTATCGGAAGGCCTTCCTTTTGCCGCGTATATTTTTCGGGCTGATTCTCTGTTCAACGCATCGCCGCCCAGGCCGTACACCGTCTCTGTGGGAAAAGCCACCAGCCCGCCTCCGCGTATGATTTCACCGCCCAGGCGCAGTGCCTGATCTTCCTCCGGAGTGAATTTCTCCGCATCCTGTCTGATTCTTTCTGTCACTGTTTTCATGGCAAATAACACCTTCCGGGCAGTTCATATATACCCTGCAAGCTCGGCTGCTTCTCCTTCGCGAACCTGGCTTCTACCCTTCTTCGGGCAGAGCTCCGGAAACCCTTCGGCTTCCCGGAGTCGCTTCGCTCGTCAAATGGGCGTACAGCCAGCCGCTCGTGCAAGCTCGGCTGCTGGTTGTACGCCCACTTGACTCTGCCCTTTGCGCACATTATACCACACCTTTTAAAAAAGGGGAAGGGTTCATTCCTGTTTGAAGAAAGCCGCACTTTGGTTCGGTTTTATACAGACGGAAAATGGCAAAAAAACAATTAAACAGGTTTAAAAGCAATAAAAAGGTTTAATTTGGTTAAAAGTGTGTTATAATGGAATCCAAGACAGAATTTTATTATAAAACGGATAAGGAGGTTTACATATGGGAATCAGAGCAGAGGACGTCTTCCGTCCTGGGGCATTTCCTGAATACACCTATATCTCACGAAAATCTGCCATTTCCGACCTGCCCTATGAATTCCGGTTGATGCAGGCCATCAAGGTATCCGGATTCCTGACTTCTCTGGTAGGCCCTTCCAAAATGGGAAAAACCATTTTATGCGAAAAGGTCATTGGCTTTGAACATATTGTGGAAATTTCCGGAGCAGACTTTGATGAGGATACGGATTTCTGGAAACTGGTCTCTGTCAAAGCCGGGCTTGCATACGAGGGCCAGTTTGCATCCGAAAAGCAGATTCCGAGCACCAGCGATAAATATACCAAAAAAGAAACCTTCTCTCTTACCAAGGATAAGATCATTGAATATTACAAGGAAAACAATCTGGTTCTGGTCATAGACGACTTCCATTATGCCCCGGAGGGAAAACGGATGCAGATTGCACAGCAGCTCAAAGACGCCATCCGCAGAGGCTTCAAAGCCATTGTCGTATCCCTCCCCCACCGGGCAGATGAAGCAATCCGGCAGAATGCAGACCTTTCCGGCCGTCTAAGCCTGATCAACATGGAGCCATGGGAAGTAGATGATTTAAAGGAAATTGCCAAGCTGGGCTTTGGAAAGCTGAACATTTCCATAGAGGATTCCATTGCGGCGCAGATTGCCGTAGAAAGCCTTTCCTCTCCTCAGCTGATGCAGTATATCTGCCTGAACATCTGCACCATACTGGAAATGTCCGGGGAAGAAAGCCGGCAGATCCGCCAGGAAATTCTGGAAACTGCCTATCACTATACCACTGCGAACTTTGAATACGGAGATGTGGTGTCTCTGATGCAAAAGGGGCCGAATACACGCGGTAAAAGCCGGAACACATTCCGGACCGTCAGCGGCCAGGAACATGATATTTACGAGCTGATTGTAAAATCTATTGCAGAAAATCCGCCCATTATGAAGCTGGCATTTGAGGATGTAAAGGAACGTATCTACCGCCTGCTTGCAGACGACAGCAAAAAGCCTTCCCCCCAGATGCTCCGGGAAAGCCTGGCAAAGCTGAAAGAATTACTGCATGGGCGGGAAGATATTTTCAAGGTACTTGACTGGAAGGAAGGGAGTCTGTATATTTTAGACCCTCTGTTCCTGTTCTATCTGCGATGGGGAGGCGCACGTTAAAGACAATGTTTAACATTCCTAAAGCTATAACCAGTATACAAGATGCTATTACAAGACTGAAAAATGTAAAAGACGGTCAGGAATTTTCCGTTTTGCTGCCTGACTTAAGAACTTTTCTCAAAACATTGGATATAGATTCCCAATCCCTGATGGAGTTGGAGCAGCAGGCATACTATGTCATAAATGAATACTCTGACAAAGAAACCAGAGACAATCTGGATGCTGCAAGGAAACGGGTCATCAAATATCTGGAAGAAATCATGACCGGCTGCCCTGCAGACGACCAGCTTCTCACCGTGCTGGAAAATTACTACCTTTTTCTGGAAAGCCTTCTGGAGCATCCGCCCCACAAGCGCGGCGGCATCCAAAAAGAACAGCTGTCAGGGCTGAAAATCCAGAATGAATACGACGTCCAGCACCTGCTGTATGCCTATCTGAAACCCCTCTATCCACTGGCAAGGGCTGAGGTCAGTGAGGATACCGGCTATGGCACAGTCCGGACAGATATCTTTCTGGATTCCGATCATGTCATTGAAGTAAAGTGCACTCGACGCAGCATGCCGCAAAAAAAACTGATAGAAGAAATGGAAGCGGATATGGTGCATTACCATGCGGAACATATCTATTTCTTTATTTATGATAAGGAAAAAATGATTGAAAATCCCCAGCTGCTCTGCAATATCTATGAAAACAAAGTAAAAGGGAAGCAAATACATATCATTATCCATCAGCCGAAAATACTATAAAAATCTTTCTGCGGAGAGAGTGTATCAACTACCAAACATATCTTTCCTGAAAAGAAATCCTTAATAAGCTCTCCGCAGAATGCCTTACTGTCTCTCCTGCCTATTTCTCATTTTCATTGAGATATTGCAGGATCCCCATATGTATAGCCCAGGCCAGGTATTCCTGATAGTCACTGTCACAGAGTTTTTCCGCCTCGACACTGTTTGACAGAAAGCCGCACTCCACAATGACAATGGGAATTCCCGTCTTTTTCAGAAGATAATAGCTGTCATTCGCTTTGATCTGCCTATTGTTCTCCGGATCCACCTTTCCCACCAGCTGTTTCTGGATACAGTCCGCCAGCTCCTGTCCCTCTTTGCTGCCAGTATAATAGAACACCTGGGCTCCGTGCACATATTCCTCCGGATAACTGTTCTGATGAATACTGACCGTCACATCAGGGGCGGCTCGATCGATCAGCTCGATCCGTCTCTTCATATCCTGAACCTTTTTATTGGATGCGTCCGGGTCGTTCAGCCCCGCATCGTCCTCCCGGGTCATGATCACCCTGACATCATTCGCCTCCAAATATTTTTTCACCATTTCGGCAATCTGCAGATTAATCTCCTTTTCCTTCGCCCCATTGATACCTACTTTTCCGGGATCATCCCCCCCGTGTCCCGCGTCGATCACCACGCATTTTACATCCTCCCGCACACTTTCGGTTTCCGTCCCTCTTCCCATCGTGTACCTGACCGCTTCCTTTCCCACATACACAAGCGAGAGCAGAAGCGCCATCCCCGCAACGGCCGAGAGAAGTCTCCGGTTCCATTTATCCATCCCTGTCACCTGTACCCAATCTGTTTTTCTTCATATATATTCTTTCTCCTTCTTTCCTATTCCCAAGCTGTCAGCTCCCTTTTTATTCCGTTCAGCCAGAAGGCTGAACTGTTCCCTTAATTTTTCTTAAAGAACCTCAAAACTATTGCATTGCTCTTCCTTTTATTATAATATAAAAGCAGCATCGGTTGGTATACGGATGCAAGAGGTAAATAGAGGAATGTTGAAATGAAAAACTCCAGGAAAATCCTGTCTGCAGTATTGATAGCCGCAGCAGCGATATGTCTGATTGCCGCCATTGCATTGACGGCACAGCGGTTTACAGATACCATGCAGACCCGCAATACAATGGATGAACTGCGGACCTCCACGGAGCCCCTTCCCCCGGAGAGTTCTTCCGAGCCGGAGGAATCCCCTTCCCCCAGCCCTGTCCCGGAAAGTACCCCGGAGCCTGTGGAAACACCGACCCCCACCCCCTCTCCGGTAGTCAACCCATACCTTGACAGTTTCCTGGCAAACGATGACATGGCTGCGTGGCTTCAGATTCCCGGGACAGATATAGACTACCCGGTTATGTGGACTCCACGGGATGAAGAATATTATCTCCGCAGAGGCTTCGACGGCGCCCGGAATCAAAACGGCTGTCTGATTCTGGATACCGACAGTTGTCTTGACCCGCTGACGACTAACCTCATAATACATGGGCATAATATGAGATCAGGAACCATGTTTGGCACCCTGGAAGACTACGAGGATGAGGCTTACTGCCAGGAACATAACCGCATCATCTTATATACAGAAGATTATCAGCATAATTACGAGGTAGTTGCGGTATTTCGTTCCCAGGTATACAAAAAGTCCGATACCGTATTTAAGTTCTACAAGTTCTTTCAGGCAGACACTCAGGAAGAATTTGATGATTTTTATGAAAATATAAAGGCATTGTCTTTATATGACACCGGTGTCACAGCAGAGTTCGGAGATTGTTTCATCACATTAACCACCTGCTCTAACCATGTGGAGCAGGGAAGATTCGTCGTTGTCGCAAAAGAGGTCGAAAGCGGCGACACCTATCTTCCCCTCGAAGAAGAAGTTGAATAAAAAGGAGGCTTCATTATGAAAAGAAGAAGTAAAGTATTCGCATCACTGCTGGCCGCAGCCGCCCTTCTGTTGTCTGCCGGCAACACCCTGACCGTAAAGGCTGAAGAACCTGTTACCTACTCGGTACAGTACCTTGGCGGAGAAATCAACCAGTGGCGCTTTCTGACCGGGTCAACCTTCGACACCACACAGGCCCACATGGGCGCCGATCTCCTCCCCACTCTGTTGAAGGACGGGGATTTGGTGGTAGTCTACAACGGAGAAGACAAGCCTCAGAAAACGCTTGATCTGGGTTCGGCAAAGCTTGGCAATCTCACCGTTTATCAAGGTGCCACCGCCATTGTCACCACCGGCGGAGTCAAGGACTGTTATATTCTGGCCGACACCTACTGTGCCGTCAACGGCGATGTAACCAACGCGTATCTCTATGACAATGCAACCTGTACCTTCAACGATAATGTGCTGGATATGACTCTCTACATCAACGATAAGCCTCATTCCAACATCACCTGCGGCGGAACAGTGGGACGCTTCTATGTTTACTCCCTCTCTGCCGACAAATCAACAAATGTATTTTACGACATTGCTGCCGGCGCTATGAAAATGGAAAACGGAACCTTCCAGATTCCTTACGACAAGTACAGTCCCACTCCCTCGGAGGATTACACAAATGCAATGGAATCCGCTTCCAATCCCGTTCCCCCGGCAGAAGATACTCCCGCCGAAACACCTGCTGAAAGCACTCCTGCTCAGACGCCTGCCGATGAATATGACCATGTTCCCAAAACCGGCGACAGCACGTTATACCTGTGGCTGTTCTGTGCCTCTGCAGCCTGCCTTACAGGTGGCCTTCTTCTCCGAAACCAAAAGCATAGCTAATAGGAAAAATAAAAAACCTGTCTTTTCCACAAGCAAAAAAGGAATCGCTCCAGCGGTTCCTTTTTCTGTTCTTTTTCTGTTCTTTTTCTGTTCTTCTCCGATCCTTCTTTGCTTACTGTTCCTTCTTCGCTTCTCTGTTCCTTCTTCGCTTCTCTGTTCCTTCTTCGCTTCTCTGTTCCTTCTTCGCTTCTCTGTTCCTTCTTCGCTTCTCTGTCCCTTCTTCGCTTCTCTGTTCCTTCTTCGCTTCTCTGTTCCTTCTTCGCTTTCTCTTCTTTCTCTATTCTTTTTCTTTCGGTCAGTTTGTCTGTGCGTACGCGCTCACCAGCTCCCATACAGCCTGTGTTCCGTAGCCCAATCTCCACACGGCAACACCACCGATATTTCTCGTTCCCATCACATTAAGCTTTACCTTCAGCGACTCCAAATCCTCAATCCAGATCTGATAAAGGGTATCACCGCTCTTCCACTCCACATAATTCTGACAGGTGGTTTCATCCCACTCGGCGGCGCCTTCCTTTCCTACACGCTTCAGATAATCGTTCATATTACACAACGGAATGGCATCATCCGTCACCTGAGTCCCCTCTGTCTTCCACACCCGGGTATAAAAAGGAAGGGCATTTATTACCTTTTCGGGAGCCACCTGCTCCAGCGTCCGATCCAGACCACCCGATACATAATCGATGCTGGCAACACTTCCCGCTTCTCCACATCCGCCCCAATGCTCGTCATATCCCATGATGATCACATAGTCCGCGACCTGTCCCTGAATATCCAGCCTAGCGTAATTGGTGGAATTCAGCGGTACATAATTGTCAATGGATAAGGTCAGGCCGTTCTTCCGGCACAGCACGGACAGTTCTCTTAAAAACTGATTAAAGTGTTCCCTGCTCTCCCCTGACAGCTTCTCAAAGTCAATATTGATGCCGTCAAGTCCGCACTCCAGCGTTGCAGCAACCATATCCTGCACCAGTTTTTGACGCCTTGATGTGGCAGAAAAAAGGTGGTTCCCGTCAATCTGCTGGCCGGCATTGAAATCATCCCAGACTCCCCAAACCTTCAGCCCATAACCATGAGCCCGGTTTACATACTGTGCAGATGCGAAGGAGCGAAATGAACCTTCACTGTCCGTCAGACTGAACCAGGTAGGCGCTATGACATTCATACCTTTTCCTTCCGCCACCACTGCATCCAGCGTTTCATTTCCGCCAAGCCCGTATACAGCATGCCACCCCAGACTGATCCGCCCCTCCGGCGCCGCCCCGGTATACTCTGCCGGGACATAGTCTGTCACGGGTATCTCTACTTCCGTGTTCAGGTTCTCCAGTCTTTTATTTTCCACATATCCGATCATGGAGTCGGCGGTTTTCACCCTGCTCCAGGTATCCATCTCCTCCAGCAGCTCCACCGTCTCTCCCTTTTCCAGTTCCCTCAGAATTGCGCTCTTGATGCCTCCCAAAACGCGAAGCTGGGTCTTTTTGGCAATGTCATAGGTTTGCTTCACCCCCCACTCCGTGTATACCTGAAGGTGTCTGTCAAATCTTTCCCAGGAAAAATTTGCAAAGAGCCTCACATAATCCGCCGCCACATAAAGCTTGTCCCCCGCCAGATAGCATACTGTATATTCCGTGGCATGATCTCCCTGGCTGTCGCTGTAGCCCGCCTGACCAAAATTCGCGGTAAAAGTCTCGTCTGCCGAAGTGAACAGCAGTTTCTGCTCAGTCCGATCCGCATAAAAAATCTCATTGAAGTAAGTCTTTACCGTATCCAGGTCAAAGTAAACTACTCCTCCATTCACCACAGCCTGTTCCGGAATAAAGTCATCCTGCAAAACAATGGCAAGACTTCCGTCCTCTCCTTCCGCTGCTCCATCCGTCACTCCATAATATTCATTCAGATCCGCATGTTCCTTGCTGTAGGAATACCTCTCTATCAGCTTTCCGCCAAAGCTCACTGCTCCGACTATAACGATCAGCAATATAGCTATTATCACCGGTATCATTTTTTTCATTATCTGATATAGTTCCTTCCCTGTTTAAAAGTGTGTATGAGTAACTGTCCGTATTCTGTAGAATCGAACAGTTACATCATAACACATTCGATGTATTAAGTCATTACCATTTTTTTGAGTATATACTCATTTTGTAACATTTCTGTAACATCGTTTCCTGCCGCCTCAGCACAAGAGGCAATCCTTTTCTTACGGCGGCAGGCTTACGAGCTCAGGAGGTATGCGGCTTACTGCTCGGTAACTCTGTCGAAACGCACCTGTTCAAGCTTGCCTGCATCACCAAATACATAATCTGCCATATAAGGGCTGTTTTCCCGCACGGATCTCGCTGCCGCCTCGCTGGGAAGCGCCGTCTCACCGTCCACATAAAGCCCTACACCTTTATCACGCATCTGCTCAAAAAGAGCCTCCATGTATTCTCTGGCAGATTCCAGATCTGTCATTACTGCATTTTTTTCATACAATTGGTTTTCCTCCATCCATTAAGAATGACCAAAAGGATCGTGATGAATCGTAAATGCGCCCGGCTGTACTCCTCCGGCAAAATCTGCCAGCTTCAAAAGAGATTAAAATGAATTATTTTTGTGAAAAATTGTTAGTTGAAAAACCATGACTGTGCAGGCACCAGCTTCTGTGCGTCAACACTTGCAAGACATCCATAGAATATATGTCAGAATTCTCAGATTCGCCATATAATATGATTAGGATGAAACGGGACGATTCGCCCCCGATAAAGTTAAATCAACCGAATTTACAGACCGCGCCTCCTTTCGTGTACCGATTGCCGGAGGCATTTACAACACGATTATAGTATATTATTTTTGTTTTGGCAAGCTTTATCTGAAAATTATTAAAAATAATTAAACTTGAATCCTGCTATTGACTAAAAAGGTGCAAGAGGATATGATACTTTTAATTCCCCGAAGACCTGTACTTTTTGCAATTTTGAATATAAATGCCCGGCGGGCGCCTCACCCTGCGCCCTGGTTAAAGTATGTGTTTTGCACTGTCTTACACATCGGGCGGATGGGAGTCTGAATGAAAATAGAAAAAGTAAATGAGAATCAGATCCGCTGCACGCTGACCCGCGAGGATCTTGCCAGCCGCGAATTAAAGATAAGCGAACTTGCCTATGGCACGGAAAAGGCGAAAAATCTGTTCCGTGACATGATGCGGCAGGCCAATTTTGAATTTGGATTTGAAGCGGAGGATATTCCGCTTATGATCGAGGCGATTCCGCTGAACGCAGAATGTATTGTGCTGATCATTACAAAGGTGGAGGATCCCGAAGAGCTGGATACCCGTTTTTCCAGATTTGCCCCCTCTGTCACGGAAGACGAAGAATTGGAGGAATATGCGGAAGCCGGAGCCGACGAGGTGCTTGACCTGTTCCGCAGGCTGCAGACAGAACAGAACGAGACGGCCGGAACGGATGCGGCCCCCAATGCCGGACAGGGAACCGCGGCCCTCTCGCGGGTGTTCCGAATGGATAGTCTCCAGGCAGTTATGAGCGTCAGCCAGCTGATCGCATCCCATTTCCAGGGTGCCAGCACACTTTACAAGGAAGCCGCCTCCGGAAAGTTTTTCCTGCTGCTCACCGGAACCGAAGAAACACAGTCCTCCTTCGACCGGGTCTGCAACATTGTCTCCGAGTACGGAACGCTGCAGCGCAGTTTTTCCGGTACCAGCGGCTTTCTGACGGAGCACTGTGAGGCGCTGATCCGCAATACTGCGGTACAGTCCCTGGGAATATAAAAGAACCATTTCACCCGGGTAGTTCTCTGCCCTTTGGGGACGGAATATGATTATTCAGAAAAGGAGACGGCATGCAGAATCACACGCCGTCTCCTCTTTCCTTTTATGCTTACAGCTCCTCGATCGCCTTCATCAGGTCGTCTATGTCGATGCCGTGCACCATGGCAGCTTCCTCCAGGGATTCACCCTGTGCGGAAGGGCAGCCCAGACAATGCATTCCTGCTTCCATCAGAACCGGCGCCACATCCGGATTGGCGCGCAGGATCTCACCAATGGTCATTTCCTTCGTTATTCCGCTCATCGTCGTTTTCTCCTTTCCCGCATCCGCAGATGCCTGCTATCAGTATATTACTTTCCCCAAAATATGACAAGTTATTCTTTTTTGATCAGACGTTATATAATACTTGCTTCTTACTATAAAACAATTATAAAGTTGTTGTATCCAATTAATGTATATGTTATAATTTTATTGTAATTCCTTTTTTCTGCCAAATAAACAGAATCCATCACAGGAGTATCCATTATGAAAAAATACCTGCAGACAATTCTGCTGATGTTGTGCCTCTGCATACTGACCGCCTGCGGCAGAGAGAACAGCGCCTCCGGCTCCCTTGCCGACCAGGAATTTTACGATATCCGAAAGGAAGAGGACACCGTTTTCGGCGCAATCCTTTCCGGCAGCCTGCTGGGCACACAGTTTTACGACGACAAGCCAATCCAGGTTTTCAGAGATGCGGGCGGCATATGGTCTCTGCCCGCCGGCGCACTTCCCACCGACAAGGAAAATCTTCTCCCCAAGTTTTCTTCCTTCCCTGACAGCTGGTTTCTCACCAGCACAGGCAAAAGCATCCTGTTTTACGGCCGCTTTTCGGGAAGCTGCATCCGGATTCTGGACGAGGCGGGCGAAATCCTTCACACCCTTGACAACATTATCGGCCGCAGCGTTTGTGAGACGGAGGAAGGAAAAATTTATGTTCTGGCAGAAGAGAATGAAAAGGTATTTGCAGCCGAGCTGAACCCCGACAGCGGGGGACTGATCAGGCTGAAGGGGCTGAACCTGAGCCAGGCCAAACTCCAATGCCTGGGAACCGGAGCGGAGGGCCTGATGCTGATGGACGAGTCCGGCGTCTGGAGCGTTTCCGCAGAGGAAAACAGCGCTTCCAGAAGCCTTGTACTGCCTTTTTCCGGCACCTCCTACATGGATATGATCTCCGATCCCGGTTCTAACCCGGAGCTTTCTCTCCGGGACGCCGCCGCCTTTCGGATGACGGATGAGGATTCCGTGGAGCTTCTCTGGAGGTACGAGGGGGACGGAGGAGTCCTCCTGCAGACCCTGCGATATGAGAAAATACCAAAAACGGTCTTACGCTTCCGCTGTTACCAGATCAGCAGCTGGCTGGCCGATTGCATCCATACGTTCAACCGCACAAACGAACGCTATCAGATCGTACTGGAGCAGCCGCCCTCCTCTTCCGCAGAAGGTTTTGTTTCCATAGATGACCTTCAGGATTTCTGTCAGCGCACAGACATGGAAATCGGCGCGGGGAAGGGCGCCGACCTGATCTACGGAGGCGCCAGCCAAAATTTGAGCGCTCTGCTGGAAAAAGACGCCCTGGAGGATCTGACCCCCTACCTGAAGCGCGCCGGTATCCACAGGGAGGATTATTTCCCGGTGGCCTTCCTCCAGGGAAAGGATCCGAATACCATCTGCGGCATCGTCCCCCAAATTCTCCCTTCCAGCCTCTGGATCAGCAGTGCTGTACTGGGGGCGGAGGAGGATCCGAACATTGAGAGCGTCATAAACGCCCTGTACGATTACCCCGGGAAAGGTTCCGTTTATTACGGCCTTCCCCAGTCCGCCCTGCTGTGGCTCTTTTTAAACGGAACCCAGGATTTCTGGGGCGCCGTAGATTTTAAGCGGGGAACCTGTGATTTTGATACGGAGCTGTTCCGGAAAATACTGGAGGTGGCAAAGCGCTACGGCAGCCAGGCCTACCGGGACAGTCCGGAACTCCTGAGCGACCGGATCCTCACGCCTCTTGGCTCGTTTGAGACCAAAAGCGAGCTGGAAGCCCAGGGAAAGGCCGCCATCGGTTTCTTCTTCGACGACGGCGTCTATGCCCAGATATCCCCGAATGACATTCTGGCCATCAACGCCGACTCGCCGTACAAGGAGGGCTGTTGGGAATTCTTCGCCTTTTTGCTGCAGGAAGAGACCCAACAGGCGAATCCGGAATACTCCCCGCCCAGCTCTCTTCCCACAAACCGGAAAGCATTTGCGGCACAGCAAACTGACCTGCTGGAGCGAAGCGGCACGCGTGAAGATGTGACTCTCTCTTACGGCATACTATACGACACCTGCACGGAGGAAGATGCGGCCGAGCAGCTGGAGATCATGGAGACGGTTCACTTTCTTCCTCTGCACACTCAGGCCGTCCTGAACATCATTTACGATGAGGCAAAGGACTACTTTGACGGTCTCAAGCCCGCGGAGCTCATCATTGAAAATATAAACAATCGCGTACAGCTTTATCTGAATGAAAGATAACAGGGAAACCATTGCCATTGTATACAAAAAAGTACACCAAAGTACGCCGCCAGCCTTGACTCTGCGCATGGTTTTTCTTATAATGATAAATATGAATCAGCGGTAACTTATTCATCTATGAACCAATCAAATTTTAAGAGGAGGCATTTCAAATGAAACCGATTGAAACTGATTTTGTACGCGGTAAGTGGGACAAAGAAGTCAATGTCCGTGACTTCATCCAGAGGAACTATCATCCCTATGACGGCGACGATTCCTTCCTGGCAGGCCCTACTCAGAACACCAAGGATCTGTGGGCAATGGTGCTTGACCTTCAGAAGAAGGAGCGCGAGGCCGGCGGCGTTCTGGATATGGACACCAAGGTTGTTTCCACCATCACCTCCCATGGCCCCGGTTATCTTGACAAGAGCAAGGAGACCATCGTAGGCTTCCAGACCGATAAGCCTTTCAAGAGATCCCTGCAGCCTTACGGCGGTATTCGTATGGCAGAGAAGGCATGCTCAGACAATGGCTACGAGGTTGATCCCGAGATTTCCGAGTTCTTTTCCACTCACAGAAAGACCCACAACGCAGGCTGTTTTGATGCTTACAACCAGGAGATGAGAGCCTGCCGTTCTTCCCATATCATCACCGGCCTTCCCGATGCTTACGGCCGCGGACGTATTATCGGTGACTACAGACGTGTGGCTCTGTACGGAATCGACAGACTGATCGAGGACAAGCAGGCACAGAAGGATTCCACCGGCCGCGTTATGACCGATGACGTAATCCGTCTTCGCGAGGAGCTTTCCGAGCAGATGGTTGCCCTGAAGATGATGAAGGAGATGGCTGCTTCCTACGGCTGCGATATCTCCAATCCCGCTACCAACGTGCAGGAAGCAATCCAGGCAGTATACTTCGGATATCTGTGCGCAGTAAAGGAGCAGAACGGCGCTGCAATGTCTCTTGGCCGTACCTCTACCTTCCTTGATATCTACGCAGAGAGGGACCTGAAGAACGGCACCTTCACCGAGGAGCAGATCCAGGAGTTCATCGACCACTTCATCATGAAGCTGCGTCTGATCAAGTTTGCCCGTACTCCTGAGTACAACCAGATTTTTGCAGGCGATCCCGTATGGGTAACCGAGTCCCTGGCCGGCGTTGGTGTAGACGGACGTCACATGGTTACCCGGATGAGCTTCCGTTACCTGAATACCCTTTATAACCTTGGGCCTTCTCCCGAGCCGAACCTGACCGTACTCTGGTCCACCAGACTTCCTGAAGGCTTTAAGAAGTTCTGTGCGAAGACTTCTATCCAGACCTCTTCCATTCAGTATGAGAACGACGACCTGATGAGAGCTACTCACGGCGACGACTACGGTATCGCATGCTGCGTATCTTCCATGGTAATCGGTAAGGAGATGCAGTTCTTCGGCGCCCGCGCAAACGTGGCAAAGTGCCTGCTGTACGCTCTGAACGGCGGTGTGGATGAAGTCACCAAGAAGCAGGTCGGTCCCAAGTACCGTCCTGTTACCGGCGATGTTCTTGACTATGATGATGTTATGAGCAAGTTCATCGACATGCTGGAGTGGCAGGCAGATGTATATGTAAATACCCTCAACATCATTCACTACATGCATGACAAGTATTGCTATGAGAGGGCTGAGATGGCTCTTCACGACAGAGACGTCAAGAGATATTTTGCAACCGGTGTTGCAGGACTCTCCATCGTTGCCGACTCCCTTTCCGCAATCAAGTATGCCAAGGTTGAAGTTGTCCGTGACGAGGACGGCATCATCGTGGACTTCAAGACCACCGGTGATTTCCCCAAGTATGGTAATGATGATGATCGTGTAGACGAGATCGCTCAGGAGATCGTTCACAAGTTCATGACCGCGATCAGACGTCATCACACCTACAGAAACGGTGTGCCCACCACTTCCATCCTGACCATTACCTCCAATGTGACCTATGGTAAGGCTACAGGTAATACTCCTGACGGACGTAAGAAGGGCCAGCCTTTCGCACCCGGTGCAAACCCCATGCACGGCCGTGACACTCATGGCGCAGTTGCTTCCCTGGCTTCCGTTTCCAAGCTTCCTTTCAATGATGCGCAGGATGGTATCTCCAATACCTTCACCATCATCCCCGGAGCTCTGGGCAAGGAAGATCAGGTATTCGCAGGCGATCTGGAGCTTGATCTGAAATAAGCCGGATATCATACAACGTATTCATACGGCGTAATTTCAGCCTGGCTGTCAAGGCGGCCGGGCTGATTCAAAAGGAGACACTATGGACGAGAACAAAATGATTGACGACCTTGTAAAGATGCTGGATTCCGGTATGACCGACGGAGTCGGCCATGTCAATGTGGAGTGCGGCGAAAATGAGGAGCAGTCAAGGAACGTTCAGACAATGGGCTGTACGGATTGTTCCAGAACACCGTTGGCCTGCAGTGTACCTACCCTCCACGAGGGTTTAGATGACTACAAATAGCAGATAGAAGGAGGAAACTATCATGGCAGCAAGTGCAGCACAGGTTGACAACCTTGTAAATTTATTGGATGGTTACGCAACAAAGGGCGGCCATCACTTGAACGTAAACGTTCTCAACAGAGATACCTTACTGGATGCTCAGCAGCATCCCGAGAACTATCCTCAGCTTACGATCCGTGTATCCGGATATGCAGTGAACTTTATCAAGCTCACTCCCGAGCAGCAGGCTGACGTTATTTCCCGTACCTTCCATGAGGGAATCTGATCGTCAAGGTCAAACAGGGGCGTGTCAATTGACACGCCCTCTTTTTATCTTACAGGAAATCACGTCACAATTTCTCTGAAAACGAAACCGTTATCCATGTACAATACAGAACAGTCCGCAGAGGTATTCCCCTGCGGACCATAACTTTACTGATCGAATTTCTCATATACTGCTTATTCAGTCTGATTAGCCGAGCAGTGAAAGAACACCCTGGTTGCTCTGGTTGGCCTGTGCCAGCATCGCCTGGCCTGCCTGAGACAGAATATTGTTGTTGGAGTACTTCACCATCTCGCTTGCCATATCCGTATCGCGGATCTGAGCTTCTGCAGCAGTGGTATTCTCCACCACATTATCCAGGTTGTTGATGGTGTGCTCCAAACGGTTCTGAACTGCACCCAGCGTAGAACGCTGTCTGGAAACCTGTACGATGGCATCTGCAATGGTATTGACAGCCTGATCTGCATTGGAAGAGTCCTCTCCGGTCACGCTTACCTTGTTGATACCAAGGCTCTTAGCGCTCATAGACTGGATATCCACGGAAATCTTGTTGTCTTCAGTGGTGTCCGCGCCTACCTGCAGACTGAAATTCAGGACATCGGAGGCCTTTTCCACAGAACCTGCCTCGGTAATACGCAGCTCAACTTTGACATTCTCAAAATTTACTGCCGTATCTGCGGTATTGTTTGCATGTGCTGCTCCCTTTAAGAAATCAGCTGCCGTTCCCTCAAAATCAGCTGCTGCAAGAGCCCCCAATGCTGTTACGCCGGTCTTGGACGCAAGTATTTCCTGCGTATAATCCGACTTCTCCGTCCCAGTCACATTGTTCTTATCATCATAGGACTTGGAAACCTGAGTAGCGGTCACTACAACACTTGCCTTATACCCATCCGCCTCCAGCAGCTTGTTCAGATCATCAAGGGTCTTAAAAGTATTTGCCTCCAGACCTGTTGTTTTGCCTGCATCATAGGTATATGTCTTGCCGTTGATGGTAATCGACTCGCCGTCCATCAGCACGCCGTTTCCTGCGCCTGTTGCCAAAGTAGCACCAGTTCCCGCCGTAGTGGCTCCTTTTACTCCTCCGATAGAAAAGGCAAAAGATTCGCCGGTAGCGCCTTTGCGCAGCTTTGCATAGTCATCGTCTGTAGCCGTTGTTTGATTGGCTATCTCCGCAAAACCGTTTGCTCTTACAGCGGTTCCGGGTGCCGCCGTTGTAGCGGACTCAAACTTAATGCTCTGTACCGCATTTTTGGTATCATCTGTTTTTGTTCCGTCCAGCTTGGATTCCACGGACAGCTTGCCGGTCTTATCAGCGCTTGCCTTGAAAACGTGTTTCAAAACATCGTCATTATTCAAGGCTTCCGCAAAATTTGCTGCTGTAGCTGCCGCATCCTTCCCTGCCTTGAAGACAATATCCCTTGTCCTCTTATCACCGTTCTCGTCCAGATACTCAATTGTAGCAGTATCCTCCGTTCCGGCATCCAATGCATTTGCTGCAACATCACTGAAGGTAGCACTGAAGATATTTCCCCTTGCTTCCGTTATGGCAGCTTCCTGAATCTTTCCGTCAACCTTTGCACTTACCTCGCCCGCATTCTTATTTTTCCCGGCGCCCTTCAGCAGATAGGTCTCGTTGAACTTGGTGGTCTCGGAAACACGGTCGATCTCGGTGACAAGCTGGTCGATCTCGTCCTGTACGGACTGGCGGTCTGTCTCAGACATGGTGCCGTTTCCGGCCTTCACAGCCAGCTCATTCATTCTCTGGAGCATGTCGTGTACTTCAGTCAACGCTCCCTCAGCGGTCTGCACTGCAGAGATACCGTCCTGTGCGTTGGCGGACGCCTGAGTCAGTCCTCTGATCTGCTTTCTCATCTTCTCACTGATGGAAAGGCCTGCAGCATCATCAGCCGCACGGTTGATCTTGTAACCGGAAGAAAGCTTCTCGGTGGACTTAGCCTGGGTCTTGGTGGTCAGACCAAGCATTCTGTTGGAATTCATTGCTGTTAAGTTGTGCTGTACTATCATAGTTTACCTCCTTGGCTTTACCTGGCGCAATTCCGTTCGCGCCGGTGAATAATTGGTTTTTTGTTTTTATAATAAACCGGATACGTCCGCCCTCCGCCGGGCCCGGGCTTCGATGCTTCCGCATCCGGTTATTATCTTTTTCCTGCGGCTTTACCGTCCGCTTCAATGCCGTTTTCCGACAGTCACCGGTACTTCTCCGGATGCTCGGGCTCCGGATAATATTTGGGAAGGGTTGCCCGGATCTCCGGATCTGTAAATTTCTTCTCGATCACACTGCTCCTGACAATATTGATATCCTTCGGAGCATCTATCATGATCCGAAGATGCTTCCCCGTGCCTCCCAGAAACACGACCTTGATATCCTCCCCCAGCATTAAATATTCTTCCGTGCTCACCGTCAGTCTTAACATATACAACCTCCCTGCTGTCTTCCAGCCTCCCTGCCGCTGCCCTCTTCAGCGAATGCAACATTTGATATAATTTGTTGTATTCGCAAATCAACGAATGGAGGAAAAAAAATGAGCGCTGCTGAACCCATCAGAAATCCCCAAAAACTACAGGACTTCAAAAATTACTATCTCTCGGAAAAATGCAATGCCAGAAACTATACTCTTTTTGTCATGGGGCTGAACACTGCGCTGAGAATCTCAGACTTGCTGCAGCTGCAATGGAAAGATGTTTATGATTTTTCAAGGGAAACCTGTTTTTCACATGTCTGCGTGACAGAACAGAAGACGGGAAAAACCAATCAAATCGCATTGAACCAAGCTATCATTGACGCCCTGGGGAATTATTATGGTATCCTGAAGGAAGCTCCTTCCGGAGAGCACTTCCTCTTTCCCAGCAGAAAGGGCAATAACCGGCCCCTGGGACGCAGCCAGGCGTTTCGCATTGTCAAGGAGGCCGCCCGGGCCAACGGCATGAATCAGCATATCAGCTGTCACTCCCTTCGGAAAACCTTTGGTTATCACGCCTGGCGTCAGGGCGTGTCCTCTGTGCTGCTGACCGATATCTACAATCATTCCTCCTTCCGGATCACAAAACGGTATCTTGGCATCGAGCAGGACGACAGAGACAATGTTTTCCTGAACATCTCGCTCTGAGCAGGATTTCCGAAACGGCAATCCCGCAGAAACGCTTACAAAAAAATTCAGTTTTTTTCATCAGGGACTAAAGTTTTCCGGCAGACTGCCGAAATAGATGATGTAAGACAGGAATACAACAAATTATATCTTTTGTTGCATTCCTGTTTTTTATGTATCTTCTTTTCAATTCCACCTGTATTTGTTATAATAATAGTGTTTCTTTATCTGCTCAAGGAAGGAGATATTTTACAATGCAAGGCAGAATTCATTCACTGGAAAGTTTTGGAACTGTGGACGGGCCCGGCACACGTTTTGTCGTGTTTGTGCAGGGCTGCCCCATGCGCTGCGCTTATTGCCACAATCCCGACACCTGGGATATGAACGGCGGCACGCTTATGGAACCGTCCTACATTATGGAACAATACGAAAGAAACAGTCCGTTTTACGCCAACGGCGGCGGTCTCACCGTCACCGGCGGAGAACCCCTGATGCAGATTGACTTTCTGATCGAGCTGTTTACCCTGGCAAAAGAACGGGGCGTTCACACCTGTATCGACTCTTCCGGCATCGCCTTCAATCCGGACAATGCCGCCCAGCGGGAAAAACTGGATAAGCTTATGAGCATCACCGATCTGGTAATGCTGGATATCAAGCATATTGACCCGGAAAAGCACAGGGAACTGACCATGCAGCCAAACACCAATATTCTGAAATTTGCGGAATATCTGGACGAAAAGCATGTGGATATGTGGATCCGGCATGTGGTTGTGCCCGGCATCACAGATGACGAAAAATACCTTTTTGACCTGGGCTACTTCATTGGCGGGCTCCATAATTTGAAAGCGCTGGATGTACTTCCCTATCACACCATGGGTGAAAAGAAATATCAGAGCCTGGGAATGGAATACAAACTCAAAGGGGTTCCTGCAATGGACAAGACAAAGCTTCTGGATAAAAAGAAGATCATTCTGGACGGTGTTAAGAAACGCCGCTCGGAGATCTCCGGCGGCAACTAGTGTAGTGACTGATATATATTTAGTCAAATAATTATTCCATATAATGCCATTCCGTGCTATACTAAAAAGAAACGGCGGTGACGACTATGGCAAGACCTAAGACATACATCATTAAACTCAATGACGATGAACGGGCTACACTCCAAAAAACAATCCGTAATAAAAAGACCTGCAAGACTGTATTGAAGCGTTGCCAAATACTGCTTGAACTGGACGAAGGACAGGGGACGGGGCTCACCCATGCCCAGCTTGCCCACAGCTATGCCGTCTGTCCTGCTACCATAACCAACATCGTCCAGTCTTACGTCAAGAACGGCATAAAGGATATCATCCGCTACAATATCAGCCCCAATTCCAGCGCTGCCCTGCGGAAAGTGGACGGGCGTGCCGAAGCGCGCATCATCCAGATGGCCTGCAGCCCTGCCCCTGAGGGGCATTCGCGCTGGACGCTCCGGCTCTTGGAAGAAAAAGCCCGTGTCGAGCTTGACGTCCCGGTCGGGAGGGAAGCCATCCGCCAGACATTAAAAAAAATGAACTTCGACCTCACAAAAATGCCTACTGGTGCATCCCCCCAAAGGAAAACGCAGAATTCGTAGCCTGCATGGAGGATATCCTGGACATCTACGAAAAGCCATATGACCCTGCCGTCCCAGTGGTATGCATGGACGAAAAGCCATACCAGCTGCTCGGGGAGGCCAGGGAGCCGCTGCCCATGCGCCCGGGAGATACCCAAAAGGTCGATTCTGAATATGTGCGCAACGGCACCTGCAGCATATTTGCATTCGTAGAGCCTCTGGGCGGCATCAGGCATGTAAGCGTCCGGGAGCACCGTACCGCGGTCGACTGGGCCGAGGAGATCCGGTATCTGGTGGATGTCAGCTATCCTGACCGTGACAGGATCATACTTGTCATGGATAACCTCAACACCCATGCCCTTTCCTCCCTGTACAAAGCGTTTCCGGCACCGGAAGCCCGTAGGATTGCAAAAAAGCTTGAAATCCATTACACACCCAAGCATGGGAGCTGGCTGAATATTGCTGAAATAGAGCTTAATGTGATGACACGCCAGTGCCTGTCCCGGAGGATTGAAGACATAGGCCTGCTCCGCCAGGAGCTGGCTGCATGGGAGAGCGACCGCAATGAACATACTGCCTGCATCCAGTGGCACTTCACTACGGACAAAGCCAGGACTAAGCTGGTATCGCTTTATCCGAAGTTCGGTACGGTAGATGGAAATTAATTTCACTAAATATAATTAGGCCACTACACTAGACCTGTCTAATTCATTCTTTTTTTATCAAAATCATGTTGTATTTGAACAGATTTTATATTACAATGTGATAGGAGTATTGTTAAGTCTTTTAGTAATAAGGAGGATAAGGTCATGGCATATGAAATCAGTGATGCTTGCGTAGCTTGCGGCGCCTGCGAGGGACAGTGCCCCGTTGGTGCAATCAGCATGGGAGACGGCAAGTTTGAAATCGACGCAGATAAGTGCATCGACTGCGGTTCCTGCGCAGGCCAGTGCCCTACAGGCGCTATTTCTCAGGCCTGAGAAAAGTGCCGTCGGCGGCATTTTAGCTCTGAAGCAAAGTTACAAATAAAAGAAGGGCACTTTTCCGGATACAAGGACACCTTTTCAGGTGCCCTTCTTTTTTTTGCGCAGAGAGAATCTGGGCCTGCTCTTTTTTCTGAGAAGCTCGTCCATCTTTTTATAATGCTCCTCATCCCGTTCCGCCAGCTTTCGGTCTCTGACCTCCTCCCTTTCCTCCTGCATTCTGAACTGATAATCCAGCTCCTTGACCACACTTTCCTTGATCTCTCTGCAAAGCTCACTGTTATTTTCCTGCAGGGTCTCCTTGATCAGCTGCTGCAGCAGCCATTGAAGCCTTCTGGACTTGTCTTCCCTGGACTCTGCCGTCACGGCTTCTGCCTGATTCTTCACAATGTCGATGGCAAGTCCGTTCTGTGGCTGTACGATTTCCTCCATCTCTTCCCCTTGCGGTTCCTTGCGCTCAGGTTTTCCCTGAGAAAGCACATCCAGCTTCCCGTCCTTGAGGATCATTTTGATCGCCTTCAACTGTAGTCCCCTCTCTTTCATTCCCTTGATCTGTTTAAAGCGTTCCACATCCTCTTCCGTATAATACCGGTGTCCCAGCTCGTTGCGTTTGATGGGAAGATGCAGTTCTTCCTCCCAGTAGCGCAGCACATGGCTTTCCACCCTGACTTCCTTCGCCGCATCTGAAATAAACAAAAAATTACCCATTCCGACTCCTTTCCACATATGCAAAAGAGAATGAGTAATCTGCTCATTCTCTTCCGTAGGCTAAATAACATTCGTTTCCGTATCTCAAAGGTATCTGTACCTTTACTCTCCGCTCTTTCCGTGTTCCAGATTTGCGAACTTTGTATATTCGGGCAGCCAGGCCAGTTTGACAGTGCCGATAGGACCGTTTCTCTGTTTTGCAATAATGACCTCCGAAATCCCTTTGTCCGGTGAATCATGATTATAATAATCGTCCCGATAAAGGAACATAACCACATCTGCATCCTGCTCGATTGCTCCGGAATCCCTCAGGTCAGAGAGCATGGGCCTGCGATCCGGCCTCTGCTCCACCGCACGCGACAGCTGAGACAGGGCAATCACCGGCACGCTCAGTTCCCTCGCCAGCGCCTTCAGGGAACGGGAGATATCCGAGACCTCCTGCTGTCTTGACTCTGATCTGCCGCTTCCCGACATCAGCTGCAAATAGTCGATCATAACAATAGACAAATCATGCTCCAGCTTATATTTTCTGCATTTTGACCGCAGCTCGGAAATACTGATACCCGGCGTATCGTCTATAATCAACTTGGACTTTCCTATGGTTCCCGCGCTCTCGATCAGCCGCTCCCACTCCTGATCGTTCAACTGGCCCGTGCGGAGCTTCTGCGCATCCACGTTGGATTCCAGGGAAAACATTCTGTTCACCAGCTGTTCCTTGCTCATCTCCAGGCTGAACAGCGCAACGGTCAAATTTTTCTTAAACGCCATATAATGCGCCAGGTTCAGCTCAAAGGCTGTCTTTCCCATGGAAGGACGGGCAGCCACCAATATGAGATCCGAGGGCTGCATACCCGCCGTGCGGTAATCCAGATCAATAAATCCGGTGGGAATCCCTGTGACGCTTCCCTTGTTTTTTGCAGCGATTTCGATCTTATCCATGGCGTTCATTACCACCTGGCGTATGGGCACGAAATCGTCCGTATTTCTCTTCTGAACCAGCTGGAACACTCTCTTCTCCGTATCCTCAAGAATGTATTCCAGACTCTCCTTCCCCGCGTAGCAGGTATTCGCAATTTCCTCGTTGAGCCTGATGAGGCGCCGCAGGGTCGCCTTTTCCGCCACGATGTTCGCATAGTACTTGATATTGGCCGAGGTAGGCACCGCCGTAATCAGATCCCGGACAAATTCCAGGCTGCTGACCTCGGGAGGAACATCCTTCTCCTTCAGTTTATTCTGAAGGGTGACCAGATCCACCGGGCTTCCGGAATCGTTCAGCTCCACCATGGTCTCAAAGAGAATGCCGTATTGTCTGTTATAAAAATCCTCTCCCGACACCAGCTCAGAAGCCACCACAATGGCCTCCCGGTCCATAATCATGGAGCCGATCACGGACTGCTCCGCCTCAATGCTGTGGGGCAGTATCCTCTTTATTACATTTTCATCCATATGTTTCCCTGTAAATTGTCTCCCCGGAAAATGCGCTTCCGGCCTTTTCTGAATAAAGAGACTTTACTGTGCAGCTTCCCTTTACTCTGTTACCTTAACCGTCAGCTTTCCCGTCACCTGAGGATGAAGCTTGATCCCCACCTCATAGCTGCCAAAATTCCGAAGATTGTCGGCAAGCTGAAGCTTCTTCTTGTCAATTTCAATGCCGCACTGCTCCTTCACAGCCGCCGCAATTTCCTTTGCGGAGACGGAACCGAACACCTTTCCGCCCTCCCCTGCCTTGATCCGGATCGTCACAATCCTGTCCTCCAGATCGGCAGCCAGTGCCTTCGCGGCATCCAGCTGCTCCTGTGCCACCTTCGCGTCATTTGCCTTCTTCAGCTTCAGATCGTTCATATTTTTAGCGGAAGCCTCCGCACCGATCTTCTTCGGCAGAATATAATTTCTTGCGTATCCCTCGCTGACCTCTACGATATCACCTTTTTTTCCCAGCTTCTTCTCATCCTGCAGTAATATAATCTTCATATTGTCAAATCCTTTCTGTACTTTATTCTAAATCTCGTTGTTGTCAAGCATTGAGTCAATGGTGCGCTTCAGCACGCCGATTGCTTCTATGATCCCCATTCCTTCCATCTGGCAGGCAGCCGTGCTCAAATGCCCGCCGCCCCCCATTCTCTCCATGATGATCTGTACATTTACCTCATCGATGGAACGGGCGCTGATATATATTTTTCCCTGATAATCCGTCAGCACAAAACTGGCCTTGATTCCCTTGATGTTCAGAAGTTCGTTGGCCGCCTGCGCTCCGATTACCGTAGGGCTGGGAAGCTCGTCCGCCGTGCAGATGGAAATGGCAAAATACTGTCTGTAAATCTCCGCCTGGCTGACTGCGTCCGCCTTCGCCTTGTACTCCAGCGCGTCCTCCCGGAACAGCTTGCGTACCCGGGTCACGTCCGCGCCGTTTCTCCGCAGGAAAGCCGCCGCCTCGAAGGTCCGCACTCCCGTCTTTGTCATAAAATTATTGGTGTCTACCATGATGCCGGAGTACATGCAGTCCGCTTCCTCCGTCCGTATCTTGATATTATCATAGGTATACTGCAAAATTTCGGACACCATCTCCGAAGCGGAAGAGGCATAGGGTTCCACATAGGAAAGAGTTGCATTCTCAATGGTCTCCGTCCCCTGTCTGTGGTGATCCAGCACCACCACGGACTTACAGAAGCGCAGCAGATCCGGGCATTCTGTAATAGAGGGCTTATTCACGTCCACCACAACCAGCACACAGTTGCTGTTGCTGATTTCAATAGCCTGCTGGCTGCCTACGATCATGTCCTCCTCGTATTCGGGATTACTCTTGAACAATTCCACCATGGGGGCGATGGATGAGGGACTTTCGTTCAGCACAATGTGCGCCTTTCTGCCCAAGGTCTGTGCAATCCGGTAAATACCCACAGCCGCGCCAAAACTGTCCGCATCCGGCATGCGATGCCCCATGACAAGCACCAGATCCTTGCCGCTGATAATCTCCCGAAGCGCATGGGCTTTCACTCTGGCCTTCACTCTGGTATTCTTTTCTATCTGCTGACTCTTGCCGCCGTAATATGTAATGCTCTCCGGCGCCTTGATGACCGCCTGGTCGCCGCCTCGCCCCAGGGCAAGATCTATGGCGTTGCGTGCAAACTCATAATTCTGGGCGTAGGTCAGGCCGTCCAGTCCCACGCCGATGCTGATGGTCACCGCCATCTCATTGCCGATGTTTACGGTCTTGACCTCCTCCAGAAGATCAAACCTGGAATCCTGCAGCTCCGCAATGGCACGCTTTCTCATAATGACAAGATACTTGTCCTTCTCCAGCTTTTTACAGATGCCGTCCAGCGCGGAAATATATTTGTTTACCTTACGGTCAATCAGCGCAATCAGCAGGGAGCGGCGAACCTCCTCCACGCTCTCCAGCGCTTCCTCATAGTTATCCAGGTAAATCATTCCCACCGCAAGGCTCTGGTCATCCACCTCCTGCAGGGCTATGTGAAGCGCCGTCTCGTCATACAGATAGACGGCGATGAGATACCCGTTGTAGCCCTGGGCGTCGATCATGTCACTGTGCTCCGCCATATCCTTGAGAGAAAGCTTCCTGAACTTTATCACATATTCGTTTCCCTCATATTCCAGCTCATACTGTGCCTCGTCCAGCCCACTGTCGTCCGGCAGCCTGTCCCGGGTGATTGAGGGAAACAGCGCGGTAATGGATTTGCTGTAGCCCTTGGGCTGATGAATCACGGCTTCAAAGGCCAGATTCGTCCAGATCACCTTTCCGCTGTCATCCAGCAGCGCATATGGAAGATCCATCTCTCTCAGCAGCTTACGCTGAATCTGTCCGTATTCCGTTGCAAAGCTCACAAGCTCATTCATAATGATGGGCTTATTATAGAAATAGAGGGACAGCGTAATGGCAAAATAAACCGCAAGATATCCCGCAAGCAGCAGTCCCGCTCTCACATCGATCAGAACCATCGCCGCGTCAACACCGCACAGGAGTACTCCAAGATAAATGCCAAACTGTATAAAGGTCTTAATGCGACCCTTCAATCTGATTCTCTTCTTCATATGCATACCCCGATCAAGGTTGTTTTCGGGCATACCCCGAATAAGTTCGTTTTCGGGCATACCCCGAAAAACCTTCGGTTTTCCGGGGTCGCTTCGCTCGTCAAATGGTCGGAGAGTCGGCTGCTCAAGCAAGCTTGGCAGCCGGTTCTCCGACCACTTGACTCTGCCCTTTGCGCATATTATACCATACTCCATGACACTATGCTACAATTTAATTTGTCGAATATGGGGATGTTTTGCCGGTATGTCGCTTCAGGATGAAATGAACCTGGCTGCCGTCCACAGTACGAACAGGATAAAGACGCGGCGGGCAGTTGGCAAAAAAACTTTCAGATAGTGACAGATTGCTGTATTTATATTATAATACAGGCAGAGGAATGAATATAATTATGGAAGACCTGAAGAGCCCGGAAGGGAAAAAACTGACGATTTACGATATTGCAAAGGAAGCCGGCGTATCCCCCGCCACTGTGTCCAGGGTGCTCACCAACAACGCCGGTGTAAAGGCAGACAAGCGGGAGACCGTTCAGTCTATCATTGACAAATACAATTTTCGCCCCAACGCCCTGGCCAGAAGCCTGTCCGAAACCAGGCGGAAGGTAATCGGCATCATTATGGCAGATGTGCGCAACGCTTACTACGCAAAGCTTTTTGTCGCCTGTGAACAGGCGGCCCGGAAATTCGGCTACTCTCTGCTTCTGGAAAACTCCCTGGGGCAGCAGGAAATCGAAGAAGCCCAGATGATCCTCATGGAGGAACAGCGAGTGGATGCCATTATCCTGGTTGGGGGACGGGTGGACGATCTGCATTCCAACGAATCCTTTGTGGAAAAGGTGAACCAGGTGTGCAACTCCATCCCTGTCATCCTCACCGGCAAGCTGGACGGCACCTCCTGCTACCAGGTGCGTATTGACGCCATTCACACCATGGATCTGGCAATGGAACATCTTCTCTCTCTGGGCCACAGAAATATCGCTTTGGTGGGCGGATGGGACAGCGTGGCCTCCTCCTATGAAAAAAGAAAGCGTTACAAGCAGATCCTGTCAAAATACCAGCTGCCTTTTCTGCCCGAATTTTACGATACCTTCGGCGGCTATGATTATGAGACCGGATATTGTCTCACGGAAAAGCTGCTGGAATCCAGCTCTGTTCCCACTGCCGTGATCGGTATCAATGATTCCGCCGCCGTAGGCGCCATGAATTGTATTCGGGCCCACGGTCTGCGGATTCCGGAGGACATTTCCGTGGTCGGCTATGATAACACCGATCTTTGCAGCATGGCTACTCCTCTGCTTACCAGCATAGACTATAATTATGATGTCTTTGCGGAGACACTGGTAAAAACCGTGGACGGCATCTATAATTCCACGCCGCTTCCTCAGCTTCAGCTGATTGCACCTTCCCTGATTGTCCGGGAATCCAGCGGTCCGGCAAAGGACATTGCATAAACACATCTACCAAAAGAGCTGTATCCGGCGGAACCCTCCGCCTGATGCAGCTCTCTTCTTTTTTCCGACTTTCTTATTCCGGTTTTCTGTTCTGCCGGCCCGCGGGGGCCGGGTGTAAATAGATTGCTTGCTCAGCCCAGATCCGGAGCGTCGTAAAAGCAGATCTCTTCCGCCGTCTTTCCCTCCGTCTCGAAGACCACAATTTCATTCCGTCCCCTGCGCAGCAGCGGAGCGGGTACATACAGCCTTTTCTGGGGCCCGATCTCCCAGAACCGCCCCAGGTGAAAGCCGTTCAGGAACACACAGCCCTTTCCCCAGCCGTCCAGCTCCAGGAAGGTGTCTCCCGGCTCCTCCACCTCCAGCACGAAGCGGTAGAATGCGGGCATCCCTTCTGTGTATCCTTTTGTATAGTCCAACCGCTCCAGGTGCTCCAGGGGAAGCGGATACTGTTTCCAGCCGGTATGCATATGGCCGTTGATCTGTACACAGCCGTCTATACCCTTTCGCTGCCTGTTCATCATGGGTCCAAAATTCACACGTCCCATGTTTTCAACCAGAATGGCGATCTCCTCTCCCTCCCTGGCTTCCTGCGCCAGCTTATGCTCCGACAGAAGCTCCCGGTCATAGAGATTCAGCAGACGCTTCTCTCCCAGGAATATATTGGCCCTGTCGTTTGCCTCCCACAGGCGGATCCGCTCCAGTTTTCTCTCATTTCTGACCGGAGAGGTATAGAGGATGTACCCATAGCTCTGTCCCAGCCGCTCCATACTCTGAGGCTGCAGGCTTTCCACCGGCTTTGACAGCTCGGGAAGCGCCTGCTTCAACCCTACTCTTTCTCTGACGGCAACCTGACCATAAGCCTTCTTCCCAATCTGCGCCGTAAGTTTTACCTCGGGTATGTCAGTCACCTTTCGGAGGATTTCCTGATAACGATAATATTTCTCCGTGAAATCCCCTGCCTCGGTCAGCACCGCGTCATAATCATAGGAAGTCACATCCGGGGACAACTGATCGTAATAGTTGGAACCGTTCATAAAGCCAAAGTTCGTCCCGCCGATAAACATATAAATATTGACATGCCCAAGGCGCACCATCTCTTCCAGATCCACGGCGCTTTCCTTCAGGTTGCCTGTCATATGTCCGCCGTTGCCCCAGTGATCGAACCAGCCCACCCAGAACTCCGCGCACATCAGCGGCCCGCCCTGGGTAAACTCCCTCAGCACCTCAAAGCGCTCTCTGGTTTTGGAGCCGAAATTTCCGGTGGGCAGCGCACCTTCCACCCTGCCTCCCAGAATGCTCTCCGCCTTCGGCTCATCGGAGGTGATCAGCGGTACATTGATTCCGCCGTCCTGCAGCAGTTTCTTTATTGTCTCAAGGTATGCTGCGTCATCGGCAAAATAGCCATACTCATTCTCCACCTGCATCAGTATTACATTGCCGCCCTCCGTGATCTGAAGGGGCTTCAGCAGGGGAAGCAGAACTTCATAATATTCCTTCACATGCCGCAGAAATGCAGGGGACGAGCTTCTCACCTGCATCTCTTTTTCGGCCAACAGCCACCCTGGCAGCCCTCCGAACTCCCATTCCGCGCAGATGTAGGGCGAGGGACGCAGGATCACATACAGTCCCAGCTCTCCGGCCAGCTTCACAAAGCTGACCACATCCGCCATCCCATCAAAAAGGAACGCTCCCTTTTTCGGTTCATGCACGTTCCACGGAATATAGGTTTCCACGGTATTCAGTCCCATGGCCTTCAGTTTTTCCAGTCTGTCCCGCCAGTACTGCGGTACGATCCGGAAATAATGTATACTTCCCGACAATATCTGAAAGGGCTTGCCGTTCATATAAAAGGTATCCTTTATTTCAAAGGTGCCTGCCATACGCATCTCCTCCCTTCACGGCCTTCCTGTGGGCCGACGCCTTCCTTCAGGCTGTTATTCTTTCTTTAAAACTACCGTCACCACAGACATTTCCGGCACAGTGACAGGTGCGTCGGCGGAAAAAGCATCCTCCAGTACACACTCCAGATCTCTTGCATCCGACGTCTCATAAACGGCAATCCTGTCGTAGTCTCCGCAGCCCTCCAGCACAAACTCCTGAGCCGTCACACTGTCATTGATAAATACCATGACAAGTTCTTCTTTTCCGTCCTCATTGACTCCGGTGAATGCGGTGGGCAGCATCTTCTCCTGCTCCCGGGTATCCGCCTGGATATCCACCCGCACATAGCCGGGACGTACATACCTGCTGTAATTTCCAAAGCTCCAGAGCCGCTTCAGCGCCCGGAATTTCTGGCTCTTTTCGTCAATATAGATCAGACCGTCCCGATA
>Ga0224748_10025_pt1 | contig 29668 bp, 30 predicted proteins | sample LIM_F_Water_Neg_FD_182074 | JGI IMG/M metagenome (GOLD analysis project Ga0224748, IMG submission 182074) | Enriched cells from gastrointestinal tract of the lab mouse from Pacific Northwest National Laboratory (PNNL), Richland, Washington... | ecosystem: Host-associated > Mammals > Digestive...
TTTTAGAGATTGGGGTATTTAAAGGAGGCTCTTTACAGATGTGGAAAACCTATTTCCAAGAGGAAGGGAATTTTGTAAAAGTCTATGGTATTGATATCAATGATAATTGTAAAGAGTTGGAGGAGGAAAATGTCGAAATATTTATAGGTTCACAGGATGATAGGGATTTTCTGGCTGAAACTGCATATCGCCCAAATTATATATTTCATCTTTCGATAAAACGACAGTTTCCGTATAATACCTGATATTCCCATCTGATATGTGGTATCTATTTTTTAGCTGCTCAAATATTTCCCATCTGAACTTATCTGATACTGCTATGACTACCAATCCTGCGAAACCAGGCAAAACTTTTTGGGGTTCCTCAATAGGAATTCCCATAAATACATTCCCCCATAACCGGTCATCTGAATCAATTATCTGTATATTTTCCACTTTGCATTCCACACATTTTTTTATATACTTTTTGCCATATTGCCCAAACCCAAATATAACTGTTTTCTTATGCATATTATCTCCCTCTCCGCCTACAAAGCTTTTCTTTGATTTATTTTCCTCCATCTAATACAGCCATAGCCCATTTCGTCATATAGCTTTATAAATGTTCCTCTGTACCCACATACGCTAATAACTGCTGTATCGTAACTACCGGACACCTTACTTTTTCAGCCAGCCGCCGGCAAATGTCATCACACTTTTCCACTAATGTTACAATGATAATATCCGTTTCCGGCAATTCCTCTTCCATCCTGAATATTGCCAATTCCTGTTTAAAATCTATCGCTGACCGATCAACCGCATACATTACCTCAATATTACTGTTCTTCAATTCCAAATACAAGCTTTCCCCAATATATCCCATACCGTATATAGCGGCTGTACGGTACTGATGGCTAACAAAAAAACCCTTGAAATCTTTTCCCTGGTTTTTTAAATCAATCCAATTGCGCATTACATGGAAAATCTTGGAATTTTTCCTCATTTGTCTTATTGTCCGCATTGTATCCCTATCTTTCCAATAACAATACGTTCCCGCAGCTTCCATTAATTTTATCCACCGATCCAACATTCCGCACTCGTTTTTATTTAATATCCCCGTATCGGAAAGAATGCTTAATACTTCTTTAAGAGAACATATCATTTGATCCTCAACTATTGAGTCCGGTGTCCTGACAGAAGTATGGTAATATAGATACTCATCATTGACCACAAAACAATGCCCTTTTTTCAGCATCATAACCCATAAAAGGAAATCATCCGCACCGTTTACTTGCTGAATATATTGAAACCATTCTTCTGGGATACAGTCCTTCCTCATAATCACCTGTCCCGGCGACATAATTGGATTCCCTGAACATATTAACCTTTCCGTGCTGCTTATATTTTCCTCTAATGTTTTTGTATCCCCTAATGTACGGAACCGTTCCATCCAGCCATTACATACACAAGCAGGTGTCCGTGCCTCTTCAATCCTATGCCATTGGCTGTAAATCCAATTATCCCTTGCAAAATCATCCTGATCAAATAAAACAATATATTTCCCTTCTGCATTACGAACGCCAGTAACACGGGCGGCATGAATGCCCTTGTTTTCCTTATGATTCAATATTCTCACTGGAAATAATATATTTTCCGTTTCCAAAGCAATCTCTTCCTTTGGGTAATCATTTACAAAAATAACCTCCAAAGTAATTTTTCGGTTAAACTCTTGAAACAAATAATTTCTTGTTATCAATCCCAACAATTGACGACAATATTTTTTACCCCGATATAAAGGAATTATTATGGATACATCTATATTTCCCTTGTCCATTTCTACACCCCATAACCGCTTTCCCGGACTCAGTGTCAGCAATCCTGCGGCAAACAACGAAACATCAAGATTCCCTAAAATACTGTGAAGTCTTTACAATCCCCTCTTCCAATGTCAACCTTTTCCATTTTCCAAAACATTCTTCATATCTGGAAATATCCAAAATATTAACCGGAACATCTGCCTTTCTATTTTCCAGATACTCCACTGCCACTTTTTTCCTCAAACTCTTTTCTATTATACAAATCACTTCATTTACACTATGCCCTATTCCAGAACCGACATTAAACACTTTAAAACTGCCTGTATAATTAACAATATCCAAAATTGCCGCAATCGCATCCTCTATGTAAATATAATCCCTGATTACCGATCCATCGCCATAAACAGACAATATCTCATCTTTCATTGCTTTATATACAAACGTTGTAACAACGCCCTGTATGCCATCCGGTTTCTGATATTTTCCGTAAGGATTGGACAGCCTGATAATTCTATAATCTAATCCATATAAGTATCTATATAAATACAATAGTTTCTCAATCGTAATTTTCTGTAGTCCATACCCTGAAATCGGGTTATTGACAGCATCTTCCAATATAGGCACTGCACCGGATACTCCATATATGGTTCCTCCGGAAGACAAAAAAACCACTTTTTTCACCTCGTTTTTAACACAGGCATCTAAGAGCAGGGAAGTCACAACAACATTATCCATTAACCCCTTCCCAATATCCTGATTAGAATTGTTAGGAAGTGTTGTGCTGATTAAATGGTATACAATATCAATATTTTCCGTTAGCTGCTCAAAATCTGTTTTACTGCTGAAATCCCCCTTTATAATCCGGCATCTTTGCATTTGTCCTGATGCTATTTCAGGGCTGATTGATATTGTATCTTTATCAAATAAAACAAGTTCATCCTGTTGTCTATTGATTATCATTTCAAATAAATTTTTCCCAATAAACCCTCCAGCCCCTAAAATCAAACATCTCACACGTGAGCCCTCCTTGTCCGAACAGTCTGCTATATTGCCTTCGATATCTCAACATTCCCTGCCGCTTTGTTTGAAAGCAAGCTGCCCCCTCTCATATTCCTGATATTGTTCGTCCAGATTATCATAATATTGCTCTGACTTATACACATAAATCAATATATTTTCCTCATCCACCCCCGCAGACATGAGCTGCCTGCTGATTACCCCCGCACTATTTTGGCTAGTATTCACCCATAATGCTTTCGGATATTTCCTATACGCTTCATCAACAGGATAAATTGCCAGATTATGATATTGCATTTTTTGTTTCTCCTTATTGTTGTCGCAAAAACATCTTATATTGCTGATTCCACAACGCTCCAAGGAATCCGCTGTATCCTTTCCGATTTCAGAAAAACCTACAATAACAATATCATCTGCCTTCCTGCATCTTTCAACACTATAACCCCAATCGCTTTTTTTCGTATTTTCTACCGCATGCTCCCACAATTCATCATAGTCTTCAGGATATAATGCTTTCTTAGCTCTTTCCCACCACAAGTCGCTTCCCCGCATCCTAATAAAATTCCATGGCTTATATCTTCCCGGAAAATGGATAATACCATCATAATTTTTTGCATCCTCTATTTCTTTTGCGCTAAAAGAAGTATTTTCCAATGCATAAATCCTCTTGTAAAAATCAGCAAAAAAATTAAACTTCAATTCCAGCCACTTGATTTTTCCATAACAACATTTATTCATAATATCCTGATCCATCATCTTATAGTAGACTTTCATACATGATAAAAAAACTTCTTTCATCGCATGATCTCTAAGTAACTGCAAATTCATAAGTAATACTCCGGCATTGATATAATTATCCATTGTAGGGATTGCCAGCACATCCTTATAGGAAGCCTGCCTCTCCATATCATGTTGTATGCAGCAATCCTTTACACCCGCTAAATATACTCCCTCTAAATCCGTACAATAAAGTTCAGACAAATCTGAATTTACGATAATATCACCATCTAAAAACAGACATTTTTCATCATCTACCATATCACTGATAACCAAACGGTAAAAAGATGCCACTGGTATATAAGCTGTCGTTTTTGCATTTTGAAAAGCCTCTTCCTCTATTTCATCGAAATAGATTTTTATATTATTACACTGTTTTTCTAATTGAAAAATCTTATCCCTGTCCTCCTGCGCCAATTTCATATTGCACAATATATGGATTTTAAAAAAAATATTTTCTTTTGCTGAATGTAACATCGTCCAAATAGCTACCCGTGTCTGCAATATATAATTCTGATCAGCAGTCATTACAATCACTAATATCTTTTTCATAATAATAAATTATTCCCTCTCCTATCATGCAGAAACAATTAGTAAATAAAAATACTACTTTACCGCATAAATCATACCAATCTTCTGCCCTGTAAGAAAATACTTAAAGTGATAAAAATCCAGCAATTCCATAATCTCCCCCGGATCTTTGTGATACTCGCACAAAATAGCATCAATATCATGAAGCAAACCCACTTCCCTTAAAGAATGGAAAATATCAAATTCCGAACCTTCCGTATCCACCTTTAAAATAAACTTACTGTCTGGATTTTCACGGATAATCTTCCCTATTTCATCCGCTGCAGTTTTACAGATTATTTTTTCTTTACGCATGCCATCGGATGCTGCAATGATACCCCTCCACCCTGTATTTTCAGTAACTACTGCAACCTCTATTTCCTCTTCTTTATCTGATAATGCAACATTCTTTGGATAAATTTTTGATTTGATGTCATCGCTATTTAATGCAAAATTTTCTAAAGCCTGATGGAACGTATCCCGAAACGGTTCAAACCCATACACTTTATCTACCCACTCTTTTTCTGCAAAATATAACGATACAGCCCCTATATTCATACCAACATCAATCACGACCACATTCTTCTGCAGAAGATTAATGTAATAAGCCTTATGGACAAAAACTTCAGAAATAATGTCAAAATCTGTAAGATATTTTTCTCTAATCCGTATCTTCCCTATTTCCGAAATAAAACTGTCCTCATTTTCTACCCAATATTTCCATTCCAACCCACCATCAAATATACCTATACGGTTTAGAAATTTTATTTTTTTAATATCTATCCTGTTTTTCCTCAGATTTTGAAAAATCCTATTTCCTGTCCCATAACTGGTACATATGTAAATATTATCATAATCCACTTTTTCAAACTCCGCCGGAGCTAAGATTTCTTTCCCTTCAAATAACTCCCCTGTGGCAGATGTTGCACAGTTAGGATTGCTATCTGCATAAGCCACTATTTCCAAACCAGACGGCAATTTATGTTTATTGTTCCTATAATACTCGCCAATACCATATACAATTATTTTCATCACGACCGCTTTACCTTTCATTTTCCGCCAGATTCCAAAGCCTTCTGTTATTTTCTATACGTTTCGTACGATAATCGGCATTCTTCCATCCTGCATTATACCTATGGACTGCTAACGTTTCCTCCGACATTGCACAAAGCTCATAGATAATACTATCTTGCGGCGCCAGATAATTTCTGGGCAGGAATACCATTCCGTCAATTATCTGCATATCCCCGTTCAACACCAATCCTGTTTCCCTTAAAGCATGTCGGATATAACGTGGCTGGCACAATTGATTCATCCTTTTCATGTCACCGGAAAATGTTACGCTATCATAAAGGTTCATCAGTTTCTTTACCAGCGGATTACCTTCTTTTGCTGCAAACGTCCCTAAATCAATATCATTCTGGGTATCGAAGGTAAAAAAGGCTTCACATCCTAACAGACTATCCAGCGGATGCAGCAATTCTACGTCCATATCCAGATAAATCCCCCCAAAACGGCAAACAACGTCTAATCTGGCGTAATCGGAGGCAAATGCCCACTTCCCCTCTTCAATCGCCTTTTTCATAAATGGATGTTTTGCATAATCATAATTTTCCATATTCCATTCATGGATTTCATAATCGGGGCATATTTTCCTCCAGCTATCCATACACTTTTGATATGCCTCTGGCTTTTCATCTCCACTAAACCAGAAGCTGTGCAACACTTTTGGTATTTGAGGGTATTCTTTTGACATCTCCATTTGCTTTTTGATTTCATCATCCTGTTTCCCGCAGCTTTTTACCATAACTAACGGAAAAGCATAACAAATGATGTCATCATTCAGCTTCATACTATTCAACTGTTCATACATTTCATACATATAATTACTACTGCTAATCAATACAATACATCTATCTTCCTCCAATAATTTTGAAGGGGGATATACCGGAATATCACTATCCATGAGCTGCAACATAGAACCATCCTGCCTATTATCAACAGCATAGATAATCGATTGCAATACATTTTTAGAAAATATATCGTTCATATATAACTTCAAATACTCTCCGGTCCCAAAAAGCACCACTCTCTGACCCTTTATCCTGTTTTGCAATTCATCCAAGCTACAATTACATAGTTTCATGCCAGCAACTATTCCTCTCTATCTGTACCGCCGGTTTTACCGCATCCGTATCATGTGCTGTAAATCCACGGCATTTTTTGCAAAAGTTCGTATATCCCTTATCCGTATACCCTAAACGGAACTCAACCAGTTCCCTTTTTCTTTCTACAGAATGGCTCCGCAAGTCATAACTTTCCTCCACATCCTGTTCCCCGGCAATCCCTGCAACTGATGCATAAGATGCATAATTGCAGCTATACAATTTGCCATCCCTCAATTCCTGCCACGTCTGCCCACACTCCGACCGATGCCGTATGAGCTGCTCCTCTGTCATATAAGAATAATCCGTCTTTTCAGGGGCCAAATCCACCCAGCTTTCCACTTTATTGACAACATATCTTACCTTATACTGTTCTAATTTACATATCAGATTATCAAATTGTGCCTCATATTGTGGTACAGCTTCACGATAGTCATCTACTGTCACTTCTACACTGCATCCGCTTAACTTCTCTAACAGATCATCGCAAGGGACTATTGTACCATTTGTGACTGTCCGCAAAGTTCCTATACGATCGCCATATTCCCTGTCAATATATTCAATTAAATCGGCTATATGCTTATATAGCATCGGTTCCCCTCCGCTCACATGGAAAACCATAACAAAATCAACATTTGCAAAAAATAAGTCGACATCTTTTTTCAGCGCTTCCCAATCCCTCACATAAAATTCGGAAGCAAACGGATTGAAATTTAAACAATGCCTGCACTTTAAATTACATGTTGTGCTGGGAAGAAGCGATATATTGAGAAAACAGATTTTATCATAGCGATAAAGATAATATACGGAAATAAATTCCTCAATTACAAAAAAGTCTATATTCCTTCTATACCCATGAAGCTCTAACTGTTCCACTGCCCCAGCCCTGTCATATTGTGATATCGTCAGAATAATGCCTTCCTTTTCACCTAAAGTTAATTCCTTTAATTCCATGCAGGCAATACCATTTATCTCATATCCGTATTTTGCCAGCTTATTATCTATATACCCAACAATAGGAACTTCATTTTGAAAACAATTCAAAAACTGTTTTCCATAATCTCCACATCCGAAAATATAGAATCCATTTTTGCCGCAAATTTGTAGATACATTGCATCATATTCGTGCCCTTTATTTTCCCAACGCATATCCGTCTCCTTAGATTTTATATTGTAAAATATCCTCAAACCTTCTTATCCATTCTCGTCTGCCCCCATTTAATACCCTATATTCCTTCTCATATTTTTTCATTAACTGCTGGCATGTTTCTAAAATCTTCCCATCCTGTAGTTCCAAAGCAAGTTCTGCTGTGTTGCTGCTATGGTATACCATAATACGCTTAATCAAATCCAGTATAAATGGATCTACTTGATTTTCTTCAAATTCTTTTTTCACAATTTTGTAGGCCCGTATATTATCCATACGTCTTTCTAAATCCGGCATATGGCATCCAGAATCCTCACGCTGCAAATAATGATAAAAACTCATATCCAAATAAACTGCGCGGTTCGTACGCAAAGCACACTGTGCTAAAAACAGTACATCCCCCCCTAGTTTTATAGTTTCATCAAAAAACACTGGCTTTTTCCCGTCTTGATATAATACTTCCCGTTTATATAACTTATCCCATATATATGCAAAAGCCCTATAAGAATCCCTTTCATACAAGTACCTTAAAAGCATTTCTTTTCCAAATACTTTCGGCTCCACGTTTTTTTCGTTTTTTACTTTTACGCTTGTTTTCCCATTCCCTTCAAACTCTTTATAAAAACCAGAAATTGCCATATCTGCATTTTCACATTCCAATGCATTTACCAGCTCTTCATACATGTCCGGTTCTATCCAATCATCACAGTCCATAAACCCTATGTAATCCCCGCTTGCAATTCTTAAGCCAGTATTTCTGGCATTGCTTTCCCCTTTGTTTTTTTGATGGATTCCAATGACTCTTTTATCCTGTTTTGCAAACTCGTCCACTAATCGCCCTGAATCATCCGTAGAACCGTCATCCACACAAATAATTTCCATATTCTCATATGTCTGCAAAACCGCACTTGTTAAACATTTTTCTAAATGTTCTTCCGTATTATAAACAGGTATAATTAGTGATACTTTCCTACGATACATTCCTCAACCTCATAAATCTCTCCATCACCCCTGCCAGGGCAATGGATTCCTTTGCGCCGAACTTCCGGTTATCCGGTTCACCACTGTTAATCTGCACCGCAAAATCTTTCACTTCATATCGCAGCCCATCCCCGTAAAATGGCACTTCATACCGGTCAATCTTCCCCGGATTTTCATACCGTACCTCAAAATATTTGGTCAGCCACCAGGGCGACGGAGCCAGCACATAGCCTTTCGTTCCGGCAATGACTAGCTGCCCTTCCGATTTTACGCCTACGCCGCTCTTGCTCGTGGCCATGCCCCTTTCATATACAAAGTTTGCCTTCGTATACAAATCCAGCCCTTGCCCATCCAAAATGCTGTGAAACTGTACGTCTTTATAATCCGTTCCCATAAACCGCAGGATTGGGAGCATCGTATGGCTGCCAAATTCGGTAAACCCTCCGCCATATTCCACATCCGTACGTTCCCTTGATTGTTCCGATGCCAGCCTTGTAAAGCAGGCTTCCACATCGCAGACTGTTCCAATCACGCCGCTGTCCACTATCTGGCAAAGCTTTTCAAACCCCGGGCAAAACGCAGTTTTCAAAGCTTCCATTAAGACTAAGCCCTTTTGCTTTGCGAGCCCGTATAATTCCTCCGCCTGGGCGCCGGAAAATACCAAAGGCTTTTCACACAGCACATGTTTCCCCTGAAGCAATGCCGTCTTCGTATATTCATAATGAAACTCATGGGGTGATGCCACATATACCGCGTCGATTTCATCCAAAAACTTTTCGTATTCTTCATAATGGGCGCGCAGCCCAAACTTTAAAGAGAATTTTATCGCATTCTCTTTATGTGGATTATACACGCTTTTGCTCTCGATACCACTGACAAATTTTGTCTCAGCCACAAAGCGGTTCGCAATCCTTCCGGTTCCTACTACCCCCAGCCGGATAATAGGATGAAGCTTCTCCCTGAGTATCGTACTGGAAATGTCCTTCGTCCGTTCCAAATAGACGACTTCGCATTTCCCCTTTAGATAATCAAAAGCCCCCGTCCAGTCAGAGCCTACTGTAAAGATATCAATACCGTATTTGACAATATCTTCTTCTTTCTGCCCCGGATGGTCTTCTATAATAATCTCATCTGCCAACCCGGTTTTTTTTATATTTTCTACGCGGGTTAACAAAGGCTCTTCTACGTTCAGCTTCCCCCGCAGCCTGTCATATTGCTCCGTAGTCACCCCCACCATCAGATAATCCCCTAATTCCTTCGCCCTTTTCAGCAATCGGTAATGCCCCTCATGAAATAAATCAAAGGAACCATATGTTATGACTTTTTTCATGATTCTCCCTGCCTTTCCTACGCTCTCCCTTTTTCGGAAAATATCCGCTCTCTCCGGACCTTTCCTGATTTCCTTCCAATTATATCCGATTCCGGCTTCCCACTGCCTCCATCCTCATTTATCTATCCACCTTCTATGCTTCCTGCTGTTCCAGTTCCAGCAATGTCACCGGATGTACTTTACGCTGTTCTATCGGAGGTAATTCCATATATTGTCCGAATTTAAAGGATAAATATCCATCAATATCCCAAATCCCCCAAAACACTTCCCCTTCAAACTCTATTTGTCTGCTCTTTTCATACCATTCCCTCAAGTACCCATACTCCTTATTTGGCGTAGGGAAAGTAAGAATCCTCACCCATTTGGTGTGCCTTTTATTCCATTTTTGCACTAATTTGTTATAATATGCATACAGTCTGTCTGCCGGGATTTTTTCCAAACGCCTATACCACCATTTGAAAAACTTTCCCTCCGATGCTATCTTTCCCGCCGGCGCCCACATTATTTTCCTGATGCAATAGCAATGGAAGTTCTGCAATGTCCGTACAAACTTAATATCCGAAACCGTATCCAACGGAAAGATATCAATAAATATCCCTTGCTCATATGGCATATGCTCTTGATGTTTCCGCAGGAATTTCGTTCCCTTCCTGCGCAGTTTCCCGTAACCCCAGCGATAGCCCTTTGTGTTTCTATGGTCTTGGAAATAAAATCTGCTTTTATCCAATTCCTTTTCGCAGGCATCCCTGAACTTTTCATATTCTTCCCTCAAAAATGCCACATCCGCGTCATCATCCCAGGGAATATAACCCTTATGCCGGACTGCCCCTAAGAGCGTTCCTGCAATAATGTTGTAGCGGATGTTACAAAGGCCACATATCCGATCCACTTCTTTTAGCATCTCCAATTGTGTCAATTGAACCTGCCGCAATTCATAATCTGTCAAATGATGTTCCGTCATTCCTCCAAAACCCCACAGTCCATAATCATCACCGGCTTCCCTTGTTGCCGGAACAGCTCCGTTACCGAACTCCTATCCCCGTAATAAGCATCCGCCAGGTTTACTGCCCTATGCAAATCTTTGGAATCATCATAAATGCCGATTCCCAGTCTTTTATATTTTTCAATTAATTTCAAATAAGGGGAAACTGCCTCCGGGTTCATTGATTTTGCCGTATCCAGGCTCAACGGGTGGGGTCTCCATAAAAGCAGGATATCATTCTTTTTTTGGAACAGGCGGAACACCCATTCCATCTTTTCAAAAAATCTGTCACTGTTTCCTTTCATCAAATTGCCCAAATGGGTATTGAAAAAAATAACTTTCTTCTTTTTATCCCCGTTCTTTAACATTCTTTCCCAATCTTCCGGCAGCTCCGCCTCATCCTCTTCCCTATGCAGGGCATCCAGTTTCGGCGAACCCCATGCCTGAAATTTATCCTCTATCGCCTTTTTCCCTTGCTTTTGCACCAAATCCGGCAGCGCTTCTTCAAAATACCGGATGTATTGCTCCCTCACTTTTTCCGACTGCAAAACAACCGTATCCGCATAAATGGTGCCCGGCAACACGCAATACGTATCTGACACCATATCATTCTGGTGTATAAAGTATGGGATATATACCAGTTTTTCCGTATATTCCCTTATCCTGGAAGCATAAAACAAAGGATGCACTGTTGTAACATAATTATACTGGTCATATGGGTTATGGATAAAAATGATGTCCGGCTGCTCATATTCTAAGGAAAACTGCTGCCAGTCAACTATCGGAACATCCGGCGGGAAATCTCCGCCCTCATACTGCATTTCCCCCAAGGTTCCGTCCGGTTTCTTATCAAAATAAGGAATCGGCATCACGATGCTTATCCAATCCCCCTCTTTACAGGATGCTTTCCATACGCTTTCCAAAGAATCCCACATAGAAACTTTGTATGGAAGGAAAACCGCCATCTTCTCTTCTTTTATGTCATGGATAAACTTATCCCTTATCTGCGCACATTTTATTTCTATCTGTCCGCCAATGGCCTTCCCCTCTTCCCGTTTGCCTGTCGGAATATGGGAAACACAACAATATATCAGCTCGCAAAGCTCTTCCAGCAAAGCAACGGCTCCCGTTCCCGTTCCTTCCGCCTGCTCTATAGCATTGCCCACCGCAATAGCAGCTTCCTGGCAATCCGTCAGAAGCGATATGGCATCCTCTTCCTTAGAGCCCTCTATCAACTGCACCGCTTCCCGGCACCCTCCTGCCAATGTGTCTATCATTTCTAAAAGCCTATCTTTTTCCCGTTTTCTCATAAATTGACCTTAATTTCCTCAATTTACGTCCTTCTAGCGAAGAACTTTCCCATATGATAAAAAGTATGCCCCTATTTTCATAGGGGCACACAAATAAAATATATATTATCGTATGCCTCCATGCATCTTTTTGCCGATATCCATTCGACTAAATACACTATTTTTCATAAAAACAAACTATATACATATTTTATCGGTCATCCTCCGGAAGAAATGAACCTCCGGCTGCCATTAATTGTCTTTCTACAAATAATCCGTTTCGTTTCCTTACATTTGTGCCGCTGTTTTCAAATCGTTCAGGAAAGGAACTACTGCATCTTCCAGTATGCGGGCAATTTTTTCGTCCTCTTTATCCCTGATTGCCGCCCCCAGCTCTTTCAAGCTGGCATTCAGCTCCTCTTTTCCCGTATGTATCTTTTCCGCATCCACCACATCGGTTACCCTGTTATAAATCTCTATGACCCAGTTCAGCCCGTCAATACACTGCTTTTGGAACTCATCAGTATCCGGCTGCCTATCCCCCCTAAGTTCACCGCAAAGGGTTCCAATCCCCGGTATCAGCTTTTCCAGATATTCCCCAGCCACTTCCAATGCCTCTTTCTTTTCATCCAGCAAGTTATCCATCTCCGTATCCTCCATCCTTTTTAATGTTTCTACTATACCACTTCCTATACGTACCGTCAAATCTCTGCTATTTTCTTAACCCTTCCTTCCCTCAGCAGACAAGGGAATACTTGCGTTTATTATATACTCTTCAAGGAACTTTTTCCTGTACTTGTTATAATCCCAAAGGGCCAAAACGGGTTTATCATCATGCTGATACCAAAAACGTTTATGTACCGGCACCACCACACGATATCCTCTCTGACGCATCTCAAAGCTATGGGATAAATCGTAAAAATCCCAACCGTCAAACAAATCCTCCCTCCAAGGGATATCATATTGCGTGGCCATCAGCACTCCATCAATCCCTTCTACTTCCCAAAGCCCATCCTTTTCCCTATCATAACGGTATGCTTCCCATCCATTCTCTAATTCGTAACTTTCCGGCACCCTCCTCCCCGACCATATTACCCCATTCTCCGGCAATTTCTCCGTACCGTTTAAGCCAATCATGCCAATATTCACATCACTGCTGAAAATAGAAACCATATCCTGAATAAAATGCTTATTCACAAGAAAGCAATCCTGATGCATATAAACCTTATACTTTGCATTACTGCTGTTCATCCCCTCATTGTATCCTGACGTCATTGAACTGGCATCCCTTATTTCCAACACTTCAATTTCTATCCCCTCCGGCACTTCCAGCCAATGGATATATCTTAAACATTCCTCAAAAAACATATCATCGTTCACACATATAATAAAACAAACTTTATTTTTATCCATTTTGCTTCCCAACCCAACTGTCTATAGCTGTTCTTACTTTCTTTTTATCAAATATTCTTGCACGCTCCAAAATGGTTCCGATAACCAATAGCGAAACCTCTCTTTCCAAAAGGCAATATAGCAAATCATCAAGCGGCTCCACGTCATATTCTATACGCCTAAGTGTAAATACGACAGTAAAATATCTATCGGTTAATTCTTTCATTGTGCGGAGTGATAATAGCGAAATCGGAGCCCCTTCCCTATAATGCAGCTTCCATTCTTCTTGAAATGCTTCCAGCATGATTTCCAAGACAGGAAACTCCCAAAATTTGTCTATAATGAAGCCTTTGCCCTTTAGCAATTGATACCATGCCAAAATGTCCAGCCAAGCCTCCGCCTTCCCTTGTTTCAACAACCCATTTATTTGATTTATCAGTTGTCTTTTTAGCCGGAAACTAATTTCCCTTTCCTGTTCCCTTTTCTGAAATATCCTTTCAGTAACATTAATTCCCCTCCCCATTTGCGCACGGGCATCCCTCGTCTTGTCCGGTTCCATCGTGCTTCTGATTTGTTCAAATTCGCGGATTGTTTTCCAAATATCCCTTTCCTCTTTTGAAAACATGGTGCAAAAACTATGCTCATCTTCAGGATGTTTCATAAAATACTCTATCTTATCAATCAACGCCTTGCCATTCCTCATGCTCTTCCCCCGCCATAGAAGTTTTTTCTATTATACTTTATCGCTACCACCATGACAACTATTGACTTTATATGCCCCATATAATACTATAGCATTAATTGCTGAAAAATAGATTTGCCACTCCTTAGGAGATACTTGTTATGCTACCTGTTTCAATCTGCATTATTGCAAAAAATGAAGAAAAATATATCGGTGAATGTCTAAGCCGCCTTTCCCATTTCGATTGGGAAATTGTTGTTGTGGATACCGGCTCCACCGACCGCACGGTTGAAATCGCCCGCGCCTATACTCCTAATATCTACCACTTCCACTGGGTAAACGATTTCAGCGCAGCGAGAAACTACTCCATTTCTAAAGCAAGCAATGACTACATCCTCGCTGTGGATTGTGATGAATATCTGGAAATTGACAGCCAAACTGAAAAATCGATATTAAACCTGGCCGGACAGATAGCTCCTCACCAGATAGGCATCCTAAACCGTTTAAGCCCCTCGGTTGAATTTGCACCTTCCGGCAAAAATATCTCTTCTACCGCAGGCAATATTGATATCAATCAGGATATTCCTTCCAGGGAATCCTTACCCGTTATCCACGAACATATTGCCCGTTTTTTTAACCGTCAATTTACCTATTATCAAGGTTCCATCCATGAACAGCTTGTGTCAAAAAGCGGAAAAAATTTGGAATTTGTCTCTATCCCCCTCACCTTTTATCATATAGGCTACAGCACTGTTGATATGAAAAAGGCAAAAGCTTCCAGAAATATTTCTTTGTTGGAAACCGAATTGGAGACCGGAGGCGCTAACCCTTATATCCTTTTCCAATTAGGGCAGTCTTATTTCGGCCTGTCCGACTATTCCCGTGCCCTGCCTTATTTTGAGCAAGCCCTTTCTATGGAAGTCAATGAACAAGAAGAATATGTACAAAATTTGGTGGAGTCATACGGCTACTGCCTGATTCACCTTGGCCAACATACGAAAGCCCTTGAACTGGAAGGGATATACCCTGTGTTCTCCCATCGGGCGGATTTTGTTTTTCTGATGGGGTTAGTATACATGAATAATGCTATGTTCGACCAGGCTATTCGGGAATTTTTAAAAGCCACTACCATAGCAGAGTACGCTGTCGATGGGGTAAACAGTTATCTGGCCTATTACAATGCCGGAGTGATTTATGAATGCATGGGGAATATCCCGAAAGCCATTAAATATTATTCGGAATGCGGAAATTACACACCGGCATGTCAACGGCTGCTTGTATGTAAAAACAATTTTTAACACTAAGAAAGGAAGATGAAAATGAACAAAACACGTTATTATATTTTTACCCCCCCCCATCACTTCCGGGGGGCCCGAGCTTGCGCATCAAATGTGCCATGAACTCCTTTTGCAAAACCGCCAGGCATGGATGTATTATATTAAATCCCCAAACAAAGAACCTATAGATATACTTTCCAACGAACGTTATAGAAAATATGGCACATCCCATACTCTCAATATGGCAGAAGTCGAACAAACAGGCTCTGTCATTATCGTTCCTGAAGCATGCGCAACATGGGTCTTCGCTTATCAGAAATGCAAAAAAGTATTATGGTGGATGAGCGTGGATAACTTCATCATTAATGAAGAGCTAGTCGGCTTTGATATTTTTGATAGCTTAAAGCAGGAAGTTTCTTTGCATCTTGTCCAGTCCCAATATGCATATCAATATTTACTGCAAAGAGGAATTTCTTCAAAAGATATACTATATGTTTCTGATTACATCGGTGAAAATTATGGCCGCTTCCAATTGCCGGAAACTTATCGGAAAAATATCGCACTTTATAACCCCAGAAAAGGAAACAGCCAGGCAATGCAACCATTAATAGATCAAACAAACTGGCTGAAATGGATTCCTTTGCGCAACTATACTGAGGAAGAAATGATAGCGCTTATGGAAATCTCTAAACTATATATTGATTTTGGAACACATCCGGGAAAAGACAGAATCCCCAGGGAAGCCGCAAGCTGCGGCTGTTGTATTGTAACAAACAGGAAAGGCAGCGCCAACTTTTATGAAGATATTCCTATTCCTGACTGTTATAAAATAAACAATAATCCAATAGATTACACACAAACCGCGCAACTTCTGCTGGATATATGTATGCATTGGGGGGAACATAACAGACAATTTGATTATTACAGGCAATCCATCGCATCCGAAAGGGAAAAATTTTCAAAAGATGTAAAAAAATTTGTCAATACAATTGAAACGGAACATGGCACAAAATAATTTGTGCCATGCTGTTTTAGATATTGCTGAAATAAAACCTGTTATCTCCGTCTTCAAAAGGTTCCCCGGACCATATATAAGAATTATGTCCTGTAAACACAATTTTCTTATCGTATGTCTGGAAATATTTCCCATCGCCCAAACGGTCAACCGGGCGTAAAACGCTCAATTCATTATCCCATATTTCCAATTTATCATATTCTTCATTTACGATAAACAGCAAATTCGTTTGTGTTACCGCAATCAAAGAATACCCCTTCCTTCTTCCTAATTCCACCAAAGCCGCTGCTGAAGAACCGGTAAAAACATTTTCCATATGCGGGTTGACTACCATAATATCGTTAGGGATGGACGGATTATACTCAATAATCACTACCCTTGGCCGATAATCCTGTACCGCATCCCAAACATGATAATCATACCCATCAATGTCAATGCTCAAAATATCTATCTGTTCCGGCGCATTGCTGTCATGAAGAATACTATCTAATGTATTTGTCCTAAATCCGACGTATGCTTCCACGCACACTACTTGGGGATAATCTTTATAATTATTGCGTAACTCTTCCGCCCTTTTTTTATCCCCTTCTATAAATAGACCGCTAAATCCCTTCCCTACAATCAATTCTCTTATATTGCTAAGGTATATCCCATCCCATCCCCCAAACTCTACCGCATACTTGGAAGTGGTTCCTATTTTATCAAAAACCGCCTTTAATATGCCGTCTTCGCCATGCTGGCTATTTACGTTATATGCATACCTGCTCAAACCATTGTTATAAGGTTTGTAGAAATGGCTAAATTCCCTATGGCACAACATTTCTTCATCATCTTCCGGCGCCGCCAAAAGGGCTTCATTAAAAAACTCCCGCCGGTTGATAATCCCCTCCATTTGCCCCGTCTCTTCGGATACAATCACCGCTTCATCAATAGGGCTGTCCATGAAAGCATCATTCAACATTTTCATTAAATATTTATCTTTCGGCCAACGGACAATCCCCGGTTCATTCTGCACGCAGATGTCTTTTAACCTTATATCCGTGTCTTTATCTAAACGGATATTGCGCTCTAAAAGCACTTTCCGATTAATAATGCCGAGAAATATCATTTCGTTTTCAAATATGTAAAAATTCATATCACGTTCAAAGTGCAATGCCGTCAACAATAAGTCCATTAACTTTTGTCCGCCTTCCATACACCTTTGCTTTACCCCAAATTTATTTATATTATTTATCATTTTCCTATTGACTCCGTTTTTCTTTTTAGTATATACGAATTTTTCGGGAACTTCAAGCAAAAGGTATCCTTGATATGGGAATCAATTCCCTTGAACCCTTGACATATTTTATAATATCGAACAAAATAGATATAGCATTGTGAATAGAGGAAGGATAATAGAAGGGAGTACCTATGAGAATCCAATACTTAAACGGCGGCCTTGCCAATCAGGTTTTTCAATATATTTTTGTACGTTTTGCTGAATTATATTACCCGGAAGGGGGACCTTGGTTTTTGGACGATTCTTTTTTCTTTGTCAACCAAGTGCATAACGGATATGAGTTAGAAAGGGTATTCGGCATTCAGGCAAACTTATTGAGCCGTTATTTCGATGCCGATGTATGGCAGGAGTTCATAGCAAATAAAAAGAAGGGCATCAGCATTGCCCAATCTTTTGCCAACCTTGGCTTCCCTATAGAAATGATTGCCGAAACAGCAAACTATAAGGAACACAACCCTTTTAACGGGAAAGTCTACCGAATCCCATCCAATGAATTTCACCCGGAAATTACCAAATTCCCCGGAGACACAATTTATTATCACGGTTATTGGATTGATGCAAGCTGGTTCCGCTCTTATAAAGATATCCTCAGGAAAGAACTATCCTTTCCTCCGATTACGGATAGCAGGAATCAAAACTATGCCGGGCAGATAGCCTCTTCTCAATCCATTGGAATCCATATACAGCGCGGGGACTATGCAACCCTTGGCTGGACGCTCCCCAATAGCTATTATTCCGAATCCATAAAAAACGTTTTGACGGAATATCCGGATAGCTTTTTATTTGTGTTTTCCGATGATTTAGATTGGTGCCGCCGCAATGCTGACCTACTAGGGCTAAACCTGACATCGAATGTCGTTTACGTGGAAGGGAATAAGGAAAACTTAAGCTACTGTGACATGCAGCTTATGAGCATATGCAATGGGCTAATCATGTCAAATAGCGCTTTTTGTTATCTTGCTGCATTGTTAAGCAAAAATGCAGCCATATTTGCAGAACCATCCAATATGAATAATGGACATAACGCCTGACAATGAGATTGCTTTTATTCCCCCCCTGCCGAGGTGCCTTTCCCGTATTTTTCATACATACAGTACATACAGAAAAAATACGATATTACTTTCATTAGCTCATTCCGCTATGACTGGGAGAACATGTCCAGCGGGCATATTATAATGAATTGCGCTGAAGCGCAAACTAACTGTCAACTTACAAATTATGAGGTATATTATGCGCACATTACTTATTGGGGATATGGAACGATTAGATAGGTTGTATCATTGGCTGGAATTATCTACCGAATTATTTGACGTGGAATTAATCCTATCAGAAAATGAATTAACATCAAAATATTATAGCTGCCCTGTAAAACCCCTTGATTTTCTCAACTCCATACAAAAAGGCTATGATATCGTATTTCTATGCAGCTCATTGTACGAAAGCATCAAAAAAATCTTATCATTTATTGGTATCCCCGATAAACACATTGTCACCGAAATGGATATGCACAAATACTTATCCAAAGAAAATACAATGAATTTCTATTCCGAATCTATCTATTTCAGTTCACAGGCGAAATTTATCACAGATGAATACGATATTGGCAATTTTACATACGGTGAACCCACCATTTGGAATTTTAGCGATGTCAAATTGTCCATCGGCAAATTTTGCTCTATAGCTCCCGGCGTTACAATTATATTGGGCGGTGAACACCGCATAGACTGGTGCAGCACATACCCGTTTACCGAAATGATGCCGGAATTTTCTCATATAAAAGGGCATCCGCACTCAAAGGGAAATGTCGTAATTGGAAATGATGTTTGGATTGGCATGGACAGCAAAATTATGTCCGGCGTCCATATCGGCAACGGAAGCGTTATTTCTGCGGGGGCAGTCGTTACAAAAGATGTAGAGCCATATTCTATCGTCAGCGGTATCCCTGCAAAAATAATAAGAAAAAGATTTGATGAAAAAACCATTCTAAAGCTGGAGGAAATCCAATGGTGGAACTGGTCCAATGAACAAATTTACGATGCTATCCCAGTCCTGCAAAGCAACCGGATAGAGCAGCTTTTTGAATATTATGACACCGTTGTTTGTCCTTCTTCTCCATCCTGAAATCCATTTTTCACCCAATCTACCGCTCGCTCATAATCGTTAATAGTATCAATCTCCCTGGTCCTGAGCATCATGAATTTGACAGGGAGATGGGGTTCTATTAACTGGAATACGTGCCCTACCCCATCCATCATCTTGCTGCTTCTCATTTGGGTAATCCCATTCCATTCATAAGTTCCTTCATTTTGTGAAAAACCGCCTACAAATTCCTCTCCGTCTTTCTCATATGTTTGCACCATCCACGGCTCATCTGTTCCAATAGTCCCTCCCCCAACAAATTCTCCTTCATAGGACAAAATCTTTTTCATATCGTCAGGATGAACCAATAAATCCCCATCCAAAGAAAGAATATATTCATTCGCATACCGGGAAGCCAATGCTACGCTGGCTCCGGTTCCCGTCTTCCGATAATTATGGTTAAATACAAATAATGCATCCTTTCTATACTGGCGCACCACATTAATAATTTTTTCCGCCTGGTATCCTACTACGACCCGGATGTCAGTCTCGCCTTTCAGCATTTCCAAATGGCGTACAATCAGAGGCTTTCCATCAATTTCAACCAAAGCTTTTGTGGTGCCAAGCCCCAGCCGGTTCCCCATTCCCGCGCAACTAATAATTACCGTTCTTGAAAATCCCATCCGTTTCCTCCTACAATAATTTTTCCAAAAATTCCACCAGCTTGTCCGCATCATAAGCCGCATGGGTGGCACAGGCAAGGACACTGGAGGCTATGTTCCTCACACCGCCAAAGCCAACCCCAATTTCAGCCGCCTCTATCATTTCCGCATCGTTGTTGCCATCCCCTATTGCAACAAAAGGAAGCGCCATTTGCCCCACTACCGCATTCTTATCTATCACACTGAACACGTCCTGAATGTAACCGTCCTTTACCAAAGCCTTTGAGCAAAATACATTTTTTTCCATCCCCAGCTTCTCTACCAATCCCTGTATCCATACATCCAGGTTCCCTGTCACAATATAGCAGCGCTCCTTATTTTCCTTGATAAACTTTACCACCGGGCGGTTCAATTCTATCTTGCTGACCAAGTCACAGACCTTTTCAACCGGGATATTTTTCAGCAAATCCACCCTTTGCAGAAAACTTTGTTTAAAAGGTATCTCCCCCCGCATTGTACTTTCCGTCAAAGAACATATCATCTCATAAATGCCCAACTCTTTGGAGATAGTCGGCAGAATCTCCTGTTTTGTCACCGTAGAATCTAAATCAAATAAAAATACATACTTACTCATTTTTGCTCCCGTTTGCTGTCCTCTCTAAACCATATGATTCTTCAGCCAATCAATCGTTATTTCCATAGGGTCAAGAAAACGGTACTTCCGATATTCCATTTCTTTTTCCTTCCCCATTTCCAAACCCGATATATAATCCACAAGTACCGGAAATTCCGTACATCCTAATATGATATCCGTCACCCCATATCCTCTTAAAAAAGTCAAAAACCGTTCCGCCGTATTACAGTCTATCTCATTTCTTTTTACGCATTCTATAAAATATCGGATTTCACCATAATCTTCTTCCTGTGGGGTTATACAGGCCATTCCGTATTGCTCTAGCCTTCTCTCATATAATCCTCTGGACAATGTTCCTTCCGCAGCAACTACTAATGCCTCCTTTTCCCCCATTTCCTTCAATTTCATCCCAAGAAGATTTATAATGTCTAAAACACGTTTCTCCGCCTCCGGAACTAGCTTGTATACATCTTCCAAAAAACAATGGGCTGTTCCGCACACTAGCACAATGTAGTCTACATCCAGGCTTATCATCCTTTTCATGGATGCCCCAATCTCTTCCACGATTTCTTCATATGATTCATCAAACAAAAGCGCCCGTGTCCTGCTCGGCATCGTAAAATTATTATCCATAATAATATGTGGATAATCCCATTCCTTTTCCCCTTTAAACACTTCCAATATCCTTTTATAGAAATTCAAAGTCGCATAAGCTCCAAAACCGCCTATAATGCCAATTTTCTCTTTATACATATGTACTACCTCTCCAAAATATAATAATATTGGGCTGTTTCTTTCCTGTTGTTCAGGTTCGCCTCTTCAAATACAAACCCTTCCTCTTGTATTTGAAAACCGTTCTTTAACAGTGTATCAGAAAATATCTTTGACATTTCTTCCCTTGTCCTGTAAATTGCATTATATGTATCATCCAATTCTTCTGAATAAAAGTCCTTCAACGTCAGCCTCTCACAAATGCCTACAGGCTCCCGTATGCATATTGTAGTATGCTCTTCGCAGACCTTTCCGATTTGCTCCAATGCACACTCCATATCCTTATCGTTCAAATACATCAAAATGCCAATTAGTAATATTACATTATATTTTCCGCAGCCATGCCTTTCCAGCACTTCCTCTATCTCATAAGCAGCGCCTTCGTAAAAACGATAATTCTGTTTCCCGTTCCTTCCTCTTGCTATCTCTATCAATTCGCCGCTGAAATCCACTCCACAGTATTCTTCTATGGCATCCTCTATCGCATCCGCCCATCTTCCGATTCCACATGCTACGTCCAACACTCTTGACCCCTTATCCAGCCTTAACAACGGATAAAGTTTTTCCACTTCCCTGCGGTTTCTTTCCTTTACCAAATCTGCATTATTGTCTTGATACATGGTAACGGAATATGGATTTTCCTGCCGGAATTTCCCTGCACGGTTTTGAAAAAACCGTTGTGTTTCCGTGTAATCTATTTCTGCCGTTTCTTTTACAATGCGCATCTCCTACTCCTTTTCATTGCTGCATCAAGGAGAGGGCAAATAAATCCTTATTTATTTTCTCCTTGTCGTATGCTGTTTCCCGAATACATGACATGCATGGCATATCCTCAATTTCCCCTGCCAGATGCTTTTGCCGGATATCCGCCATCTTTTCCCCCAGCCACGCATCCTTTACTTTCTTTTGATTGATATCCTCCACAATCAGCCGGTTATCCGCTTCACTGCAGCACAGGGACAAATATCCTTCGCATGTTACATTAATTGAGTTCCAAAGGACAGCGCAAGGTGCCGTATGCTTTATTTCAAAAGAGTGGATTCCCAGCCCTGACATATCACACCGAAGTTCTTTTGCCTTATCTATTTTTTGTCCCGCATATGCACATGGGTAATAAAAAATAATTTCATCGCAATATTGTCCTGCTATCCGGTTAAATTCTTCCAATTCCCCATAATTATTTTTTATCCCCACACAGGAAACAAAAATTTTATATCCTTTTTTACTTTCCTTCCGATAGTTCCATGAAAACCTTAACGCATTCATGACCTTATCGAAATCATCCGCACCATGAATCTCTTTATATGTTTCCCTGCTCCCTGCATTGATAGAAAACTTTATACTGTCCAGCCCGGCATCAAAAATCCTGACCAATAATTCCTTATCCGCCAGAGAACCATTGGTGGTAACAAACGAATAGTCAAAACCAAGGTCCTTTGAATATTTTACCAGCTCCGGCAGCTTTTTATATAAAAAAGGCTCTCCATTCATATGGAAACAGATTTTTTTATCTTCCCCTAAAAATCCCGCGCACTCTTCCATTACCCGTCTCGCCAGGCTTTCATCCATCATCTTCCTTTTTCTCGTACTGTCCATATTCGGGCAGAAAATGCACCGATGGTTACATGCATTGGTAACTTCCAATTGCAGAAGGACTCCATCCAATTTTACTTCTGCCTGTTCTACCTTTTCCCCCAGTTTTTTACTATAGCGCTCTGTCAGATTCATGTCTTATCGTTCCCATCCTCCCTGTTTTTCCCTGCCTGCATTTCCATCCACATCCTTTTCTGCCCGGAATAAAACGGGTATTCGTGCATGGAACTGCCTCTTACAGGAATCATGTATTCCCCATATACTGTCCGTAATACGGCATCATAATTGCATGGAACCGGTATATGGATATTTTCAAACGGCATATACCGGAACTTTGCAAACCAATCCGCTTCAAATATTTTATATTCCACATTATAGAGCAAACATCCAATCAGCCTGCCGCTTTCCCCCAAATAGGACATCGCCAGCTTATCCCTCGTCCAAGCCAATTGTCTTCCAAGATTCCCCTCCCTGTTAATCTTTATCCCATATATCTCCTCTATCCGGGCAATCTCCTCCTCCGGTACCTTCCCTCCTCCGGCTGCCGCCATAATCGGCAGATTCCCTTTTATCAGCCTTAAAGCATCCGTTAAAGCAAGCAAGGCTTCTTTCTCTTCTTCATTATCCGGAAGTACATCCAGTGGGAATATATCAACCCCCACAATCCACGGGCATCCATGCCATTCCTTTAAATGCCCCTCTGTAAAATCCACTTTCGTATCATTTACTACACGGACAAAAGCCTCATCCCAATCCGCACTGCTTTCTATGCTTAACAGCTTCATAGAAGAAGGCAGTCCCTTGGAAGCCACGGAAAGAAACTTTATATAATCTTTCCGCATCATACAGATGTCCATGTCATCGTCCCATGGGATAAACCCTTTATGCCGGACAGCCCCCAGCAAGGTGCCGCTGTCCGCATAATACATAATCCCGTTTTCGGCACATATCTTATCAATCTGTACCAGCACTTCCAGTTCCGCTGCCCACGCATGTTTCATTTCTGCTTCCACCAAAAACCCTTCTCTGGTTTCATCCTGAAAAAAATTATCAGAGAAATTATTCAGCATAAATTCTTTCCTCCTATCCCTGGCAGCCTTTCATTATTTGTGTTGCAGAATAAACATTGCATGGTCTCCCATTGAATTTTTATTGGCAAACTCCGCATATTCGTTAAACTTCTTTTTTTCTTCTTCCGGCATTTTACCAATGTGTTCTAGCGCATAAAAAAGCGGCAATCCTAACTCATAAAAATAACTAACAGCGAATTGTGACAAATCTGAATTGTATTCTACCGTTACTACCTTCAAATTGGTTTTTTCACACATATATTCCATACTTTCTTTGGAATGAATAAAAAGATGCCTGGGTGCATCCCACTGGTACCAATTTGTGCCGAAAGTTTCCGTAGCCAAATTAGGATATACAGGTATATTCACCCTGCAAAACCCATTCGGGCTCATCAGCCGTTTAACGGTATGCAATACCTCCAACGGGTCTTCCATATGTTCAAAAGAATCGGCAAAATTTATAATATCATATTCTCCTTCCAAATCGTGTATGGTACTTTTCTTTATTTTAATCCGCTCCCCGTATTGTATATCATGTTTAATATATGGATCACAGCCATATAAATGCCCATATCCATCCTTTGCCAATTCAACAAGCCACCTTCCAGCCCCGCACCCCACATCCAAAAGCCGCTCCTCATGCCGGATGATTTCGGGAAAACAATTTTCTTCCGTCAGGACTTCTTCAAAACTATAATAATCATCCCCGTAATACTGCCCCATATTATCCGGAATATCCATAATCTGCATACAATGGCAATGGCTGCATTCAAAATAAGTAAATTCTTCCATTGTGCCATAAAACATTTCTTTCACATTATAACAATGATTTTCCCGTATTTCCCCGCATATTTTACATTTGGAAACTTTCTTTATCAAACTTTCCATCTCTTCTACCCACTTTCCCCAAAAATAATCTCAGTCTGGCTGGTTCTCCCATTTGACTAAAAAGATATCCGCCTGCCCATCCCCTAACTGCTGGGAAAAATTTTCTAAATCCCCTATTTCCCTTAACTCATCCACGTTGTTATCCAGATATTCGTTCAGCCAGATAAAATGCGTATAACATCTTTTCAGGTTCTGTAATAGCAGCTCATAGGAACCCTGCCGCCTCAGATATTTGGGCACAAACTCCATGCAAACAGGAATCTTTGAACTTGACAGCAGCTCTTTCGCCCCATCTACCACAAACCCTTCAAATCCTTCCACATCCATCCAGATATATCTGATATCCTGATATGCCGTTCCACGCATACGCAAATAATCATCCAAAGCAATGCTTTCCACAGTCTCTGCATATGCCCTGTTTTCTTTCCCTTTATCCACTATATGGGCCATTCCCGGATTAAAGATATCTTTTTCCACCACTTTATCCGAGCATTCATTTGATAACGCCTTTTCTACCAATGTAATCTGCTTATCATCTATATCATTTAAAATACAGTTCGCCTTAAACATACGTATGTTGTCCTTTACCGGTTCAAAAGCAATCACCTTAAGCTTTGGAGACTTCTCTTTTAGGACATATATGGAAGTTGTTCCGATATTTCCTCCGATGTCCAAAAAAATACCGCCGTTTTCATCCATACCTCTGCCATAATATTTATCGGACAACTCAAAGAAAGCATCTATCTCTTTTTTTGACCAGTTTTCTTTTTTATTGTACATGCTCCGCATCATTACCAAATCCAGGCTGCTGCCGATATATTTTATCCCGTTGACATCACAGCTCATGAATGGAACATGCATACAATATTTCGCCCGTTCCAATCCTGCTGTCAATTCCACGATTACATTTTTATCCCGGACTATTGTACGATAAATCAAGTCAGCAGCACACTCCGTCCTTACCGCGTATTCCCACCATATCCTATGGGCATGTACTTTTATATCATTGGATATCCAGGGTTTCGGCCCTGCATAATGGATAATAGATGCCGCCTGTTTTACCTCCTCAGGCTGTACCCCTTTTAAGCAGGCATTAAAAAAGTCATACCGATATTCGTCCACTAAGCCCGTCATTTCCCAATGAAACAAATTCAGGATATCTTGGTCAGGAGCCATCAGTTTTCCTTCCAACTGTCTGACTGCTTTCATATAATCTGCCCCGGAAACCTTTTTCCGCAGTTTTTTCATATCAACCAACATGACGCCGCTGTTAAAATAGATGAAATTCTCCTGTTCATATAAACCGGCAAATAATTCCTTCCTTTTATCTTCAAACTCTTCATGCAATACTCTTGAAAAATCCCTACAGCCTACAATCTCATAATCCTGCATATCCATAAAGTAAAAATCATAAAGGGGCTTATTTATAATAATATCTACATCCAAATATAAAACCCTATCCACATATGCAGGAAGAAGTTCCGTCATGTATAACCGGAAATAAGCCTCCATCGACCATTCTTCAGTTACTTTCGCCCCTTCTGGAATCCAATCCCTGTCAAAACCATAAAATTCTACTTGATTTCCGAACCGTTCTGCTTGATTTACCAATACTTTCTTATCGTTTTCCACTAATTCACATTGCAATATATGTACATGGACTTCACATAAAGGATTATTTTCATACAAAGACTGCAGCATTACGGCAGCATATACCGTATACGTATGGTTAAATGCCATAACAATATGCATGACGTTTTTCGTCCGGCTGTCCATCCAAACCTTTCCGTCAGGCAATAAGTATTTATTCCTTTTCCTGCCCCCAAGCAAAAAATCTTCCCAAAAGTATCCTGTGATATTTTTAGTAAAAGACATGCTTTCCGCATTTTTCATATGCTCTTCATATTTTATTTGCCCGTCCAGCAATAGCCGCTCTATCAACGCTGCACTTTCCAAATCATGGCAGATATCCACCCGCCTTAAATGAAACCGGTATTCTTTCTCTATTTCATCCAAACCTTCTCCACCGAAATCATATAAACACCAACTGCTTGTTTGATAGGGAACCACAGTCTGATATCCTTTTTCGGCCAAAGAACGGCAATGGGTTCCCCCACCACAGTCTTCCGCCCATTCCATATCGTATTGTGTTGCCATCAACATATTTCCCAGCGAGGATACCCTCTCCAATGCCTTTGTTTCCTGTTTATGGAATTGGCTTATCCCATACCCATCCCATAGCAGAACCCGGCCGATATCCATTTCTTCCATTTTGCCCGTGCATCCGCATATGCCAAACATGCCAATCTGTCCGTTGCTATGGAATATATCTATCATTTCATAAAGGAAGGTATCGCAAATAATAAATAAATGGCAGTCCAAATATACCTTATACTTAGCGTTGCTTCCCCTCATGGCAGCATTATAGCCTTCCGCCTGTTCGTTACCGGATATACCCCCAACACCCATAATTTCTACATGGATTCCGTGTGGAACCTGCAATTTATTTATATAGTAGACACACTCTTCCAGATATCTCTCATCGTCATAGAAAATAATAAATGCAACACTTTCGTTCATCCCAGACAGCCTCTTTCTAAAATTATTTGAGTAGACAATATAAATTAGCAGCAGATAAAATACCTTTTTCCATTTCTTCCAGCCATTCTTTGTAGTCGTTGTTATCCTTTCTTATCCTTATCGCCCTCGATGCAAGAGCAATGATAAACCGGAGCGTCACCACATCATATTCTCCCCATATGGCATAACTTAAGATACTAAAATGACGGATTAGAAGATATTCTAACAAAATAGCAAGAAAGTTACTCCGCATAAAGTCTTTCCCTTGTGATGAAAATTGAAACCATTGGTACACGGCTATATTTTCTGACAATATTTCAAATCCAACGGCCTGTTCCCTCTCCCACCTACTATATAGCTCCTGGTATTCTTCAAAACTGCAATCCTGATTTTTTACCATTAAACGAAGGGCCTTACTTCTACTCTCTGATTTATCATCCATTAACGGGAGAAGGAGGAATCCATTCAACTGTATTATAATACTCCGTATTTCCTCAAACTGTTTACGACTGTCACAGGCTATGCTACTTATGCTTGCCAGCAGCGTTTCATAATATTGCTTCGACAGCATTTTTCCCATTTCATTCTCAATTTCGCCTCGCCCTGACATCCTATCTATTTTATTAAGGCAAAATGCCGTAAAGAAAATCCGATACCATAATGGCAGTTCTCTCTTTTGCAGCCATGCAATAATGCCGATTCTAATATCATGGAATAATGTTACCTCTTCATTTTCCTCTTCATTACAATCAACCTTGCCATCTTCCTCCTCAATAAAAACCAATGGTTCCTTCAGATTTTCCAACAGCGCAACTACCTGTGGGCAATCCAACATCAAATTTTTTTCCATTACTCCCGTATTTGCGTAAGTCCTTGGAAACTCGCGGCAGGTCGTACTCAGCTCTTTCCCTTGAAGAACTAATGTGCAAAGTTGGGATTCATTCAAAAACGGGCATACCGTCCGGTTATCCATTTTCATCTTATATATATTTAACTTGGAATCATATTCTACATTCCCTTCATATTCCTTACATTTCGTGCATATTTCTTCCTCTACCGGTATTTCCCATCCCCCGCAGCAAGTAAATATACATTCCTTCCCCACGCACTCAAATTTATCGTATATAATTGGTTTTACAATATGCATATTCATCCCTATTTCTGTGCGGCTTTTTGCACACGACAAGTTTGTGGATGCCGCACGGACACAAACTTATCCTCTCTTACTCTGCCAAATACCTCATTAATTCCCATACTTCCCTTGTCAATTCCCTATATGCTATATCCTCATTCAGCAAATGATGGATACCTTCCATATAGCGGCCGGCTTTTATATCCCCTTCCAGCCCTTGGTTCAGACTTTTTATATTATCCAACTGGCGGTTCATCATCTGCAAGTATCGAATCACCGTATCCGTATCCTTTTCTTCCCTTTTCTTTTGAGGGATTGCCCTTTGCAGGATTCCCACCGCTTCTTCTACTTCATTTCCGAAAATTTTCTTTTCCTGTTTTATCTTTTCGATATACGGATAGAAAGCCATTGTCTCAGCGATTATATCAGCAGTTCCATTACCGGTTATGCGGATGGAAATAGGGAAAATTCAAAACGGGAAAATATATGTTTTTATAACCCGCAAAAAGGATATGAACGCGTTTCCGAATTAATTGCAAGGACGAATGGCCGTTTCCTCT
>Ga0224748_10027_pt1 | contig 29199 bp, 25 predicted proteins | sample LIM_F_Water_Neg_FD_182074 | JGI IMG/M metagenome (GOLD analysis project Ga0224748, IMG submission 182074) | Enriched cells from gastrointestinal tract of the lab mouse from Pacific Northwest National Laboratory (PNNL), Richland, Washington... | ecosystem: Host-associated > Mammals > Digestive...
CAAAACCCTGTGGAGATATACGTGATATTCCCCATTATCGCTCTTGATGCCACAGTCGTCAGCGCATTTTTAACCTCACTGTACACCAAAAAAATCAAATCCTCCGATACAGCAAGCATTGAATAATGAAAGGAAGAATCAATTATGAATATTCTCGAAGTAAAAGACCTCTGCAAAACGTATATCGTAAACAAGCGGCAGAATAATGTACTGAAAAATGTAAATTTCACGATTGGCGAGGGAGAAATGGTCGCCGTTATGGGTCCGTCAGGCTCTGGAAAATCCACACTGCTGTACGCAGTTTCGGGCATGGATAATTTTACCGCAGGAGAAGTGAGTTTCTGTGGGAAAAATATCGCAGGGATAGGAGAAAGAGAACTTGCAGACCTGCGCCTTGACGAAATGGGTTTTATCTTTCAGCAAATGTATATGCTGAAAAACCTCACCATATTGGATAATATCATACTTCCTGCAACGCAATCCAAAAAGCAGCGTGAACCCCGCAGGGAAACGGCGCGGCGCGGCCAGGATTTCATGCGCAGGCTCGGTATTATCGACATTGCCGACAACGACATCAATGAGGTTTCGGGCGGTCAGCTTCAGCGGGCGTGCATCTGCCGCAGTATGATAAACGACCCGAAAATGATTTTTGCCGACGAGCCGACAGGGGCTTTGAACCGTGCTTCCTCCGACGAGGTAATGGAAGAGCTTGTAAAATTAAATTCTGAGGGAACAACGATCATGCTCGTTACTCACGATGTTAAGGTCGCGGCAAAATGCACAAGGGTCCTGTACATTGTTGATGGGAACATAAAGGGAGAGTACGACTTAAGCGACTGTTCCACACAGATAAGAGAACGGGAGCGCGCATTGAATAACTGGCTTTTGGAATTAGGGTGGTAATATGGATATTCTCATTGTTGAGGACAACAAGGAGCTTGCCGATCTGCTGTGTGATTTTCTCCGTGCGGAAAATTATACGGTATCGGCGGTTCAAACAGCCGAAAAAGCCTTGCTGCTGTACGAAAGATACGGCGCAAGGCTTGTCGTGCTTGATATCATGCTGCCCGACAAGGACGGATTTTATGTTCTGGAAAAAATCCGCAGGTCAAGCAACACGCCCGTATTGATTGTAAGTGCGAAAACGGAAAAGGATGACAAGCTGAACGGACTGAATCTCGGCGCAGACGACTATATAGAAAAGCCATATGATATTGATATTATGCTCGCAAAAATAAGAGGGATTTTTAAGAGACAATACGCTCTTGATGAGATTACCGACGGCAATATACGCATAAATAAGGCGAGCCGTGTCGTTTACAAAAACGAAAAAGAACTCGAAATGACCGCGAAAGAATTTGAGCTGCTTCTGCTTTTGATGGAGAATAAAGGCAGGGCTTTAAGCAAGGAATACATTTTTGAACAGGTCTGGGGCAGCGACAGCTTTTCAGAACAGCAGACACTGACGGTACACATAAAATGGCTGCGGCAGAAAATAGAGGACATCCCCAAAAATCCTAAAAAAATAGTGACTGTATGGGGGGTAGGTTATAAATATGAAGGCATTTAACAGAATTTTCTCGGCAGTTACGGTTGCCATAATCCTATTGTTTGCTGTGGTGAATATGATTCTTGCCGCGGACAAAACCGATGGGAGCAGGCCATATCGAGTGGAGATAAGCCGTCTTGTTCGTGAAATAGAAACGAATGGTTCTGCTGACATGTCCGAATGTGTGTATGTAACAACTATTGAACGATACGGAGAAAAATTTTACAGCACGGACAGTGACTATGTTATCTATGAGATAAACGGGGAACTTTATCGCTTCGATTACCGTACAAATGGTGATTCCAACAAGGTATTTCTTGCAGGAATTGTAAATGCCGTTCTCGGTGCTATGGCGATTTTATTTATCGCAGTTATGCTTTACATAAAATTCGCAATTCTTGTACCCTTTGAACGCTTGAGCAATATCCCCTACGAACTTTCTAAGGGAAATCTCACCACGCCGATAAAGGAAACGAAAAACCGTTTTTTTGGAAATTTCCTTTGGGGAATTGATATTCTCCGCGAAAACATCGAACAGCAAAAGCAGCGCGAACTGGAAATGCAGAAAGAAAAGAAAACATTGCTGTTATCGCTCTCGCACGATATTAAAACACCGCTTTCCGTGATAAAACTTTACTCGGCTGCACTGTCGAGAAATTTGTATTCGGACACGGAAAAACAGCAAAAAATCGCTGAGAACATCACCGAAAAGGCGGACGAGATTGAAGGCTATGTTTCGCAGATCATAACAGCTTCAAGAGAAGAATTCCTTAGCCTTGAAGTGAATATAGGAGAGTTTTATCTTTCGGAGCTTGTCGAAAAAATCACGGGATATTATAGGGAAAAACTAGCGCTTATCAAAACGGATTTTAACGTCGGGAAATATAAAAACTGTCTGCTTTCAGGGGACTTAAACAGGAGCGTTGAAGTGCTGCAAAACATTATGGAGAATGCCATCAAATACGGCGACGGCAGACGCATGGAATTGATTTTTTCCGAAGCCGACGAATGCGTCCAAATTGCGATCATGAACGGCGGCTGTACGCTCGGCAGGGACGATTTGCCGCATATTTTCGAGAGCTTTTGGCGCGGCGCTAATACAGAAAACATTCGCGGCAGCGGGCTGGGGCTTTACATTTGCAGACAGCTCATGCGCAAAATGAATGGCGAGATTTTTGCAGAGATTGCCGATGACATCATCACTGTCACAGCAGTTTTCGCAAAAGCATGAATGATTTAGAGATGCTTATTGATAAAAACTACACATAAAGTTTGCTTTTTCTCCCATATGCTATATGTAGGTTGGATGCTCCAAGGAGCATCCAACCTACTCATCTATGTGCAAAAACCGTTCAAATGCAATCTTACCTCTGCTATTGCAGCCCTAGTGTACTGACCGTATTATATTCCAACAAACCTCCTTGCCTAATTTTCCATCGGACTGTGTTGGCTTCAATCGACGATTAGGTCATAAGGAATCCTCCCGCAAGCGGGTCCCTCCTTGTGACAACAGCTACCGGCTACGCCTCATTCAGCCGCCTTGCCGATGAAAAATTATCCTGCGGAGTTTTACCGGATATAATACGGTCAGTACACTAGTCAGAATTTATTCTTCAAAGTAAATTTTATATAAACCCGGGAAATCGTCTTTCCTGTCCTTAAGGGCATTCATCATGTTCTCAAGGATATCCTTCAGATTCTTATGATATTCTTCAAAAGTCAATTTGACCGGAACCTTCAGCTGTCCGTTTTCGTCATATACATCCGAATAAGAGATCACCTCTCCGGTCGCGTCTTCATCCATCGGAACAAATTCCATGGCAAGCGCAAGGGCTTCTTGAAAATGTCCGAATCGTTCATGTAGTTTTTCGTCGTATATCCTGGCGGCCTCATCTTTCGACATACCATTTTCTATACATTCGTCATACACGTCTCTTACGCTGTCCAAATCCAGGATCCCAAATACTGCATCGCTTAAATAACCGCCCTGCAGCCTGGAATAGTCCGCCATCAATTCATCCTTCTTGAAATCATCAATCCTGGAATCCGAAGGTGTCCTTGATGTCACACACCCTATCGCGGCAGCTTTCTTTGCCTGACTGCTCAGCTGTACCAGATCTTGTCTGATCTGTCCGTTTTTTGTCGGTAGTGAAAGACCTTTCTTTTGCTTTTGGGCTGAAAATACCGGGTTCGAAGATATTACTTTCGCGAGATTGTTGTTTGCTGATGGAATTGTCATGAACTTGCCCTCCCTTGATCCGTGAACAGTAACGTAAGTCATTTTTTCTATTTGCATATAAAAGATATCGGCTGGTTCACCCTAAGGTATTAGGATTTTCTTAGGAATTAAACAATCTCATATTAAAGTTTCCGATACCTTTGTTCCGTATAATAGATACTGAACAGAGGTATTAGCCAGCACATGCGGAAAGGAATTTTTATTATGAGTAAAAAGTATATTCGATATGGATCAAAAAGCAATGTTTATCGGAACACCAAGCGCAAGCGTTCTGGGAGCATACGGATCGCAGGACTGACCGCTTTACTTTTTCTGTGTTTATGTTCCATTGTAGTTTTGGGATTTTCCTGGAAATCAAGCCTGAAAAAAGGAAGTACCTTTCAGTTTCCAACCGTTTCTTTTGCAGATGACACGCCTGCCGCAGGAAGTCTTGCGGAGCAAGGGACAGCGGCGGATCCGGCACAGCCTTCCGCAATACAGGGAGGAGAACCGCAGGATACGGATACTCCTTGGCAGCTTACTTTAGTAAATCAATGGAATCCTGTTCCTGGTAATTATGAGCCGGAATTGGTCAAGGTACAGGGCGGCGAATCTGTTGACAAACGCATTTATGAACCGCTGATGCAGATGCTGGAAGCCGCAAAGGAAGGGAACTGTGGGAAACTGCCGCTTGTAGTATCCGGCTACCGCACAGCGGATACACAGCAGAAGCTTTATGATGAAAAAATCAGAGAATTTAAAAAAGAAGGCTATTCCGAAGGCGAAGCAACCGAGCTGGCTGAGCAATGGGTTGCTGTACCGGGCTACAGCGAGCACCAGCTTGGATTTGCGGTGGATATTAACGGAGCGACCTATGATGTTTATTTATGGCTGCAGGAGAACAGCTATAAATACGGCTTTATTTTCCGCTATCCCGGAAATAAAACTGATATTACCGGGGTGGCGGAAGAGGTCTGGCACTATCGATATGTCGGGGTGGAAGCGGCGTCCGAAATGTATGAGCGTGGGCTCTGCCTGGAAGAGTATCTTGGAGAATAACTGAAAAGAGCAGGCCCCGGGGGATATCAGATAATCTGACACTCCTGCGGCCTGCTGTTTTTAGTTCTTGCCTTCCTGAAAATATATCCTGTTCTAGTACAGCTTTGCGTAATTAACGGTGAATTCTGCGCCTGCTATTTCTGCCAGTTCTTCGTTGTCGTCAATCAACGATACCACCGGATCATCCCAGGATTTCCCGCACCTTCTCAGCCGTGATATTACATTCTGACATAATTTCCTGCTCCGTCTTTCCCTGTCCTTGCAGTTGAAATACCTTCCTGGCCAATGCGATTCCTTTTTTTGCCCCCATTGAAAACAGTTCCAATCCGGTAAATGTCCCCGGCCTGCGTCTCCCATACATAACGTCCCTTTTCATCCACAGAAACCGGAACTTCCTTCCCTGCTGCCGACACCGTAAGCTTCTCCCTGCAGCGGAGCACAGCCCTTCCGCCCTTCTTCGCATAGAGAATTGCTTCCTTCAGTTTGCCGTCCTGCCAGCAGATATCCACTTCAAATCCGCCTTCTGCGCAAAGTCCCGTCACACGTCCCTCTTTCCAGGAGGAAGGCAGCGCCGGGAGCAGATAGATCTCGTCCAGATGGCTCTGCAGCAGCATCTGCGCGATCCCGCAGGCTCCGCCCAGATTGCCGTCGATCTGGAATACCCACGGAATCCCCGGAATCCGGTCCAGCGGCGGATGCATATCGAACATGTTCGGCGCAGTCAGCTTTCCTAACAGGTCATGGATGTATTTTACCGCACTGTCCCCGTCGCCGAACCGTGCGTACAGGTTGATCAGCCACGCGCAGCTCCATCCCGTATGCCCGCCGCCGTATTCCATCCGCCGTTCCAGCGCCTTTTTTCCGGCCTCCAGCAGTTCCGAATTTTCATATTCGTTGATCTGGTTTGAGGGAAAAATGGGATAGAGGTGGGAAAAATGCCGATGTCCGATCTCCCATTCCTCATAATCCTCCCGCCATTCCATCAGCTGTCCATGCCTGCCGACGCCGAAATCGGGCAGCCTTTCCAAAATCCGGACTGCCTGCTCACCCAGCTCGGACTGTTTGCCGAGGATCCGTTCACTTTCCAAAAACTGGATCAGGATATCCCGCAGGATCGCCGTATCCATAGTGGAGCTCATGCAGAGCCGCCCGATCTTTCCATTTTCCATAATATATGTATTTTCCGGGGAAACGGACGGGCAGATCACCAGCTCTTCCCCATCCTCTATCAGGAAATCCCCGAAAAACTGCACGCATTCAAACAGGATAGGATACATCCGTTCCAGAAAATCCTGATCCATAGTATACCGGAAATGCTTCCAGATGTGGGTCGCCAGCCATGCGCCGCCCATGACCCAATATGTTGCTGGAATGGCCAGATCCTGAGGCGCTGTATCTGCCCACACGTCGGTATTGTGATGGGCTACAAACCCGCGGCAGCCGTACATTTCCCGGGCCGTGCGCTTTCCGTTTTCCAGCATCCGCTCCAGATGCTCAAACAGAGGCTGATGGCATTCCGGAAGATTGCAGATCTCAGCAGGCCAGTAATTCATCTGGGTATTGATATTGATGGTATACTTGGAATCCCAGATGGGTTCCAGTTTTTCACACCATACTCCCTGGAGATTGGCCGGAAGCCCTCCCGGCTGGCTGCAGGACATCAGCAGGTAACGCCCGTATGCATAGTAAAGCGCCGCCATTCCATGATCCGTACCGCCCTCCGCGATCCGGCGCAGGCGTTCATCCGTAGGAAGCTGATCCAGTTCCGCGATCGGCTCCAGATGCACTTCCTCCGGCCCGGATGCGCGGCCCGGCTCCCCGATCGCCTCCAGATGCACTTCCTCCGGCCCGGATGCGCGGCCCGGCTCCCCGATCGGCTCCAGATGCACTTCCTCCGGCCCGGATGCGCGGCCCGGCTCCGCGATCGGCTCCAGATGCACTTCCTCCGGCCCGGACGCGCGGCCCGGCTCCCCGATCGCCTCCAGATGCGCTTCCTCCGGCCCAGGTACATCCCCTGTCTCCGCCGCCCCGGCTCCCAGCACCAGGACCGAACGGCCGAACATTTCACTATGCCTGCGGATATGTGCCTCCCGAACCTCCCCGAAGCCTTCCCACGTCAGTCCGGACAATTGCTCCTGCAGATATGCATAACAGTCGGAGATCTTCTTCTCCCGCAGAGGGTAGGTGGTGACGCCGTTCACATAGATCACCGCCCGGTCCGCCTCTTTGATCACCAGATGCTCCCCGATCGTCTGGACACTGCCGCCCTGCACGCAGGCCTTCGCCTGTATGCAGAACTCGCTTCCGCCTTTTCCCAGGTCCCCGTCTATATAGATCGTATCCTCTCCCGCGCTTCCCGCACAATTATAGTATCTCCCTCTCGTCAGCAGCCCCGACATGGAAATACATCCCGGCCTGTCCGCCGAAAATTCCACCGCCAGAACATCTGCTTCGAGAGAAATGAAAGCCTTCATCGTATATGTGATCCCGTCTTGCCGACAGCATACTGTCACAATCCCCTTTTCCAGGTCCAGCTCGCGCCTGTAATCAGAAATCTCACCGCCGCTGTTTTGAATCCGATAGGAAAACTCCCCCAATGTCTGGAACGGCCTCTGACTCTGCGGTGTTCCGGACAACGCGTAAACACTCAGTTCTTCGGCTTCCTCGATTTTTCCTTCCTTTATCAGGCGTCGGATCTCCGGAAAATGCTTCGGCGCGTCTGGATTGATCCGGTCGATCGGACCGCCGTAAACGACGCTTTCTTCGTTCATCTGAATCCTGCCTGTAAAGGGTTCGCCGTAGACCATGGCCCCCAGCCGTCCATTGCCGAGAGGGAGGGCTTCCAGCCATTCCTTCGCATGATCCGTATAAAATATTTTGTTCATTATAAATGATTCCTCCTCAGTGGATGCACAATTTCAGATTCTCTCTCCAATCATTGTCCATCCCGTCAAATTCACCCGCGGTATCGCCGATCGTCAGCTTCCGCTCCGTTTCACTCCAAATAAATTCCGTAAGCGCATAGTTTCCATCCTCATAATGGTAATTATTCCCTTCGTCCTCATACAAGGTAAATGCTGCATCTTTTCCCGGATACACATGGATCTCCAGCGGATTTTCATTTTTCTCATCCGCATAGGTCAGCCCTTTTTTCATCGGAATGATAGAGCCTGCCTTTACAAAAACCGGCATCTCATCCAGCGGCGCGTCCACGGTCACAAACTGTCCGCCCCCGTATTTCCGGTCCGTCCAGTAATGATACCAGTCATCCCCCGCCGGCAGGTAGCATGTCCACACCTTTTCCGACTGCAGTTCCGTATGATCCTTCCCATAATACATCGGCTCCGTCACCGGACAGATGAGCAGGCTCTTCCCGAACATAAATTCCTGATCCACTTTCCGCGCCTGCGGATCCGCCATATAATCAAACAAGAGACTGCGCATCATCGTCCCGTGGTTCCGGCAGACATCCCCTGCCAGCGAATAAATATACGGCATCAGGTCATACCGGAGACGGATATATTTCTCAATGGCATCATAAAACGGCTCGCCCTTCTTTCCGAAATTCCAGATTTCCCGCGGAGTGTCGGTGCCGTGAGAACGGAACATCGGAAGAAACGCCCCCATCTCCAGCCATCTGACGTACAACTCCCGATAGCCGTAATCTGCCGTGCCTTCATTGTAGTCTCCCTGCCAGAACCATTTCGGCGTAGGATCCCCGCTGCAGCCGCAGCCCCGGTTCTGCCATTTACTGCCCACCGTGAAAAATCCGCCGATGTCCAGCGTCCAATAGGGATATCCGGACAGGCCCATGTTCAGTCCTTCCGCAATCTGCTTCTTCAGCGTTTCCCAGGACGCAAAAGTATCGCCGGACCAGAGCACCGCGCCGTATTTCTGCCCCGACGCATACCCGGAGCGGGTCAGGTTCAGCACCCGGATATCCTCCGTTTCCTTCCGCTGGTTTTCATAGATTCCTTTCGCATGCATCAAGGCAAACAGATTGGCCTGCTCCGGCGGCAGATATTTTTTATGCTCGTTTCCTACCAGCATATAACGCTCCCAGGGCTCCCGCTTCATCTCTCCGCCCCAGTCCGGGCCGCTGAAGGGCTCCGTAGAATCGCACCACCAGGAGTCAAAGCCTCCGTCGAACAGCTCCTTTTTCGCCTGCTGCCAGTACATTTCCCGTGCCTCCTCGGAAAATGCATCGTAAGTGGCATAGTCATTGAGAAGATGGCCCGCCTGGAACAATTCCGTATGATTCCTGCCCCCCGTATTCATGTTAGGCCACACGGACACCATAGAATGGGCGTGCATGCCGTGGATCTCCTCCATGCGCTCCTTCAGATCCCCGTAGCGTGACTTGTCCACCAGCTTTTCGCCCCAGTTCCCCGGATCCCAGGTGTTCCAGTCCTGCACCACGCAGTCCAGCGGCACCCCAAGCTCCCGGTATTTTTTCACCACATCGGCCAGCTCCTTTGCCGTATAATACTGCTCCTTGGACTGGATATAGCCAAACGCCCATTTCGGCAGCATGGCCGCGCGCCCGGTCAGGGAACGGATCGCCCCGATGATCTCATCGGGCGTCTGTTTTGCGATAAAATAATAATCCATCTGGGAAATGGTATCAAAAAACAGGTAGGAATCGTCCGGGCCGTCGTGGAAGGTCATGAGGCTGCCGCAGTCAAACAGCATCCCATACCCCTGGTCCGACAGGAGTACGGGCATGGGGATCCGCATGTTGTGCTGGTACAGGTACTGGTCATGCCCTCTGTAATTGCAGACGCCTTCCTCTGCCTGCCCCAGGCCATAGATCCCTTCCTCCGCCTTCCACCGGAAATGCAGCCGGCCCTTGTATGCCTGGTGATCCGCGATCTGTTTTAAATTCTGGATAAAATTACGTTCTCCGTCCACGGTCTTCACCCGGTTGATGACAGGCGCCTCGTCTCCTGTAGTATAACGCATCACGTCGATTTTTTCCAGTTCCTTTCTGCCCTCTTCCAGAAGAATACCGCCCTCTGCCTGCCTTTTCCAGATGATCCTTCCATCCTCTTTCAAAATCTCGGCCTGTACGCAGCTTGTACGCAGCCGAAAGCTATGTTCTGTTTCTTCTATAGAATACGACGCCGGAGAAAATCCCGTCGGGTCGATAAAATCCAAATCAGTCTCCGTGATCGGTTCCTGGCTGAATACACACCGGAACACCTCTTCCTCCAATGGAATCAGACGCAGGTAAAACTTCTCCCGGGTCAGTTCCGCATACTGCTCTGTCTGTATACATTTCATATTAAAATCCTCTTCCTTTCCTGCTCATATAGTCAAAATCATGTTCTCTACATTTTTCAGTTCATCCCGATAGTCCCCATGGACCGCCATCCGGAAAAAATCATCCCCCCGGATCCCTTTCAGTAAATAATGCTCCGATTCTATTTTGAAAAATGGTTTTTTCAGCATCTGCATGTACAAAAAGCTCCCCAGCGGGCGCAGTGACTTGATAAACTCATCGTCCATGGGATGCTCCAGTATAAAATCATACGCGTGCCATCCCGCCTCCGCGCAGCGCTCCCGGGATGGAATGATCTCCAATATCTTCATTTTCTTAACCTCACGTTCAAAACTGCGCCGGCATCCGGACCATCTTCCTCATCGCCCGGCGTGCCGTTCCATTCATTCAGCCGCCGCTGCCGCCGCGATCTCCCGCACGATCCCCAGAAATTCCTTTACTTCCCACTCCTGTGTCAGCGCCGAAATACTGATCCGCACCGTCCCGGCCTCCTGCGTCCCCATCGCCCGGTGGATGAGCGGCGCGCAGTGCAGTCCTGCCCGGACCACCGTTTCATATCCGTTCTGCAGGATATAGGCCAGCTCCGACGGCCAGAGACCTTCCAGGTTCATACTCAGCACCGGCCCCAGGTTCCGCCCCTTCTTTCCATAGACTGTTACGCCCTGTAGTTCCAAGAGTCCGTCATACAAAAGCTCCATGAGCCTTTGTTCCTCCTCGGCAATACGCCTGACGCCCCGCTCCAGGATATATTCCGCCCCTGCATTCAGCGCAGGAACCCCGTGTCCGTTCTGTGTGCCTGTCTCGTACTCATAATCCCCGTCCTCATAGGTGAGCCTGCTGCTGTCCTTTCCTGTCCCGCCGAATCGGTAAGGCCGCAGCCTGACGCCTTCCCGCAGGAAATATCCTCCCGTACCCTGGGGGCCGAACAGCCCTTTGTGTCCGGTAAATACCAGTGCATCCACATGCCAGGCATCACAGTCTATAGGAATGCATCCCGCACTCTGGGAGGCGTCCAGCAGAAACAAAATCCCATGCTTTTCTGCGATCTCCCCGAACCGGGCCGCATCCTGGATCATGCCCGTCACATTGGAGCAGTGGTTCAGGACAAATAAACCCACATCCGGCGTCAGCCGCTTTTCAAATTTTTCCGGGCTGACGTACCCGTATGGATCACAAGGTACGATCTCCACCTCTGCCCCCTCCGCAATCCCGTTATATAAAGGCCGCAATACGCTGTTGTGCTCGGTCTGTGTCGCAAGGATCTTCCTCCCCTTTCTTTCCAGACCATAGAAAAGCTGGTTCAGAGAGTCCGTTGCCCCCGATGTAAAATAAATCCGCTCCGGGACGGAAATCCCAAACAGCCTGCCGAGATTTTCCCGGCAACGTGTAAAAATATCCTTCTCCACGCCCTGCCCGCTGCTCCGGAACTGTCCGGCGGGAGGTGCAGAGAAAGCCGCAGTGTATGCGTCTGTCACACACTGCGGCTTCGGATATGTAGTTGCTGCGTTATTCAGATAAATCATATCCATTTATCCCTCCAGAACCTTGAAGTTCATGATCTCTGCCAGATTCTTCAATTCCTGCATATAATCCCCGAATACCAGTACCTGGTGATGTCCGAAGCCTGCAAGATGATGCATATATCTTCTCGCATCGTCCATCTGGATATAATAATACGGGCTGCAGTAAACCTCGTCATATTCCGAGCGGAGCACCTGTCCCACCTTCACGCAGATCGTGTCCCCTGCCGGGTTGAACCGCGCCAGCGTCACATGGTCCTGCTCATTTTCCGTAAAGTCTACCTGCAGCTTGCCGCCGAAGCCCTGCCCGGTAAATGCCCACAGCTTGTATTCCAACGGTTTTGTGCCATATCCGTTCATGCACAGCGCCGGAACCGCATGGTGGATGCGCAGCAGCTCGTCCGTCTCGTGGTTCGGATTGCCCATAAATGCCGGGCGGTGCGCCGCATACTGCAGGATCGTCATTGCCAGCAATGCGTTCAGATCCTCCTCACATCCGCTGGGGATCCCCTCGTCCTTCATCAGAGAATGGCACATACAGGGCGTAAACTTCCGTTCCTGCGGAATCTCTGACGTACAGAGCTCATGGCACGCCGTAGAAAATGCGTTGCAGTCGTAGATGTCCATCATTTTCTTCGCCGCCAGATAATATTTCACATCATTGATAAACCAGTCCGTATTCACCTTCGTCTCCTTGGAGCCGTTGATGATCCGGTCCGCGATCGGCTTCGCCTCCTCGTCGGTGATCTGGTCCATATATTTGAAAATCTCACGGAAGGGAAGCTTGATCACTTCGAAGCCATATCTCTGGCGCAGCACTTCCGGATCCCGGATCAGGCTCTGGATTCCGAATGTAGGCTGTCCGCCTGCGGTCAGCACCAGGGCTCTTGTCTCGGACACCGCCTTCTTTACCCATAATAAGTGTGCGATCTCATTCAGGTCCCTGATATCCATTGCCACATACGCCTCAACACCGATATTTCTGCAGTACGCCGCAAAGTCGATCCCTTCATTTCCATTCTGTAAGATCACGATGGGCTTTTTGTACCGTTCCAGCTTCGGGATCCGCCAGTTCATGCAGAGGAAGAAATCCACCTGGTCCATGTCCTCTTCGATCTTCGCGAATACGTCCTTTCCCACGATGAACTTTTCATCATAACGGGCGTCCACCGCTTCCAGGAAATGAATCTCCTCCGTGGCTCCTTCCAGCAGCTTTTTCGCCGCTTCAAATGCCTGGTCAGCCGCAGCCGACTCCGCCTCCACGGTCATGTCCTCCCTGTACCCCGCACGGCACGGGCCTTCCCAGAAATGAGAATGGGTCAGGCAGCCGACGATGGGACGCACGATTAATTTTGTGTTCATTGCTAATTCCTTCATGATATGTTTCCTCCATTTTTTGAATCCATATTTTTATCACTCTTTCACCGCTCCGGAGGTCAGCCCTCCGATGATATATTTCTGTCCGAACAGATACACAAGGATGACCGGGATACAGGTCAGCACAATATCTGCAAAAATATAATTCCAGTAGTTCGTATTTTTTCCAAAGAACTGATACACCGCCATAGTCATCGGGAAGAGCTTGCTCTTGGACGACAGATACAGCGGAGTCAGAAAGTCGCTCCACACTCCCATGAACTGCAGGATGAAGCAGGTAAACAGCACCGGCTTGAGCATGGGCATGATCACCCGGAAAAACAGGGACAGCGATCCTGCTCCGTCCAATACCGCCGCCTCATCCAGCTCCACCGGCACGGACGAGATGAAGTTCCGGATCGTAAATACGCAGAACGGAATCATTGCGCTGGTAAATACGATCACGATCCCCGTCTTGGTGTTGGTCAGCTGGAAGGCGCTCAGCACTCTTGACAGGGTTACATAGTTCACAGGGAAGAACAGCCCGCAGAGCACGAAATAGTACAAAAAGGAGTTGACCTTTGTCCGTCTCCGGCTCATCACGAAGGATGCCATGGCCGAGCTGATCACGCCGACCAGGGTGGAAACGCCGGCATAGACCAGGCTGTTGAAAAATCCCTGGATCAGTTTTCCTTTCTGGATGACTTCGGTATAATTGGAAAACTGCCATTCTGTCGGAAGGGACAGGCTCATCCTGGCCGCTTCCCCCTTTGTCTTAAAGGAGTTGATCACCACAAGGTAAAACGGGAGCACTACCGCAAGGCACAGCAGGATCATCAGCACATGCTTCAAAACCGCAAGGATTCTTTTTTTCATCATTGCTGCACCTCCTGTTTACTCATATTTTTCACGATCAGGACACCAACCACCGCAGTGATCAGCAGCAGGATCGTATTCAGCGCCGTAGACATTCCATAATGTCCGGATGAATACAGCTGATAGGAGTAGGTCGTGATCACTTCTGTCGCATGTCCCGGACCTCCGTTGGTCAGCACGTAGATAATATCAAATACCTTCAATCCATAGGTAATGCCGAATACCAGGTTGATCATGACGGAGCCTGAGATCATGGGCAGCGTCACGTACCGGAGCCTCTGCCAGAAATTGGCGCCGTCGATCTGTGCCGCCTCGTAGTAGGATCTTGGGATGGTGCTCAGGCCCGCAATGAAGATCGTCATGACATAGCCGACTCCTCTCCAGGCGTCTACCCCGAAAATAGATTTCCATACGACATTCAGGTCAGAAAGCCATTTCTGTTTCAGAAAATCCAGATGCAGAAATTCCAGCACCATGTTGAGCATACCGTTGTTGTAATTCAGGATCGAGGTAAATAAAATACCGATGATCACATACGGCAGGATGGAAGGCAGGTACAGAAGCGTCCTGTACAGTCCTTTTCCCCGGATGCTCTCATTCAGCATGATCGCCAGAAACAGGGCCGGGATCAGCTTCACGATATTGGAAATGACTGTAAACATGAGGGTATGCCCGATTCCTGACAGGTAATCTTTGTCTGAGGTAAAGATTTCGATATAATTCTGAAGTCCCACAAAATTGACTTCTCCCATGCTCCGGGAATTCCAGTCCGTGAAGGAGTATCCGATTCCCAGGATACTTGGCAGAAGGAAAAATACACTGTAAAGCGCAAGCGGAACAAGCAGGAACCACATTGGATAAATTTTGTTTTTTTTCAAAAAATCACCACTTTCCAGTTTTAAAAAAGTGCCGGGGGGATTGCCGCGCGCTTCCCCTCCCGGCACCTTACATCTTCTCTGCTTCTCTTTTGCTGTGGTTCACAGTATCTTTGCAGACTGCGCCTGATCCGTCTGCCGCCGCTGATCTGTCCGGCTGTGAACCACAAGTTTTACAGTTCTATTTACTCCCAGGCACTGTCGCCGGCGATCTTCGCTGCTTCCGCCCGGTTGGAATCCATATTTTTCAGGACGTCATTTGCTTCGCTCTGACCCTGGCAGTAAGAGATCATATCCGCGCCAAAGTCTCCCCAGTAGTCGTTGGTGTACTTGGTTCCGGTCTGGAGCACTGCTGTGCCCATCTTATCCTCATCCACGGTACCCATGAACTCTTCTTCCTCCGGCAGCCAGTGCTGTTCCAGTCCATCGTCGTTCATGTCCAGGTTGGTATAAGCCGGTGAATTGTCCAGGATCTCCTGCAGGCTTTCTGTCGTTGTTACGAAATCAAAGAATGCCTTTACAAGCTCTTCATGCTCTGTTCCCTTATAGCCAAACATGGTCGGGCCTGCCGGGTTCGTCGGGAAGCTGGTGTTATCGCCCAGCGGGATGAGGAACAATCCGAACTCATCCTCTGTTCCTGTCTCTTCCTGGATCTGTTTGATGTAGCTGGAATTTGCCATCGCCATCGCACAGTTTCTGTCGCCAAATTCATTTGCCATGTTGGTGCTGTCGGTTCCGATCCAGTCCTCACCGAAATATCCTTTATCCGATAATTCCTTGAACTGCTCCAGCACTTCCAGCATCTTTTCGTTGTCCGCAAATGTAGCCGTATTGTCATTCAGCGCTTCATACAGTCCCGGCTCCGCCTCTTCATATACGCCGCCGATCTGGAAAAATGCCAGCTGATGCTGCCATCCGTCGGCGCCGGGCAGGAACCACGGTGTGATATCCTCTGCCGCGATCTTTTCACAGACCTTGAGCATCTCATCATAATCAGCAGGAATTTCCAGCTTTAATTCGTCAAATAAAGTCTTGTTGTAGACCATCACATATTCCGGTGAATTATGCCAGATCTGCAGTCCATACAGCTTGCCGTCATACTCACAGGAAGAAAGCCTTGCTTCCGGCATAAGGTCTTTCCAGCCTGCATCAGAAAAGTCTATACAATACTTTTCCGGATCCACGATCACGGAACTGATCGCAAACGGATTGGACTGGATCCAGAAGATATCCGCACAGGAGTCGGTAGAAAGCTTGGACTGCAGGATATCGCTGTACTGATCCGCCGGGATCGTCTGCAGGTCTACCGTCACATCATAGGTCTCTTCAAATCTGGCGATCGTATCGTCATACCGATTGTCCATCCATCCCGCGGACACCAGGATACTCAATTCCTCTCCCGCGAAATCTGCACTGCCGGCTTCCTCTCCTTCATCGCCGCCGCTCTCGGTACTCTCCTGGGCATCGTCCTGGCTCCCGCCGTCAGAAGATCCTCCTGAACATCCGGCCGCCATCGAAACCACCATCGCCGTACACAACAACGCACTGATTATTTTTTTCTTCATATCTTTTCATCCTCCCAGTTTTATTACACCCGTTTCCTCTTTCTGCAGCCCTGCGAAGATCTGCTTCTCCTCCGCCCTCTCCATCACGCCCCTGCGCCATGTCTCAGGCCGGCCGCTGCTCCCGGAACCCTGTGTTTTTTGTTACTTTTATCCTATCCCTTTTCCTTCATTCCGTCTATGTATTTTCCGCTTATAAATTAGGACATTTTTTACACTTTTCACAATTTTCTATACACTTCCCTCTTTTCCCTATGCACTTTATACATACCCTTTCTCCTCCCCGCCTGTTCAGATTGTACATAATCACTTTAATCCTTTTATTATATTTGCATTTTCCAACATTCTGTTGTACCATAAAACCAGCTGCCGCCAAAAAAATTTCCAACTGTGCGGTTGAAAAATCTCTTCTGAAAGGCCCACGATCTATATGATGAAGCACAAACTGCAGACCCATTTTTTCCTGACTTATTTTTTTATGGCCCTGATCATTGTCCTCCTCTACTCGATCTTTTTTTACCACTACACCTCCGACATCCTGATCGAGCGGGAGACAAAAAATCTCCGGGAGCTCAACAACTCCTTCCTGACCCAGACGGATTCCGAGATCCGGGAGCTGGACAATGTATCCATCAACATTTCCTACGGCAGCCTGATCAAAGAGCAGCTCTCCGGATGGACCAGCACCTCGCCTGCCTCCGATGAGTTCCGAAACCTGGCCCAGCTCTTCATGTCCATCAACGGCACGAACCTGAACGCGGACCAGATCAACCTCTATGATTATAACGGCTACCTCCTGCGGGTGGGTACCAAGACCAATATCTATCCCATTGATCTGGAGACCCTGGACTGGATAGACACGGTATCGGAAAATGCCGGAAAGAAGACTGTCAGCCTGCCCTATGCCACAAATGACCTGAAAACAAGCGGCACCTCCAGCACACCGCCCACCTGGTACATTTCCCTCTATCGGACGCTCCGGAACGGATCCAAGGAGGAGATCGGCGTGATCGAGACTATGAAAAAATGCTCCTCTGTTTTCAAGAGCATCACGACCTACAGAAGGAGGACAGAGCATGCGCCTGCCGTATATATCTATGATACCGGCGGAAATCTGGTCTACCCCTATGAAGTGCCGGAGGATGGCTGCGAGCCTGCGGATTATTATTCCCTGGCAGGGAAACACCCGGAAAATGATGCCGTGAAAACCTGGGGAGCTGGCGGTGAGCGGGAGCTGCTCATCCACAATACTTCCTCCTACACCGGCTGGACCTATGTTATCGTACAGGATGAAGCCCAGGTCCTTCTTCCGGTCAGAAATATGCTCCATTTTATGATCATGGTGGCTGTTCTGATGGTGGGGCTCTGCCTGGTCTTTTCCTATATGACCTCCCGCCGGCTCATCAGGCCGATCCGGAAGCTGAAACAGGTCATTCATAAGACTGTGCTGGATTCTCTGGATGAAAATAACAAGGCGGAGCTTAGCAATTCTTTCGTGGAGCTGGAAGAACTGAACCAGGAATTTGCCGATATGAATGTGAACCTGAAAAAGTCCATGAATGAACTGCTGGATTCCCGCGCCCAGGAATTGAAGTCCCGGAATCTGGCGCTCCAGTCCCAGATCAATCCGCATTTCTATTATAATACACTTGCGAGCATCATCGTACTGGCGGAAAAGGAGCGCAACGACGAGGTCATCACCATCTGCCGTAATCTGACCCGGATGATGCGCTATATCACAGGCTCCTCCAACATGCCTGTTGCCCTCCGGCAGGAAATGGATTACGTGCGGAAATATCTGTACTGCATGAAGGTGCGTTTTCAGGATGATCTGAATTATACGGTTGAGGCGGACGAATCCATCCTGGATGTGCCTGTACCCAAGCTTATCGTCCAGCCTATCGTGGAAAATGCTTTGAAATACGGCACAAACTGCAAACCGCCCTGGCATATTTCCATCCGGAGCGTGATCACGGAAGATTCCTGGCGGATCGAAGTCGAGGATACGGGCAGCGGATTCTCGGACGAAGCCCTGAAGCAGATCCGGGAGCGCATCCGCACCGCAGACGAGCAGCCAGGACTGCCGGAGCTCAATATCGACGGGCTCGGACTGCTCAATGTGTACATCCGCTGGCATCTGCACTGCGGGGAGCAGGCCATTTTTGATTATGGAAATACCGAAAAGCATCACGGGATCGTGGCCATCGGCAGAAAGTCAGAAAAAGCCGGGAACAGTGCTGAATGATCCGCTGCAGCGTTACGATTCACATTCATTTCACACACATGCAAAGTGTTACATAGGAGAACGTATCATGGGAACTACAAAATATTCAGTAATCATAGCGGAAGATGAAATCCTGCTCTTGGATCATCTGGCGGAAAAAATCGAACAGTGCGCCCCGGATTTTGAAGTGGCGGGGAAGGCGCAGACCGGAGACGAGGCCTACCGTCTTGTGAAGGAGTACAGCCCCGACCTTCTGATCACGGATATCCGGATGCCTGTCATGAACGGGATCGAGCTTCTGGAAAAAGTCTACAACCACTGCCCTTTGACAAAATTTATCATTATCAGCGGATATTCCGATTTTGAATACGCCCAGAGCGCCATCCGGCTGAAAGTATCCGAATATCTGTTAAAGCCGGTGGATCCGGAGGAACTGACCACGGCCCTCGGGAACATCCGGAAGCAGTACCAGATCGAACAGAAAGCTTACGAAGACATTTTCAACGAATCCATGACCCGGAACTCCCCGGAGCAGATCGCCGCCACCCTGCGGGATTACCTGGTCCAAAACTACAATATGGATATCAATCTGAACCTGATCGCAGGCAGCATGCATTACAGCCCCGGCTACTTAACGAAGATCTTCCAGCAGCAGTACCAGGTATCCCCGCTGAAATTCATCACGCAGATACGGCTGTCCCAGGCGAAGCATTACCTGTCTCACAACCCGGAACTGTCCGTGAAGCAGGTCGGCGAGATGATCGGGTATCAGGATCAGGGGTATTTCAGCAGGCTGTTCAAGAAGAATACCGGGATAAGTCCGCTGGATTGGCGGAATCAGGAGTAATTTACTGTTCACACCCTGTGAACAGTAACCATCCAGCCTATACCAGATAAATTTTCTTCCGGATGAATTGTAAGTATTTTTAAAATGTGCTAAAATAAATAATTATAAAAAATCAAAAATGGGAGGGAATTGATTGTGGATGATAAAACTTTTATGAACACCCAGCCTGATCCGAAGCCGGAAGAGCCTTATCGTTCCCTGGAACACGACTATCAATTACTGCAAATGGAAGTAGAAGAGCTTCGGGCACGTGAAGCCCGGCTGAAAGCCGAGCTGGAAGAGATGCGGGCGCATGAAGCCGAATTAAAAGAGGAAGTCATAAGATCCCATAACCGCGCCGAAATGATCGAGGGCTATAATGAGCTCATGATCGAGATGCTCAGCAAGCGGAAAGAATGGCTTCTTGTCATTGATGTAAATACAAAAGAGATTTTATACTGCAATAAGAAAAAACAGGAAGGGATCGTTGCTACGGAAGTCTGTACTGCCTGCAAAAAGCGCCTCCCGTTCCACGGCGATATCCTCAAATGGAGCAGCGAGGAGCAGTATAAAGTCTGGGAGATGGCCGGGGATGCCGATACCTATTACCGTATCACTTCATTTCCGATCGAATGGAAGGAACATGATTCCAATGTGCACATCATCGTTGACATTACGGACGAGAAGCGCGCTGCCCATAACCTTACCAGCAAGGCATACCATGATCCCGGCACCGGGATCAAGAACCGTCTCTTTTTTGAAGAATATATGGAAATGGTCCTCCGGGAGGAGCAGGACACCACACTCTGCTATCTCGACCTGGACGGACTCAAATATGTAAATGATAAGTACGGACATCTGGAGGGCGATACCTACATCCAGAATTTTGTAGAGCTGATCAAAATGAATTTCCGGAGCGAGGATACGTTTGCCCGGATCGGCGGAGATGAATTTTGCCTTGTACTCAGCGGCAGCATCGGGGAGCTGATCGAACGGAAGATGGCGGAGATCCTGCGGGATTTCCAGACCGGAGGATTTGCCGAGTATCAGTGCAGCTTCAGTTACGGCGTCGTGGATATCGACGGGGCGGAGAATCATCTGTCCTATGACGAGATCCTCCAGAAGGCAGATGAGATCATGTATGAATGCAAGCGCAGGAATAAGGAGAAGTATCCGCAGCTTGTCAGATGAAAATCTATGCAGGCACAATACCGATTCATGGGGATTCAGAGGAGGAAGAGCTCGTACTGCATTCTGTTTCCGCGGCAGGGAAAACGGAGACAATAACATTTTCTCAGGTCGCAGTGGGCGAAGTCTGGGTCGCCGGCGGACAATCCAATATGGAATTTCACATGCGTTATGAAAAGCACCTGACGGAAGCCCTGAAGTTGTGCGTCAATCCGAGAGTCCGTTTTTTTGATGTGCCGGAGGTCAGTTATGACGGACAGGACGAAGAATTCGATTACAGCAGAATGGGGATCTGGCGGAAAGCAGATCCGGAAAATCTGGAATATTTCAGCGCGGTCGGATATTATTTTGAACGAGAGCTCGAGCGCGTATTGGATGTCCCTGTAGGGATCATCGGATGTAATTGGGGCGGGACAAGATCCTGCGCCTGGATGTCTGTGGAAAGCGTGGAACGCGCGGGGAAACCGTGGATGCAGATGTACGAAGACCGGATTGCTGAAATGGATATGGATGAATACTGGGAAACGCAGCACGGCAATCCGATGAACCACAGAGGTGACCCCTTTGCCGATCCTTTCGAGGAAACCGTACTCCCAAGGACACTCAGCACCGAAGAACTGACAGATTTTTTTCAGAAGATGCCGGCCGGCACGGAGGAATACCGGGAATGTATGCTGCCGTGTGAAATTCCGGGATCTCTGTATGAACATATGCTGAAGACGGTCGCTCCCTATGGGATCCGCGGATTCCTCTGGTATCAGGGCGAAAGCGACGATGAGCCCGGAAAGCAATGCATATTTATGTTCCATTTCCGATGCGGGAGAACAGATGGACATTCATCCGAAGGACAAAAAGGTCGTGGGGGAACGCCTTGCGCTTCTGGCAAGAGGGCATGTATACGGAGAAACGCTGTTGTGCGACGCGCCCGTGGCAGAGCGTATCCGGCGGGACGGCAGCCGCATAGAGATTACATTTCAGAACGCGGAAGGCGGGCTGAAGGTCAAGGGCGGTGCGATAGAGGCGCTGCACGTCTATCCGGTGCAAATGTCCGGCGCAGAGAAGTCTGTTTGTAAAGGAGATGGAGTCCAGGCTGCGGCTGATACGGAAGGCGGAGCAGACCTCAGAGAGGAAATTCCGGTTACCGCTGATGTGGAAGAAATGAAACTGGTGATCCTGCTTCCAGAAGGGACCGGGGAAGTCGCCGTTAAATTTGCGCGGACCCGGTGGTATCTGGTCAACCTGTACAACCAGGCAGATATACCGGCTATTCCCTTTGAATTTGTATGTTAAAGGATCGCCGCAAAGTGAAACGGCCGGATAGCCATATGTGGTGCCCTTAGGATATACCCCAAGGGCATCACATTATGGCCATCCGGCCGTTTCACCTGCATAAGCAAAATGGTAAGCTGCGCAGCAGCGACTTCTGAATAAATATCCATAGGCCAGAAATATTTCACGCTCCTTTATACTGCAAGGTAATGCTGCTGTTCCACGCGCCTGACTTCATAGACTCCAGAACCGATTTTCCCTGCAGCCTTGCATATAGAAAGCCTGCGATAAAACTATCCCCAGCCCCCATAGTATCTACCACCCTGCAGGGCACGATCCCGCATCTTACAAAATCAGTTCCGTCATAGGCCATGCTTCCCGCACTTCCCATCGTTACGATCACAAGCCCCTCGCACAGCTCCTTCCTTTTTTTCAGGAAGGCTTCCGCATTATCTTCCTCTTTCTCTTCCAGAGAAAAGAACGCATAATCTACATATGGAAGGACCTCCTCTACCGCCGGATCCTGATGTTCATCCGAAAAGTCAAACGCGATCTGCAGGTCCTTGTCCCTTTCGCGCAGCCTTTGTATCTCCACTTCCATAGATCCATAGATTCCGGAGACCGCCATTGCATGCCCGCAGATAAACTCCAGGTCCTCTTCATCAAGAGCAAAATCCTTCAGCACTCCCTTTTCATATTCTCCAAACTTCCGGTCCCCATTTTCCAGAAGGACATGGGTTACGGCCGTCCGGCCCGGAAGAATGTGGAGGTGCGAAACATCCACGCCTCTTTCTTCCAGCTTTTCCCTGACCAGCGCTCCATACGCGTCGTCCCCTGCCGCCCCCACATAAGCGCTCTCTCCCCCAAGGCGCCGAATATAGGAAGCTACGTTCACCGGATTTCCTCCTACGTAACATTCTCCTGTTTCATCATATATATCAATACAGTTATCTCCCAATGCTGCGATCCGCATTTTCTTTTGCATTTTTTATCATTCCTTTCATCAAAATATATCTCTGGACTGATCTGGAATGATATACGGAAGATCACACATTCCTCGCAGGATCACTGAACGGCCTCTGTCTGATAATGAAATTCGATCAATTCCGGATTCACATAAGCTTCTGTATATTCTACGATCGTGTAGTTTTTGTCCGCGCCTATATATATTACCCGGAATATGGTACTTCCTTTTTCGACCTGAAGCAGCCCCGCTTCTTTTTCTCCCGCTTCCACCGCCTGCAGTTCCTGGTTAAAATGCCGCGGAAGATGATCTCTCGCATCCATGTAATCATATAAAGACACCTTTTCAAAGTCAATCTGATCGATGTCTTCAAAATACTTTTTAGGCACATAGGTATATTCAACCGCGATCGGTTTTTCTTTACTCAAGCGCACTCTGTGCAGTCCCCAGACGATATCCTCTTTCCGGATCCCCAGATAATACGCATAATAATCACTGGGTTCCAGGTCTCCTTGTCCCAGCACGATATTACGCCCCTGCATCCCGGATTTTTTCAGCATGGCTGTGATACCGGTATTTCGGTCCTCCGTGGAAAGTTCCATGTTCAGCTTGGTACGCCTTGGTTTATCCACATAAGTCCCGCTTCCCTGTACCCGGTGCAGATACCCCTTTTCAACGAGCTGGTTAATGGCACGCTTGACTGTCATCCTGTTCACGCCATAGGTTTCCGCAAGCTCCCGTTCGCTCGGGATCTTTTCCCCCGGCAGGAACACCTGCTCCTCTATTTTTTTCGTAATGATATCCTGGAGCTGAATATACAATGGCATCCTATAATCCATACTGCTCCCCTCCCAATTTCTGATCGATCAGCGGGTTACACTGCTTAAATACGACCCAGTCTTTTCTTTTAATAGAAAAGATATATTCTATCAGCTGTTCATCCGCATCGTAAGTGATCCCTGTTTTCTTGACTAAGGGCGTCATATTCGATACCTGGAGCACCTTTGCTTCTTCCTGGTTCGCATAAACAATTTCCACGATCTGCTCCCCCCGCGCCGGCGCCGCCTGATATTCCGCCTTCAGGATTTCAAGCAGGGAACGCTCCTCCAGGTTATATTTCATCAGCTTCGGTGCGATCTGTTCCGGAATAAAGGAATAATCCAGAGCCACCGGCAGTCGGATCCCTTCATTTATCAGATAACGGACACGCGTGATCTTATACATACGGAATCCGATGGGCTGTCTGATCTTTGCAGAAAACCCTTTGTCTGTCTCGATCCGCTCAAATGCAAGCAGTTCATTGCTTAACTGCTTTCCGCATTCAAGCGCCTTTTGGGAAAAGGAACTGATCCCTCTCAGTCCTTCTTCTATCTTCTGCGGTCTTATATAGTAACCGCTCCGTTTTCTTGCCTCAATTACCCCCTCTGTCACCAGCATCTGCAGCGCAGAGCGGACCGTCGCCCTCTGCACCTGGAAATGCTCCGCCAGTTCTCGTTCCGCCGGAAGCTTCATATATTCTGTCAGCTTTTCCTTCATGATAAAATACTTGATCTCCCGGGCAATGAATGCATCCTTATTCAATAGCTTCACGATCTTTTCTCCTGTTTTTGTTGGTATCTCACAAATTAACTTCTTTGATTATACTCCTTTTCATAAAATTTGTATACCAAATTCAGGGGTTTCTTTTTCCCTGTTCAACAGAAAAAAGTCAGATCAGACCGTTCATTTCCCCTCTGTCAGGTTTTTCAGCCATGCACCCTGTTTCAGCAGGCAAGTTGCAATGACCACTTTCAATATATTAGAGGCCTCTGTCAAAAAATATATCTTCTCCAGAGAAAACCCGCTGAATGTTACCAGAATCGTGCTCACCAGGAGCGGTCCAAAAACAACGCATAGTCCATCCACCATCAATACTGCCTTCGTATCGCCTCCTGCCCTGAGAATGTAATAAATCGTCTCCCCATAACCATACATCCAGCAGAACAGCGCCCTGATCCGCAGAAGCCCTGACGCCGCCAGAAGTGAATTTCCCGCCAGGGAAAAGATTCCCGGGATCAAGGGCGCTGTCAGAATCACCAGGATACTGCTGCCAATAGTCACGGCAAGATTGATTTTGATCATCCTTCCAGAAGCTTTCCCCGCCTCCTCCAGCCTTCCTGCTCCTAGTATTTTCCCCATCATTACCCCTGCGGCCGTGGAGCAGCCCGCAAAAGCTACATTGACCAGGTCAAACACATTATCCGCCACTGTAATGGCCGGGATAGCTTCCTCATGAATCCTGCAGTAATTCCGAAAAACCATTGTCAGGGCGACCGCCCATATCGTCTCATTGCAGATCAGGGGTATGATCTTCTGTACCATAAACCATTTTGTTTCTATCGTAAGACGTTCGATTCCCCTTTCACTTTTTCGGAAAACAGCCCAAAAAGCAGCCGCCACCGCTGCCATTTCCATACACCGGGAAAGCAGTGTCGCTATCGCCGCTCCGGTCACTCCCATGGCCGGAAAACCCAAATGTCCATAGATCAGGGCATAATTCAGAAACACATTCATAAACATGGAGGCAAAACCTGTCAGCATAGGAATCTGCGCTTTCTGCATGATCCGCAGATAGACGGCGCAGACCGCGCTTACGGCCGCCGGTATATAGGAAAATCTCACGACCTGGATATAGGAAAGGCTGACCGCTATGGTTTCCGGTGCTTTCACGTATAATCCCACCGCCGCAGAAGGCGCTGCAGAAAGGAATACAAAAAACGCCGCTCCGATCCCCACGCACATCAATATACCAAACCGGAATATCCCGTTGCAGACCTTGATCTTTCCTGATCCGCAGTACTGTGCCATAAAGATGCTGATCCCGCTGCTGGCTCCGTATATGACCAGCGTATATATGAAATATGTTTTATTTGCTACTGTTACCCCGCTTATGGCAATTTCCGATATTCTTCCCACCATCATGGTATCGCAGATATTCAGTATATTTCCTGACAATGACTGCAGCATGACCGGTACGGCCAGGAAGAAAAACTCTTTTAGGAATGCCGTTTTACGGCTCTGCATAATTTCAACTCCCTACTTATATTCTTTTTATGATCTCTAATAATTCGATCAGATGATCGATCTGATGGTCCGCCTCGGACAGGTCAAAATCAAATTTGGGATCCCGTTTCGCAATGACGGTCATCCCCGCCCTTTTTCCCGCGCGGACGCCATATTCCGAATCCTCCACCGCTATGCAGGATTCTCCGGACAGTCCAAGCTGTCTCATTGTGTAAAGGTAGATTTCCGGATCCGGTTTGCTCTCCGGGAACATATTTCCGCTGACAAACGTATCAAAATATTGCTTCAGTCCGGTTTCTTCCAGCGCATTCCTGATGGCGCGCATCGGGGAAGACGAGGCCACTGCTGTTTTGATCCCGTTTTCTTTCAGATACTGCAGCACCTCCTTTGCCCCCGGATTGATAATTTCCGCATAGGAAAAAGGCTGCGCCTCACAATATGCATTATACAGGCCGAGAACCGCTTCCTTACTCTTTCCGTCATGCTTCGCATCCTCCCACCATTCATAAATCTTCTGGTCTGTGTATTTTTCAGAGGAACCGGCCAGGCTCACGATGTCTTCCCGGGATACCAGGATCCCGTTCTCCTCAAAAAATTCTTTGGTCCAGGTAAAATAGATCCCTTCACTATCTATCAATACCCCGTCCAGGTCAAAAATCACCGCACGCTTCATTTTCTTCTCCTTTTTATGGCAAAAGGCCCCTCCTGTACGATATGGTTTAGGAGAGGCCTTTCTCTTTTTCAGAAACTGTTCCGACAGCTTTTTAATAGTCGAACTGACGATAATAACGGCGGAACTGCAGGCTGTGTCCGGTTACCAGTTCATAATGTACAGCCAGACGTTCTGTCAGGATTGCCGTAATGATCATCGGGGAGCAGATCACACGGAAGTCATCATCTATTCCTTCCAGGTCAAATGCTTTCGTATCAAATACTTCCAGCTTATCCGTAACTGTCTTTGCAAAGCGTTCTACTCTTTCGTCCAATTCCCGGTACTCATCTTCTCCTTTTACCAGGAACAGCGGTACATCCTTCTCAACCAGCTCCAGCGGTCCGTGGAAAAAGTCTGCGGATGTAACGGATTTTGTCCGAACCCACTGCATCTCTTCCAGGATGCACATGGAGAAGAGATAGGTCTCGCCCCAGAGTACGCCGGAGCCTACAAACATGGTATAGGGCTCTTTCGCATATTTCTGTGCCAGTTCTTTTGCCCTCGGCTCAAATTCCTCACGGATACGCACCAGGTTCTGATGTACATTCTTCATCTGGTCCGCCCATCTCGGATAATCCTCGTATTCCCCACGGTTGCAGAGCAGGCGGAGCGCAAACATGAAATACATCAGGTAAGAATCTTCGCAGTCTCCGCACGGATTGTAAACAGCTTCTGTCAGGAGCTTCGCAAGAGGAGTCTCCGCATTTTTTGTAAACCCGTATACCGGAATCCCCATCTCTTTTACCATCTTCACCGCCTGCAGGATCTCTTTTGTATCCCCGGACGCAGAGGCCGTTACCACACAGGATTTCTCAGTGAGAAAATCTTTGTCAGCCTTCACCATGATCTCCGCCGCGTTCTCCAGGTGTACCGGAAGCTTTGTGTAATGCTCCATCACCTTGACTACCGGGTACCACTCAGCCCAGGTTCCTCCGATCCCAAGGATCACCAGATTGTCAAATCCCTTTTCTGACACATGGTCCGCCATCGCCTCAATATTGGCGCGCTGTGCATATGTATTCGCTCCGTCCTTCAAATATTTTTCCAGATTAAAATTTCTCAATGCCATTTTTATCTCTTCCTTTCCTATCTTCTTATTTTCTTTATCCATTGTGGTTCGTCGACTAATCCACTTGATATTATTAATATACCAAATAAAAATTATTTGTCAATAGTTTTGAACCATTTTTTTATTTTTATGTACCAATTATTCTTTCCCAGGACACCCTTTCACAATCGCAATCCCGGCAGTCGCACCAAGAATGGAGGCGCCTGCTTCTATAAACGCACGGGCGGTTTCATAATCCCGTATACCGCCTGCAGCTTTGATCTTTACCGAATCTCCCAAAACTTCCTTCATCAGCTTTACGTCCGAAAGTTTTGCTCCGCCAAAGCTTCTTCCGGTGGAAGTTTTTAAGCAGGCAGGGCTCACTTTTTTGGCAATCTCACAGATTTTTTGCTTTGCTCCGTCATCCCCGTCCAGTTTGCACATCTCAACGATCACTTTGTCCATGATGCCGTGTGCCCTGCAATATTCGGTAATCCGGCTCATTTCCTCATGTATTCCATGGTAATCCCGTCCTTCCACCATTTTCTGGTTCAGAACATAATCGATTTCCCTGAATCCTGCTGCCTTGTATGCCCGAAATGCCTCCAGCTTTTCTTCCGTTCCAAGGATGCCCGTCGGAAAGTCTACAGCCCCTGCAATAATGATATCCGTATCTTTCAGCACTTCTTTTGCATGACAAAAGGTATCAATATCCGCAAAAACACATCGGAAATCATAAGCCTTTGCCTTTTCCAGATACTGGTCAAAGGTATCCTTCGGGTCGTCGATATAGTCTATATATTTTGCTGTCTTCATTTAAAATCCACCTGCTTTCTGAAAATTTCCGGACAGCAATCCTGTCCTTTTATGCCAGAAGGCCAACCCATGCCCCCAATACTCCCAATACGATACTTACAGCGATCAGCACCATCGGGGAAATCTTCTTTTTTAATGCCCAGTAATAGCCCCATGTTGCGCCCATCCCCAGCATTCCCGGCAGAATACTGTCACAGACTTCCTGCAGCGTCGTTGCATAATCTCCGGAACCGATCTGCAGAGGCATGGTTGCATAGACCATATCCTTTGACATGGCTCCGATCACCATGATACCCAGTATTCCCGCTCCGTACATGAATGTGTCCATCAGGCCGCTCTTCTGCGCTTTCGCAAGGTAAGTGAATCCCAGGTCATACCCTTTTTCCGCCCCTGCAAAACGGAGCAGGAACGCAGGAATATTATAGATCAGGAAATATAAGATCGGTCCCAGTATATTTCCATTCATGGCAAGGGAAACCCCGACTGCAACTGCGATCACGCGGATGCATCCCAGGAAAATGGAGTCGCCTACGCCGGAAAGAGGCCCCATCAATGCTGCCTTCACATTGTCGATTGCTTCTCCTTCCATCTCTCCCTTAGCGACTTTTTCCTCCATTGATACTGCCACGCCGCCTACAAACGGCGCAAGCTGCGGCGTAATATTAAAAAATGCCATATGCCGGGTCAGTGCTTTCGCATATCCATCGGGATCGTTTCTATAAATCTTGCGCAGGATCGGCTCGATCATCAGACAGAACGCCACATTCATCTGCCTTGGATAATTCCAGCTGTA
>Ga0224748_10028_pt1 | contig 28590 bp, 20 predicted proteins | sample LIM_F_Water_Neg_FD_182074 | JGI IMG/M metagenome (GOLD analysis project Ga0224748, IMG submission 182074) | Enriched cells from gastrointestinal tract of the lab mouse from Pacific Northwest National Laboratory (PNNL), Richland, Washington... | ecosystem: Host-associated > Mammals > Digestive...
CCGAAGCTGTCAAACTGAACCGGAGCATTTCGCAGTTTCTCAAATTCTCTACCTACACGGACTATGACGATCTGAGCGGCCTTGACATTGATTTTACCGATGGCGAGCAGCTTCTTCTTTGGGAGGAACTGCGGCGCATCACGGACAAGCTGGCGGACGTGGAGGAATACATTTCCTACCTTACCCGGCCCATCACGGAGGTCAGCCGTCTGCGGAAAGGGACCGCCGGGAAGTACCGCACGGCGAAGGGCCGCTACTACGATTGTTGCAGCAGCATCGAGGCCCTGGTAACGGACGAATACCACAATGTCCCCTACTGGACCCGGACTACCGTGGAACACAACGGAGAGGACTACTACCTCATTGGCTACAAGGGCCTCCCCATGGAGGGGCTGCGCGTCCGTGTGAGATCGGCAGCATAATCCATCAGAGAAGCCCACTCGCAACTGACTAACAATCAGCTGCGGGTGGGCTTTTTTTCGTTTACGAACAAAACAAGCGGCAGGAGCATGAGCGCCCCGGTGACTACCAACAGTCACCGGGGCGCTTTTTTGTTTCTCCGCACATTTCAAAGGAGGCAATCACCATGCCGTCAAATCTGAATCTGGACTACTACTACGGGACCGAAGCGGACCAATACAGCTTTTACCGTATCCCCAAGACCTTGCTCACCGACCCCCGGTATAAGAGCGTTTCCATTGAGGCCAAGGTCCTCTACGGCCTTCTGCTGGACCGGATGGGACTGTCAGTGAAAAACGGCTGGATGGACAGCGATAAGCGCATCTACATCTACTTCACCCAAGAGGACGCTATGAACCTCATGAGCTGCGGCAAGGACAAGGCCACGAAGCTGTTCCGGGAGTTGGACAAGGACGGCATCGGCCTGATCGAGCGGAAGAAGCAGGGCCAGGGACGACCCACGCGGATCTACGTCAAGAACTTCATTCTGCCTTCTTCGGAACCCAGCCAGCCCCAGCTGCCGGAGCAGACGCCGCCCCCGACCCCTCAGACTGCGGAAAATCAGCAGTCAAGACCGCTGGACCGTGCCGCACTCTTGACTGCGGAAAAACCGCAGTCTGCACCGCTGGAAACGCGCGGTCAAGACGGCGGTTTTTCCGCCCCTAATAAGACTGAAAAGAAAAATACTGATCTGAACGATACTGACCCATCCATCTTTCCCCCTACCCCCGCGCCTCTCGCTTCTCCCCCTGCCGGTCGGCCCAAGAGCCGGATGAGGATAGATGAGATGGATAGATACCGAGAGCTGATAAAAGAAAATATCGACTTTGACCTCCTGCTCCAAGAGCATCCCTACGATGAGGAAACGCTGGAGGGCTATGTGGAGCTGATGGTGGAGGTCTGCTGTTCCCGGCGGGACTTCATCCGCATTGCTGGCGAGGAAATGGCTGCTGGCGTGGTCAAGAGCCGGTTCCTGAAGCTGAACCATGAGCATATCGCCTATGTTCTGGACAGTCTGAGCCAGAACACCACGCTGGTGAAAAACATCAAGGCATACACCCTGGCGGCGCTCTACAACGCGCCCACAACCATCAGCCAGTATTACGCATCCCTGGTCAGTCACGATCTGGCCCAGGACGCCGCTGGAATATAACAACTGGACAAACGAAGGAGGATTTTCTGTATGGCAAACAAAATCGACATTCTGGTGGTAGAACCCTGCGAGGCTCCCCGCCCCATCCAAGTGGAGGATACGCTGGAAGCCTTTCAGCAGATTGTGGGCGGACCCATTGAGGCCGGGTGCTATCTGCCCCAGCGGGTCATGCTGATCTGCAACGGTGAGGGCAAGAACATGAAACTCATGCCCAACCGGGAGAATCCCACGGACAGCGGGGACTTCATCGCCGGGACGTTCCTGCTGTGCGGCTTTGAGGGGGAACACTTTACCTCCCTGACCCCTGCCCAGCAGCGGGAATTTGAAGCCTACTTCGCCACGTCCGGCCCGGAGGGAGGCGATAAGGATTGACCCACCGCCATCTGCTCCGCCGCCTGCTGGTCCCTCCCTAGTACATAGCACACCCCGGAAAATCCAAAATCTGAAAGGAGGACGCATGAGCATCAAATTTCCCAATCTAACGCGATTCTTTTCTCTGTTCCTGGCGGCGGTGATGATGGTTAGTCTTTTAGCAGTCAACGCCCATGCCGCCAATGCCAACAAGATCACCGACTACGGCGATGCCTACGGCCATTGGGCCTATGAAGCCCTGGCGTGGGCGGTGAACAATGGTGTGCTGGTGGGTACGTCCGAGGACAAACTGAACCCGGACGGCTATCTCACCCGCGCTCAGATGGCCGCTATGATCGACCGGCTGTTTAACACCTACAAGAGCGCCGACATTTCCCGGTACACGGACGTGCCCCGTGGGAGCTGGCACCATGACTACATCGCCCAGGCGGTCCACATGGGGACCTTCGCCGGGTATTCCAGCAGCCGCATGGGGCCGAATGAGAATATCACCCGCGAACAGGCCATGGTGGTGCTGGCCCGGACGGTCTGCCTGTCCTCTGCCGGTAACTCCGCCCTTGCCCGGTTCCCGGACCGGAACCAGGTAGGCGCGTGGGCGGCGGACGCTGTTGCAGCCATGGTAGAGCGGGGCTACGTCAGCGGTTACCGTGATGGACGGCTGAACCCCAAGGGCCAGATCACCCGTGCGGAGATGGCGCAGATCATGAGCAATATCTTCCAGAGTGTCCATGATTCCGGTGATCTCACCGGCACCTACCGGGACACGGTTCTGATTCGGGGCGCGGTAAGCATCCAGGATGCTGTTTTTGAGAGTGACCTAATTCTTGCCAATGGCCTGGGGGAGAAGGCCCTGGGCCTCAATAACATCACCGTCAAAGGGCGGTTGGTAGTATGGGGCGGCTCCGCCGTCAACATCAGCGGCAAATCCACTGTGGCGGGCGTGGTCACACCCCGGAATGACGGTCCGGTGCAGGTGGTCTTTGACGCTGCGGCGGCAGAGCTGTCCGAGAAGGGCTGCTCCATCGTCTACCCCAGCGGTATGGACAAGGGCAACAAGGTCCTGTTCATCGACAAGGCCGACAAGCCTACCATCGCCTTTGACCTCCCGGCGTATCGGTATGTGGGGGATTCCGTCTCCGTGAAAACCACGCTCACCGGCGCGGAGGCCGTCACCTGGGAGCTGACCCGTGACGGGAAATCTATCGCCATGCCGGAGGGCTTCACCAAGGACGGCGGCATCTGCTACTTCATGGAGGCTGGGCGGTATGTGCTGCGCGGCACCGTGGAGAACAGCGGCGGCAAAGCCTACTGCGAGAAAACTGTGGAGGTCCTGCCCATCGGGGACATTGCCTTTTCCCTGCCGGAGTACGGCTACACCGACCGGACGGAGGATGTGAAGCTGCTGCTAAAAAATGACCTGGACGGCTCCGTGGTCTGGACGCTGACGAAGGACGGCGCAAACCAGCCCCTCGCCAGCTTCACCAAGGAGGGCGGCACACTGCCCTGCAAGGCAAAGATCCCAGGAATACTGGACGAATTTCAAGATTTTTTAACGGCGGCGTTCAATATCTGTGAATGCAGGTTCTTACAGCCCCTGGGCAATCATGGCCTCGGATATCTTCTTGAACGCCGCGATATCGTTGCCGGCGATCAGATCGTATCCCAGCCCATACTCCTCCGCCGCGGCGGCGGACGCGTCGTAGATACTGCTCATAATAGCCCGCAGCTTCTCGTCCACCTCCCGCCGGGACCAGCTGTAGCGGATGGCGTTCTGGGCCATCTCCAGGGCGGACACGGCCACGCCGCCGGAGCCGGAGGCCTTGGCGCCCGCCGTGAGGATCTTGGGGCTGAGCCGCAGGAGCTTCAGCGCCTCGGTGGTGGCGGGCATGTTGGCTCCCTCCACGTAGTAGCGTACATTGTTGGCGATCAGCAGTACCGCGTCATCCACCGTCAGCTCGTTCTGGGTGGCGCAGGGGACCGCCACATCGCCGGGGACCTCCCAGGGCTTTTTTCCCGCGTAAAACTCCACGCCGAACCGGTCGGCGTAAGCCTCCACCCGGTCCTCGCCACTGTAGCGCATCTTCACCATGAAGTCATACTTCTCCTGGGTGTTCACGCCGTCGGGGTCGTAGATATACCCGTCGGGGCCGGAGAGGGTGACCACCCTGCCCCCCAGCTCGGCAGCCTTGCGGCACACGCCCCAGCTCATGTTACCGAAGCCGGAGACGATCAGGCGCTTGCCCTCCAGCGTCTCCTTCTGATGCTCCAGCATCCGTGCCAGAAAGTACACCGTGCCGAAGCCCGCCGCCTCCTGCCGGATCCGGCTGCCGCCGTAGGTCAGGCCCTTGCCGGTGAGGGCGGAGCTTTCCGCCCGGCCCGTCACCTTCTTATACGCGCCGTAGAGCCAGCCCACTTCCCGTGAGCCCACGCCGATGTCTCCGGCGGGCACGTCGGTGTCCGCGCCGATATACCGGTACAGGGCATACATGAAGCTCTGGCAGAAACGCATGATCTCCCGGTTGGACTTCCCCCTGGGGTCGAAGTCCGCGCCGCCTGCCGCGCCGCCGATGGGCAGGCCGGTGAGGGCGTTCTTATAGGTCTGCTCGAAGCCCAGGAATTTCACCACCGAGGGAGTCACGCTGGGATGGAACCGCAGGCCACCCTTATAGGGTCCGATGGCGCTGGAAAACTGGACCCGGTAGCCGTGGTTGGTGTGGGTGACGCCGTTATCGTCCACCCAAGGGATCAGGAAGGAGAACATCCGCTCCGGCTCCACCATGCGGGTGATGAGGTCCAGCTTCTCATACCGGGGGTCCTCCGTGGCCGGCGCGATCATCTCCAGCCAGGAATGGACGCACTGGAGATACTCCGGCTCGTGGGCGTAGGTCTTCGCCAGCCGCTCCGATACGCGGGTGATATAGTCATTCATCTGCCCGCCCCCTTATACGATGCCGTAGGCCAGCATGGACTCGCCCACCTTCAGGAATCCGGCGATATTGGCTCCCGCCACCAGATTGCCGGGGGCGCCGTACCGGGCGGCGGCGCTGCTGGCGTTGTGGTACAGGTCGGTCATGATCTTCCGCAGGTGGTCGTCCACCTCCTCGAAGGTCCAGTAGAAGCGCATGGAGTTCTGGCTCATCTCCAGAGCGGAGGTGGCCACGCCGCCGGCGTTGGCCGCCTTGGCGGGGGCGAAGAGGAGCCCCGCCGCCTGGAAGGCGTCCACCGCGTCGGGGGTGCAGGGCATGTTGGCCCCCTCGGCCACGGCGAAGCAGCCGTTGGCGATCAGCGCCTTGGCGGAGTCCAGGTCCAGCTCGTTCTGGGTGGCGCAGGGCAGGGCGATGCCGCAGGGGATCTGCCATACCCCGGAGCATCCGGCGTGATACTCCGCCTCGGGGTGGGTCTCCACGTAGGCGGAGATGCGCTTGCGCTCCACCTCCTTGAGGCGCTTCATCAGGGGCAGGTCGATGCCGTTCTTGTCGTACACATAGCCGCCGGAATCGCTCATGGCCACCACCTTCGCGCCGAGCTGGGTAGCCTTCTCGCAGGCGTACAGGGCCACGTTGCCGGACCCGGAGATGACCACCGTGGCCCCCTCGAAGCTCCTGCCCGCGTCCTTGAGCATACAGTCGGTGAAGTAGCACAGGCCGTATCCCGTGGCCTCCGTCCGGGCCAGGGAGCCGCCGTAGGTGAGGCCCTTGCCGGTGAGGACGCCGGTGAACTCGTTGCGCAGGCGCTTGTACTGGCCGAAGAGGTAGCCGATCTCCCGGCCGCCCACGCCGATGTCCCCGGCGGGTACGTCGGTATCCGGCCCGATATACTTGAACAGCTCCGTCATGAAGCTCTGGCAGAAGCGCATGACCTCCAGGTCGGTCTTGCCCTTGGGGTCGAAATCGCTGCCGCCCTTGCCGCCGCCGATGGGCAGGCCGGTGAGGCTGTTCTTGAAGATCTGCTCGAAGCCCAGGAACTTGATGATGCCCTCGTACACGCTGGGGTGGAACCGCAGACCGCCCTTGTAGGGCCCGATGGCGGAGTTGAACTGGACCCGGAAGCCACGGTTCACGTGGACGTTGCCCTGCTCGTCCTCCCAGGGCACGCGGAACTTGATGATCCGCTCCGGCTCCACCAGACAGTCCATGACGCCCTCTTTGATGAACTCGGGCCGGGCCTCCACCACGGGGACCAGAGAGGTCAGGACCTCCCGCACGGCCTGGTGGAACTCCGGCTCCGCCGGGTTCCGGGCGATGACCCGCTCCATCAATCCGTTCAGATACTCATGTTTGATGCTCATTTTCATTACCTCCAAGCCATATCCCGGCTTTCGCCGGTGCTTTAATTGATTAAATCGTAACACCGCTTTTTCCATTCGTCAACGTTTTTTTGCGGTGTTGAAAAAATTTTGTCTGCGCAAACAAAACAATTGTCTCTGTGACGCGTCCTTTGGTGCATCTTTTCTACCAGTTTTCCCCGCGGGGCGGCGGATATCCCCCGGCGCGCCGGTCCGGCAAACAGGAACCCGCGGCAAAAAGCGGGTACTGATAAGGAAGCACCCGATCGATCCGCCCATGAGCCAACAAGCAGCAGCACCGCTTTGGCAGCAGAAAAAAACTGCTTGCACCTTTCGCGTAAATGGTGTAGAATAGTGGCAACGAGGCAAATAAAAGGCAGGGCGCAGGATGCTACCAACACCCCGCGCCCCTATGCGGGAGCCGTTCCTCCCACACAACAGTATATTACTGTGCCAACCCCTATTATAGCGGAAATCTGCCGTTTTATCAAGAGGGGCTTTGTGTCTGTATATATGCGGTGTGGGGTTTTATATCCCGCGCCGCTTTCTGTTTGCCTCGATGGGAACGCCCGCCGGGGGCCGGGAAGGAAAGTACCACCCCCGGGGCAAGTACCATTGAGACAGGGAACACCCATACAAAAAAACAAAGGAGAGAACGAACATGAAAAAGCGGTTTTCAGCACTTTTCCTCGCACTGGCCCTGTGCCTGGGGCTGGCTGTCCCGGCGTTCGCGGCGGATGAGAACACTTCGCCGGAAATCACCTGCCAGAGGCCGGAAAACTCCGGCATCCTCATGGAAAGCAAAACAGAAACTTATTCAGTGGTTGGGTTTGTAAGAGGCACAAATGAGAATGGCGCTCCCATGGTTGCTTATATGGACAGTAAAACCATTGAGGATGCCTCCACAATGCTCCTTCCGACAGGCGTGGACATCATCGTTACCGGCGCAAAGTCAGAGGATGAAGTCGTGTTTACCGCATGGACTGACAACCGCCAGCAGTTGTTCCTGCTGGCGCCTGAGAAGGACGCTTATCTCGTGCCCATCCCGAAAGACGAGCTTTCTTACACGCTCCCCGCAGACGGCAAAACAGAGGCTACAGGTAATCCAACAGCGGCACAGCTTGGTTTCAGCGCCGCACAGGACGGAACCATTACCTGTAATTCTGACCGTCTGTATGAACTGTTTGAAACAAATACGCTGCTTCGGATAACGGTTGGCGAAAGCTTCTGGCTGTTTCAGCTCTCCGGCGAGCCTAAGCTGATTTCCGATGTATTTACCGATGTACCCGTGGGGAACTGGGTCACTGATCCCGTGGTCTGGGCGGTGCAGAATAATATTACCAACGGTACCGAGAAGGACAAATTCTCCCCCGGTAAGGATTGCACCAACGCCCAGATCCTGACCTTCATCTGGAGAGCCTACGGCGAGCCGGAACCGACGGTCGAAAACCCCTTCACCAATTCCATTCCGGATGGCTACGCAAAGGCGGCAGTCTGGGCCTATGAGAAGGGCATGGTATCCGGCACCACCTTTGACGTGGACAAGCCCTGCACCCGCGCCACGGCCATGACCTACCTGTGGCAGGCGGCGGGCAGTCCCGAGACGGAGCCCACCGGCAAGTTTACCGACGTGGCCGCCAGCGATCCCTACGCCCAGGCGGTGGCCTGGGCCGTGGCCAACGGTATCACGAAGGGCGCTACGGACACCACCTTTGCCCCCGAGAACATCTGCCAGCGCGGACAGATCGTGGTGTTCCTCTATAACGCCGTGGCTGACAAGACCTGATCCATGCGGGGCTGTTGTTTCTTGCTTTCGTCAACGTTTTTTTGCAGCTCCAAAATATTTTGTCTGCATAGACAAAACAATTATCCTTGTATCGCGTTCTTTTGTGGTTCTTTCAAGTAAAAGTATCCCCCCTTTCTCCGGTGCTTACGCGGCTTCCGGGAGAAAGGGGGGATCAATAATATATTTTTCGGTATTTACTGCGCCAGCACCCACTCGATAACGCTGTCCTTCCCCTGACGGACGTCCTCGATATCCTGATAGACATACACATCCGGCAGGATGGTATTCTCCCACTCATAGAGCCGGCGGTCTTTATTGTATACTGTGTTTTCCGGATTGTCTCCCTCATGCCAGCCGGTGGAGACCACAACGGAAAGCTGTGAGTGCGGCAGGGTGACGGAAACCCCGGTCATACTGGTACCATGCATGAAAAAGGATGTAAACTGACCGGTGGGCTCGCCCACCTTGACGGCACCCAATTCTTTCTCAAAAACAGTGAGGCAAGCTATGCCGGCAGATGCCGTATATCCATTCGTGAGGACAAATACCTGCTCAAAGGGAATCTCCTGTAATATGTGGAGATTGTTGCGCAAATAGGTGACGGATGTGCTGTACTCGCCGGGATTACCGCGGAGATCAATAGCCAGCTTGCGGCAGTCCGGATGGTTTTCCACCGTCTTTACGATCTTTTGAAAAAGCTCCTCATAATATGTGCTATCCAGAGCCGTCATGTGTGCTATAGACAGATATGCGCAACCGCCAGACCAGTCTATATACCCCGCCTGGTCTTCCTTGAACATAAGAGGTATGGACATCAAGCTTTCCGCAAAGACCTTTTTTGACGATTCATACTCTTCCCATGAAATGACAGGGATCTCCACCGATTCAACCTCCTGGTTTTCATTCAGGATCTGGAGCGTACAGGTCTCCCACGTGTCACATCCTGAAGCCCACTCGTAGAAAGCCGGTATGGGGCTCCAGTTGTATGAAAAGGTCTCCATACTGTGCCAGTTGTTGGTGGGATCAGTAATACTCTCTGCTTTTCTCATCAAATAGGCGATGTCCACCCCATTTACGGCAACGATCTCCCGCAGCAGATAGGGGGCAAGCTCTTCATATCCTTCCACATAGTCAACAATGCACAGCCGGTCTCCAAAATAGCGGGTGTCGAAAGGAAAGATCCTTTCGTAAAGGGATTCTGGCGCCTTGATGCTCGTATGAACATCGCCCATGCCAGCAATGATCGTCGCCAGCTCAAAATACATATCACTGTCCGTCAGCTCGCCTACCCTCGCGGCCAGCCGGTCCAGCTTGTGGTCGAACTCCTCCTCAGAATGGAAATAGAAAGGGTTCAGGTGTTTTTCTTTATACTGCTCCCGCAGGAATTCGATATCCTCAAGCCAGTCCTTTTCCCGCTGGGACAGCTCCGGCTCTGCGGGGCCCTCAGGAACAGATGAAGATTCCGGGAGTGTCCCCTCAGGTGCGGACACTTCCGGCGCAGGGTCTGCATCCGTTTCCGGCTGGGCTGCGGGGCCGCAGGCGGTCAGAAGAAGGCAAAAAGCCAGCAAAAACAGGCAGATTCTTTTTCTCATAAGAATGTCCCTCCATGCGTTATCAATACATGCTGGAAACCGCAGCGGGCATAAGATATGCTCGATGCGGTTTCGTATTCAAGTTGTGATTGAAAATACTGCGCAGGATACAGCGATCATGTCCTATAGGGAAAGTCTACACTATCAAGGCTGCAACATGCTGCCTAAATGACCCGGATCAGCGCCAACAGGTCCTCCAGCGCCATTAGACTCCCAGATGCCGCCACCGGCATTCTTGTCAAGGGGATCCTGACACTCCATCCTGCATGGCGCAATGCCAGCATCGGCATCCTCGGGAGAAACCGGATTCTCCACATCCTCCGCCTGAACAGGCGGCTCATTTTCCGGCGCATCCATAGCGCCAGCCTGGCCGGGCAGCAGGGACAGACAGATCAGCAGGGACAGGGACAGTGCGGTGAGAAGCTGTACCAATAGGCGCCGGCACGCATCTTGACGGAAAATTTTTCGTCTGGCTGCGTCAGAAACTCTTGAAATCCGTCAGGATTCCTGCGAGTTTCTTCCTTGCCAGGCAAAAAATTTTTCTCGCCAATCTGCATACCGTCACCTATTGGTACAGCTTCTGAGTTTTTTCAACATGGGGATCATCCTTTCTTTTTAAGATGAGCCCATTATACATAGCTCCTGGTGTGAAGTCCATATCGTTTCATGCAAATTTTTCCTTCCGGCAAACAGCAAGTTGTGAAAAGATTATCAAATATACGATGTCTGTCTTGACAAACTGTGGACCATACCATAAGATAGTAAAGCAAATTTATCCAAGGAGACCGCCGGTTATGAACGAATTTAAACTGGGGACATATATCAGGAAACGCCGGGAAGAGCTGGGGATCAGTCAGGAGGAGCTGTGTGAAGGGTTCTGCTCCGTTCCCAACCTCTCCCGCATTGAAAACAACCAGCAGGACCCCTCCCGTAATCTGACAAAGAACCTGCTGGAGCGATTGGGGCTGCCGAAGGACAGGTTTCTCGCACTGTGGGATCAGAAAGGCATTTCGATGGGAGCATTGGTGCGGGAAATTCAGGATGATATGATTTTGTATGAGCGTACCCCGCAAGAAGGCCAGCCAAATCTTCGAAATAGTATCTTGGAAAAACTGTCGGAATTGGAGAAGGTCATAGAGCCGAACGACCGAAGCGCCCGGCAGTTTCTGCTTGCCCAGCAGGCAATTATAGGCAGAGCAGATGGGCCATACAGTCCAAGTGAAAAATTGGAGATGCAGCTGGAAGCCATCCGAATGACATGCTCAAAGTTTGACCCGGAAGATTTCCAGCGAGGCCATTATAGTTTAGATGAAACCAGGTTAATTAACCAGATTGCCCGGACCTATTCCCACCTTGGAGAAAGAAAAAGAGCAACTGATATGTACGATCAGCTGCTCAAATATGTCAGGAAAAATCATCAGGATTTAATCGGATATGTTACACATTTCTGCTTGATTGCACACAACTATGCAATCAATCTGGGTATGGGGAAGCGTTATTCAGAAGCTCTTGAAATTGCAGAAGAAGGAAGACGCCTCTGCATCTACCGGGGAAAATATCAATTTCTGCCAGGATTTTTGGCGATTCAAGCGGCATGCTATTACTTTTTAGGAGAAACTGAAAAAAGTAAAGAGCTGTATCTCCATGCCTATTATATCTACAATGCGTATGGAGACGTAGTCAACCGGGAAGTCATGCGTCAGGAAATGAGGGAATACCTGAGTATAGAGATGCCTGAATGTCTAGCCTTCTGAATGGTCTCTTCCCGTCTCTCCTGGGAAATCCTCCCCTGCAAAGACTGGCATCACGAGATCTTCCGTTTTATTCGGCTGCGCTGCTTCCGAAGCCTCCGTCTGAACGGGAGGCGCGCCTTCCGGCGCGTCAACAGCGCCCGCCTGACCAAGCAGCAGGGGCAGGCAGATCAGCAGAGACAGCAGCAGCGAGACAAGTTTTTTCAGCACAGGGATCATCCTCTCTCTTTAAATTAACTTCAGTATATCACATTCCCCGGGACAGTCCATATCGTTTCACGGAAATTTTTTCTTCCGCCAAACAGCAGGTTGTGAAAAAATCATCAAGTATAGAACGTTTTCCTGGCTGCAAAAAGCAGCGCCGGTTTTCACAGCAAACCGGCGCCGCTTTTTTTGTATCGTTTTCCCCTCCTGCCCAATGCGGTTCGCTTTGGGGCGCTGTTCGTTCTTTCAGAGCGAATAACCGTTCCGGCGCTCACCTTCGATGAGTACCTTGGGGAATCCCATCACACCAGCAAAGTCCTCCCCGGACATAGTCTCATGCTCCAGCAGGTACGCCGCCGCGGCCTCCATCTGCTCCCGGTGGGCGCTCAGCACCTCCTGACAGCGGCGGTAGGCGGCATCGATGATGGCCTTGACCTCCTGATCGATCTGGGCGGCCACCTCCTCAGAATAGGTCTTGGCCTGGGCCATGCTGCGGCCGATAAACACCTCGTCGCTGCCCGAGTCGAAGCTGACGGAGCCCAGACGTTCGCTCATGCCGTAGGCCGTGACCATCTTCCGGGCGATCTCGGAGGCCCGCTGAATGTCGTTGGACGCACCGGTGGAGATATCGTCCAGGAACAGGCTCTCCGCCACCCGGCCTCCCAGCAGGGCCGCGATCTCCTCCTCCATATAGCGCTTGGAGTAGTAGCCCCGGTCCTCCCCCGGCAGGGAGATGGTCATACCCCCCGCCTGTCCCCGGGGGATGATGGTCACCTCGTGGACGGGATCCACACTGGGCAGACAGTGGTGCATGACGGCGTGGCCCGCCTCGTGGTAGGCCGTGAGCTTCCGCTCATGCTCCGGCACCACGCGGCTGCGCTTCTCCGGACCGGCGATGACCTTGATCACCGCCTCCTGGAGGTTGTCCATGGTGATGAACTTCTGTCCCTTCCGGGCGGACAGCAGGGCGCCCTCGTTGACCAGGTTCTCCAGGTCCGCCCCGGTGAATCCAGACGTGGACTGGGCCAGGACTTTCAAATCCACGTCCTCTGCCAGGGGTTTGTTTCTGGTGTGGACGGCCAGAATCTCCTCCCGGCCCCGGCTGTCGGGACGGCCCACGTAGACCTGCCGGTCGAACCGTCCGGGACGCAGCAGGGCGGGATCCAGAATGTCCGCCCGGTTGGTGGCCGCCAGGACCACCACGCCGGAGTTGCTGCCGAAGCCGTCCATCTCCACCAGCAGCTGGTTGAGGGTCTGCTCCCGCTCGTCATGGCCGCCGCCCAGGCCCGCGCCTCTTCGACGGCCCACGGCGTCGATCTCATCGATGAACACCACCGAGGGGGCCACCTTCTTGGCCTCCTCGAAGAGGTCCCGCACCCGGCTGGCGCCCACGCCCACATACAGCTCCACGAAGTCGGAGCCGGAGATGGACAGAAACTGTACCCCGGCCTCCCCGGCCACGGCCTTGGCCAGCAGGGTCTTGCCGGTGCCCGGAGGGCCTACCAGCAGTACGCCCTTGGGGATCCGTGCCCCCAGGTCCAGATACTTCCTGGGTTCCTTGAGGAAGCCCACGATCTCCTGCAGCTCCTCCTTTTCCTCCCGCGCTCCGGCCACCTGTTCAAAATCCACCCGCTCCTGACTGTCGGAGCCGAAGCGGATGCGGGCCTTGCCGAAGCGCTTGCCCTGGTCCATGCTGCCGCCGCCCCCCTGGGCGCGGATCATCATATACTGCCAGACCAGGAAAATGCCTCCGATGAGCAGCACATACAGCAGGATCTCGCTCCACCAGGGAGGACGGTACACGGGGGCAAAATCGTAGTCCACCAGAATGCCGGCGGCCTTCTGCTCCCGGATCAGCTCCCCCAGCTCCTCCCGGAACCGGTCCGTGCTGCCCAGCTCGTTGCGGACGGTGGTCCCGTCCCGGAGGGACAGGTACAGCTCGCTGCCGTTCTTCACGTAAAAGCTCTGGACCTGTTCCCGGCGGAACAGATCCTCCGCCTGGGCGTAGGATACCGCCGGTACCCGCAGCGTATCAAAAAAGAGGTAGTAGCCGCACAGCAGCAGCAGGATCAGGGCGAAATACACACCCACGCCGGGGCGGTTTCTCTGCTTGGTCAAAAAATCACTCCTTTGGGCGGGACCTGCCGGTCCGGGCCCGGTTCTATGTTCCTATTCTTCTCCGCTATAGACCTCCGGCTTCAGGACGCCTATGTAGGGCAGGTTGCGGTACTTCTGGCAGTAGTCCAGCCCGTAGCCCACCACGAACTCATCGGGCACGGTGAAGCCGATGTAGTCGGCGGTGATGGCCTTTGTCCGGCGGCTGGGCTTGTCCAGCAGGGTGCAGATGGACACGGAGGCCGCCCCCTTGGTCATGAAATACTGCTTGAGGAAGTGGAGGGTATTGCCGGAATCCAGAATATCCTCGATGACCACGATGTTCCTTCCGGTGATGTCCTGCTGGATGTCGTGAGTGATCTTCACCGCTCCGGAGGAGGAGGTCGCGTTTCCGTAGGAGGACACCGCGATAAACTCCACGTCACAGCGGACCTGGCAGGCCCGCACGATGTCCGCCATAAAGATGAAGGCTCCCCGCAGGACGCTGACAAACAGCGGGTCCTTATCCTTCAGCGCGTCGTACATTTCCATGCCCATGGCTTCGATCCTTGCGGCGATCTGCTTTTCGGTATAGAGTACCTTCAAAATGTCCTGATCCATCATGCCCATTTTTCTTTTCTCCTTTTCTTCGATTCGTGGTGGGGGTGTTATTCAGGACAGGGCGGTTTGCCCTGTCAGCTCTTTTCGCAGGATGATCTCCAGCGGTTCACCGGGCAGCAGTAATGCGCCGCAGTCGGTATAGCCTCTTTTGCGGAAGAAAAACTGCCCCCGCTCATTGGACAGCGTGGAGGTCAGGACCTCCCGGTAACCGGCCCCGGCCATTTCCTGCTCCCAATGCTGCACCAATTGAGCGCCATACCCTTTTCCTCTGTATTCCTCAAAAAGGTACAGCATATTCAAAAAAGGGAGGTTATCCCAGAACAGATTATACCGCAGCCATCCGGCGGTGCGGCCTCCGTCCAGTATGACAAGGATTCTTTTTGCTTCAATGCTGCTTCTCAGTTCATCCGCGCAGATATGCCGGTCATTGCCGCACAGCAGTCCAAAATCGCCCTCATTCGCATACCGGACAGTCATTCAGGCACCTCCACTCTGTATGGCTCCCAGGTGATAACCAGACACGCCTCATCTTTTTGCGGCCAGCAGGCCCGGTCTGTTGCCACCCCCGGCACAGCGGCCAGCGTTCCATCCAGCAGCACTGCCGGATACTCCCTTCTGCACTCTGTCGGGACGCCCGCGTCGGCAAACAGCCGCTTTACTGTCCGGCTTCCGTTCTCCACCGCCAGACGGCCGGTGCCGTCCCAAGCGGCAACAGTCAGCTCACCGCCGGTATCCCGGAGAACGATTCTGTCCGCACCTTCCTCCGCCGGTCCATCGCACCGGCGAACGGTGATCTGCCAGGGACCCCAGAGCTGCTCCCCCTCGTGAAGCATAAGGGGCGGCGGGAGGGGATCCTGCTTTTCCAAAATCAGCCGGTGAGGCTTCCGGACGGCGCGCAGGCCCTCTGGAAGGTCCAGACAGCCGCCGCTTTTCAGGGACAGCACCGCCTCTGTCTGCGCTTTTGTCAGTTCAGCGCCCAGTTTCCGGCCCATGGTCCGCACCAGACGCCGCCGGATGGCCGTATCCTGCCGGTCCAGCACCGTGACGGGCAGGATCACCGCGCCGTCTGCCGCCTCCGGCACAAGGGCCTCCGCCTCCCGGCGGAGATGGCCGTCCTCCTCCCGCAGCAGCTCCGCCGCCGCCGCGATCCGCGCCCCGCAGCCCGGTGAGATCTCCTCCAGCAGAGGCAGGACCTCCAGCCGCAGGCGGTTGCGGGTATACGCGGCATCCCGGTTGCTCTCGTCCTCCACATAGGGAATTTCATGCCGCGCCACATACCCATCGATCTCCCTCCGGCTGGTCTCCAGCAGAGGGCGGACGATCCTCCCTCTCACCGGCGGGATGCCCCCAAGTCCCCGGAGGCCCGTTCCCCGCAGGAGATGGAGGAGGACCGTCTCGGCATTGTCCTCCCGGTGGTGGGCGGTAGCGATGCGGGCCGCGCCCATGTCACGGGCGGCGGTCTCCAGAAAAGCATAGCGCAGGGTGCGGGCCGCGTCCTCAATGCTCAGTCCCTCACGGCGGGCAAGTTTCCTCACATCCCCCGCCCCGCAGGTCAGGGGAATGCCCTGCCCCCGGCACCAGTCCCGGACAAAGGCCTCATCCCTGTCCGCTGTGGCCCGCAGCCGGTGGTTGAAGTGGGCGGCAGTGACCTGAAAGCCCCCTTCCTCCGCCAGCTGGGACAGAATGTGCAGCAAAGCCATGGAGTCCCGCCCGCCGGAGAGAGCGCACAGCACGGTCCCCTCCCGGGGCAGCAGGTCCCGCTTCTCGCAGAAAGCGCGGACCTTTCGTACCAGTGGATCAATCATCTTCGTCATAGCGCATTTCCAAAGTGCTGAACGTCACGTACTCCGGGGCCCAGCGGAGGGGCACCTTTCCGGTCTCGCCGTGGCGGTTCTTGGCTACGATGCACTCTGCCACGTTCCGGTTTTCCGCGTCCTCCTTGTAGTAGTCCTCCCGATAGAGGAACATGACGATATCCGCGTCCTGCTCGATGGCGCCGGAGTCCCGGAGGTCGGAGAGCATGGGGCGCTTGTCCTCCCGCTTCTCGTTGGCACGGCTGAGCTGGCTGAGGCAGATAACGGGCACATCCAGCTCCTTTGCCATGATCTTCAGCATACGGGAGATGTCGCTGACCGCCTGCTGGCGGTTCTCCCCGGCGTAGCTCTTTCCGCCGGAGGAACTCATGAGCTGGAGGTAGTCCACCACCACCAGGCCCAGATTTTCCAGCCGCCTGCACTTGGCGTTCATGTCGGCGGCGGTGAGCATGGGGTTGTCGTCGATGCGAATGTCGGTCTGGCGCAGGGTCCGGGCCGCCTGGGTGATCTTCCCCCAGTCGGAGGCACTGAGCCGTCCGGTTTTCAGCCTGCTCAGCTCCACCAGCCCCTCGGAGGCCAGCAGACGCTCCAGCAGCTGCTCCTTGCTCATCTCCAGAGAGAACACGGCCACCGTCTTCTGGGCCTGACGGGCCACGTTCAGGGCCATATTCATGGCAAAGGAGCTTTTGCCCACACCGGGGCGGGCGGCCAGCAGGATAAGGTCGGACCTGTTCAGCCCGTGGATCTTCTGGTCCACAGCGGAGAAGCCGCTGGGCTGGCCCACCATATCCATCTTTCCGGAAGCCAGATCGTTGAGCCGGTCCAGAAAGGGCTTGATAAGCTGGGCCACGGGGGTCAGCTCCTGGCTTCCCCGGCCCCGGCGAATGGCATAGACCTTCTGCTCCGAGGCCTCCAGGATATCCCGGGCCTCTCCCAGGCCCTCCTGGACCATGGCGATGATTTCCCCGGCAGCCTTGGCCAGGGAGCGGAGGAGGGCTTTATCCTGGATGATCTTCACGTACTCCATGACGTTGGCGGCGGTGGGGGTGATCTCCATCAGCTGCACCAGATAGTTTCTTGTGACCTGGTCGTCATAGGTGCCGTTTTTCTGCATCTCCTCCGCCACCGTCACGCCGTCGATGGGCTTGGAGTAGCTGAACATGGTATAGATGGTCTCGAAGATGTCCCGGTTCTGCCTGACGTAGAAGTCGTCGGGCTGAAGCTTGTCCATCACGTCCTTGATGCAGTCGGCGTCAATGAGCATGGCGCCCAGGGCGGATTGTTCTGCCTCTAAGGAGTGGGGCATCTGTCTTGACAGGATTTCGTCCTCAAAGGCCATCGGGGCGCCTCCTTTCTGCCGCCGCTGGCGCGGCGGCGCTTTTGATCTGCGGCCCTGCGGGCCGCCTCCACTTTAATCTTTCGATTAGATTCGCCCCTGCCGGGGCGGGGCGGGGGCGTACTTTTCGTGTGAACGAAAAGTACCAAAAGGTCACTCAAGGAACTACGTTCCTTGAGAATCCTCCTTCATTACGGGGGTGTTTGGTTACGCTACGACCTTTAGATCAGCCGCTCTATCTCCAGTACAATGGGCCGATGCCGGTTTGTACTTCTGCGCACAGTTCTATCGATGGTACGGGTTGCCTCGCGGCACTCGGCACGAGGGTCTGGCAAGGAGGGTACGAATCCGAAGAATGTACCGTTAGACCGTGTGCCCCATGCACCGCAGTCTCTCTTTGAAAGGGCGGCAGCCGGAGTTCTACAAGTACCAGAGCGGCAGAAGAAGAACTGTCAATTCGGAGGCTTCGCCTATCTAAAAACCCCGCCGCACAGCCCTTTGGCCCTCGCCGAGGATTTGCCGGACAGGCAAAGCCGAGAAAGGGATTCTTAAACCGCAGGTTTAAGTGACTTTTTGGGTACTTTTTGTTCACACAAAAAGTACCCGCAGGGTCCGGGGGCGCGCAGCCCCCGGGGTGCGTGGAGAAGCACTCTCCGTCTGCGCCCGAAGGGCGCAAAGATCACTTCTCTTCCACCACCATCACATAGACGGTCCCCGAAACCTCATACCCCAGCTTCGCCTTCAATTCATAACTCCCATACGCCTTGATAGGCTCATCCATCACAATCTTCTGCTTGGCAAGCTCAATGCCATGCTGTGCCTGCAGGGCATCCGAAACCTCCTTGCTGGTCACGGCCCCAAAAAGCTTCCCGTTGGCTCCGGCCCGGGCCGTCACCTTGACGGGAGAATTTTTCAGCTTCTCCACAATGGCCTCCGCCTCGGCCTTGAGGCGGGCATCCTCCGCCTTTTTAGCCTTCTCTTTCAGCTTCATGGTGTTCACCGCGTCGGCGGTGGCGGGCACCGCCAGCTTCCTGGGCAGAAGGAAATTCCGGGCGTAGCCTTCCGCCACTTCAATCATCTGGCCCTTCTTCCCCTGACCCCGTACATCCTGCTGTAAAATCACTTTCATGGTGTTGTTCCTCCTGATTGTTCTTACGCACCGGCGCGTACACCGGTCATAATGTAAAATTTATTGCGAAAAACCGAGTTGGTCACTTCACATTCGATTGAAAATCCCGCTTTCCAGTATCTTTTCCCAATTTTCCATCACGTAATATAATAGTTCCCGATGGCCACCAGCACCCGCTGCCGGACCTCGTCCAGATCGCTGTCCGGCACATGGCCGCCGGCGGAGGTGCCGTTTCCCCCGCCTCCCAGCTGTTCCAGGATCACCTGCACGTTGACCTCCCCCAGGGAGCGGCCTGACATGGACACTCCGTTCCCCTGCCGGTAGAGGACGATGGACGCCTGGACTCCCTGGAGGTTCAGCAGGTCGTCCGCGGTCTTGGCCGCCGTCACCCGGTCCACCTCGTTGCGGGCCACCGCCAGGGCGATGTCCCCGTGGACCATTTGGGCCTCCCGGATGATCTCGTAGCGCTGGATCATGCTGTTCAGGTCGCTCTGGAAGTACCGGCGGACCTCATAGGTGTCCGCCCCCGCCCGGCGCAGGAACGCCGCCGCCTCAAAGGTCCGGCTCCCCGCCCGCATGACGAAGTTCTTGGTGTCCAGCACGATGCCCGCCAGCAGGGCCTCCGCCTCGCCCCGGAGCATGTCGCTGGGCTCCACCAGATATTGCAGCAGCTCCGTCACCAGCTCCGAGGCGGAGGAGGCGTAAGGCTCGTGGAAGTTCAGCGCCGCGTTCTCAATGTAGGTGGCCGCGCGGCGGTGGTGGTCGATGACCGCCACCCGGTTGCAGGCGTCCAGCAGCTGCCGGTTCTCCACCATGTCCGGCCGGTTGGTGTCCACCACTACCAGCAGTGCCCCAGGCTGGGCGTGGATGAACGCGTCCGGTCCGCTGACGAACACGTCCTCGTACTCCGGCAGCTCCCGGAGCTTGCGCACCAGGGGCCGGGCGTTGTTGCCCTCCATATCGATAACGATCTGGGCTTTCTTGCCCTTCTTCCGGGCGGCACAGCAGATACCCGCCGCCGCGCCCACCGCGTCCATATCCGCGTACTCGTGGCCCATGACGTAGACCTGTCCCGCGTCGGCGATCAGTTCCCCCAGTGCCTTGGCCATGACCCGGCTCTTGACCTTGGTGCGCTTCTCCGTGGACTTGGAGCGGCCGCCGTAGAACTGGAAGTCCAGGCTGTCCTTCACCACCGCCTGATCGCCGCCCCGGCTGAGGGCCATCTCGATGGACTTCTCCGCCCACCGGAAGCCCTCCTCGTAGCTGTCGCAGTCCTTGCCCACGCCGATGGAGAGGGAGGCTGTGACGCCGTCCTCGCTGGTCACCTGATGGATGGACTCCAGAATGGAGAACTTATCGTCCAGCAGGCGGCGGAAGGACTGCTCGTCGCACTGGAACAGATACCGGTCCCGGTCGAATTTGCGGAGCATACCGCCGGAGCCGGTGGTCCAGGCGTTCAGCCGCTCGTCGATCTGAGCCAGAACGGCGCTCTTGGCCGCCTCGCCTCCCGCTTTCAGCAGTTCCTCGTAGTTGTCCACTACCAGCAGGCAGGTCACCGGGCGGCTGGATTCGTACAGCGCCTGGATATGTCTGCTCTCGGTGACGTCCACAAAGTAGGCCGTGACGATCTGCTCCTGGCTGGAGGCCCGGCTGGAAGCACGGCTGGCGGTTCCGTAGACCCGATAGGTCCGGCCTCCGATCTCCGTCAGCTCCTCCAGATCCTCCCCGGTGGTCCCGTCCAGAAGCCACCGGTAGTCAAAATCCGGAGCCAGGTCCTCAATGCGCATACTAAACACATCGTCCCGGGACTCCGACAATGCCGAGAAGCCCTGGTTTGCCCAGATGACCTCTCCGTTGTCCCCCCGGAACACCACCACGGGCAGCGGCGTATTGAGCATGCTGTTCTTGCTGATGGAATCCGTTCCGCCGGTGATGGACTCAATATACTGCATTACACTGCGCCGCCTGCGCATACTCTGACGGCGGTGGTAGATATACAGTGCCGCCAGGGCCGCCGTCTCTGCCAGCGACAGCAGGGGCTGTATGGGCGCCGTCAGGACGGCAAACAGGGCAAGGCAGAACAAATAGGGCTGCAGATTCGGCTCGATGAGTCTGGACAGCTTTTTATGCACGGCAGTCTTTCCCCCTCTTCCCTCCGGCCACCGGAGGGTTGCTTCTGGGTATGCTGAGTCTGATTATAGCACAGGTGGGGGACGATGACAAGCAAGGTTTTGCAATTTCTCCCTCCGGCAGCCCGTATCCGGTATTTTCCCCATATTTTGTTGCAATATAGGCCGGCTTCCGGTACAATAGACCTATCTCACAACACAGCGGGGAGTTTGACCTGTGATCGATTTGTATTTGTTCTGCGGGGATCTGAAAAATATGCAGTCCCCCCTGCGAAAGGAAATAGACAGCGCGACTGCGGAAATTCGCGCCTTTCTCCTGCGGCCGTCGGCAAAAACGGCGGAGCTGGCCGCCGGCTGGCGGGAGGACTTCCGGAGGATTTATGGAGATATCTCTGCCGGCCTGTCCGGCAACAGCAGGCTGGCCCGGCTGGCGGAGGCCTGCGGCGGAGCGGAGGCGCTGCAGCTGCTGTTCTTCTCCACCCAGACCTGCTACAGCCTTCTCATCAAGATCCTGCTGGAGGCCGCCCTCCGCGGGCTCCGCGGCGGCGAGGCCGCCTCCCGGACCGCCCTCATTCTGGGCGAATTCACCGGGCGGTACGGCGTGTCCGGCTACGGCGGGGGCGGCTGGTACTGCTGGCCGGTTTTCGAGCTGGAAAACGGCTTTGCTCCGGTGCTGGACCGTATCCGCGCCGCTGCGGGCCGCTATGAGAGCGGCTCCTCCTCCCCTGCATTCCGGGCAGAGGACAGCTGCGATTTTATCAAACAGATCTACGAGTCCATGATCCCCAAGGAGCTGCGTCACGCCCTGGGGGAGTATTATACCCCGGACTGGCTGGCGGAGTGGATCATCCGGCAGGCGGCGGCAGACCCAGGAGCGTCCATCATGGACCCCACCTGCGGCTCCGGCACCTTCCTGTGCCGGGCCATCGCCATGAAGCGGCGGGCGGGCCTCTCCCTGGAGGCCATCCTCTCCACGGTCCGGGGACTGGACCTCAACCCTTTGGCGGTGCTGACCGCCAAAACCAACTATCTGCTGTCCGTTCTGGATCTGCTGGACAGCGGGCGGGAAACCGTCATTCCCGTGTATACCGCAGACGTCCTGTCCCTCTCCGCCGCCGGAGAGGCGTCCGGGCCGCGGGATTTTTGCACCGCGGGCCACCCCGCAGACGCCGTGCGGGACCTGCTGTCCCGGGACGGGGCCGCCGCCGGAGCCCTGGAAAAGGCGGACATCATCGTGGGCAATCCCCCCTGGGTCAACTGGGAGTACCTGCCCGCCCACTGCCGCGGCCGCTCCGGAGATGCCTGGGCCGGATACGGGCTTCTCTCCGCCAAGGGCCTGGATCTGAGCTTTTCCAAGGAGGACGTCTCCGTCCTCATTACCTGCGCCGCCGTGGACCGCCTGCTGAAGGAGGGCGGCATCCTGGGCTTCATCCTCCGGCAGGGACTGTTCAAATCCGCCCAGAACGGGGCCGGCTTCCGACGGTTCCGAGCAGGGGCGGACGGCACGCCTGTCCGGGTCCTTCGGGTGGACGACCTGTCGGGCGTCCGGGTATTTGAGGACGCCGCCGCCGGGGCCGCTCTCCTCTTTGCCCGGAAGGGACAGGAGACCGCCTACCCGGTGCCCTACTTCCAGTGGAGGCGGCGGGACGGCCATAAAACCCTGCCCTTTGACCCCTACGCGCCCCTGCCGGAGGTACTCGCAGGCCTCTCCTGCCAGGAGCTGCGGGCCCAGCCCGCCTCGGAGGATGACCCGGCGGCCCCCTGGATCACCGCCCCCGGGGAGGAGCTGGCGGTCATCCGGCGGGCGCTGGGAACCAACCCCTACCGGGCCAGGACCGGCGTTTTCACCGGCGGCGCCAACGCCGTGTACTGGATGAAGCCCCTCAGCGCCAGCGGTTCCCTGGTCACCGCCGTCAACCTTGTGGACCGGGCGAAGCGGAAGTCGGAGCAGGTAACGGTGCAGCTGGAGAAAACCTTCCTTTTTCCCATGCTGAAAGGCGGCGGCATCCGTCAGTGGAATACGTCCTGCGATGCCTGCATCCTCTGTCCCCACACCGCCGGAACAAAAATCCGGCCCGTCCCCCGAGAGGAGCTGGAGCGCGTCGCGCCAAGGACCTGGGCCTATCTGAACCGCTTCCGGGACATTCTGGACAGCCGCCGGGGCTTCGCCGGATGGGAACGGGAACTCCAGCACCAGGCGTTCCATACCGTTTTGCGGGTGGGGGCGTATACCTTCGCTCCCTACAAGGTGGTCTGGAAATACATCGCCTCCCGGTTCGTCTGCGCGGTGATCGGCACGGTGAATCACCCCCTCCTGGGGGAAAAGCTGCTGCTGCCCAACGAAAAGGTTATGTACGTGTCCACGGACTGTCAGGAGGAGGCCTACTACCTCTGCGGGATGCTCAGCTCCACCCCCGCGGCCCGGTGCGTGGAGAGCTATATGAATCCCACCAGCATTTCCGCCCACGTACTCCGCCGCCTGTATATCCCGCCCTACGACGCCTCCGACCCTCTCCACCGGGAGATCGCGGCCCTGTGCCGGGAGGGCCACGGGCAAGCGGATATTGCGCCCTTCCTGCGGGAGATCGACAGCCGGGCCGCCGCCCTCTATGCCGCCCGTCCGCCGGAGGGGTGAGCCCGTCCGCAATTTTCTCTTGCGCTCCGCAGAGAATGTGGTATAATAGGGTAGAAAAGGTGGACCCGTCTGCCGGTCCGCGTGATATTGTTTCTTGGGAAGGGAGACCTTGTATGAAAGATTATGTGATTCTCACCGACAGCTGCTGCGACCTGTCCGCCGGGATGGCGGAGGATCTGGAGCTGGAGGTTCTGCCCCTCAGCTTTCTGATGGAGGGCAAGGAATATTTTAACCATCTGGACTATCGGGACATTGCCGCCAAGGATTTTTACAGCCGTGTCCGCGGCGGCGCTCTGGGCACCACCTCCGCCATCAACGTGGCGGTATTTACCGAGGCCATGACGGAGCTGGTAAACCAGGGGAAGGACGTGCTGTGCATCGCGTTTTCCTCAGGCCTGTCCACCACCTATCAGTCCGCCGCCATCGCCGCCAGTGAGGTAATGAGCGCCCACCCCGGCAGCAAAGTGCTGGTGTGCGACAGCCGGGCCGCCTCTCTGGGTCAGGGCCTGCTGGTCTATCTGGCTGTGCAGGAAAAGCGGAAAGGCAAGTCTCTCGAGGAACTCCGGGACTTCGTGGAGGAGCGCAAAAACCACATCTGCCACTGGTTCACCGTGGACGACCTGAACCACCTCAAGCGCGGCGGCCGGGTCAGCGCGGCAGCGGCCCTCTTCGGCACCATGCTCCAGATGAAGCCTGTCCTCCACGTGGACGATGACGGCCACCTGATCCCCGTCAGCAAGGTTCGGGGGAGGAAAGCCTCGGTCAGCGCTCTGCTGGATAAAATGGACGAGCTTGTGGACGATCCCTCGGTGGTATTCATCAGCCATGGCGACTGTGAGGACGAGGCCGTAGCCTTGGGAGAGGCCATCAAGGCCAAGCATAAGGTGGACAAGCTGGTCATCAACTACGTAGGCCCCGTTATCGGCAACCACTCCGGCCCGGGTACCCTGGCGCTGTTCTTCCAGGGAAAACATAAATAAGCGGAAAGACCGGCGCCCCGGCAGCAATTTTGCTGCCGGGGCGCTTCAGACTGTCAAAAAGGCCCTCCTCAGGCTCTTAGGCCGCCAAAGGCGGCCCCGGTGCCCTTGCTGCTGCCAAGCGGCGTCTACTTCTGCCCGTAGTAAGCGTTGGGTCCGTGCTTGCGCAGGAAATGCTTGTCCTGGACTCGCTGAGGGGCAGCGGAGGCATTGGGGTTGATCTGCTCCGTCAGCAGTGCCATCCTGGCCACCTCCTCCAGCACCACCGCATGATACACCGCCTGGGCGGCGTCCTTCCCCCAGGTGAAGGGCCCGTGGCTGCGGCATATGACCGCCGGTACATGGGCCGGATCAATATCCCGCTCCCGGAACGTCTCCGCGATCACCCGGCCGGTATGGGCCTCATAATCCTCGTCGATCTCTGCCGCCGTCAGGTCCCGGGTGCAGGGTACCGGGCCGTAAAAATAGTCCGCGTGGGTAGTGCCGTAGGCGGGAATATCCCGTCCGGCCTGTGCCCAGGCTACGGCGTGGGGACTGTGGGTGTGTACGATGCCCCCCAGTCCGGGGAAGGCATTGTAGAGCGCCAGATGGGTTCTGGCGTCCGAGGAGGGATTCAGGCCGCCCTCCACCTGCCGGCCCTCCAGATCCAGCACCACCAGGTCCTCAGGGTGCAGTGCGTCATACTCCACCCCGGAGGGCTTGATGACAAACAGTCCCCTCTCCCGGTCAATGCCGCTGACATTGCCCCAGGTGTAGGTCACCAGCCCCCTCCGTGGCAGCTCCATATTGGCCTTGTAGACCTCTTGTTTCAATTTCTCCAGCATATCGGTAAGCCTCCTGTCATGGTGTTTCCCCATCGGGTGTGTCGATGCAGTTCTTCTGGACAGCACTGTCGAGGATGGAGCGGATTACATTTCCGCAGCACCGGCGCAGATCCGCTTCATCAATAAGATTCGCCCGCAGAGCCTGCAATATCTCCCTCTTATAGCTACTCCCGCCGGGCATAATGAGGTCGTTTCCCGCCCGGAGGGCGGCGGCGCTGCTGGCCCGGCCTCCCATGGTGGAGTTCCAGTCGGTCATCACCACCCCGCCGAATCCCCACTCCTGGCGCAGAACTTTGGTGCAGAGGTCGTGGCTGTTGGGGGTGTAGACGCCGTTGATGCGGTTGTAGGAGGTCATGACCCCCTTTGCTCCTCCGGCGCGGACCGCTTCCTCAAAGCCCCGCAGATAGATCTCCCGCAGGGCCCGCTCCCCCACGTTGCTGGACACCGCCGTGCGGTTCTCCTCCTGGTTGTTGCAGGCAAAGTGCTTGATGGTGACGTAGTACCCCTCCTCCTGCTGAACGCCCCGGGTGAGGGCCGCCGCCATGGCCCCGGTAAGCCGGGGGTCCTCGGAATAGTATTCAAAGTTCCGGCCGCACAGGGGATTGCGGTGGATGTTCATGCCGGGAGCCAGCCAGTAGGTACAGCCGTACTCCTTCATCTCCCGGTACACGGCCTTCCCCACCTGGCAGAGCAGCTCTGTGTTCCAGCTCTGGGCCAGGGCGGTGGCCACCGGGAAGGCAGTGGCGTACTGATAGATCACCGGGTCCCGCTCCGGATTCCCCAGGGCCGCCTTCCTGACCAGGCCGGGCAGATCGTTCATGAAAGCGAAGGGCGGGTCCACCGGCTTGATCTTCCCGCTCCTGTCCACGGTGGATCTCCGCTGAATGCGCAGCCCTGCGGGGCCGTCGCACAGCGCCACGTTGGCCAGCCCCCGGTCCCAGAACCGGGAGGTGGTGTTGCCCACGGAGCCGGGCAGCTGGAACCGGTTCTTACCGGCGGACATGCCGGCGCCCACCACGATGTCCGTCATTTCCTCCGCTGTCAGACGGCGCATGGCCCGCCTCACCCGCTCGTCATCCGGACAGGCCGGAAGATTGCCGTAGGTATAGACCGCCGTCTCAAAGGCCTCGGGCCGGATGGTCAGACGGGGCAGTCCGTCCGGCAGCGGAGCAAAATCGTAGGGCCTGGCATGGAGTTCCTCCAGAGGCAGGTGCAGCGGGCAGATGTGGGTGTGCCGGGAAACCACAATCTCCCGCTCCAGGCGCAGCACCCCAACCGGGACGGTGCTGCGGGAGGAGCTGCCCAGCCGCAGGATATACTCCCCGCTCTCCAGCACATAGGCGGCGTCCGCCTCCCGGAAGCTGGCCAGAGCGGCAAAATCGAAGGTCAGCTCCAGAGTCTGAGACGCGCCGGGGGCCAGCGGCTCTGTCTTGGCGAAGGCGGCCAGGGACTGATACTCCTTGTCCAGGGCCCCGTTAGGGGCGGAGACATAGAGCTGGGCCACCTCCTTGCCGGTGCGGGTCTCTCCGATGTTGGCGACGGCGGCCTCCACCGTTACCCGCCGCCCGTCCTCGGAGATCCGGATGCCGGCGCAGCGCATGGCGAAGTCCGTATAGCTCAGTCCGTAGCCGAAAGGAAAGGCCGGTTCCACGCCGAAGCTGTCAAAGAACCGGTAACCGACATAAATGCCCTCCTTGTAAAACTCGTTGTCCACGTCGCCGTTGAGATAGCTGTACTCCTGAGAGAAGGGCAGCTGGCTGTAGCGCCTGGCCCAGGTATCGGTGAGCTTCCCGGAGGGGGAGACCGCTCCGGAGAGGATATCCGCCACAGCATGCCCCCCCTCCTGCCCCAGCTGACAAAGGAACAGGATGGCGTTGATGCCCGGGATCTCCTCTATGAAGCCCATGTCCAGGGCCGAGCCGCTGTTGATGGCCAGGATGAAATGCGCGTACTTCTCCGCGCAGAAGCGGATAGCCTCCCGCTCTCCATCGGAGAGGAGGAAGTCCCCCTTCTCTGCCCGGCGGTCGCCGCCCTCGCCGGCCTGGCGGCTGACCACATAGACGCAGGTATCTGTCCCTCCGTTGATCACATCCGCCTGGGTGATGGGGTGACCACAGGGGGGCCGGAAATTGTCGAAAAGCAGATCCATGATGGAGCCCTGGAAGCGCTTGAGGCGCCGGGCCTTCTCCTTCCGGTGGGCCTCCATCGCCTCCTCGTAGACGGTATCGTACTCCTCCAGCCACCGGCGGGAGGCGATCTCAAAGCCCCGGTCCTCCATGCCCTCCAGGATGGTGACGGAGCGGCGCTCGTTCACCTCGCCGGAGCCGGTGCCGCCCTTGATGGTTCGGGATGCGCCGGAGCCGTAAAGGGCGACCCTTTTGGTCCGAAGAGGCAGCGCTCCATCGTTTTTCAGCAGCACGATCCCCTCGCAGGCGGCCTGATAGGCCACGGCGAGATTTTCTTTCTCCCGCCGGCTCATCTCATCGGAACAGCCGGCTCTGGTCAGCAGCTTCATTGGTTCCTCCCTTCCGCGCCCTTTGGCGGGGCACATCGGCTGATAGGTTTTTCATGTACAGCAGAGCAGTGCTTGCCCTGTGCCTATCTTTGCGCTTTTTCAGCTGCGTTGACTATACCATGTTCGCCAACCGCTGTCAACATGCCCGCATTTCCCCCACAGCCGATGGCCCACAGGTGACGGCCATACGCTTTTCATCGGAAATTCGCGCTGCGCCCCGGCACTTACCACCTGAGGCAAAGAAAACCGGCTGGCGGAACGATACCCGCCAGCCGGAGCGCGCGCTATTTTTTTCCCTTCTTTTTTTTCTTCTTCTCCGCCTCATCGGGATGGGGGCCTACCGCGTAATCCCCGAAGTTCCTGTGCAGCCATGCCGCACAGTGATTCACCCACACCGCGCAGGGGGCGGAAGCCCTCCAATCCTCCCCGGGAGCAAAAACCGTATAATCCGCCAGAGACTGCCCGTGGCCGCCGCTGGGGTAAATATGCAGCTCCGAGGCTCCCCCCTTGGCCCGCAAGGCCTTGTCCAGCAGCAGGGCGTTCTCCACCGGGACACCCACATCATCGGCGTTGTGCCAGATGAAAAAGGGCGGGGCCTGCCGGGGGACCTGCTTCTCCAGGGAAACCAGCTCCAGCAGCTCGCCGTACCGCTCTCCCAGCAGATTCTCTATGGAATCCCTGTGAGCGGCAGCCCCGCTGGTCACCACCGGGTAGCACAGCACCGCTCCGTCCGGGCGGAAAGCAGAGGGGCGGCGGCGCAGGGGCCGGTACAGCTCCTGCTTGTTCCACAGCAGTCCCGCGCTGCCCGCCAGGTGTCCCCCGGCGGAAAATCCCATCACAACAACTGCGTGCGGGTCCACATGGTAGCGCTCCCAGTTGTCCCGCACATACGCGACGGCGGAAAGCAGCTGCCG
>Ga0224748_10029_pt1 | contig 28423 bp, 25 predicted proteins | sample LIM_F_Water_Neg_FD_182074 | JGI IMG/M metagenome (GOLD analysis project Ga0224748, IMG submission 182074) | Enriched cells from gastrointestinal tract of the lab mouse from Pacific Northwest National Laboratory (PNNL), Richland, Washington... | ecosystem: Host-associated > Mammals > Digestive...
CGTCGTAGATATGACGCTCATAATCCTATAAAACTTCCTGGCAAAAAATGAACGGATCCGCGGTTCTCCTTTTCTTGACACCCTTCTCGTCGCAACGCTGTCATAACCCTCTTCTCTGATCAGACGGAACATCTCGGGAAGCAAAGAAGGCGGATCCTGCAGATCCGCATCCATTAATACGACATAATCCCCTTTGGCACGCCAAAACCCTGCATAAATCGCCGCCTCTTTGCCAAAATTGCGTGAAAAACTGATATATTTGATCCGAGGATCTTCCGCGCATAAAGCCTTACACACAGAAAGAGTCCGGTCTTTAGACCCGTCGTCCACGAAAATAATCTCAAAATCAACCTCCCCCATCTGCTCTGCCGTCTTCTTCATCTCCTCAAAAAACAACGGAATTGCCTGTTCTTCATTATAACATGGCACAATCACACTGATAAGTTCCATAGCTTTCTATCACTTCCTTCTATATCTGTCCCTATATCTGTCTACGGTCTGCATTTTCTGTAAAATCCCACTTAGCGGCTAACCGCGGCCTCTCCAGGATCAGTTTCCTTGTAACAAAGTTATAGACCATTACCACGGCAGTCACTCCGATCTTTGATATCATATAGAATATATGGAATCCGTCGACGCACACCCACATCAGTATCTGGTTGATGAAAAGCCCGATCACACTAAGTATGATAAATACAGAGAATTCTACAACCTTATTATTATCCCTGGACGTCTCAAACACATATTTAAGGCTTAATATATAATTCACGATCACCGACACGGAAAAAGAGACGCCCGATGAAATCAGATAACCGATTCCGACAGTCTCCGTCAACAATATCATCAATCCGTAATCAATTCCGAAGCAGATAAATCCCACGACTCCAAACTTCATAATCTGTTCTATGAGCTTCTTCATCTCTCTTCAAACAGCCTTTCGGGGTAGACTCCTCTCTCCACCAGTCCGCCAAGCGCCGTGACAACCGCCGCCTTATCCTCCTTATAGGTAACTCCAAACCATTGATCATGGGAACTTAACACTTTCACTCTCGCCTTCCCGTCCTTAAGAAGCTGTCCGATGATCTGGGGCAGCAGATATTCCGCCTTAAGCTCGTCCTTCTTCACATTACTTAAGAACTCATGGAATCCTGCCTCCAGTATTTCAAAAAAAGCCGGTTTAAGCCCCCACATATTCATAGACACCGGTGAGTCAAGATCAAGTCTGATCTCTTCTCCGTCTCTTACGGCCGCCGCATAGTCTCCTCGCCTTTCTATCTCATAAGTCTCTTCGATTTCCTGAAGCATATGGTTATCATCCACACTGCACACGCCTCTGGTTACGGTTCCGTTCTCGCTCAGTGTATTCTTAAGACGGAAACCCACCATGCAGACGTCCGCTGCCTCTGTCTCATCCTGCTCCTTAATTAGCTCTGCATAAGCTGCGCGATATGCTTCCTTTCCATAATAATCGTCTGCATTGATCACCAGGAACGGCTCATGAACCACCTCTTTGCAACAGAGTATCGCCTGGCCTGTCCCCCAGGGCTTCGTCCTTCCTTCTAACTTATCCCTGAATTTCTCCGGAATATCCGTAAGCTCTTGATAAGCATACTCTACTTCTACAATTTTCTCGATCCGATTCCCGATAATTTCCTTAAAATCCTTTTCCAGATCCTTCCTAATCACAAACACTACTTTATTGAATCCTGCTTCCATGGCGTCGTAGATAGAATAGTCCATAATAATCTCGCCATCCGGACCTACAGGCGCGAGCTGCTTGATCCCGCCGCCAAATCTGCTTCCGATCCCTGCCGCCATGATAACCAACGCTACTTTTCTCATATTCTTTCTCCACTATCGTTAATATTTTCCAGACTCTTTATATTATACTATGAACTGACAGCTTTGTCTAATCTTAATACATATTTTTATCCTTCTTTCTCAATCTATAATCCAAATCTCTGATTCCATACACTGCCGCAATTACATATACAGGTGAATAAATGTACAGATATCTCGCTCTGGCTTCAAACAACAGTTCAAATAATGTCAATCCTATCAGCGACAGTATGATCGCCAGATACTCGTAATCTCTCTCCCGGCTCCCCGCAGCAGCCGCAAATACCGTCCGAACCCCGATGAACAGAATCACTCCTATCCAGATACATTGCTCCACAAGATAAAAAAGCCAGGAATATGGAGCGTCGTTATAATATATTTGTTTTAACCTTCCTGATACGCCGGTATTAATATCATCCGGAATCATCGCATAAAAATTTCCTTCAACTCCCCACGCAAAAGTACCGTCGTTATAGTTCGTCAGCATCTTTTTCGACAAAAGCTTAAAATATCCGATTACACCGTAATTTTTCAATCTTTCTTTTGAAACTTCTATATTCTTTTTCGACCTTTCTTCCTGGTTCTTACAACTGGCAGAAAGGTTAACATCCTCCCCGCTCCACATTCCCAATCTATCCGGATTCATCCCCATCATAAAATAATGCGTCATACCGATTTTCTGATCGCTGTCCGGATCAAATCCTTCTCTTTTGTATAAACTATTCAGACAGGTCGCCGCCAGTATGACGGCCGCGCCGCTGATACATACAACGACAGCGTCCCTTTTCCACATTTTCCTGCCCGTTTGACCGATTCTTTTCAGACATTCTGAGATTATAATCGCAATAATTACTATAAGTACCTGGGGTTTGATACAATATCCCAAATATCCTCCCACAAATATTACAGAATATTTTAAAATATAAGGAATCTTTTCATTCATATACACATAAACCATAAAGATTGGCAGAAACAGCGCCAATGAGTCTGAATAACATATCACCATCCACGGAGACATTCCTATTAAAGCCAACGCGATTACATATCCTGCAAACGCATATTTCTCCTCCAGCTTTTTACTTGCTATTACATATATAAGCCTGCAGGAGAATGAAGATATCGCGCAATTACAGACGACGATGGACATCCATTGATAGTCTCCGGTCAAAATCCCCATCTTCCCGTTCAATTTAAGGATAACAGAATAGATATTTACAATTAATAAATTATTTGGGTACATATCCAAAAATCCTTTAATCGTCTTGAAATCATACGGATATATATTCAAAAATCCTTTCGCCGCTTCGATATTGCCGCTCTCCGCCAGCGCCTGTGCAGCCGGAAGCACATACTCTCCCGAATCCCATCCCGTGATAAAAAATATATTAAAACACACATATACTTGAACAGCGAAAAAAATTACCGTGCATACCTTCACTATTTTTCCATAATTCAAATCCGAAAACGCTATCTGTCTCCTCTTCACTATGCCGCGGTACAAAAAGGCAGCGCCTGCTAAGAAGATGCAGATAACAAGATTCGAAACAATAAATTTTATCTTACATGCATATTCCATTATATCCGCACAGAAAATTACCAGAAAAATAATCCATGCAAATAAGATAACAGATATGATATGGATACATTTTATCAAAATATCTCTATACTTTCCCATAACTCTTTTATTCCTTCCCTCCAGACTTTCCTATATATATCACAAATTACAGTAATCGTCTACCCCCTGGCAGAAGGTCCTGCCGTCTGCACTTCGTTCACTGCTTGTTTCACTCCTATACTGTGACTTCACACTTGACAATCATACCTATATCGTATAATAATCGTATAATATAAGAGTTTGAACGAATTAACCGGAATATAAGAGATTATAAGAATAGAGGGAAATAAGAATGCTTTCGGAATTTATGATATGCTTTATCGCAGGGATCGGCGCCGGATTAGGAACCGGTTTCGCCGGAATGAGCGCCGCCGCTGTAATCAGCCCTATGCTCATCACATTTCTTCACATGCCGGCATACGACGCAGTAGGAATCGCTCTCGCAAGCGACGTTCTTGCCAGCGCCGTCAGCGCTTATACCTATGGAAAGAATAAAAATCTCGATATCAGAAACGGTATCGTCATGATGATCTCCGTGCTTTGCTTCACCCTGGTCGGAAGTTTTATCGCAAGCCTCGTACCAAATCAGACTATGGGCAGTTTCTCAGTATTCATGACCTTCCTTCTGGGAATCAAATTCATCATAAAACCTGTCATGACAACCAAAGAAGCCATGGCGGCGGCAGATCCACGCAAAAGATTCATCCAGTCCCTCGTCTGCGGCGTTATAATCGGTTTCATCTGCGGATTTATCGGCGCGGGAGGAGGTATGATGATGCTTCTGATCCTCACAGGCATCCTGGGATACGAGTTAAAAACCGCCGTAGGCACCAGCGTTTTCATCATGGCCTTCACGGCTTTTACGGGCGCCGCCAGTCATTTTGCCATCGGCGGAATACCCGACGTCCCCTGCCTTGCTTTCTGCGTATTATCCACACTTCTATGGGCCCGGATCGCCGCCTTGTTCGCAAATAAGGCGAGCGCCGCCGCGCTGAACCGCGCTGCCGGCGTCGTCCTCGTAATATTGGGCGCCGCCATCATGATCGTAGGATAACACGCTAATACCGCCGCCTCTGCAGCCTGCACAGGAACACGAACAACAAAAGCCCCATAACAGACATAATCTTCCCGACTTTCACGCCGGGAGCATGGTACACGATCTGCACCTTATGCTTCCCGGCTCCTATCTTAAATCCAAGGAACGCCGTATTCACTTTTTCCGCCTGAATCTGCCGTCCGTCTGCCCGTATCTCAAAATTCTCGTCATATGGAATCGTTGTAATAAAATAACCCGGCCTTTTTACATCGATGGTTCCCTCGATTCGCTTTCCTCCTGTCTGTTTCCGATCTATCTGGAATACAGACTGGTATAGCCGTTCTTTCTGGTTCTCCGTTTTATCGGTCTTCCCCTCGGGAAGTAATCCCGTGAAAGCCTCTGCATCCGTAATTTTATATTTTCCTTTTCCAAAGATGATTTCTATGGACTCCTGTCCTTCTTCTAACGGCGCCGCATAGGTAAACTCTGTATTCCCATTATAATAAAAATGACTCCTTGCCGTCAGTTTATTCCTTATTCCTTCCACCCATACAGACACATCCTCCCGGGGTCTTAGATTCTCAACCCGGAACCTCAAGAATAAAACTCTCGCCCCGCCGCCGGATACGTCGGCCTCTCCCTCGGCAGAGACCCGATCCGTCAAAGAAGGCAGACCTATATACACCTTCTTATTCTCCTCCTCCGCGACCATCCCGGGCAGTTCTACATTTATCTGCTCCACAGCCCCCTTTACACTTTTTATGTCTGCGGAAATATCATCTGTCCTTCTCTCTGCAGAGACGTCTGCATTCTCCCCCGCCACCGCATATTCAAGCAAAGCCAATTGATTATAGGGAAATTCTAACTCGCCATAGTCTTCCTCTGTGATCACCCGATCCGTCGCATATGCCGCCGGAGACACCTGATCGCTTTGGTATACTTTCCAGCTCCCTTTACTTTCTATCAACTCATATTCCGGAACCGCTTCCTTTGACAACACGTATTTTACACCCATGAAACGCTGATACACCGGATTACGCGCCGCCGACATCATCAGATAATTCCGAAAGGGTTCCTCAAGCCCGAATGTTTCCTCGCGGAATCTTCTATAGTCCTCGTTGTAAGAAGATGAATACACGGAGGTCAGATACTGATCCATATCCCATACGCGGTTCAGGTTTGCCGCATTTTCCTCGTCTGTTCCTAACTGCTCTGTCCGGTAAAGACCTTTCTCTCCTTGCGCTGCTTTCGTAATTAATTCCCCTATATCCTCATCCGCCGCCTCTTCATAGAAATCTCTGTTAACAGGCCTGTCCTCCTGAATACAGTATGCATAATCGAAAGCAAACAGCATCAACACTGTCGGAATCAACAAAAGAAAAGATCTCTTACCCGACTTGTATTCTCTTTCGATATAATCTTTTTTAAATCTTCTTTGCGCCGGTAAAACCACCGTAAGATAGCAGACAAAGCATATAAGCGTCAGTAATGCATCCTGTACGATCAACTTCCAATATTGTCCTGCCTCTCCTTGTCTTCGACACACATAGAGCAATATAACCGTAATAATATATGGTGATAACGCCTTAAGCCACACCCATATCCGAATCTTTTTCTCTTCCCAAATTCTCTCTGCCTCAGCCGCTTTATTACCAATCCTCGCAGCGCCAAAAGACTCTAACACCACCTGATCCTTTGCCGGCCTTTGCCTGTTCCATACCCTCCGGTTCATTCGTCTCTTCACCAACCTTTGAATTATAATAAAACTTTAGTCTAATTTCTGACCGACCGGACTCCGACACCCTCCTGCATAACGACCAGATGCTCCAGATAGTACGCAAGAACATAGCATATAAGCGGCAGAAACGGAATCATCACCTTATCTCTCACATACAGTCCGCCATTCATCAGATAAGCAAATAGCGGAACCGTCAGTACGGTCATGACGCTAAGCGCCAATACTCTTTCATGCAGCTTCTTTCCCAAAATCATAGCGACCAGAGCCGTCAGAGAAAGGGTCGTCAGACCAACGCCATAAGCAGAATAGCAGAACCTCGACGCAGATATCCTGGGAGTCAGAAGACTTCCAAGGTTTATACCTGCTCCTCCGCTTTCCCGTCCCGTCAGGGCGCATGCCGTCGGCGCCAGCAGAACTCCGCTCGTCAGCACGGCCGTCGCGAAAGGAAGCACGAATCTTATCCCTTCTGCAAGGAATCCTCTCAGAGTAAACGTCTCCCCTCTATCTTCGCAATTCATAAGATAGCGGTTGATTCCATATAACACCAGTACCAACATCCCGCCGATACTAAAGTAAAAACTGGTCATGATCATAAAGAAGATACTGACCGTAAGCATGCCGTCCCGCCTTACGGCATACCTCCCGATACCCGCCCCCCGCTTCCGATCCGCCGGGAGTTTTATCTTCTGGTTTTCCGTCTTCCTTCTTTGAGAAAATTCTTTTAATTCCTTGTCAAAATAGCGATCTACTCCCATCAGCCCGCTCAGAAGGAAGGGCATATAATTCACAAACATGATCTGGTTATAAGAATGAAATATCATCGGTCCGGACAATAGAAACACCGTCGACACGCCGATACAGATCTTCTCCTGAAATCCTTGTCTTTCGAGCCATGTAAACATCAAAATCACCGACGCGGCCAGACTTATCATCTGAATCGCCATCATATAATCTGCCATCTTCACAAAGGGAAGCAGATAAGAAAGTATCAGAACCGGACTGTATAACCCATAATACGCAAAATGATAAACATTCTGCCCGCCGCCGATATTAGCGGCAAATTCCGGAAATAATTCTCCCGTAGCGTAGAACTGTCTCCGGAAATAATCCGGCAGAACGCTGTGCTGGCTGATCCAGTCTACTTTCGCGCCAAATACGCCGTAACGCAGACAGAACACGTAACAAAACGTCATGGTTAACACAGATAAGACCACATATATTTTTACTTTTCTTAAAGCATCCGATTTCTTCTTAACGTACGGATTCACAGCGCTTATTCTCCTCATCTTTGTATTCCTCCGTCATCGTCTTCCCTTTTCACTCCGATATTATTCTTCCCTTTACGGATATACCTTACTCCGCATATCTTAAAAATCGGCAAAAATAAATCTTAAAAATTCTTAAGAACTTCTAAGGATTTCAAAAAAACTGTTATACTAAGATAGACTATTACGAGAGGAATACATAAATATGGAGACATCACGCATCTTAATTGTAGACGATAATCCTGAGATCCGGGAAATCGTCCGGATCTTATTGGAGGGAGAAGGATTTGACACCGAAGAAGCCGGCGACGGACAGACTGCCCTTAAGCTTACCCGTGAAATTTCCTTCGATCTGATCATTCTCGACATTATGATACCGGGTATTAACGGCTACCAGACCTGCATTGAGATCCGCAAAAACAGCAACGCCCCCATCCTGTTCTTAAGCGCGCGCACCAAGGACAGTGATAAGACCCTTGGCTTCTCAAGCGGCGGCGATGATTTTCTTGCCAAGCCATTTTCCTATAATGAACTCATAAACCGCGCCAAGGCGCTGATCCGCCGCTATCAGGTTTACCGCGGAAAGGATGCGTCTGATCCGGACATATCGACTTTCGCTTCGTCTGCAGACCGGTCAAAAGAGCCTCTGCTCTTCCACCATCTTACGATCAACGAAGCGCAAGAAGAGGTTGTCTCCGACGGCAGTCCTCTTATACTGACGGATACGGAATATGCTATGCTTCTCCTCCTGGTGAAACACCGCCGCCAGATCTTCTCCGCACAGCGCCTCTACGAGTCTGTGTGGAACGAACCTTACTATCGTGGAGCTAACAACACGGTCATGGTACACATTCGTAATCTGCGCCTTAAGATTGAAAAGGATCCAAAGAATCCGACGCTGATCAAGACCGTCTGGGGAAAGGGGTACCGCTGTGATTAGACGATTTAAAGACCTAAAGATCCGCACACAATCTGCAGTTGTAATCATGTGCGCAATACTTATCGCTTCGGCTTTCTTCGAAGTCATGTGGCAAAATAAATGGAATTTCTTCGAAGCCGTAACGCAGATGAAAATCTTACGCACACAGATAGACGACGAGAAATTCCGGGACACGCTTGCTAAAGAAGCTTTGCATTATAATATTCCGGAATCTGAAGACGACGTCGAATCAGTAAAAGCCTTAGAGCCCTTCCTTAACCTTGCCGATGAATACAACGGCATCTATATCTATGGTCTGGAAGACGGTCTGTATCGTGCGGGAAGATATCCGTCCTTCATGGATAATAATACCTTTTCCGTTCTTTTTAATCTGGGATACCGCCTTACCGGCGGAGAGGGGGAATTTATCTATGAATTTCCATTGGAATTCGCGAACGGAATCGCTCAGATCATGGTGTACAATTACCAGAGAGTTCTATACATATATCCCTATATGCTCGTCTGCCTCTTTCTGTCGGTCGCCCTTTTCCTCAGCATCGTCCTCTTTTTCTTAAATACGAAGATGCGGCAGATCCTTGTTTTAAAAGATGAGATTCTGCTTATGTCTGCCGGCGACCTGACCCACTCGCTGCCTGATTACGGCAAAGACGAGATCGGTATCCTGTCGCAGGAGTTAGATCTTTTAAGAGAATCTTTACATGACCATATCCAGAAGGAACAGGAAAGCCGTCAGGCAAATCAGGATCTGATCACCGCGCTCTCCCACGACCTTCGGACTCCCCTTACAATCTTAAAAGGATATCTGGAAGTCATAAAGTACAAAAAAAATCCCCGATCACAGGAAATATATCTGGACCGGTGTCTCAAAAAGACCGAAGATATCAAGGACTTGACGGATCGGATGTTCGAATATGCGCTTGTGGCTGAAGAAGAAGAAACTCCAAACCTTATACGGCTTTCCACAGATTTTATCCGGCAATGCCTGACAGAAAACTGTGATTTTATCAGACTCACGGGATTTACCGCAAACACATACCAGACAGAAGCTACCGGGACGCTGCTTAGCGACAAGACTATGCTTAAACGAATCTTCAACAACCTCTTCTCCAATATTTTAAAGTACGGGAATAAGAATGTACCTGTATCGGTATCCGAACAGATACAGGGATCTAATTATATCGTTTCTATCACGAACGCCATAAAGAATGAAGATTCCTCTACAGACAATAACAATATCGGCCTGAAAAACGTTGACCGGATGATACGGCTGCTGGACGGTGAGATAAAAGTACGTCAGAAACAAGAATGGTTCGAAGTAGAACTTTGGTTTCCACTGCAATAACACTTGATTTTTTTTCTAAAATCTGTTTATCTATATATGATGACAAAACTTGTCAGCAGGTTTTCTGCGAAAACAGCAGTAAATTTCCAAATAATAATCTAACAAGAGAGGTATACAACATGAAACCAATCAAAGAAGGTAAAGTACGCGAAATCTATGACAACGGCGACAGCCTGATCATGGTTGCCACCGACCGTATCAGCTGTTTCGACGTTATTCTGAAGAATGATGTGACTAAGAAAGGCTGCGTCCTTACACAAATGTCCAGATTCTGGTTCGACATGACTAAGGATATCCTCCCCAATCATATGCTTTCCACAAATGTGAAGGATATGCCTGAATTTTTCCAAACTCCACAGTTTGACGGAAACAGTATGATGTGTAAGAAACTTGAGATGCTTCCTATCGAATGTATTGTCCGCGGCTATATCACCGGAAGCGGTTGGGCAAGTTATCAGAAAGACGGCACCGTCTGCGGCATCCGTCTGCCGGAAGGACTGAAGGAATCCGACAAACTTCCGGAGCCCATCTATACGCCGTCCACAAAAGCCGAGATCGGAGATCACGACGAAAATATCTCTTATGAGCAGAGCATCGCCCACCTGGAAAAATATTTCCCGGGAAAAGGAGAAGAATATGCGGCGAAACTTCGCGACTGCACCCTGGCCCTCTATAAAAAGTGCGCGGACTACGCTCTTACCCGCGGCATCATCATCGCGGATACGAAGTTTGAGTTCGGTCTGGATGAAAACGGAAATCTCGTGATCGGCGACGAGATGCTGACGCCGGACAGTTCCCGCTTCTGGCCTGCAGACGTATACGAACCGGGACACGGACAGCCGTCCTTTGACAAGCAGTTCGCCCGGGACTGGCTGAAAGCAAACCCAGGAAACGACTGGACGCTGCCGGAGGACATCGTTGAGAAGACGATCGATAAATATCTGCAGGGATATGAGATGCTGACCGGAGAAAAATTGGTATAGCATCGATATAAAAAGCATTATTAATATTAAAAATCAAGTATATCAGATCTTCTCACGGCCGGTTTGAAGATCTGATATACTTGACTCTCATAAAGTCAAAGACTTCTCTCTCTATTCTAAATAGTCACTTTTGATAAGAACTGCCGGGTCCGTTCCTCCGCAGGATGCTCGAATACCTGTATCGGATCTCCCTGTTCCACGATACTGCCGTCGTCCATGAATATCACATGATCCGCCACGTCTCTTGCAAACGCCATCTCGTGAGTTACGATTACCATCGTAGTATTGTCGTCAGCCAATTCCCGTATCACCTTCAGGACTTCCCCGGTCAATTCCGGATCCAACGCAGAGGTCGGCTCGTCAAAGCACAGGATATCCGGCTTCAGCGCCAACGCTCTCGCAATGGCGACGCGCTGACACTGTCCCCCCGAAAGCTGATGGGGGTAATTGTCCTTACGGTTGGAAAGTCCCATCTTCATAAGAAGTGATTCCCCTTCTGCCCGGATCTCCTCCTGTATTTCCTTCTTCCTTGCCTTATAATCCGCCTGTTCCGATGCCAGGAGTTCTCTTGCCAGCATCACATTCTGAAGCGCCGTATACTGCGGAAACAGATTAAAGGACTGGAATACCAGGCCGAAATGCAGCCTCTTCTTGCGGATTGCCGACTCCTGTCTTGTGGATGGATCCTCCGCGTCAAACAGCACCTCATTATTTACCCGAATAATTCCTTTATCCGGCGTCTCCAGGAAATTCAGACAGCGGAGCAGGGTCGTCTTCCCGCTTCCGGAAGATCCTATGATAGAGAGCGCCTGCCCCTTTTCCAGCGAAAAGCTGATATCCCTAAGCGCCTCCGTGCGGCTGAAAGATTTACATATATGTTCTGCCTCTAAGATTGCCATCACATCCACCCTCCTCTATCTGAAATAATCAAGCTTTCTCTCCAACCGTCCCAGCAGCATCGTCAGGATACCGTTGAATATCAGATAGTAAACTGCCGTGAAAAACAGCGGCCAGATCGCCCCGGAGATCCCATGAGAACCCTTCATGAATGCCTGCCCTGCCCAGATGATCTCCTGCAGCGCAATGATACGTGCCAGAGAAGTATCCTTCACCAGCGTTATAATCTCATTGGACATAGGCGGAACGATACGCTTGATCATCTGCAGCAGCGTAATCTTAAAGAATATCTGACTCCTCGTCATACCAAGCACGAGCCCTGCTTCTTCCTGTCCGACAGGCACTCCCTGGATGCCGCCCCGATAGATCTCCGAGAAATAGCACGCATAATTCAATATGAACGAGACCGACGCCGCTAAAAAACGGCCCGCCTCTCCGCCTCCCCAGATGGGATTATGAAGTACCAGCCCCGGAAAGTAGTAAATGATCAGGAGCTGGATCATCAGAGGCGTTCCCCGTATGATCCAGACGACAAATTTACTAAGATAACTAAGGGGCCGAAACCTCGACATCGAACCGAATGCAATCACAAGTCCCAGCGGGAATGCACCGATCAATGTGACAAAAAATAGTTTTAACGTCTGTAAGAAACCGACGTTCAATGCATCTACAACTATCGGCATCTGTTCCATGATCTGTCCCATATCTGTATCCTGCTTTCTCTTTTGATTCCCCTTCTTTACTGCTCAATGATCGCCGCCTGAACGCCGTATTTCTCGGCGCACTCCATCATGCTTCCGTCCTCATAGCTGGACGCGAAGAAATCGTTCAATGCCACTGCAAGATCAGAACCTTTGCGGAATCCCACGCCGTACTCTTCATCGTTTAATCCGCAGGTATATGTAAGATCCGCATATCCGGTTCCCTCGCCTACCATGGCCGCCGCCATCAGAGAGTCGATCACCGCCGCGTCGGACGTACCTGCCGCAACTTCCATCAGGGCGTCGGCCTGTGCTTTCACAGATGTGAACTCAAGCTCTAAGCTCTCCACGGCGTCCTCACCCGCGCTTCCTGCTTCTACGGCAAAGGAAAGATCAGACAGACTGTCCTTATCCTGATACTTGTCCGCAACGTCAGACGGAACAATCACTACCTGGGCATTGTTGCAATATGCATTCGAACACTCCATCGAACTGGTCACTTCGCTGGTAAGCGTCATACCGTTCCATACACAGTCAATAGTCTTACCGTCCAACTCCATGATCTTATTATCCCAGTCAATCTCAACAAACTCTGCCTCGACCCCCAGGCTGGCTGCGAATGCTTTCGCCATATCCGCGTCAAAGCCGATCCACTCGTCGTCGTCCCCTTTGTAATCCATAGGTTCAAAATCTGTAATACCGATTACCAGCTTTCCCTTCTCCTTCACATACTCCATATCGCTTCCGCTGGAATCAGCAGAAGCATCAGAGCCGGAAGAAGCGTCTGCGCCGGAATCCTTATCCGAACCTGAATTGCCGCACGCCCCCAGGGATAATATCATTGCCGCCGTTAATAAAATTGTAATCCACTTTTTCATAAAATTCTCACCTCAACCTTATATTTTCCGCCGCATAAAACATCCTGCCCATACGGCAGCGATTCGTATGCATACTGCGCCTGTTTCACGCGGCACGCTACTATATTAGCAATTTACCACGATAAAGTCAAGTAGAATTTTATTACAATATTACTCTACGATCTTAAGACCCAGCTCGTCTAACTGCTTCTGGTCAACCTGAGTCGGCGCCTCGGTCATCAGATCCGACGCGTCTTTTACCTTCGGGAACGCGATCACGTCGCGGATACTGTCTTCTTTTGCCATCAGCATCACAAGACGGTCAAGCCCGTAGGCAAGTCCTGCATGAGGCGGAACACCGTATTTGAACGCCGTTAAAAGGAAACCGAACTGCTCCTGCGCCTGTTCCGGCGTAAATCCAAGCACTTCAAACATCTTATTCTGTATCTCCGGGTTAAAGATTCGGACGCTTCCGCCGCCGATCTCATTTCCGTTCAATACGATATCATAAGCCTTCGCCCGCACTCTGCCCGGTTCACTGTCAATCAATTCAAGATCCTCCTCCATCGGCATGGTGAAAGGATGGTGCATCGCCGTATAACGATTCTGTTCTTCACTCCACTCCAACAGCGGGAATTCCGTCACCCATAAGAACCTGTAATCATTCTTATCGAGCAATTCCATCTGACGGGCAAGTTCCAGACGGAGCGCTCCCAGCACATCCCATACTACCTTATTCTTGTCCGCCGCGAAGAGGAGAAGATCTCCCTTCTCTCCGCCCATAGCCTGAATCAGCGCCGCCGTCTCTTCTTCCGTCATGAATTTCGCAAAAGAAGATTTCGCCGTACCGTCTTCCTGAACCGCGATATATGCAAGCCCTTTTGCACCGTAATCCTTCGCAAAGGACACCAGCTTATCAATCTTCTTGCGGGGCATGCCGCCCTGTCCTTTGGCATTGATACCGCGGACGGAGCCTCCGTTCTCAATCGCTCCTTTGAATACCGCGAACTCACAGTCTTTCACCACTTCGGTCACATCGCAGAGCTCCATTCCAAAACGAATATCCGGCTTGTCCGAACCGTAACGGTCCATCGCCTCCTGCCAGGTCATCCTTGGAAGGGGAAGCTGTACCTCAACACCCAGAACTTCTTTGAAAATCTTCGCAAGGAGACGTTCATTGACATCAATCACATCATCCACGTCCACAAAAGACAGCTCCATATCGATCTGCGTAAATTCCGGCTGCCGGTCCGCGCGCAGATCCTCGTCGCGGAAACATCTCGCGATCTGAAAATAGCGGTCATACCCGGAACACATTAACAACTGCTTAAATAACTGCGGCGACTGCGGCAGCGCATAGAAACGTCCCTGATGGATACGGCTCGGCACCAGATAATCCCTAGCCCCCTCCGGCGTACTTCCGATCAGCACCGGCGTCTCTATCTCAAGGAAACCTTCTTCTGCAAGAAACTGACGGGTCAACGTCGCAACCCGGCTTCTCATCATCATATTCCTTTGAAGATCCGGCCTTCTAAGATCCAGATATCTGTATTTCAGACGTACCTCTTCCTTCGTCTTTGAATTCTCCTCGATGGGAAACGGAGGCGTCTCTGATTCGGAGAGGATCCGAAGCTGCTCCGGAATAATCTCGATCTCTCCGGTCGCCAGATTCTGATTGACGGCGCCGGAACGCTTCTCTACTCTTCCTACAATCGCTACAACAAACTCCGCTCTCAGTCTGGCCGCCTTCTCTATCAACTCCGCGTCTGATTTTCCTTCCTCGAATACCACCTGAATGATTCCTGAGCGGTCTCTCACGTCGACGAAGACCAGCCCGCCCTTATTCCTGTTCTTCTGTACCCATCCCATGATGGTCGCTGTCTCGCCTGCATTGGCGGCGGACAGTTCCGCGCATCTGTGCGTCCTCTTTAATCCCTGCATTGACTCAGCCATATCTCTATATCTCCTTTATTTTTTATAAGTTTTCTGTCCAGGAATCGGCATAACAGTCTATAATCTCTTCATACCCGTCTTCCTTAAGCTGATCCTTCTGAAACTTTTTATTCTTCTTCATATTCACGATCAGCACCTGACATCCCGCATCCCGGTCCGCTTTCGCCAGCTCCAGGACTCTTAAGACACCTTCCTTCGGCAGTTTCTTCTCCAACAGATAAGCCTTTTTGCTCTCTTTCCCCGGAACCTCGTAGCCATTCTCAAGAAGAAGCATAACGATCCGTTCAAACCCGATGGAGAATCCGCATGCCGGCGTATCCTGTCCGGTAAACTTACCGATCATCTTATCGTAACGCCCGCCGCCTGCCACGGAACCGCCGAAATCATCCATCCTGACTTCAAATATCGTTCCGGTATAATAAGACTGCCCTCTTACCAATGTCGGATCAAAACAGATATTGAATTCGCAGTCCTTCGCCGCATCCACGCTGGAAATGATCATCTCAAGACCCTCCGCCGCCGCGCCGCTCAGACAATCTCCAAGCTTTTCCTTCAGATAACGGATTCCTTCCACATCTGCCGCCGTCTCTTCAAAAAGGCGCAGATAAGCGTCCGCCTGTTCCCTGCCGTATCCCATCTCCTGAAGTTCCGCCGCTACTCCTTCTGCTCCGATCTTATCCATCTTATCCAATGCAATGAATACCTCGTCATAGTCTTCCTCTTTGAAGCCGCTGTATGCCGCCATCGCTTTCAGAATATTACGGTCGTTGACACATACGGTAAAATTCCTGAAATCTAACTTTCCAAGCATGGCCGTGGTAGCCAGGATCAGTTCGATCTCCGCCAGATTAGAGGGCTCTCCCAGGATATCGATATCACATTGCATGAACTGACGGAAACGTCCCTTCTGCGGCCTGTCCGCCCGCCACACATTACCGATCTGCATTGCTTTGAAAGGCGACGGCAGTTCATTTGCATGATTCGCATAATATCTTGCAAGAGGCACCGTCAGATCATAACGCAGCCCTCCGTCCACCAGGTCGTCCTCTGTCCGGGCTGTTTCAAGCTTCAGTTTCTCGCCGCGCTTCAGGATCTTGAAGATCAGCTTCTCGTTATCTCCGCCCTGTTTGCTGCAAAGATTCTCGATATGCTCCACGCAAGGGGTTTCCATAGACTGGAACCCATAGGTCTTGTAAGTATCCTTCACCAACTGTATCACATAGTCCCGGATCTCCATCTCCTTAGGGAGCATGTCCTTCATTCCGGTGACCGGTTTCTTCTTTAACGCCATAACCATTCTCCTTTTCGCTCAATCATCTCATCAATACGTTCAATATAAGCGTCGATCGCTTTCACGTTCTCCACACGTATCAGATGTGTCATCTTTCTCTTCTTACTGCCGGGCATAGGAATCGGCTCCTTCAACACAATCTTGGTAGACGCTCCCGCTCCTGCGGCAATTATAGACTGCTTTTCCTCCATAATAAGTATATTGTATATTCCTGCTTTGTCAACCTTGGCATAACCGACATTTTCAAAATTTCCGGCGATATTCTTCTGTCTGTACAGATAATACGGCGTCATATCCATCTGCGACGCAGCGTCCGAAGACATCCGTATCATCTTCGAAAGGGTCGTGTATATCTCGTCCGCGTCTGTCTTAAGATCCGCCCACTCCATCTTCGCCGCCCTTTTGATCGCCAGTGAATGGACCGTCAGGCTATCCGGCGAAAGTTCCTTAATCTGCCGCAGCGTATCTTCCATATCTTTTGCATCCTCTCCCGGAAGCCCTGCGATCAGGTCCATATTAATATTATCAAAACCCATCCCACGGGCCAGACTGAACGCTTCCAGGATCTCCTCCACCCTATGCTTCCGCCCGATGGCATCCAGAGTTTTCTGCTGCATGCTCTGAGGATTGACGGATAAACGGGTAATACCGTGCTTTCGCAAGACTTCCAGCTTGTCTCTGGTTATACTGTCCGGACGCCCTGCCTCCACCGTATATTCCAACAAATAATCTCTGCAGAAATGCGTATCGATACAGTCAAGGAGTCTTTCTAATTGAGACGCCGACAGAGTCGTCGGCGTCCCTCCGCCGATATAGATGGTATTCAGCCTTTTCTTCACCGACTTCTCTGCAATATATACGAGTTCCTTCGTCAGGGCGGCAAGATAATCCTCCACCCGGTCCGCCCAGTCGGCCAATGCCCCGGAGCTAAAGGAACAGTAAGTACAGACAGTCGGGCAAAAAGGTATCCCTATATACAGGCTGTATCCTTCTTCACAATCCAGACTTTGAAGCAGCGCCTGCTCACGCCTCGCAATCTCCCAGGAAAGTTCGGCCTTCTTACCGCTTACCAGACAATCCTGCTGAAACCATGGGACAAACTGTTCCTTCGTCCATCCCTCCTCCGCCTTTTCCATGGCAATCTTGGTCGGCCTGACTCCCGTCAGAATCCCCCATGCCAGAGTTCTTCCCGTAATCCTCTTAAGTTCATGATAGAGCCTGACGTCGATCCGGTACTTAAGATCTTTTCCTTCTTTGTCCTGCGTCGGCTCCTCATACAGCGGTTTTGAAAAATCTTCCGTATTCTTATCTTCATTTCCGATTACAATCTCTTTCGCATCCGGTAATTGCACCATAACATAATGAGAGGCTTTCTCCTCCACCCTGCCGATCATCTCTTCAGATGGGAAAAAAGCCTTCACGATATGATACACATTATACGTATACGCTTCACTCTTACATATAATCTGAATCATTCCTGCTCTGCTCCATTCTTAGAAACCCCTTAGGAACCAACCGCCTCTTTACTGTCAGTTCCTAAATATACGGATTATGCTTTCTCTCATGTCCGATAGCCGTCTCCCCCATATGCCCCGGATACACCCGCGTCTCGTCCGGCAGCGGCAGTAATTTCTCGCGGATGGAACGAATCAAAGCCTCCGTGCTGCTCCCCGGGAAATCTGTGCGGCCCACGGAATTCGCAAACAACGTATCCCCGCTGAACAACACGCCTTCCGTCCTCACATAGAAACAACAGCACCCCGGCGTATGTCCCGGCGTATGGAATACTTCAAAATCATATCCTGCAAGATGAAGCGTCTGGCCGTCCCGGATACTTTCCGCACCTGAAAATGTATATCCCGCCGTGTAAGTCGAAGACTGGTTCAGCTTCGGATCTCCCATCATCTCCTGGTCATCCTCATGCACATATACCGGCGCGTCATATTTCTTAAGGAATCCGTCAATTCCCATAATATGGTCAAAATGTCCATGGGTCAGGAGAATCGCTTCTATCTTAAGACCTTCCTCTTCTATATAGCCCATAAGCTTCGGCGAACTGGCGGCCGGGTCGATCACCACCGTCTGTTTCGTCTCTTCGTTGATTGCCAGATAACAATTCGTACTGATAATTCCTGTCAAAAACCTCTCTACTCTCATCTTCCGCTAACCTGTCGTCCTTTCAATATCTATTACGTCCTCTACTTGCAGAAGCTTATTCACGATCCATTCCAGCTCATCCCGTCCATGCACGATAAATCCTGCTTCTATCGTAGCCGTCCCCTGCTTCTTACTGGTACGCACATTCATAGACTTAACGTCTACATTCGCCTCCGTGAATATCCTGGACATCTCCATCAGCAGACCTTTCCTGTCATAAGCATACATCTTGATCTCCGCAAGATATTGCCCGCCTGCTTTCTCTGCGACATCGTTCTCCCATTCCGCGTCTATAAGCCTCGCCCGCTCCACTTCGGTGAGATGGATCATATTCACACAATCGGTCCGATGAATGGACAATCCTCTTCCCCGCGTCACGAAACCAACAATCTCATCTCCCGGAACCGGATTACAGCACCTTGAGAACCGCACAGCCATATCATCGATTCCTTTTACGACGATTCCGCTCTTTGACTTGGCGATGTGAACCTTATTCTTCGCCGCTTCCGCAATCTTCTCAAGCACTCCTTCGTCCGTAAGCTCCTGCTTGTGCTCCTTACTGTACTCTTCTACCAGACGGTTCACCACCTGGCCTTCCTTCAGGCCGCCGTGTCCGATCGCCGCAAGAACAGAGTCCCAATCCTTGAATCCATATTTCTTCTGGACGATCTCCTGATATCTGGAAATCAGAATCTGGCTTGGAACGATAGATTTCGTTCTGCAGTAATTGCTTACCAGTTCTTTACCTCTGATAATATTCTCTTCTTTGAATTCCTTCTTGAACCATTGATTGATCTTGTTCTTAGCCTGCGTACTCTTGACAATACTCAGCCAGTCGCGGCTGGGACCTTTGGAATTCTGCGAAGTCAGAATCTCTATCCTGTCGCCGTTCTGGATCTTATAATCAATATTCACCAGTTTCCCATTCACCCTGGCTCCTACCATCTTATTGCCCACCGCACTGTGAATCGCATAGGCGAAATCAATCGGCGTAGAACCGTTCGGAAGATTCTTGACGTCTCCCTGGGGAGTAAAACAGTATACATCCTCCGCAAAAAGATCCAGATCCCCCTTAATCAGACTCATAAACTCCCGGTTATCCGACATATCTCTCTGCCATTCCAGTATCTGCCGAAGCCAGCTTAATTTCTCTTCTTCCTGAGCCTTAATACTCTTCTTTCCGTCGTTAGATTCCTTATATTTCCAATGGGCGGCGATTCCATACTCCGCCGTCTTATGCATCTCTTCCGTACGAATCTGGATCTCGAAAGGCTGACCCACGGAACTCATCAGCGTCGTATGCAAAGACTGGTACATATTGGGTTTCGGCATCGCGATATAATCTTTAAACCGGCCCGGGATGGGCGTATACAGCTCATGGATAACCCCCAGCGCGGCATAACAATCCCTCACGGACTGCACGATAATACGGACCGCAAAGAGATCATAGACCTGGTCCACCGTCTTATCCTGGTTGACCATCTTCTTATAGATACTAAAGAAATGCTTTACGCGGCCGCTGACTTCCGCCTCGATCCCTGCATTCTCCATGTGCGCCTGAACTTCTTCTACGATCTGCTGAACGAATTCCTCCCGCTCCGTCTTCCTGTCGTTGATCTGATTTACAAGATCAAAGAAAACCTCCGGCTGGGAATACTTAAGAGCCAGATCGTCAAGCTCCGTCTTTATCCTGGAGATACCGAGACGCTGGGCAATAGGCGCGTAGATATCCATCGTCTCTTTCGCTTTCTCCCTCTGCTTCACCGGCTTCGTAAATTGCAGCGTCCTTAAATTATGAAGACGGTCGGCGAGCTTGATGATGATAACGCGGATATCCTTCGCCATGGCAAGAAACATCTTACGCAGATTCTCCGCCTGAACGTCTAATTTATCCGAAGAATAGGACAATCTTCCCAGCTTCGTGACGCCGTCCACCAGAAGCGCCACTTCTTCCCCAAACTCTTCCGCTATCTCTTCCTTCGTGACCTCGGTATCCTCTACCACATCATGAAGCAGTCCTGCGGCAATAGTCTCCTTATCCATCTCAAGATCCGCCAGTATGATACCCACCCATAGCGGATGAATAATATACGGTTCTCCCGACTTACGACACTGATCCCCATGCGCTTCTGTCGCAAGTCGGTACGCTTTCTTAATCATCGTCACGTCCGTAGACGGATGGTACTTACGAATACGGGCGATTAACACGTCATACAGCCGGTCGGGATCCTCATAATCCCCCGGCGCCTTTACCGCATGGCCGTCTACAATCTCGAGTCCCTGAGAATGATCCTTCATGATCGCTTCCGCCGCAATCCGATTATCAATTGCTTCATAAGTCATTGCTCCTGACATATTAACGCCTCCTTCCTGTCTCATTTCCTATATAACACCGCATTATTTCCCCGGATACGAGATTACAGATTCCACGTCATATCCTTTCAGCTTATCCCGTCCATTCAGACCTGCCAACTCCATAAGAAATACGGTCTTAACCACTTCTCCGCCCAGGCTTTCAATCAGCTTGACGATCGCTTCATTCGTCCCTCCCGTCGCCATCAGGTCATCTATAATAACTACCTTCTGTCCCGGTTTGACTGCATCCCGGTGAATCTCAAGTTCCGCCGTCCCATACTCCAACTCGTACTTCACGGAAGCCGTCTCGCAGGGAAGCTTTCCTTTCTTACGAATCGGAATAAACGGCTTATGCAGATTGTAAGCAATCGGTACGCCAAATATAAACCCTCTGGATTCCGGACCCACGACCAGATCAAACTCCACGCCTTTAAGCTTCTCCTGCATAAGGTCAATGGCAAGCGCAAGACCGTCCGCGTCCTGCAAAATGCTGGTTACATCACGGAATATAATTCCCGGCTCCGGAAAATCCGGAATACTCCTCACGTACTCTTCAATCTTTTTCATATGAACCTCTCCATTCCTTTTTTCAATACTTTTTTTAGTATAGCATTAGTTTCGGTGATTTTCAAGACTGAGCAATTCTAAAATGCGTCAGTATAATCTGCGGAGTTCTCCTTCCCATGTATTCGTTGATATCCGGATAGAAAGTAACAGAAATCATAATGCGTTCTCCTCTTCCTCCCAGCATATTCTCCGTCGTTTCTTTTCCATATTTTCCTTCCAGCATATGCAGGAGTTTTTCCGATTCCCGAAAACACATGGCGTCTATCGCCGTCCCGGCAGAATCCTTTACCCTCAATTTCAGGACATTGCGATTCTTTCCCAGAAGCTTCCCGTTTAAGATCTCGACATTCCGCGCCGCGAATACCGGTTTGGTATTCCCGTTGCCAAAAGGTTCCAAAAGAGACAATTCCTGAACGAAATCTTCTGTTATACAGGAAAACGGAAGTTCCATGTCGATAGCCACTTTCTCCGACATATCCTCTTCTGTGAGATTACAGTTCTCATTGAGCATCCGACCAAACTTCTCCAGGTTCTCCTTCTTCAGAGATAAGCCGGCAGCCAGCTTATGTCCGCCGTATCGGGTCAGCAGGTCTTTACATTTGGTGATTTCCTCATACATATGGTATGCGTCGATGGACCGCCCGGAACCTTTGATACCTTCCTTCGCGTCCGTCAGAACAAAAGTCGGTTTATAACAGCTCTCCCGAATCCGTCCTGCCACGATTCCTGCCAGACTCTCATGACACTCCGGGAGATAGAGCACCAGAACTTTATCTCTTCCGGCCTCCGTGCATTCCAATAATTCTTTCGCCTGTGCCACCGCTTTTTCTGTCATATCCTTCCTGCTTTCATTCAACGCTTTCAGATCTCCCGCCAGCACATCTGCTTCTTTCTTATTCTTCGCTCTCAGAAGCCCCAGCGCTCTCTTCGCCGTGTCGAGCCTTCCGGTGGCGTTCATACACGGCCCCAGAACAAAACCGATATGATAAGCGCGGATCTTATCCCGCTCAATTCCCGTACACTCTATCAGGGCGCGAAGTCCGGGACTATTGGTGCGTCCAAGCATCCGAAGACCTTCCTTCACAAAGATACGGTTCTCATCTGACAGCTCCATCACGTCTCCCACCGTCGCAATCGCCACATTCTCTATCAAATAATTCAATTCACCCATGTCTCTTCCCATCGTCTCACAGAGAGCCTTCACCAACTTATAGACAACCGCCGCGCCGCATAAGCCCTTGAAGGGATATCCACATCCCGGCTGCTTCGGATCGATCACCGCGTCTGCAGGCGGAAGCCGGTACGAACGCTCTTCACCGTTCTCGTCATACGGCGCCTCATGATGGTCTGTCACGATGATCGTCATTCCCAGACTCTTCCCGAAAGCGATCTCCTCGGCCGCCGCAATTCCGTTGTCACAAGTGACGACCGTATCTACCCCTTCCTGGTGCGCTTTCTCGATCAACTCTGCATTCAATCCGTATCCGTCTTTCACACGATCGGGGATATCACTGTCCACATCGCCGACGAGAGCCCCTATTCCTTCCAGTAATATGTATGTCGCATTGATTCCGTCGATATCATAATCTCCGATTATACGGATCTTCTCCCTGCTCTCTATCTTCTCTCTCAAGATGCGCACTGCCCGAGCCATTCCCTTCATCTGCATCCCGTCGTGCAGATCCGCAATTGTCCCGTTCAGATATCGGTCTATCTCTTCATCTCCCATCACTTCTCTGTTCCTGATCAGAGAAGCCAGCCTCCGGCTGATCCCAAACTTCCTGCTGATCGTCTCAAAATCCGCGCCTTTCCGTAAAAGCACCCAACGTTCCATCCTGTCTTCCTCCATTATTATCTGATATACTCTCAAATTTCCTCTTACACTCTGTCCGCTGCTTTGCGGAAACACACTGAAAAGCAGCCGACTTATAAGGCCGGCTGCTTATATTCTCTGCTATTTCGTTTTGTTTCCCTCTGCTGTCTTTCCGATCTTCATCCGCATCACATACCACAATGCTCCGGTTATACATACAGAAGAATAAGCTCCGCATATTACACCCATCATCAGAGGCGCCGCAAATTCACGGACAGAGCTGACGCCCATAATAAAGAGCAGCGTCACCATCACAAATGTTGTCAGCGACGTATAGATACTTCTCGTAAGCGTCTGGGTAATACTCTTATTCACCAATGACATCAATTCTGTCTTCTTCGACTGATAATGTAATTCCTCACGGATACGGTCGAAGATAACGATCGTCGCGTTGATGGAGTAACCTACGATCGTCAGCATACACGCAATGAATGTGTTGCCCACAGAAATTCTTGCAATCGCATAGAATCCCATTACAACCAGTACGTCGTGCAAAAGCGCAAGGATCGCGCTTGCCGCGAACCGGATATCCTTGAACCGGAACCAGATATAGAGCAGCATACAGATCGTCGCTATGATAACCGCTACCACCGCGTCCTGACGCATCTCGTTACTTACGGTAGAACTGATATTCTCAGCCGTAATCTTTGATTCGTCTACACCGAATTCATCCGCCATAGCTTTATTAAGCTCTTCACGCTTATCAAGCTCTAAGGTCACCGTCTTAATAACCACCTGGTTGGTTCCCGCTACCTTCTGGGTCTGAACATTGTTGTCGCCTGTAATATCTTCTACTATAGGTACGATCTTCTCGTCAATCTCCTCGATGGAGTAATCTTCATTAAACGTTACGTTCGTAGAAGTACCGCCTTCAAATTCCAGACTGTAAGCAAACGCTCCTTTTCCTCTGGAAGAATTCACTCCCATAACGGCAAGTCCCGCTACGATCAACGCGATAGAAATAAAGAAGAATACGCCGCGCTTTTCCACGAAATGGATCGGCTCTCTCTCTTTTCTTGGACGATAGTACAGACTCTCCTTACGAAGTCCTACCGCATAGAACGCGAACACGATCAGCCTGGTTACAACCAACGCCGTGAACATAGATACGATAATACCGATCGCCAGCGTCTGAGCGAATCCCTTTACCGAACCGGATCCTCTGAACCACAGAACCGCCGCCGCGATCAGAGTCGTTACATTACCGTCCACAATAGCAGACATCGCCTTTTGGAAACCGGTTTTCAGAGAATTCTTCACACTCTTTCCCCTGGTCATCTCTTCCCGTACACGCGCGAAGATAATAACATTCGCGTCCACCGCCATACCGATACCCAGGATAATACCTGCAATACCCGGCAGCGTCAGCGTAATGTTGAATCCGTTCAGGATTAACATTACCAGCTCCGTATAGATCAACAGAGCGAGCCCTGACGCAAGTCCCGGAAGATAATATACAAAGATCATAAAGATAATAATCAGAGCCAGACCGATCGCTCCCGCTTTCAAACTGGTACTGATCGCCTGTTCTCCAAGCTGAGCCCCTACGACATTCGAACGCAGCTCCTCTAATTCAAGCTTCAATCCTCCGATACGGATCGTAGAAGCCAGATTATCTGCTTCTTCAAATGTAAAATTACCCGTAATATATGCCTGTCCGCCTGTAATCGCTTCATTTACCCGGGGACTGCTGATGGTATTATTATCATAGATAATGGAAATAGTCTTTCCCACATTTTCCTCTGTAGCTTTTGCGAATTTCTCCTTTCCGCTATCATTCAGGTTCAATTCTACGGAATACTCACGGTTCCCCATACTGTCCTCGCCCGCTTTCGCAGATGCCGTCTCCACATCGGAACCGGTGATTACAGTCTCGCCGTCCTGCGTCTTGAATTCCAGGGCCCCAGGTTTTCCCAATTCATCCAGGATCTTGTTGGCATCCGTCACACCCGGAATCTCAATATTGATCCTGTCGCTTCCCTCCTGATAGACGCTTGCTTCCGTGCTGTACTGCTCCACACGTTTCTGAAGCTTATAGATCGTATCGCTCATCTCTTCCTCAGTCGGGTTCTTGTCTTTTACCTGGTACGTGATGCTGACGCCGCCGGCAAGATCCAGACCAAGCTTGATGTTCTTCATCGCGCCGGTTCCCGTCTTACCAAATCCCACCAGTACCGTAAAGCCCATCAGGGCGATCAGCGCCACTGTCACCACAAGACTGAGTATACCTCTGTTCTTCTTCATGATTTACATTCCTTTCTACGCTTCTGCCAAAGCTGCTTTTATCATAATTGCGCACTCAACGCGCTTTCGCTGCATCTCGCATCCTATATCATAAGTATCGTGAATCGTACCATGGAAATTCCAGGCGTTCGCCATACATCCGCCGCTGCAGTAAAACTTCGCGAAACAATCCCTGCATTTTTCTTTCGAATATACATTACAGCTTCTGAAATCATCTGCAATCTCAGGCTTCTTAATTCCTTCCTCCACGTTTCCCATCAGAAATTCTTCCTGCCCCACAAACTGATGACACGGATACAGGTCGCCCCAGGGCGTGACCGCCAGATACTCCGTTCCCGAACCGCATCCCGACAGTCTCTTGGCCACACAGGGTCCACCGTCTAAGTCTATCATAAAATGAAAGAAATTAAAACCTTTTCCTTCTTTTTCCCGTTCTATCATAATCCTTGCCAATCTATCGTACTCTTCCATAATAACCGGAAGGTCTTCCCGGCGAATCGCATAAGGATCGCTTTCATCCCCCACCACCGGCTCAATCGACATCTGTTTAAACCCCAAATCTGCAAAATGCAGGATATCTTCTGAAAAATCCAGATTCTCACGGGTAAATGTCCCGCGTATGTAATACTTTTCCTGGTTACGGCTCTCGGCAAGTTTCTGAAACTTTGGGACAATCAGGTCATAACTTCCCTTTCCGCTGCGAAACGGCCGCATTCTATCGTTGACTTCCTTCCTTCCGTCCAGGCTCAGCACCACATTATCCATCTCTCTGTTCACAAATTCCTGTACCTCGTCGTTCAAAAGCACGCCGTTCGTCGTGAGAGTAAACCGAAAATGTTTATCATGAAGCTTCTCCTGCGCCCTCCCATAAGCTACCAGGTCTTTTACCACCTTCCAGTTCATAAGCGGCTCGCCGCCGAAAAAATCAACTTCGAGATTCCGTCTGCTTCCCGAACCCGCGATCAGAAAATCAAGCGCTTTTTTCCCGGTCTCATAACTCATCAGAGCACGCCGGCCGTGATACTCTCCTTCTTCCGCAAAGCAGTATTTACAGGCCAGATTGCAGTCATGAGCAATATGCAGACAGAGAGCTTTCACCACCGTCTTGCGTTTCTTCACCTCGTCAATAATATCCTCATAGGTATCTCTTACAAATAACTGGCCGGCTTCTGTCAATTCTGTCACATCCGAAAGCGCGTCTTTGATCTCGTCTTCATCATATCGGCCGTCAAGCTCTCGGATAAGCTTTGCCAACGTGCGCGGAGCCTCCAACACCACTATCGGAATCTCTGACTCTCCCTGCCGGGACTCAGATGGACCGCTTTGCGGCCAATCCGCCGTCTCCCCCAGAGAATGGTCTTCTTTGAGTTTACAGATACCGGCGATCACATCATAGCAGAGCTGATCCACCACATGAACCGCGCCGCTTACAACATCCATCACGATATTATATCCATTACTCTGATACTGATGAACCAAGATTCTATACCCCTTTCCCATAATTCCTTATCTATCTGCAGATACATTATAGAAATAATCTTAAAGAAAATATCAATAAGATCCATCCTTTAAAATCCTTCCCATGGCATACCATGAGACAATAAGAAACAGCGACCATAAGACCGCTGTCCCGGGTGTTCCACTATAAATCAGAATTATTTCTTCTGTTCACATGTCTGGTTTCCTACCGTGCAGGATGTCTTGCATGCCGACTGGCAGGACGTCTGACACTCGCCGCATCCGCCCTTTTTCAGGCTGTTGTTCATCGTCTGTGTATTTAATGTCTTTACATGTTTCATGATCGTGACCCTCCTTCGCTTTACTTGACTTCTGCTATTATAGCATCTCGTCTTCATTTTCGCAATAGGTTTCTTACGCGATGTCTGTAAGAGTCAGATTCTTCCGATCAGCGTTCTCAAACGGAGCGCTACGACAGCATACCGCCTGCCATTCCGCCGCCCGCGCAGAGGACGAAAGTTGTCACCATGTTTGCCGCGTCTCCATTCAACGTACGGTATACTCCCAGCGTGATCAGCAAAAGGAGCGCAAAATAGCCGATCCCCAGACCCAGGCCCCACAGATAACGCCTGACCCGTGCAAACTTGCCTATGATGATCCCTCCGATCAGCGTCGACACGATATAGATCGCCACAATGGCGGCAGACACTGCTTTCTCATTTAATTCAAGCTTATAGAGCGCTACCGCAAGTAATAACAACAGTACGCCGGTAAGAACATACGAAACCAGAAGTGATTTCAATACCCACATGACTCCGGCGTCTTTTCTGAGCTTTCGTTCCATCCCCATCCCTCCTTGTCTATCACAAGATATGATGGAAATATCCGGATTATTCCATTATTTTTTACTATTGCTCCATCTGGCTTCCCAGGAACCCTGCCGCGCACGCCGCCATCTTCTGCTCCAGCTCCGTAAGCTTCCTCTTGATATCCTTCGACAGCAGAATCACTCCCCCGATGATATCCCCTTCACAGATGATAGGACTTATGACTTCATATTTATATTCTTCATCCTGCCCGTCTGCAATCGGAATATACTTCTTCTCCCCGGAAGTTGCTACAAGCTGCGTCCGATCCCCTAACTGCTTTTCTAACTGCCTGCTGATATACTTATCCTGGAGATCTTTCTTACCGTTTCCTGCCGACGCAATAATCTGATCCATGTCACAGACGCATACCAGACAACTGATCGTCTGCGCAAGACTCTCCGCATACTGTTTGGCAAATGAGGACAGCTCCCCGATGGGCGAGT
>Ga0224748_10030_pt1 | contig 28273 bp, 20 predicted proteins | sample LIM_F_Water_Neg_FD_182074 | JGI IMG/M metagenome (GOLD analysis project Ga0224748, IMG submission 182074) | Enriched cells from gastrointestinal tract of the lab mouse from Pacific Northwest National Laboratory (PNNL), Richland, Washington... | ecosystem: Host-associated > Mammals > Digestive...
GAATTTATGCTGGATATTATGTATGAGATTCCCAAAGACGACAATATCGGGAGGATCACGATCACCGGGGAATATATCGAAGGAACCGGCGGACCGGTCATCGATATCAGAAGCAACAGCCTGGAGAACCCCGATAATTTACAGGAGATAAAAGAGTAGGCATCAAAGCGGCAAGTGCATATCATATAATAAGCAAAATGCAGTGAAAGAGCAGATAGGATATGACTTGTAAAGAAAGAATATTATCAAATGATTATGCGGATATTATAATAGATTTTATCCTGCCTGAGGGGTCGCTGGCGGAACAGGGACTCGATTATTGCATCCATACGCTGGATGAAGAATTCAGTGCGGCCTATGTCAGCAGAGGGCAGCTTCCGCCGCTTTCCATAGGCGTGTTCCGGTATTCCGCGATTCCCAAACTTTACGGCCTGATGCAGACCTTTCAGGCGGAAAATCTCGTGGAAATGGGGAATCTCCGTGTACAGGGGCCGCCTCTTTCCTTACAGGGAAACGGCGTTATCATAGGGTTTATTGACACGGGGATCCGCTATGATCTGGATGTATTTAAGAATGAAAGCGGCGGGAGCAGGATCCTTTCTATCTGGGACCAGACCATACAGGAGGGAACGCCTCCGGCCGGATTTCTGTACGGAACGGAATATACGAGAGAAGATATCGAACGTGCAATGCAAAGTCCGGAACCGCTTTCAGTCGTTCCTTCTACTGATGAAAACGGGCATGGAACGGCAATGGCATCGGCAGCGGCCGGCAGTGTTTTAGATGAGGGTCTCACCTTTCGGGGGGCAGCGCCGCAGGCGGATATCGCTGTTGTGAAACTAAAAGGAGCAAAACAGTATCTGCGGGAGTTTTATTTGGTCGATGAGGCTGCCGACGCCTATCAGGAGAATGACATTATGGAGGCGGTCAAATATCTGGAGCAGCTTGCCGTTCTTTTTAAACGGCCTGTCGTGATTGTGCTCGGCCTCGGCACCAATATGGGCGATCATGCCGGTAATTCTCCGCTTGCCGCTTACCTGAACAGGGTTGCGGCCAAAGGATGTTTCTTGTATTCACCGTGGCGAGAGGCACCATGGCATTTTTGGAATTGGCGCCTACCGGCACTTCCACTTCCGCTCCCTCCAAAAGCTTCAGCATCCCCTGCTGTACGGATTCTCCGCTCACATCTCTGGAGTTGGTATTTTTCTTCTTGGCGATCTTATCGATCTCGTCAATAAAAATGATCCCCTGCTCCGCTCTTTCCACGTCGTTATCGGCCGCGGCCAGAAGTTTCGAAACAACGCTTTCGATATCGTCGCCGATATAGCCTGCCTCCGTAAGAGAGGTCGCATCCGCAATGGCAAGCGGCACATCCAGCAGTTTGGCAAGCGTTTTGACAAGATAGGTTTTGCCGCACCCTGTCGGCCCGATCATCAGCATATTGGACTTCTCTATTTCAATCTCATCCATCGTTCCCGTCGCCACTCTTTTATAATGATTATAAACGGCCACGGACATCACTTTTTTGGCATGTTCCTGCCCTACTATATAGTCGTCCAGCTTCGCCTTGATCTTGTGAGGCGGCATAATGTTCCTGATATCGATAACGGGAACAGCATCCTGTGCCTTTTTCTTCTTCAGCTTCTGTTTATTCGGTATCCCGCCGTCTCCCTGCAGATCGGCCAGATTGACAAAACTGATATTGGGAAACCCTTTGCCGTTATTTAGATCTGTCATATTGGAGCCCTGCATCCCCGGATGATTGAGCATTCCCTGATAGTCAAACTGGCTGACCGTATCCATTGTCTTATGCATGCAGTCATTGCAGACGCAGATATGATTCGGCAGCTTAAACATCTTACCGGCCTTGCTTTCCGGTCTTCTGCAGATAAAACAGACTTCCTCATATTCTCCCTGTTTCTCATCATCCGTTTTCCGTTCGGCAGACGGTGCGCCATCCAGGAGCTTTTTCTTTTCCTCACTGACATCCTCGAGTTCTCTGAAATCCCAGGAATTCTCATCCCCGTCGTTTCGGTCTTTTCTTTCATCGTCATTCATGGTAATCGTGTTCTCCTTTCCCTTGATACAGGTTTTGAACATTCCACAACAATCTATATCGGTATGCGCGATTGTCTCGCATTTGCCCGTATTTCACGTTTCTCTCATTATATCCGTATTCTTTCGAATATGCAACTGCAACGGATAAACCCGGCACGGACCACAGTCCATACCGGGTTTGCATCGATCCCGTCTGGTTATTTCCAAAGATAACGATTCATTTTCATAAATCTTTTCATTCGCTATAAGCGGCTCTATTGCTATACCTTATTTCCCAACGTAATGGTGACGGTTTTGGTACGATATCCTCCGTTTCCAACTGTCATAACTGTCATATCCACCGTATCGCCTTTGGCATAATATTCCAACAGCCTCTGCAGCTCATCCATGGATGTCACTTTTACGCCGTCGAAAGATATGATGATATCGCCTCTTTGCAGTCCTGCTGCCGCTGCCACCGTGCCATCATATACCTGTAAGATATACACGCCTTCCGGCATGCCGTAAGTATCTGACATGTCTGACGTTACGCTGATACCAGAGATACCGAGGTATCCTCTTTCATCTTCCGCTACTTTATTCTTGGTTTCCCGCAGCATCAGATCCGCTATGATCGGTCCTGCGGCCGAGATCGGAATGGCATATCCCATACCTTCAATCACGCTTCCGCCGATCTTATTGGAGTTGATACCGATCACTTCGCCTTTCATATTCAAAAGCGCACCGCCGGAATTTCCCGGATTGATTGCCGCATCCGTCTGGATAAAGGTTCCGGTACTGCCGTCCGAAAGTTCCATATCCCTGTTCAGGGCGCTGATAACGCCGGTCGTGACAGACTGCCCGTAACCGAGCGAATTGCCGATCGCGATCGCCGGTTCGCCTACTTTCAGATCATTGGAATCGCCCAGCGTGGCAATCGCAATCTGATCCAATGTAGAGTTCAAAATATTTTCCAACGGTACGGCCAGTATCGCCAGGTCCATTTCCGCGTCCGTTCCTTTTATGGATACTTCCATTTCACTGCCTTCCACGAACTGCACGCTCAGGGAATCCGCACCTTCCACTACATGATAATTGGTCACGATCAAAAGTTCCGTATCGTTTTTGCCGACAATAATACCGGAACCGCTTGCTACTGCTTCATTCGTCATCGCCTGTCCGAAATAGGACATGGTTTCCGTATACGTATTATTAATGGATACCACCGCAGGCATCACTGCCGAAACCACTTCCGACACATCCGATACCACCGCATTCACAGTCTCGGTCTTATCGATCGATCCATCGATATATTCTGCTGTGTTTGAAACCGTCTCTTCCGCTTTTTCAAGTACATCGCCGACCGCCGCCTGACTTGTGACCGTTTCCGCTTCACGCGCTTCCTGATTCGTCATACCGGTTGCCGCCGCTACCGCATAGAATCCTATGCCTGCACAAATACCGAAAAACAGTCCCAGGGAAACGCAGATGAGCATTTTCTTAAAATAACTGCTGTTTTCTTTCTTTTTCTTTCCGCCGTCACTCTGTGCATACTGGTTCGGGTATGTGCTGCTGTATTGATAACTGCCTGCACCGTATAAACTGCCTCTGTCTGCAGAGCGATACGTGTTATCCGCAGTCGAATTGCCTGCATAAGCATTTTGCGTTTTGCCAAAGGCATTTTGCGTATTCCCATAGGCATTCTGTGTACCTGCGCAGCCGTTCTGTGTATTTGCATAGGCATTTTGTGTACCCGCATAAGCATTCTGTGTACCTGTATAGCTATCCTGTGAAGACTGTGAACTGAATCTTCCCCCGGAAGTCTGTAACTGTGCCTCCGGCTTCTCATTCACAGAGTCCGGCAGGTATTCGTTTGAAAAATGATCTCCATACATAACTGACAACCCCTTTCATTTTCTCTTGACTATAGACACAGTATAACTGCCAATTGTGTACAAAGTGTGATAAAACTTTTTACTTTTTGTGATTTTTAGGCACAGTTTTTTATTCAACAGTGACTGATTTCGCCAGATTCCTTGGTTTATCGACATCGCATCCTTTTCCGACCGCTACATAATAACCGAATATCTGCAGCGGAATAATTGCCAGAGAATTGGCAAAATATGGATTTGTTTCCGGAATATAAATGACATAATCCGCCGCCTTTTCGATTTCTTTGTTTTCTTCACAGGTAACGGCCAGAACAAATGCGCCTCTTGCCTTTACCTCCACCATATTGCTGATCGTTTTCGCATACAGATCCGGCTGCGTGGAAACGGCGGCCACAAGCGTCCCTTCTTCAATCAGGGATATTGTACCATGTTTCAGTTCTCCCGCCGCATATGCTTCCGAATGAATATAGGAAATTTCCTTTAATTTCAAAGAACCTTCCAAAGAAATGGCATAATCGATGCCTCTTCCGATAAAAAAGACGTCTTTTGCACCGATATAGCGGTTTGCAAATCTCTGGATCTTTAATTTATTGTTTAGTAAAAGTTCGATCTGATCGGGCAGACGCTTTAAATCCGTCAGCATGGATGTAAACATATCATCCTCTATTTTTCCTCTTGTCTTCCCGAATTTCATTCCCAGCAGATACAGTGCGATCAGCTGCGCGCTGTATGCTTTCGTTGTGGCAACCGCGATCTCGGGGCCTGCCCATGTATACATGACGTTATCCGCTTCCCGCGCAATGGAACTGCCCACCACATTGACGATTCCGAGTACCTTGACGCCTTTGGCTTTGGCTTCCCGCAGCGCCGCCAGCGTATCCGCCGTTTCACCGGACTGACTGATCACGATAACGAGCGCATCTTTTTCCAGGATCGGATCACGATAACGAAATTCCGATGCCAGATCGACTTCCACAGGGATCCTTGCAAGTCCCTCGAGAACATACTTCCCTGTCATACCCGCATGATAAGCGGAACCGCAGGCAACAATATGAATTTTGCCCACTGCCTTAATTTCTTTATCTGTCATATTCAATTCTTCTATAACAACATCATTATCTTTGACTCTTGGAGTCAACGTATCGGAGACCGTTTTGGGCTGCTCATACATCTCCTTTAACATAAAATGCTCATAACCGGCTTTTTCCGCGGCATTCGCATCCCATTCGATCGTAACGGCCTCTTTCGTGATCTCCTCTTCATCAACCGTATAAAAGTGCATATGGTCGGCACGCAGCCTTACCACTTCATAATTATCCACATAATATACTTTTCTGGTATATTTCAAAATAGCAGGCACATCAGAAGCAATGAAACAGCCATCCGCATTCTGTCCTACGATCAGCGGACTGTCTTTTCTGGCCGCGAAAACCTGATCCGGGCAGTCGGCAAACACGATGCCGAGCGCATAAGAACCCTCTACACGATGCAGTACTTTGGTGATCGCTTCCAAAGGATTTCCTTTATAATAATAGTCTAACAGATGCGCCAGTACTTCCGTATCCGTTTCCGAAACAAACTGATACCCTTTCTGCGTCAGCTTCTTTCGCAGTTTGATATAGTTCTCAATAATCCCGTTATGTACGACCGCTATCGTTTCCGACGCATTAAAATGCGGATGCGCATTCGTATTGCTCGGTGCGCCGTGCGTCGCCCATCTTGTATGGCCGATCCCGCATACACCCGGCATACTCTCGCCGCCATGCGTCAGATTTTCCAGCACTTTCAGCCGCCCCGCGGCTTTCTGAATATTGATCTTTTCTCCATCATAAATTGCCATACCCGCAGAGTCGTATCCTCTGTATTCCAGTTTGGACAATCCATCCAGAATAATGGGCGAAGCCTGCTTCGTTCCGATATATCCTACAATTCCACACATTCGTTCATAACCCTCCCGCTGTCTTTGAAATCCGGGGTCTGCCCGGCCGCCATATGTTTCAGTCCCAATAATCTTTATTGGAAGAACAGCCCACGATGAGCTTTCTGGGCAGCTTTCTGTAATTTCTGCCAAACAGATACCCCAAATATTTAAACGCATTATTGATGATCACGCGCGGAATCTGCGACTGCATTCCGTTCTCCCGCAGATGCGCGATCGTCATCTTAACAAGCTTCGCGCCCTCCGATTCGGAAGGAATATCCGCGAAAACTTCCGGGTGGTCGGTCTGGGAAACACCCAGGTCAAAATACCTGTGAAACTGCTCCTTATTACTGTAATCATGCGAATGATATACTTTGGCCGACGGCCGGTATGCGATACCGTAACCGGCACGAAGGGCGCCGGCCGCATAGATCATATCCTCATTAAATATGGTATGTTTGATAAAGCCTCCCAATGAATCAAAAATTTCTCTTTTATATGCTGCGCATACATTCGAGCAGAAAAAAGCCTTGATCCCCAGTTTATCGATATCTGCCTTTGTCTTTACCGCCGCCTCTTCCGGATAATTGAAGTTCCTTGTAAACTTTTCCACTTCCGAGCTCGTATCCTGCGCAAGCTGCCTTGCATAGGCAACGGCAGTATTTTCTCCGCTGTGCAGTCCCTTTAACAATTCTTCCACCAGAAATTCATCGGCCGGAACGGCATCCTGCGTCATCATGATAAAAATTTCCGCATCCGAATGTCTGACGCCGCTGTTCCTCGTACGCCCATGATCAAATTCCCGTTTAGACAGGTGTCTGACCAGTACGTTGGGATATTTCTTGACAAAAGGCGTACCGTAAACCAGTCTGTCAAAATATTTCTGCTCCGTGTTCATAATAATGATCCGATGGACCGGCACCGACTGACGCGAAAGCTTCTCCAACAGATCCAAAAATTTCCAGTCCGGCTTATAAGTCGGGATGATAACATCCACTCTCTCCACTTTCAAACTCCCCCATAATAGCAGGAAAGGCCCTGCACGCCGGGCCCCTCTGCTCTCTATATCAAATATGATTTAATGCAATTGATAACTGCCTGTATCGGCTTTGATCTTCTCACTGCATTCTTTTACCATACCGGAAGGTTCATATTCATAATCATTGAATAAGAACTGATGCAGCCATTTTACGTTCTGTTCCAGATCTACCGGAACTACACAGGAACCTTTCGTACCGATCGTACCGGTCTTTCTGTAATCCTCGTACGGGAAACCGCCCGTCTCGGTAATGTTATAATTTGCAACATCGGCTAACAGCTCTACTATCTCCGTCAGATCAAGGGAGGTATAAACTTCCTCAAATACATTGCCTGCGATCTGACCAAGCGCTGCAGGAGATGCTTTCTTCGCCTGATCGGCTACCGCGCTCAGAACTTCTCTCTGCCGTTCCGCACGCTTAAAGTCGTCGCCGGCCGTATAACGGATACGGCAGTAACCGGTCGCCTGTAAACCGTCAAGAAGCTGATATCCTGTATCGGTAACAGGCGTATAGGAACGCTTCAGATCTTCCGCAATACATAACTGATAGTTATTCAAGTGGCTGATCTCACTGCTGTCTACTTCGATATAGACACCGCCGAGCGCATCGATCGTATCAGTCAATCCGGCGAAACCTACGGTTATGAAATCCGTAATGTTCATATCCAGATTCATATTTAACATGCTGATCGCCATTTCCGGACCGCCCTTTGCATACGCGGCATTACATTTATTATAAGTATCGTTGCTCAGATTCAGATAGGTATCACGATATACGGATACCAGCTTGCATTCGCCTGTATCCAGATTAATCGAGGCGATCATGATGGTATCGCTTCTTGTATTCTTCGTCAGTGCGCCTGTCGTCGAGTCTACGCCAAAGAGCGCTATGTTACGGTACCCTTTCATCGTCGTCTCTTCTTTTTCTTTTACCGTGTCATTAATGATGATCTCTTCTTCTTTCAGTTCCACCTTACCGGTTTTTTCACCTTTGAGGACAATATACAGAACCATCACCATGATTACCAGGACAAAAATCTCCAATATAAAAAGAATGATCCGTCTCCGCTTCTTCTTTGCCTGCGCTTTTTTGTTTGATTTCTTCCCGGAAGATTTCTTTTTCTTCGGTCTTCTCTCGATATCATCATCATAATCATAATCGTAGTCATGTTTTGCGGAGGATGATTTATGAGAAGAACCGGAAGATTTTTTTACGGGTCTTCTTTTTTCTTCATAAGCATCTCTACTTTTCTTTGTCATACCATGTACTCCCTTGATTCCCTGTTTTCGTATTCCGCACTTTTACATACACTATTCTGTACAAAATCACTAAATAGCGCAAGTACCATATACGATTATACTACATCTTGTTAAAATTGCAACAATCTTACGCGATATTCAACAAGTCTTTAGAATTTCTTAATATTTATGTCTCCTGAAATAGTATGACTTTAATAAGCGTTTTTATTTATAAATCCCTTAAATATCGTTAAGAACATAATCTTGATGTCAAAGGACATCGTCCAGTTTTCAATATAGAAAATATCATATTCGATCCTGCGCTTAATAGACGTATCGCCGCGGTATCCGTTGATCTGCGCCCAGCCGGTAAGTCCCGGCCTTACCTGATGCTTGACCATGTATCTTGGTATCTCTTCCTTGAATTTCTCTACAAACTGCGGCCTCTCGGGTCTTGGCCCTACAATGCTCATATCTCCTTTTATGATGTTAAAAAGCTGCGGCAGTTCGTCCATGCTTGTCTTTCTCAGAATTTTTCCGACCTTCGTCACACGGGGATCATCTTTCACCGTCCAGCCTTTTTTCTCCGTACCGGGTTTCTGGACTTCCATTGTCCGGAACTTAAACATTTCAAACGGTTTATTATGCAGGCCGATCCGCTCCTGCTTAAAGATAATCGGTCCTTTGCTGCTGCCCTTGATGGCAATGGCTGCAAGCAGCATGATCGGGGCGAACACGATGAGTCCGATAAAAGAGACTACAATGTCCACGATCCGTTTCGCCACCCAGTTTAACGTATTCGTAAGCGGTACGTAACGGATATTGACAACAGCCAGTCCCATCAGGTCTTCCGTATAAGGACGGCTTGGGAAAAGACTGTTATAATCAGGAATAAATTTCGTATGCACACCGGATTTTTCACACAGATCCACGATATGTTCCAGTTTGTCATAATCGTTCAGGGAAAGAGTGATCGCAATCTCGTCAAGTTTGTTCTCCGGCAGAATATAGAGCAGATTGGCTATGGAACCGATGACTTTCACGCCTCTATAGACAGTCCCTCTCGGCACCGCGTCATCCAATATGCCGCGGACTACGTACCCCCACTGCGGATTGCCGTTGATCCTGTTAATATATTCCTCGGTCGCCCGGGAATATCCTACAAGCAGAATATATTTTAAATTGTATCCTTTTCTTCTGAAATATTGCAGCAGGGAACGGATAATAGAACGGCTTATCGTTGACAGTATGATATTGATGACGTAAAACATCGCCATCATCGAACGGGAGAAATGAATCTGCTTAATGGCATACCAGCCGGCCATCAAAAGGATCAGACCTACTGTGTTGGCCTGAAAAATATTTAAAATCTCGTATTTATGAACGGTAGCTCTCTTAGGTGTATACAGATTGAAATAATAATACAGGATCAGGTATCCGGGCACAATAAAATAAAGCAGTTCAAAATATGTCTGCCACTGCAGCGCTCCCACTGCGGGATCACTGGCAAAAAAGGGACTGGCAAATTTCAAATACCAGGCAAGCATATAGGAAACGGCTATTACAAGAGCATCTATTAAAAGGTGTAATCTGTTGAAATATTTCTGGTTATCTTTTATCATGATCCATCTCTCATTCCGGCGGGAACCGGGGTTCTCGTTCCATGATCTTCTTCGCCTGCTCGAATCATCCTGTCTTACTGTTTTTTATAGTACAATATTCGGGAAATGGTGTCAACTTGTAAACTTCCCGCTGCGTTCCCGTCAGCAGAAACGTCGTATCATATTGATCCACAGGACGGCCTGTATACGGCAATAGGACAAAAAATGACGACTCATAAAGCGGACCTTGTTCCGGCGGCCCTCTTCGGATAAGCATAATTGAAAGCCTTTCCATAATCCTTTTATATAAGCGCCTCCCATGCCTTTACCGGTAAAAAACAAAGTTTTCACGGCAAATCCGATGATGAAAAAAGGCAGATTCAAAACGATCTGGAAAAGGGGCATGTTCTTATAGATAAGGTAAATACTGTTTCTGGAAGTCAGATCGGTCTTGAACCGATTGTAGCGCGAACCGGATGAAGCGCTGCCGGCATGATATACGCGGGCAGATGGCACAAACAGGCAGCGATACCCGTAGATCTGTGCACGGTAGCCCAAGTCGATATCTTCCAGATAGGCAAAGTGGTTTTCGTCCAGTGTGCCTATCTGCTTAAAAAGACTTCTGCGGTAAATGGACGCGCCGCCGCAGGCAGCAAAAATACGGCAGCTTTTCCCGTATTTACTCTCCGGCTTTCCTTTTCCTCTGGCAAACGCCCAGCCAAGCGCACAGTAAAAATCTCCGGCGTCATCGATTTTCTCATGATCCTGCATGGAGAGAATCTTGGCAGAAGCAGAGAAGATCTTTTTATCCTGCTCCATGACCGTCTCCAGTTCCTTTACAAATCCCGGCTCCACGACCGTATCGTTATTCAGGAAAATAACATATCTGGTGGACGACATCGCGATACCGGCATTGACCGCCCTGCAAAAACCGGTATTTTCCTGCATACGGATCGTCCTGACAGCAGGAAATCTGTCTGCGATCATCTCAAAACTGCCGTCCGTAGAAGCGTTATCGACTACGATAATACAGGCTTCCTCTTCCGCAAGTGAACGCAGGCAGTTTTCCAGGTACTGCATGCCGTTATAATTCGGTATAATAACAGTTGTATTTATCAATTTATTATGTCTCCATTTAATTTTAATATGTTTTCCTCTGCCATTTTATTTTTGCTTCAGCGTGATCTGCGGATCCCAAACAACCAGGTATCCCATTTCGGCTGCAGCGCGGCCAAGTGTCATACTCAGTTTCCGATATCCCTCTTCATCACACGTAACAGCCGAAACATCCGCCAGTTTCCATGCGCCGTATTCCTGGTAAGTAACTCCTGTTATTTCTTCAAACAACGGCTGCAGTTTCTTACACACGCGCATACAGCGGATATCGACTGCCGCACAGTCCTGTAAGAGCGCTGCCCTGTGCGTGGAACCGCCGCTGTACTCTTTATGCACGCCCAGGTACAGCCGTCTGCCCTCCTCATCATAGATTCCCGTCTCGATTCTATTCTCTCTGTTGAGGATTCTGCCCCCGATGATGCCCACTTCCGGACGGACCGTAAAAAGATCGGGCATGTAAGTGATCTGATAAAAGCCAAGATGCAGAGAATGTGCGGCCTGTGCCTGCCATCCTCTCTGCCGGCAGAAATCTTCCAGCGCTTCCTTCCCTGCTTCATAAGCATATCGTTTACTTGCCGTATTGGCGGCTGTGGATTCTTCGTGACAGCGCCAGTGATAAAGCACCTTAGGAACATGCACGATCTTTTCGCATAATCTGATGGCCGGCACAGACGGCTCGGCGCCAAGCAGATCACCTGTTATCCTAAGCACCAGGTCATAGTCCTGCGCACCATCAAACTGTCGGCGCAGTTTTAATTTCTTCATTCGTCTGGACTCCACCAACATAAAATGACAAATGTAATTATTCGATAAAATCAAGTCCAGATTATATTTATATTTCTTATTCGGATGTTCATAACAACCGCTATCTTCATATTTGTCTTCATCGGAGTATAACATAACAGGTGATTCACCGTTTTGTTCTGCCCTATCAATTGCAGCGGCCATTTCATATAGGGCATCCGGCGTCAGAATATCGTCATGATCCAGCAGACCGATATAATCACCGGACGCTTTCTCGACAGCCGCGTTGGTATTCTCCGAGATCCCCTTATTCTCCGGGAGACGGATATATTGTATGCGCCCCTCATTTTCCTGCCTTTGATATGCCGTTACGATTTCTTCCACATGATGGCTCTTACTGGCATCGGCTATGATCAGTTCCCATTTTTCATAGCTTTGTTCTCTGACGGATTCTATCATTTCCCGCAGATAATCTTCTTTCGTCTCGTAGGCCGGCACGACGATGCTGAAACGGTACGGACAGCCGGCGCTCTTTTCCCGCTGTGCGCTCAGCATATCCTTTCCCGGTCCGACATAGACGTATTCCGACTGCCGTTCCTCCTCCATGCGTTCCTTTGCGGCATAAAAAGTATGACGGATACCGTTTTTTTGCAGATAGTGAATTGTTTTCTTCAGATTGCCTATATTAATAATCTTTTTGCCCATCTTACTCCCGTCGTCCTGTTATAATACGGAATCGTCCTGAAACTCAGGACGATTCCGCCGGTTAAACCTTGGAGCGGTCCGCATGACGCGGCCTTCCTATGTTTATAAGTATGCTTTTAAGTCTTCCGTCAGCTGTGCAAGTTTCGCTTCCGCGTCTTCTAAACTTGTTCCTTTTACTCCCATGTAGAATTTGATCTTCGGTTCCGTTCCGGATGGCCGTGCACAGCACCAGGAATCGTTCGTTAAGTCAAAGTATAATACGTTAGACTGCGGAAGACCGGTCTCTCCCTCCGTATCCGTCTCCAGATTCAGCGTCCTTCCCGTGTCGTAATCCCTGAATTCTCTGACTTTCAGCTCCCCGAAATTCTTCGGCGGATTGCTTCTTAATTTATTCATGATCTCTTCGATCTGTTTCGCGCCGTCGATTCCCTTCATTGTAATAGAATACTGGCTTTCTTTAAAATAACCGTACTTTTCATATAAGGTGATCATCTGATCCCATACGGTCTTGCCGTTCTTCTTACACCATGCCGCCATTTCACACAGACACATAACGGCTACAATCGCGTCTTTGTCTCTTGCATGTGTTCCGGCCAGGCATCCGTAACTTTCTTCCAGACCGAATACATAATTATTGGAACCGGATTCTTCAAACCATTTGATCTGCTCGCCGATGTACTTGAATCCTGTTAAAACCTCAATAAATCTGACATGATAATTTTCCGATATCGCTCTTGCCATATTGGTTGTAACAATTGTTGTAACAAGCGCGGGATTTTCGGGCATTTTACCGGTTGCGGTTCTTTCCCGCAGAATATATTCCGCGATCAGCATACCGGACATATTTCCGGTAAACGCAACGTACTCGCCGCTCTTTGTGTCAAGCGCATAGATACCGAGCCTGTCCGCGTCGGGATCGGTCGCCAGAACAATATCCGCATTCTTTTCTTTTGCAAGCGCCAGCGCCAGCGTAAATGCTTTCGGATCTTCCGGATTCGGATAATCCAACGTTGTAAAGTCGGGATCCGGCATCTCCTGCTCCGGTACGACATAGACATTCTCAAAACCGATCTCCCTCAGGATCCGTCTGACAGGCAGATTTCCGGTTCCGTTAAACGGAGAGTATACGATCTTCATGTCCTTTGCGACTTCTTTGATGATCTCCGGATGAATGATCTGCTTTTTCAGCTCTTCCATATATTTATCGTCTATTTCTTTACCGATCACCTGATACAGTCCTGCATTCATGGCTTCCGTCTTATCCATTGTCTTAACTGTATGATAATCCGTTACATTGTTGACTTCCGTAATAATCTCTTTGTCCTTGGGCGCAGTCACCTGTGCACCGTCTTCCCAATAACATTTATAGCCGTTATATTCCGGCGGATTATGGCTTGCCGTGATAACGATGCCGGAGATACATCCGAGTTCCCGCAGTGCGAAAGAAAGTTCCGGCGTGGGTCTCAGCGACTCGAATACATACGCCTTAATGCCGTTAGCCGCCAGACAAAGCGCCGCTTCATCCGCAAACTCCGGTGATTTTCTTCTGGAATCATAGGCGATGGCAACCCCTTTTGCTTCTCCGCCCTGTTTTTTAATATAGTTGGCAAGTCCCTGTGTCGCTTTCCGTACAGTATAGATGTTCATCCGGTTCGTGCCTGCACCGATGACGCCTCTGAGTCCGCCCGTTCCGAATGCAAGATCTTTATAGAAGCGGTCTTCGATCTCTTTCTCGTCGCCCCCGATCTCCTGCAGTTCCTTTTTCACGGCTTCGTCAAAATAGGAATCTTCCAGCCAGAAATTATACTGTTCTTTGTAGCCCATTCTTTTTCCCTCCATATGATCATTATTTTTGTAACAATATGGTATCTGTTCCCAAAAAACCCATTTTTGTTATTTTATCACATTACTGATTAATTTTCAAAGCAAAGTCGCTTCTGTCCAGTGAAAAATTCGGATTGTAATAAGGGTCCCCCTCCGCAAGCGCATTCTGCCATTTCTGACGGAACCGTTCCGATTCCGCATTGTAGCGCGCGGCCTTTTCTCCCGTATCATCCGCTCCGCGGGATATCGATTCAAAATGATAAAGTTCCGCGAAAGGCGTAAACACATTCAGGTATCCGGCCTCTCTGATCCGCAGGCAGAAATCCACATCGTTAAGCGATACCGCAAAAGACTCGTCCAGACCGCCGAGCTTATCATAAATCTCTTTTTTCACCATCAGGCACGCGCCCGTCACAGCCGTCACATTCTGCGTGTAACAGAGTCTTCCCATATAGCCGAGGTTATTGTAGTTCACCCGGTAATGCGTATGTCCTGCAGTCCTGTGGGCGCCCAGTCCGATCACGACTCCCGCATGCTGGATCGTCTTATCCGCATAATAAAGTTTGGCGCCTGCCGCTCCGACGTCGTCCCGCTGTGCATACATCAAAAGCTCCTCCATCCAGTTCAGCGTAATGACCTGCGTATCGTTATTGAGCAGGATCACATACTCTCCCACGGCTTTGGAAACGCCCAGATTATTAATCCGGGAATAGTTAAACTCTCCCTGGTATTCTATGACCCGGATAAAAGAATGTTCGCGCAGTTTGTCGTAATAATCAAAAATTTCTTTGGATGTGCTGTTGTTTTCCACGATAATGATCTCATAATTATCATACGAGCTTTTTTCTAAAATAGAAGTCACGCAGCGTTTTAAATCGTCATAATGGTCTTTATTTGGAATAACAATTGATATTTTAGGATTTCCTTCTATCTCATATCGAATCCGGAAAATCGTCTCAAAGGCTTTTGTCGATGTGATCTCAAAATTTTGAAAGCCAAGACTCTGCAGATGATCCGCTACGGCTCCCTTTGCCGCTTCAATCGCATAGCTTTTGGCATTGATATCAGACGCTACGCTGCCTTTGTGCGACCGCCAGTAATACATTAATTTCGGGATGTGCACGACGTTTTTTGCGTTGGCCGTCAGCCGCAGGATCATATCGTGATCCTGACTGCCGTCAAACCGGGAACGGAATACTTCGGTTCCTTCCAATAATTTCCTGTCAAATACGCTGAAATGACATATGTAATTATTGGCGCGCAGATTGTCAATGGCAAAATTCGGTTTAAAATGCAGGGTGATCATATTATCGATGCTGTTACCGTGAAAAGTGGATTCGTCGCAGTAGATGTAATCCGCTCCCCGCTCGCAGATCGCTTTCATATATTCATATAAAACAGCCGGATGGAGAATATCATCATGATCGAACAGACCGATGTAATCTCCCGTCGCCATTTCCAGACAACGGTTCGTGTTCTCGGAGATTCCGCCGTTCTTTTCCAGTTTCCGGTATATGATACGGCTTCCGGTTTGTACAAGCGCCTGCAGAGCCGGGTGCTCATTTACGTAGGCAGCATCCTTCCGCACATATTCCTCACACAACGTTCCGACATATGCGTGGTCGGCGTCCGAACCATCTGCCAGACACAGCTCCCAGTTTTCATAGGTCTGTGCAAGCACGGAATCGACTGCCTGTACCAGGAATTCTTTCGGTGTATTGTAAAGCGGCACCAGAATGCTGATCTTTATCGTTTTGGAAAATTTCGTTTCTCTTTGCTTCGCCGCTTCTTCCGGCGTCGGAAAACTTGCCGTACCGTGCTGTGACTTTGCCAGTTTCTCAATACGTTTGGCATCCAGTTTCCTGGCAATGCCTCTGATATTTCCATAACGGCTGATACGGTCCTTTGTCCGCTGCATAAAGTGCACTGCCGAGCGCAGTGGTTTTGACAGCTTCCAGAACACACTTCCTTTAATACGCTCAAGCTTCTGTTCCAGGTCTGCGGCTCTGCTCTCTGCATCTGCCAGCTTCGCGATCAAAACGGCACGCTTCTCACGTTCCCTTTCATAAGCTTCTTTATAATACCGTATGCTTTCTTCCGTCTGCTCCATAGTCTGCCTGTTTCCAAGCAGATTTTCTTCTTCCTGATGTGTTTCCATCGCCGTTTTCCTCCTTACCTGACAAATGTCCTGCGCCATACTCTTCATCATAAAATGCAGTTTCGTTATCTTCTTATTTTGCATAACGCCCTTGATCCGACGCCGGATGATACAGTTAAATGCAATCGTTATGTTAATATCACATTTTATTTATAGTGATTAACTCTAAATTTAACATTTTCATTAATTGTGATTGAATAATATTTTGTTTTCTGTCATTTTTTATCAGAATCAATTTAATTATTTTTATAAAATAACATTCACACTTTTATTTGTTCTATTTTACGACCATTTTCTTGTCGGACCATGTCAGAAAACTCTGATGCGTGTCTAAGTCTGTTGCCGTCATTCCGACCCTCCAGACGCCGGATTGCAACTTTTCCTTCTTGATACGTGCGACGAATCCGGAGAGTGAAACGTTGACCTGTCCGGACAAAACGCCTACCGCATCCCTGCGGAACCAGGGGTATGGACAAACCCTCAGACACGCCCCGCTTTCATGCGCCAATACTATGTTTCTTTCATATTTTGCATTGTCGTCTCCGGGGATATAACTCCACCCCATAAGAAACATAATGTCCGCCTCTTCCCGATGGATCTTATGCTGTTTTTCGGCTCTGTCGACTGTAAGCTGCAAAATGCCTTCTGTCATCCCTGCAAGATTTCCTGCATTTTCGACAAACGGTTCTATCGTTTTTAAGTGTCTTTCATAATCAAATTTAAAATCACAAGCGTAATGCGAAGCATTATCAATCAGGCTGTTATGGTAAAAAATGTCCCTTCCTTCCATTGTCGGATGTTTGGTATAGAGATTTTCTTTCTCACAAAGCAGTCTTTCCCACTTTCCTTCGTCTTCTTCGTCCAATCCTCTGCTGAGCGATTCAGCATGATACAATACCGCATCGTTACGCAGCACATTATAATATCCGGCCTCAATCAGCTTAAAACAGAAATCAACGTCGTTATATGCGACTTTCATGGTTTCGTCCATACCGCCCGCTTCCATATACTTCCGCTTCTCTATCATCAGACAGGCGGCCGTCACACCGATCATATCATAGACGACCTGATTTCTCCCGTAATAATAATTTCGATCATCCGGATAAGTGATCAGTTTATGGGAAGGGCCGATCCTCATATTCGTAATCCCCACATGCTGGATCGAACTGCCCTCTGCATACCATAACTTCGCTCCTACTGCGCCTGTATGCGGCAGAGATGCCTGTCCGGCCATAATATGGAGCCAATTCCCATGCAGGATCTCGATATCATCATTTAATAACAGCAGATATTCTCCCTGTGCTCTGGCTGCTCCCCTATTGCACATAGCGGAAAAATTAAATTCCATAGGTTCATATAAATAAGTGAAGCCGTACTCTTTCTGCAGAAGCTCCATACGCTTTCTGTTCTCGGCATTACTGCCGTTATCCACTACGATCCACTCATAGCTGTCATATTCTGTCCTTTCCCGGAATGAGGATAAACATTTTTCCAGTACATCGGGATGATCTTTCGACGGGATGATGACCGATATCATGCTCCTTTGAGGCATCTCGTAAACGACATGGTATATGCCGGGATACTGCCCCGTCTCAAAATGCGCTGCTATTCCCCTTCTTTGCAAAGCGGCTTCTCTGACAGACAGACAGGATGCACCGGCGCCCGGCATACCGCGTCCCTGTTCCAGTTCTTTTTCTAACAGCGACTCGACCATTTCCAGAACGTCCCTGCCCTCTTTACCGGCCTTAACAAGCTCTCTTCGGGTCCTTTCATCTGCTTCATAGCGATTATGAAACAATACCTCCTGTATATGTCCGATCGTATAATGACCTTCCAGAGCACATTCTTCAAGGCGCAGACATAAGTGATAGAAAGCCGCGGCACAGGCGTCCGCATGATTGTCCGTCCGCAGACTGTCCGTTGTTGGAAATTCTTCGCAAAGCGGCCCGCACAGTGATTTCCGCACGATAATCATATGCCCGGCATAACAGAAAGACAGCAGCGTATCCGGTGACCAGTCAGGCTTAAACCAGGGATGCATCCTGCCTGAAAGGTTCTCCCAATAATAATCTTCATCCGAATAAGTAAAAATACAGTTGTTATTCTCATTATTGTCAAACCATGTTTTAACTTTTTCACATGTTTTTACACTGATGATGCCGTTTCCGCAGGCTATAATACATAAATCCGTGCCTGCTATATCGATCTGCCGAATGCCGTCGACAAACATTCCGGCCTCCGCCGCAGCAGTATCTTTTCCGGCATTTTCGGCATTTTGACCTGCTTTCTCATTCTCGGGCATCCCTTCTTTTTCATGCAGCGCGATCCACTGCAGATACGGATGCTTCTGCCTGAAAACTTCTTTAGCATATTCCCGGTGATATGGTTTCATTTGCTTCAAGGTTTCAATATCATTCGTTATTTCTATATTTCCTTCTGTTATACACATACCGGAAGGTATCTTTCCGTTTGAGAAATCAGCTGTTATCCCTTCTGCCAAAGCCGCGGCGGTTTCCGTATCCGCTTCTGCCTTCGCTTTACGGGCTGCAAGCGCATGATAGCATTTGCGCACCGGCGCAGAGAGCTTCCAGAAAGCATTATTATGGATACGCTCCAGTTTCAGTACAGCATCCTCCTGCCTGGCTTCCGCATCTGCTATTTTTCCGGCAGTCACTGTATTTTGTTTTTTTTCTTTCTCGTAGGCCGCCCTGTAGTAAGCCTCCCAATCGTATGACACCGATTTCTCATTCATATCCTAAAACAGTCCTCTCTTATGCATATGACCGGTCATATGACTAATGGTATCCTTCGGCATCCTTGTTATCTGCATCGTCACCTGCAGCAGATTTTCCGCCTGATGTGTCAATTCCGACAGCTCCACGGTAATATTCGGATCCTCGGTGGCAAATGCATATGTGCACGCTCCCGCTGCCGTACCGTTTAACGATATGCAGTCCGCTATCCTTATGCACGCACTGTCTTTTATTCGCAGGCCGCCTTTTGTACGCAGAACATCTCTTGTACGCATATGTTCCGTCCGCACGCCGCCTCTGCCCCATATGCCGTTCTTTCCCGCCGTATCCTGATCGTCCGCAGATACACTAAACAGCAGCGTATCGTTCCATTTGATCTGTTCGATATATACGATGCAGTAATCGCTGCACGGGTCTATCCGTACCGCCTTTCGCCCTTCTTTCACGGCAAGCCGTAAGATGCATTTTCCGGAAGCGTCTTCTGTCAGGGAGTCTCCTTCCGGATAATAGGAATGTTCCTCCGAAAACCCTTCGCCGGAATCTTCGTAGATCTGTACTTTCTCCTTCCATTTACCGGCAGGAGAGGCAAGCGGCAGATCCGCCAGAGTATAGACAGGCGCACCGATCGCGTCCCGGATTTCAGCCATAGACATTCTTTTGCCGGTCACGTATTTCTGAAAACGCATTTCCTGATGTCTGTACTGTTCCGCCTCCAATTCCGATATATCCAGTTTCTGTAAAATAGAATCTAAATTTAATTTATTACGTTTTTCGTTTTCCAATAAATAACAGTAGATTGCACGGAAGGCAATCTCTTTAGATTCCACCTGTTTTGCAAACGTCCACTCATAATCGATCACATGCCACTCCCCATCTTTGGTCACAAGGATATTGGCAAATATCAGGTCATAGTCGGTAACAGGCATATCTTCATGATAAGAAACCGCCTTCAGATACTCGTCAAATAACGAATGAAATTTATCCATATCATTTCGTTCCAGGCAGTCGTCCAGCAGTTCTTCCAGTGTCGTTCCCTCCAGATATTCCAAAACGGCACGGGCATTTTCCTGCTGCATCGGGTTCTTCTGTTCTGACCGCGCAGGCAGCATACAGCGATTGATCTTCAGTCTGCCGCCTGCAAAACGGTTCGAAAGGTTCACACCAGCATCATAAATATTCTGGATATGTGCTTCTGCGCCTTCCGATAACGCATGTTTTTCTATTTGTTTCACTTTTTCCCCGTTATGATCACGACAGATGAGCAGCGTTTTTATTTTGAATGCGTCCGCCCTGTCGTTGGAATATTTCACATATTTTACTGCCGGCGCTTCTCCGAGTATCATCATATAAGAATTGGAGAACAGCGGAAACTGCCCTTCTTTCAACAACATATCATAGACGGATTTTTCATCGAACAGCTGCAGTCTCTCTCTGTCAAAGTTGCGCAGATTGGCAGAAAGCTCGCCCTGATTAGGCAGCCGTTCGTCTGAATAAAGGGTCGTCATGAATTTATAATCAGGATACGGATAATACATGGAAATATCCGAAAAACCGCATGTTCTGGCTATTTTTACAAGGCCATCCTTCGTAAAAGTCCTGACAACGCCGCCTTTCGGATAATCTTCCAGGCCCTCGAACCATGTTCCCAAATGGTCCTCCTTGCAGCCTGCCCAATATTTCAGTCCCAGTTTATTTTCTATGGCTATGGCAATATGACCGCCCTTTTTTCTGTGTTTTCCGATAATGCGCAGGAAATCTTCATAAGGCGTATCGGATGCAATATAAGCCTGTCCGTATTCAAAGACACCGATCAGGCAGATATAATCATAATCGCAGGGAAGATCTGGCTCGATATCCTGAAAATTTCCGACATGAATGGTCACGTTATCACAGTCCATATGCCTGTAGGCATTGATCATGCTTCTTTTTTTGGACAGATCGATACAGGTCACCTCGCCCGCTTTCTTCGCAAACGCTCCTGTGACCGCACCGCAGCCGGAACCGATCTCCAGTACCTTCATCGATTTGTCGATCGGCAGCCATTCTACAATATTTTCCCTAAGCGGCGATAAATGGTAGAGAATCTCCCAGCGCTTTTTTCCCTCTATGATGCGCGGATATTCTACCTGCGAGTAATTTCTCGTAATCTGCAGCAGCTCGTCTTCTATCTCGCCATCACAGTAGAAATCTTCTCCCGGATAATGCGCCAGATTCAGTTTGATCTTTCCGATTTCTTCTATATCGTTGGAATTATAGTTAGAATTGTCCATATATCACCTTTTTATAACCCTTTTATATTTTACCCGCTCTTTTTTGCAAAACACGCTTCTGTCCCATTCTTCGAGCAACGCGGTTCTAATAGATCTCTATCTTTGAATTCATATCATAGAAGCCGACTGTATTCTTGTCGGATATGACTGTCAGATTCAGGACGTCGTAGAGTCTGTGGTAAACGGTGAAATCATCTCCTTCGTATCCCGTCACGCCGAGCGAAAGCAGATATTCGCCCCCCTGTAAGTTCATCTCCTGCGTAAATACGATCTCTTTTGTCTCACCCGCTTTTACCGATTCCAAAAAGGCTTTCTCAAACATTGTGTTCGTACCGGTAATCTCGGTTCCCTTGATATTCTTAATCGTAAAGGCAAAAACAGGCGCCGCGATATCCTCTGCCATATCGACCTTCATATGAATGTGAAAATCGCTCCCTTTTAAGATCGCCGAGGTCTTCGTCCCTTTTTCGTCCGTTATATAGTATTCCGTGATCAGCGCTTTCTTAGAACCGTATTCTAAAAGTTCGGGGTTCACATTCGCCGGCGCCGAATTCTTACCGCCGCTTCCGGCCAGTGCGCGAATCTGCTCGTCCTCCAGAAGTTCTGTACCTTCCGGCTCCTGTGCATCCTCCACCGTATATTGTCCCACCAACACCCGTTTGTAAGTATCTATCATTTCTTTCGGTTTTCCCTCACCGAGTTTCACGCCCTGATTTAACAGCATGACTCTGTCGCAGTATTTGCTGATGCTGCTCAGATCATGGCTGACGAAAAGAATCGTCTTGCCCATTTGTTTGAACTCTTCGAATTTATGATAGCATTTGGCCTGGAAGAAAACGTCTCCGACAGAAAGCGCCTCATCTACGATCAGAATCTCCGGTTCAATATTGATCGCTACGGCAAAAGCAAGCCGGACAAACATACCGCTTGAATACGTTTTGACCGGTTGATGCACATATTCTCCGATATCCGCAAATTCCAGAATATCGCTCATTTTCTCCTCGATCTCTTTCTGCGTAAATCCTATCATCGTTCCGTTTAAGTAGATATTCTCGATCCCGTTATATTCCATATTAAAGCCTGCACCGAGTTCCAAAAGCGCGGAAATACGCCCGTTGACGATCACTTCTCCGCCGCTTGGATTCAGGACGCCGGTAATAATCTTCAGAATCGTGGATTTACCGGAACCGTTTGTCCCGATAATCCCTACCGTTTCCCCCTGACGGATCGTCAAGTTGATGTCCTTTAAGGCATGATGCTCCCTGTGCCTTTTCTTTCTCCCCAGTCCCAGCGTTTCTTTTAACCGGTCGGATGGTTTATCATACAATTTATAAACTTTATCCAGATTTTTGACCTGTATTGCTATCTTCTCATCTGCCATAACCTATACTCCATTTGAATGATTCCTGCAGGCGTCCGTTTCCTTCCGCGGTCCCGCTTTTCGTTTTACAGAACATCTGCAAAATGCACGCGCAGCTTCCGAAACATCAGCGTCCCGATACAAAACATGCTGATCGTAAAAATCCAGAAATAGGTAGAGGAATAAAAATGCTCCCAAAACCATACGTCTTCGTAAATGGCGCTTCGGTAACCGTTTACGATATATACCAGAGGATTCAGTTTAAAAAGAGATTTCATATTATCACTAAGCATGGAAATATCCCAGAGGATCGGCGTTGCCCACATCCCGATCTGCAGAGCAATATTGATGATCTGTTGTAAATCTCTGATAAACACAACAAGCGCGCATGTGAAATAGCTCATAGCAAGCACTAAAAGAAACAGACAAAAGCTGTAATAGAATATCTGCAGCGTATAAACAGTCGGATAATAACCATATCCGACCGCTACAAGCAGCAGTATACCGACGAAAAACATATGGATAAAAGTAGCCGCGATCACTTTGATGATCGGCAGGATACTGATGTTGAAAACCACTTTTTTCACAAGATACGTATATTCTAACAGCGCCATGGTTCCCTGCGTGATCGCCTCGGAAAAATAAAACCACGGAACAAGTCCCGCCGTCAGATACAGTACATAGGGAACTTCCACGCCGCTTGCCACCAGCTGGCTTCTCGTATCGAATACCCTGTCAAATACGATCCAGTACATGACAACGGTAACGACAGGCTGGGCCATCGCCCATACGATGCCGAGATAGGAACCCGCATAGCGTGTTTTGAAATCGTTTTTGGCCAGTTTCCAGATCAGTTTTCTGCTCTGGAACAATTCGATCGGAATCGTCGTCAGCCTGTCATAAAAAAGCGCAAAAATCAGGCAGGTGAATGTGATCAACACACAGCCGCTGACTTTTTTCATTTCCTCCGTCACCTGATCCGCAAGCGGGTTATGATGCATGATCAGTACGATCGCCAGAATCAGGCCAAGTCCCCAGAATATGGCAATCGCCGCGGGTTTCGGAAGAGAACCTTTTTTCTTTGTTCTGTTTCGTGTCATTTCTGTATGATTACCTTCCATTTTCCTGCCAAAACCCCGCCTTATTTCCGATATCTTTCGGTAAATTCTCTGATACCGCCCCATTTGGTATCTTTCTGCGACTGGATCAGCTCCATATCGCCGACCGGCCAGTCAATACCGATATCCGGATCGTTCCACATGATACCGGCCTCGTCGTTGGGATGATAAAAATCCGTACATTTATAGGCAAATTCCGCATAATCGGATAAAACAAGAAAACCGTGTGCAAAATTCTTCGGAATGAAAAACTGCTTCTTATTTTCCGCAGAAAGCAGTACGCCGTACCATTTGCCGTATGTCGCGGAACCTTTTCTGATATCGACCGCCACATCATATACTTCTCCCTGTAATACCCTGACAAGCTTATCCTGCGGATACTGTATCTGAAAATGAAGGCCGCGCAGTACTCCCCTGACGGATGACGACTGGTTATCCTGCACGAAAACCTGATCGATGCCCGCCGCCTTAAAATCCTCATATTGATAAGATTCCATGAAAAAACCTCTTTCATCCCATCTTACTTCGGGAGTAATGATCTTTAATCCTTCTATTTCACATGTTTCTACTGTCAGTCTGCCCATTTCTTTCCTGTATCCTTTCCTTTTTCTCTTATATTCTGACCGTTATACCTGTTTCGCCGGCTCAGTCATCACTTTCTACCGGCACATTTCCGGTATCGCCGTTCACGACGCCCGAATATCCGCCGGATGAAGCCGAATGATCGATCGACGTATCAATATTCATATAGCATAGGTTCAAATCGACATTGGTGGAAATACCATCGATCGATCCCCTGGATGTATACTGCCACATATGGTAGTATTCGTCATACGTCGGAATATCAGCATATTCTGCAAGCCACGTATGATAACTGGACAGCTCCTTCATTTCCACTTTGCTGTTTAACCAGTTCGTCGAACCGTAAATGCCGGTCGCATAGCCTGCCGATGCGATCGTCTCTAAGAACGCCTTATGATTGGCGGTTCTCACTTCTGCTGACAGATGATCGGCTCTTCCGCTTCCTCCGGCGCTTTCACTGTCTAAAAATACCGGATAATCCACATCATATTCGCGGATCAGACTGATGACCATACTGGCCTCTTCCACGGCCTCCACTTCGTTTACTGCCTGTGTAAAGAAATACACGCCGACCGGGATGCCCGCTTCAATGGCGCCCTTTATATTGCGTTCGTAAGTCGGATCGATGATCAGGGAACCGCTGGATGATCCGCGGTAACCGCATCGTATAATGGCAAATTCCACACCATCTTCTTTTACCGCTTCCCAATCGATCGTCTCGTTCCATTTGGAAACATCGATTCCCTTTTTTACACTGTCGCTATATGTCTCAAAATCCGTATTTTCCGTGCCATCCGCATCATTTTCCGCACCTTTTTCCTCCGTATCCTCTTTGGAAGCGTCGACGTCGTTCTCCGTCAGCATCATGTACTCGATGTCTTCCAAAACCCGGTACTCGATCTCCTGTTTGACTTTGATCGTCGTTACGGTATTGGGCACCCGGTATCCTTCTATCTCGTTCATATAGACGCTGTATTCGCCGGCCCGGAGTTCATCAACATAGATAATGCCATCCTCGTCGTCGTCCGTGTATTCTCCGACGCCCTGGATCGTTATGGAAAAAGGCGCTCCCGTTACAAGTCTGCCGCTGCTGTTTACGATCATAACACGCAGATCTTTGGCAACGGAGCTCATCACAAGCGATACGTTCTTGCCGGAATAGGTTTCGATACTTTTATAATGTGTATCCGTATCAAAGAAAGTCTCGTCCTGCATAAACGCATGCAGATCGTTTCCAAGCTGTTTATCCTGCGTCTCATCCTGTGCCATTACGGGTTCCGCACCCTGTGTCCTGTCGGCAAGTCCGAGTTTGTCCTGTACAAGTTCCCAGTTCGCCATCATAACGATTACCGTTATCATGAAAAACATCATGATAACGATAAACAAAGTTCTTCTTAATTTTCTAGAGTCCATTCGCAACCTCTGTCAAATATTTGCCGTAATTTGTTTTCAGAAGCGGCTCCGCCAATTGTAAGAGCTGCTCTTTATCAATAAATCCTCTTTTATAGGCAATCTCTTCGATACAGGAAATATAAAGTCCCTGACGCTTCTGGAACGCCGCCACGAAATCTGCGGCGTCTAAAAGCGAATCATGATTCCCCGTATCCAGCCATGCAAAACCGCGGCCGAGCGTTTCGACACGCAGCTGTCCTCTTTGCAGATATTCGCTATTGACGCTTGTAATTTCGATCTCGCCTCTTGCCGAGGGTTTTACATTCGCCGCAATATTTACGACATCATTGTCATAAAAATAAAGTCCCGGCACCGCGTAATTGCTCTTCGGATGTTCCGGCTTTTCTTCAATCGATACTGCCATGCCGTTCTCGTCAAATTCCACGACACCGTATTCTCTGGGATCTCTGACGTAATAACCGAAGATCGTCGCTCCTTTGTCACGTGATGCCGCTTCTTTTAATACTTTGGAAAAGCTCTGTCCGTAAAATATGTTATCGCCGAGGACAAGCGCCACGCTGTCGTCCGCAATAAAATCAGCGCCGATAATAAACGCGTCGGCAAGTCCTCTCGGGCTCTCCTGCACCGCATATTCCATCCGCAGTCCGAGCTGGCTGCCATCACCGAACAATTCCTTAAAGACCGGCAGATCCCTCGGTGTGGAAATGATCAGTATCTCGCGGATACCGGCCAACATCAGAATCGAAAGCGGGTAATAGATCATCGGCTTATCATATACCGGCATGATCTGTTTCGAAATTGCCTTTGTGAGCGGGTATAACCGGGTGCCCGAACCACCTGCCAAAATAATTCCTTTCATTCTCTGCATACTCCCTTTACACTGTACTTTTATACGCTCCGGTACATTTCGGCATAATATTTCTGATAATCGCCGCTTGTAACGTTTTTCATCCATCCTTCATGCTCAAAGTACCATCCGATCGTACGTCTGATCCCTTCCTTGAACATCGTCTCCGGCTCCCAGCCGATTTCGCTTTTTATTTTATCGGGTGCAATGGCATATCTTCTGTCATGCCCCTTTCTGTCTTCTACATAAGTGATCAGATCCTTGCTTACCAATGCTTTTCTCGGGTCGTCATCCGCCAGCATCTCCTGCAGTGTTTCCAGAATGATCGTAATGATTTCGATGTTCTGTTTTTCATTATGACCGCCCACATTATATGTCTCAAACAATCTTCCCTGTTCCTGCACCATATCGATGGCCTTTGCATGATCTTCCACATACAGCCAGTCACGAACGTTCTTCCCATCGCCGTATACCGGAAGCGCTTTTCCATGCAGCGCATTGTTGATAATAAGCGGAATAAGTTTCTCCGGGAACTGATACGGCCCGTAGTTATTGGAGCAATTCGTAATGTTGGCCGGGAAATGATACGTATCCATATAAGATCTTACCAGCATGTCGGAACCTGCCTTGCTCGCCGAATACGGACTGTGCGGTGCATAAGGCGTCGTCTCATAGAAATATCCGCCGTCTTCTTCCAGAGAGCCGTACACCTCGTCCGTGGAAACATGCAAAAATTTCTTATCTTCCTTATAAGTTCCATCAGGAAGTTCCCATGCCGCCCTCGCACAGTTTAACATGACCGCTGTGCCAAGTACGTTCGTGTGCACGAATACTTCCGGATTTTTGATACTTCTGTCCACATGGCTCTCCGCCGCAAAGTGTACGACTCTGTCAATATCGTTCTGTGCAAAAATTTTGCCGATGGCATCGCTGTCACAGATATCCGCCTTAATAAACGTATAGTTTGCATTACCTTCCAGATCTTTCAGATTCTCCAGATTGCCGGCATAGGTCAGAAGATCCACATTAATGATCTTTATCGTATCCCCGTATTTGCCGAACATATAGTGAATATAATTCGATCCGATAAAACCTGCGCCGCCTGTTACAAGATAAGTTCTCATTGCCTGTCATAATCTCCTTTTCCTGATTCCGATTTTGAAATCATTGCGGCACTCCGCAATGATTTTATATTTAGTAATTCATATAACTGATGTTCATATCCACGTTTCCGCTTATACCGCTTACTTTCCCTTTGGAGGAATACTGCCACATATCGTATCTGGTGGCCGTATAGGAAGGTGCGGCCGCATACTGGGCAAGCCATATTTTATATCCTGTCAGGCTGCCGGTGTTAATATAAGAAGTAAACCATGTTTTGTTGGCATAGATACCCGCCGCATAACCGGAATTCTGTATGGTGGAACAAAAAGCCTTGCAGACTGCCGTTCTTGTCGCGGCATCGATCTTATCGCCGCGGCCGCCGCTCGACTCCACATCAAGAAATACCGGGTAATTCAGTCCGTAGCCGCTGACCAGATTGATCACCATGGACGCTTCTTCTACGGCTTCCACTTCATTGACAGCCTGGCTGAAGAAATAAACGCCCACTTTCAGTCCCGCCGCCTTTGCGCCCTGAATGTTGCTCCTGAAT
>Ga0224748_10032_pt1 | contig 28010 bp, 23 predicted proteins | sample LIM_F_Water_Neg_FD_182074 | JGI IMG/M metagenome (GOLD analysis project Ga0224748, IMG submission 182074) | Enriched cells from gastrointestinal tract of the lab mouse from Pacific Northwest National Laboratory (PNNL), Richland, Washington... | ecosystem: Host-associated > Mammals > Digestive...
CAAGCAGCAGTTTTGGGTAGCCGGGCCTCCAAAGACAATGTCGAGCTACCGCGTCATTCCGTTGACGAGCAGGGCGTATGAAATCTTGAAAGAAGTCTATGCCACAAAGGATACCCGCAAGCAATCCCCCGAACTGGACACCGTTTTGGAGTACGCAGACAAGCGGAAAGATCAGAAGCAGAAAAAGAGCTTCAATATGCAAGACCTTGTTTTCATCAATTTCCGCACGGGTATGCCGAACAAGAACAGTTCCTATGATACCCATTTGTATAAGCTCCGTGATGAGGCTGGGAGCAAGCGGTTCTGTATGCACGCTCTGCGCTACACCTACGCCACCCGGGCCGTCGAAAACGGGTTGGCAGTAGCAAAAGGCCCGTAATGTGGCGGAAATGTGGCGGATACCACTTTGAAAGTCTTGAAACCCTTGAAAAATCAGGAGGAATATAGAAAAATGAAATTAGGCATCGTTGGTGATTTGCTTGATTTCATATTTCCATGTATCCTCCTATAAGCCGCTGAAATCCAATAGTATCAAGGGTTTTCGGCACTGTTGGCAAAATAAAATCCGATGTGCTTCTATATAGATCCATGCCAAAATGGTGAAGGAATGGTACAGTAGAGAAAAATGGTACAGTAGAAATCAGGACACTTAATAAGAGATAAGCGCACTACTACAAAGCCCGATAATACAGCCCCATGACGAATAAATATTCGTCATGGGGCATTTTTGCGCTTCGGGGCAAAAAGGAGGGGACAACCATGTCGCTGGAATTAGCGTATTTCTATGGCAACGAGGCCGAACAATACAGCTTCTACCGCATTCCCAAGGTCTTGCTTACGGACCGGCGCTACAAGGGCGCGTCCATGGAGGCCAAGGTGCTGTACGGCCTGATGCTGGACCGCATGGGTCTGTCCGTTCGAAACGGCTGGCTGGACGATGAAGGCAGGGTATATATCTACTTCACGCTGGATGACGCACTGGCGATGCTGGGCTGCGGCAAGGATAAAGCTGTCCGGCTGTTCAAGGAGCTGGACGCATACGGCGGCATCGGACTGATCGAGCGCCACAAGCAAGGACAGGGCCGGCCAGCGCGGATCTACGTCAAGAACTTCACTCTGCCGCCAGACCCCGAAGAATGTACGCTGGCTCCGTCCTCAGAAGGACCGCCAGCTCAGACTTCTGAAAAGCCGAAGTCTGCACTTCTGGGCACACCCGATGTCTTGACTTCTGAAATTCCGCAGTCTGGACTTCTGGAAAGCAGCGGTCAAGACTGCGGAAAATCCGCCGCAAATAAGACTGATAAGAATAAGACTGAATTGAGTGATACTGAGCTATCTATCCATCCCCCTGCCCCCCTGCCGCATCCCTGCCGACGTCAGAGAGGCGGCAGGGATAGGATGGAACAGATGGACGCTTACAGAGCATTGATCCATGAAAACATCGGGTACAGCGAACTGCTCCAGGATCACCCCTACGATGCAGACTTGATCGACGGCTATGTAGAGCTGATGGTGGAGGTCTGCTGTACCCAACGGGAAACTGTCCGGGTCAACCAGGAGGAGTTGCCAGCCGCTGTTGTCCGGAGCCGGTTCCTGAAACTGAACCGGGAGCATATCCTGTACGTCATGGAATCCATGCAGCGAAATACCACGCAGGTGGCAAACATCCGGGCCTATACCCTCTCGGCGCTCTACAATGCGCCGGTGACCATCGGGCAGTATTATACCTCCCAGGTCAGCCACGATATGGCCCATGGTTGGGAGGTGGGAACATGAAAATTGGCCTTGTGGATGTGGACGGCCACAGCGGATTCCCCAATTTGGCTCTCATGCGGCTGTCGGCTTGGCATAAGGCCCAGGGGGACGACGTGGAGTGGTGGAACGGCTTCGCCCACTACAACCGGGTGTATCTGTCTAAGGTGTTCACATTCACCCCGGACTTCGATACCGTGATCGACGCAGACGAAATCATCACTGGCGGAACCGGCTACAAGGACTATACCAGCCTGCCGCCCGAGGTGGAGGCCGCCCCACCGGATTACAGCATCTACCCGCACTATCAGAGGGCTATCGGCTTCCTGACCCGTGGCTGCATCCGCAACTGCCCCTGGTGCATAGTCCCCCGCAAGGAGGGCTATATCCACCCAGCGGCCACTTGGGAGAAAGTTAAACGCCCGAACAGCCGGGAAATCATCTTTCTGGACAATAACGTGCTGGCCTCCGGGCATGGCCTGGAGCAGATTGACCGCATGGGCGGCGAGCCGGTGTGGGTAGACTTCAACCAAGGTTTGGATGCCCGCCTGATAACCCCGGAAACCGCCGCACTGCTGGCTGACCTCCACTGGATACGGTTCGTCCGCCTGTCCTGTGACACCAGTGCCATGCTGCCAGTCATCGAGCAGGCCACGGCCTATCTCCGGGAGGCTGGGGTAGCCCCATCCCGGTTCTGGGCCTATGTGCTGGTGCAGGATGTGGCCGACGCCCACCGGCGCGTGCTGGCCCTGGAGAAAATGGGGGTCACGTCCTTTGCCCAACCCTATCGAGACTATGACGGCGGGGAGCCGCCCAACGAGCAGAAAGCATTTGCCCGCTGGGTCAACATCCGTTCCGTCCACAATTCATGTACCTGGGAAAACTATAACGATACGAGGAGGAGAACAAAAAATGGCAGGTAAGCGCACCAAGAAAACTGTGGCGGAGGATTCCCGCTACCATGATACCTGGCGGCTGCTGAAAAAATACCGGGATGTGGTATGGAGCATGGAGCTGTCCGTCCAGCAGGTGAAGAAAGAGTTTGAGATTGAGTTTGGCAGTACTATTGATGACTTCCTGGAGTCTGTCTATTTGGCAGGAGCCGATTTGGGAGGCACCAAAATCGAAAACCATGCCAAGTGCATTGAGCGTAGCAACCAGATGCTTACCCTGCTTAACAATGCGGTGGATCTTCTCCGAACTAGGCATAAGAACGGAGAAAACTACTATTGGGTTTTGTATTATACATTTTTATCTCCTCAGCAGTTGGACAACGTAAATGAGATTATTGAACAGCTTCAGCCGCATATCCGGGACATCAGCCGGGCTACTTATTATCGGAAGCGTGAGCAGGCGGTAGAGGCCCTGAGTTCCATCCTCTGGGGCTATTCCTCTAAAGATTGTATGGCCTTGTTAGCCAATTTTTTCCCTCCGCTTGAGGAACAATGATTTGAGTTAGAATCAAAGCTGTAATAGTTATAAGCAAAAGAACCACCAATGACTTTTACAGCAAATTCAACAAATTGTCATTATGATTTTTGAGTAGAAATACAAAATTTTAAAATTTTCCTAGAGTGGTGTCCAATAATGGCTTGTTCACAGGTTATATAAGTATAGGGAAACAAAAGACAGATCGTAAGCCAGACTGTGGAGACAACTCATGAGTGGGATGTTTAGGAGCATGTCCGCAACAACGTACATGCTGGACAGACTCGCTCTAATTGACAGGGGTAATACTCCGCAAACTGAAAGCGTGAAATTATTGAGCAAAGCGCGTGACAGTTAATAATAAGGCGGCAAAGTAAATCTCAAGATACCCGCACTATATAGAAAGGGGTGATTCCGATGTTCCGCCATTAAAGCAACAGTTAAAAGCAACAGTTAAACATATCGTGTCAAAAAGAAAGGAGTTTCAATATGAAAAAAGTGCTTGCTATGATGCTGTCCTGTATCCTCACACTTTCTCTAAGCCTTCCTGCATTTGCGGCGGAAGTTACCCCTGCAACGGACGGTTCTGCGGCTGATACACCAACTTCGCAGGGCGAGATGGGAATAACCCCGTGTGCATCTGATATTCCTACATCATCGACTACGCTGCCCTATACCGCAACCGTTACCAATCTTTGTGAGGGTTGTGGTACCTACACCCTGTATTACTTCAAGACAACCACTGGCTATTTGAAGATCGGAGGGACTTTGAAAAGTAGTGGCGATAAAAATGATACTTCTCGGTACGCTAAAATTGAACTGTATGAGGTAAACAATGACACTGCTATTGATTCCTATACAGTGGATCAGTTTGTCGAGAGTACAACACTAAGCCACACTTTCCGGAATCTGAGTTCTGACAAAAACTACTATATTCTCATCAAAAACACTACTGGATGGGGTATGTGGAAAGATTTGTGGATTAGCGGGAACGTTTCGATCAGTGAGTAATAGTAAGAATCTCAAAGTAATATAACACGAGCAGGGGGCGCACTATGCGGGGCGCCCCCTGCTCAGGAAATTCAGCAGATATTTAGGTGAGAAAATATGACAACTTTGAAAGTATATCTGGGAGAAGTCGTAATTGTTTGCATTCCAGCAGTAATCATTTTTTTGTGCTTTCAACCGTATCGGATGAAAGCCTTGGCCGCTATGAAATTGAAATCTACTCGGCAACGCGAAATAGCGTTAATTCTTTTCGTTATCGCTATTTTTGGCATCTTGTCATTGACACTGTGGCCGCCATTTATTTGGGAGGATTCACCAGGAATGTGGGGACACCTTCGTATATTGATTGAGCGTCCCACTTGGAAGTCTAATTTGAGTTTGGTCCCTTTTTCTGTATTCAAAAACTATTTAGAAAATTTATTTAAGGGGCCATTGTTTTTCTTCATAACACTAATTAACTTTTTCGGGAATTTAGCAATATTTATCCCCATTGGTTTGTTCCCGGCCTTATTGTTTAGGAAAGCAACCTGGAAAAGATCTGCAATTATTGGATTTCTCATGTCCTTATTTATAGAGTTTGTACAATATTTTATCATGCGAAATACTGCTGTAGATGATATTATTTTGAATACTGCCGGGGCAATATGCGGATATTTTCTCTATTTGATAATACGAAAGATTTTTCCCCAATTTACCAATAGTTTTTTGTGTCAGGAAGAGGTTTGATGTGCCACCTTACGGAGATTGATTTTGTGCCGTAGCTTTCATTTCTGTACGAGCTTCTCTAAATGTCTGTAAATAGATTGAGGCCGATTTGCTAAAAAATTATGTTCTTCCTTAGTTTGTTTATCCTTCCATCAAAAAATCCGAGAAGGGGAGTGTCTAAAAGTATGGTCTACTTTCGTTGTATATAAATGAGAGGTAAAAAGGAGGATCATGTATTTAGCCCGCCGCTCAATGATGGTATAGCGGCAATCCATCTCGCTCCATCGGATTTCAAAGTTATGGAGGAATACAAACTATGAAAAAAATTTTGTCTGTTGTTTTGGCCATTGGTATGATGTTTACTTTAGGGGCTTTCCCAGCATCAGCATCTACCAACGACAGCATGGACTCTATCGAGCAAGAAATGTTCGATTATCATCGTATGTGCGATGAAACCACTGGCAACATCCTTGAGAAATATGATACTCTTTTGAATGGTCCAAATGACGTTGACTATGTAAGTTTAGCAACGTCTTTATCAATGGACAAAAGTGACCGTATTGCAGCAATGAATTTCATTACCCAGATTTATAATACTGCGGACGATGCTGAACTTGTATATCTAAAATCCTATATTCAAAGCTATGCGCCCTATACTGAGGAGGAAAACTTGCACCAATTTTGCAATAGATTGGCCGTTGAAGCTCCTTATGTGCAAGTTTCCTATAACCGCACGGATTCAACAAACTATGCCTTAGACTATTATAATAGTATTAACCCTGACTACCCAGATCTTCATTCGTTGGGTGGCGACTGTGCAAATTTTGTCTCTCAGTGTCTATTTGCTGGAGGCAAAAGCATGACGGGTGATTGGTACATCGAAAAATTAAATAGTAACTATCCTGCTCCAGAGAATGTTACTCAACTTGATAACAGTTGGAAACTAGCCGATCCTAGTCCATGGATTAGTGCAAAAGAATTTAACAATTTCTGGTCAGACTATGCCACCACATTCGAATATAAGGTCACAGAATATGAAACAGACCATCGTACCATCTATAGTAATAGCATTTTAGGTGGAGATGTGGTGCAGTTACTGAAACCGGTTTTGTGGTGGTATGAGGGAATGCATACAATGATTATTGTAGGATACGATGTTCCTGAACGTGATTTTATTTATGCTGCACATTCCAGCGATACAAAAGATAGCTCTATTTTAGGCAATATCTGTAATGCCAGCAATGGGAAATATGATAATTACCATCTAAAATTTTTCCACATTACGTAAGATGGCAAAGGAGGCTAACATGGTGCAAAGCAAACGAATCAGATTTCGCATAATATGTACGTGTTTTTTTCTTGTGCTGGTGCTTGTTGGTCTGAGCCTATTTAGCTTTGCAAAATTTGGAACAATCAATTTCCCTAAAGTTGCTATAGCATTTATTTCAATTTCCCAAAGTAACAATGAATATATAGAACTCAAATCTGATCCTCATAAGATTATTTTAGCCTCACCAGATAATGCAATGCAGCTATTTGCCGAGTATATGAATGAGCAAGGTTATGTTATTCTTGAGGAAGAGCAATTGGGCGGATTGATTGTAGTGTCACGTCATGGAGAAAAAGAAACAATTTCCTTCGCAACAAATAGGTACTACTCAAAATGGGAGTGGATATAACGTATTATAACCCACCAATAACTTATGGGGATGCGTTAGCCATCATTGGGCATTTTAAGAAAAAACCGGAAGCACCTATGTGAAGTGAAAATTAAACAAACGGGGGGCAAGCCATGCTGGCTTGCCCCCCGATACATATTGCTTATAAAATTTGATATGGGCAGAGATTTTTGATAGAAGCATTATTTTGTATAGTCACGATATATTTGGAAGTAGCTACTATGGAATAAGGCTTACTTTGTCTCATTGTCAAGACTCTGCTTAAATGTATTCCAAATTCCATCGTAAATGGATTGAAACAGCGATTCCCGTTGAACGGTGCTGCTGGTCGCTGTCTCCCAATCTTCAAAGTGAATTTCTTCCCCCTCCTCTACAGCTCCTCGCCGCTTCAACTCGGCCAAAATGCTGGAAGCCCCTTTCTGGAACGTGGAGGTTATCTTGTGCGCAGAGGCGAGGGCATTGTCAATTTCACTGTAAATATCTTCTGCGGAGGTGTCAATTTGCCAATGGGTATCATCCGGGCCGTTCTCCGCCCATTCTGCGGCCATGCTGTAAGCCTTCCCCATGTAGCCCTCCTGGGTGGGGTTGTGATCCGATACCCGGTTCAGTTCCGCCGCTCCCTGTTGTAAAAACTGTTCACGCGCCGCCTTGGTCGCTTCCAGTAGCGTAGAAACGTCCTCCAACTTCATCTGCTCCGGCAAGGCCGTGTTCCCGCCCAGCATATCCTGATACTGCTGAATGGTTTGATCGAATGCGGAGAGTTGATCCCTGTATTCCATCAAAGACGCTTCATGCTGCTGGCTCAAATATGCGCCAACCTTGCACTGGTTTAGGTAGAAGTGCAACAGGCCCTCCGGCATTTCCTCCAGCGAGGAATTTTTCTTGCTTTCCGTGGCCTCCGCCGACAGCTCCAGCGTATCAAACCGGGTTTTCAAATCCTTTGCCTGATTTTTCGCGTTCAGCAGATTTTCGGACAGGCGGTGCAATGTGTCATTGATAGGCGGCTGAACGAGTTTTTGCCCCATAGATTTATGCTGGAAGACACTACTCGGTTGGAATAGGCTCGCCAAACCAGATACATTCATAAATAATCACCTCATAGTTTACAAGTAGTACCACTCTCCACCGATATACACCAGATTTCCAATAACAGGATCCTGAGAATAACCGATTTCGCAGATGACGTCCTCAGAATATGTGGTTCCAAGGGCGCTAACCGAAACACTCGTTGGGTAAACAAATGTAGTTCCCGTTGAGTTGGAATAGCGGATATATTGAGCATTCATTGTCCCAGAATGTAGCAAATCCACATCACTTGTGCTCGTGTAATATCCAATATCGACCCAATATTGGTGAGACGATGGATCGTAAGTGAAGTATCCGTTACTGTTTGTACTGACTGTTTGCCGGATTCCGGTGCTTCCATATACGGGCATCCGAATTGTAACCGTAGTATTCGCAACAGGAGTGCCGGATTCTGTGACAACCCGCCCGGAAACAGAAAAACATGTATCCATCACAAGTTTGTGGGGTAAGAAGTAGGGGAGACTATGGGAGCCAAAGTCTTCACAAAGGTAAGCTGCTCCAGCGTGGCTATTCTCCACAAAGCAATTCTTCGCCTCGTCCTGCCGCACCCAATAGGAATGGGAGCTTTCCAAGTCTGTTATACCCTCAACGACAACATTTGTCAACCGTACAGATTCAACCTGGACATTAAATGTAACCCAGTTAGACCATGCGTTATGCGAATCACAGACGCGCATCCTGATTTCATATGTTCCGGCTTCTGCAAAGGATAAAACACAATAGTCTTGCCCGACCTGCATGGCATAGTCTGCCAGATTGGTCATTACTCCCTCTTTAATCACAACGCCGCCGCAACCTGTAATGCTATCGCCCGCATCACTGTCGCTGGAATCTGCCCATGAAATCATCATAAGCTGGTTCACAGCGACCTTGTTAGAGCTGATTCCAATTCCACATACAGGTCTTGTATTGCCATCTGCCGGCTCAATCTCGAACGCATATTGGGCTACGTTAGACCATGCGCCGCGAGAATCCTGCACTTGAAATGTCAAAATGTATTGAGCAGCGGTGCTGAACTGGGTTGCAAAGCCGATGCCGCCGTTCAATGTGCCAATAATATCGTCGGAAGAAATTCCCCCAATTTTCATATCGACTATATCATCGCCATCTGGATCGTATGTAAACAGCTCGCCATTATAGGCCCACAGCCATGCCAACTGGGTTTCAGTTGTGAAATTGCCGTTGACCATAGACTCCGGATTAAGGATCACAACCTGCAATGCTGCCACCGGGGGAGTATTGGTATCGTCAGCCAGAGCCATAGACTGCGGCAAGACAGTAGATTCCACAATACCTGCATCAGTGAAATTCACATCTTCAGTAATGCTGATGCTTGCCCCGCCAGTTTGCACGGAAGACAGATCAAACGTCTGCTGGGACTCATAGGCATCATTGTAGAGCGCAAACGAGTTGTCCAAAGCAGCGACGTCCTCAACCTCCAAGGCAAAAGCGGAAGTGCTTACCAGGGAGAACGTCATCAGCATTGCAAGGATCAGGGACATAAAACGCTTTTTCATGTTAGGATTACTCCTTTCAAACGTATAAAGTCTTGATGGCTTACTATACAATGCTGCCTTTCCCATCTGTAGGGCAGCAAGGGAACTCAAAATAACTATCACCCCCTCTATGATTTTATAACGTTGGTAAGACAGTCTTTTGGACACTTCCAAAATAAAAAGTTATAAAGAGGCCGGAGCAAGCAAAGCAATACTTGCCCCGGCTACATTTTGGCATAAGGATAAAGTCATGTATAACGGTTGTCTCCACCATATCAAAAAACAGAGCGGAGATTGGATATAGATTGTCTCACCTTATACATACTACTTGTATAAACTGGTCGATCTGTTCCCGGCACACTTGGTTTGCCTGCATCACTGCGAAGGCCAGTGTAAGCGGAGCTTCTAGCGAAAGCGAACGCATAGGGGTTTATATTGATTGCTGGTGGGCATAACAGAGCTTCTCCACCAGCAATCAACACTTGCACTACTTCTTATAGTACGCTAACTTAGTATCGACTTCACAATTTGTTTATCTGAGACTGGAAAAATTTTGAGATATTATCCGTGGAGCCCGCTAAACCGACGTGAGAAGGAAGTATCCCATTTTGATTGCAATATTGCTGCACAACGGCTCTCATCTGAGAAAGAGTAGAGGAAAAGCTGAGGGAAAGATTGCTCTTACTGCTAATATCCAGTTTGGAGAACATATCCGCAATATCCAATTCTGCTTTCACAGCATTCTGATTGCCGCATGTGTTTGCAGAACCAATAACAGATTGTGACCATATGTGTCCCCTTTGCACTTGAGCAATACTTCGTTGATACAATTGATCAATGGCGGAAGAAAACTTAGCTCCAATCTTTCCTTTGTTGTGGCCGTAGTAACTGCCGAGAGATTTTGCAATCCCCATTTTTGCAAATACCTCGGTATTTTGACCGTTTAAGGAACCTGCGCTAACATTCTTAAAAGACTCTGACAGTTTCTGGCCGAGCTGTTGCATTTCCATTAGGTGAGCAATCGTCACATCCGAACCGTCAATGGAGAGAGTTGTCTTTACCTTACTTAAATCCAGATCTTCACCAGCCTTGATTTGTTGAGCCAATTCACGGACTACATCAGTAATTTGGCTCATCAATGTACTCTGTGCTTCATCAATATACCCGCTTTTATAATAATCCTCGCCGGTAAAAAAGCTCAATGTATCTCGTATAAAGGACAAATCATTGATGTTCCGATGCTGGAATACCTCATTTTCGCCCAACGTAGCATATTCTTGCGCGGCATCCGTAAGAAAATCAAAGCTCTGGTACAGAAATGCATGAGTTGCCCCACCGGCCTTTTCGCTTTTCCGGGCATCATCAGCAGTGGTTGCATAGGGGTCGATGGAGGTGATAATCCACCCTGTAGGCCGGTTTTGAATAACTGTTTTGTCCGTCTTGGATAAATCGCTTGTTTCAGTGTTAGTGCTGTCATAATTGAGACAAATACTTGGGTCAAATAAGTCGAACTTACCAGCATGGTAGTCCCGGTTGACCATTTCAGTTACAGCCTGCACCTGAGCCGCATCCAACCGGGCTTTTTGACCTACCTCGCCCGAGTGTGCAATACTGCTTTGCATCAGAGAGGAGTGCCCAGATAACGAAATTATTGGCATTTTTTCATCTCCTGACTAAAAGTTGAGTTTTAGGTATGGACATAAACATTTGATAGCCTCCCCACCTATCAAAAGGCAATGTTACAGAAAACCACATGCACCATTATGTTCACATGGCCTACTCGTCTCAGCGTCACCGTAACGATTTAGTAAAGCCATTTCTACCATGTCAAACAGGGTTCCATACTCCTGAGAGTAAATCGTTGTATAAACCAAGTTATAGGTGGAAGTCCCATATGTTGTAGGGGCTTTTAGAAAAACTGAGCATGTGGATTCATTAGAAATTGAATTGTACCCTGTTGAAAAACGCATACTATCATTTGTCCATAAAGGATTTGCGATCACTACGCTTACTGTATCATTCACCCTGACCGGGATGTCGTTTTCCGTCAAGTATACGACTTTTACTTCGACATCAGCACTGATTGTAAATAGATAGCGAGTTTTATTATCATCAAAAAGATTAGAAGATCGTTGACAATAACCATCGACAGCAATATATATAGCTATCTTTTCAGGATTCACGGCGGGACTGAATTTAATGTCAAAGGTCTCCGGCTTAAATGTACCCCTTCGATTAGAAATTACACGGAAATAGTTGTACCCCGCTTTGATTGGAAGTACAGTCACATCTTCTGTAGATCCGACTTTTGTTAAAACATTGTTTGAGAGCGTATACACTTCAACAATTACAGAATCTGGGATGCCTGCAATTTCAACGCCTCCAAATTCAGAGGTATCTGCAAAGTATGCTTCAAACCAGTCATTATCAATGGGGGAATGTAAGCTTATTTTCCGTGCCACGGTAGTTTGCGTCGTGATTGTTGGAATTTTAACCGCAAAAAAAGCACTATCATTAGGCTCTGCATCATCAAAATCCCCACCGATACTCACATTTAATGTATAGGTGTCTGTGGTACTCGGTTTACCATTTGTCATCACAAAAATTGCATAAAGTCGTTCGGCACTCGAATTATTGATTGCACACACATTTTCGGGTGTAAAATTTGAATCTGTACCGTAGACAGACCCACTAACCATTGTCAGTGTATCTGCACTCTCATTATACACATACAAGAATAAGTCGTAGTTTAAAGTCATATTCTCAGGCACTTGGAGTTCCGCTTGAACAATATCTCCGCCCTTAACACGAACTGTATAAATCTCATATTCGGAATTGGATTGCATTACTGCTGATGTTGTATAAAGTTGGTAGGCTGAGGATGCTCGGTTGTTTTCAGTATTTGTCCTGAAAGCATCCATATCAATTGCATTTTCCAACTCTGAAGCATTGAAATCGGGACAATTAAAATCGTTGGAGGACTTAGGCGCATACGTTGATTCAATGTTCTGTACACTTGTTTTTGCGTTTGGTAAGTTGATGATATTGCTGGGAGATACACTGGACAGATCCATTGGTACAGTTTCGGCTATAGTAAACCCATCTTTAGTAGAAGTAGTTACTTTTGGCTCCGGGAAAGTTTCACCGTTACCGCTAATCGCAGTTGCGGTTGCTGATGTACTCATTAAAGAGATTGTCATAAATAATGCCAATACAAAAGTTAGAAAACGCTTATACATAACCCCTGCTCCTCACCTTGTAATTCTATATGCACATTGGGAATCGGTCGGCAGATGCGTGGTAGCACCTGCCGACCTTTGCTTATTTTGCTGATAATGTCAAAGTATTGATCGGCACGGTTAAAGCTTGCTCATCCACGTCTGGAACTGTTTCATTAAACCGTCGGTAGCACTTGCTAGACCCACATGAGAGGTTAATAACCCATACTGATTGCAGTGCTGCTGTACCAACGTCCGCGCCTGAGAAAGAGTGTTTGCAAAACTTTTGGCAAGATTGGTTGTACTACTGGTGTCCATTTTGGAAAACAATTCTGAAATACCCAGCTCCGTTTTGACAGCATTCTGCGTGCATGATGTATAACCACTCTGTCCAGTAGTTCTTCCCCAGTCATCTGCGCGCTGAACCAGTGCCACACTCTTTTCATACATTCGGTCAATAGCCGTCGAAAAAAGTTTGCCAATCTGCCCCCTACTGTTGCCGTATTGGGTACCAACAGCCTTTGCAATACCCATGTTTGCAAAAGACTGTATGTTTTGTGCATTCAGGGAGCCAGAGCTGATGTCTGAAAAAGCATTGGAGATTTCTTTACCAACCTTCTGCATTTCCATCAGTTGAGATACGGTAACGTCAGCTCCGCCAATGGTGAGTTTACTCTGCAATTTGTCCAAATTGGGATTCTCACCATTTTTCAACTGCTGTGCCAGCTCACGAACCACTTCAGTAATTTGTTCCTGAACGGCATTGACATCACTCTGGGAGTAGTTCCCATCTGTGAAAAAGTCTAGGGTGTCCCTCACAAAGTTCACATCGGCAATATTTCGATGATAGAATACTTCATCTTCACCCAATGCAGCGTATTCTTTCGCCGCATCCAACAGGAAATCTGTACTGCGGTAAAAGAATCCGTGTGTGGGGCCACCCGCAGTTGCGCTTCGGTTGGCATCTTCAGCAGTGGTAATGGCAGGATTCATTGTTTCAACAATGAGTCCACCCGAAGGGCGGTTGTAGATTATCTTTTTGCCATCAGATTCCGTGCTGCGATGAAGATTAAAGCGATCAGATAAATCGACCACATCTGTTTTGCCTTTTTGGATAATCTTTTGGGGCGGATCATCCATCCCATGAACTTTTACACCTTGTGCTCCAGTTGTAGTACTCTGTTCAGCAGTATCGCCGTCTAAGTATTTGACAAAAGCCGCATTATTAAATAGGTCAGGATGGAGTGCCCCAGAAGGCAATAGAGTAGGGAATGCCATTTACAAAACCTCCATTTCCCCAGATCGCAATTACATATAGCCGCAGGTTCCATTATGGTCACAAGGTCTATTCAGTTCGCCATCATCATATTTGTCGAGCATAGCCATCTGAACATGATTAGCAAGGGTTCCATAATTCGCGGATTCAATCGTCGTATATACAAAGTTGTACTTGGACAATCCATAGAATGTCGGAGCCCTCAAATTCACAACGCAGGTGTCCTTGCCTCTAATTGTAGTACTACCGTATTCATACCGCACATTTTCATTAGTCCACTGCGGGTTGTCAATCGTGACATATACAGTATCATCGGTTTTCACCATGAGGTTATTGGCGCTTGCATAAAGCACCTTAACCTGTACACTTGCGCCCATAACATACAGATACCTTGTGATGCGATCCGCAAAAAGGCTGGATTTGCGCTGGCAGTAACCGTTTACAGCAATCAGGGTGACAATCTTTTTAACATTCAGGACCGGAGCAAATTTGATACTGTAATCGGTATGGGCAAAAGTGCCCTTCTGATTGTATACAATCCGAAAATAGTTGTAGCCAGCAATAATGGGAAGGGTATTTCCATTTGCGGTTGACCCTTGCAGCACCGGCTGAGCGTCGGAGGTGAAAGTGTACGCCTCAACGACAACATTGGAGGGGATATTAGAGAGTTCCAGCTTTGCAAACTCCGAGGTGCTGGAAACATACAGCCCAAACCAATCATTATCAATAGGGCTATGCAGACTGCCGGGCACAGTAATGGTGGTAGTGCTGGACATTTCCGGGAAATCGAATGCATAGAAAGCACTGTCATTAGGCTCGAAAGCATCAACATCGCCGCCAAGGCTCACGCTGATCGTGTAGTAGTCTTCTGTGCTGGGATTATCATTCGAGTCAACGACAATGTAATAAACGACATCGCTACCCGAAGTATTGATTGCACAAACACTTTCAGCCATATAATTTGAGTTGGTGGCATAGGTGGAACTACTCACAATCGTTAGGCTTGAGTCGCTGTCATTATATGTGCAGAGATACAGAGAGTAATCCAGGGCTGGATTCTTCGGTACCTGCATCTCCGCCTGCACGACAACTCCGTTTGGGACAGTGATTGTATACAACTGCTGGGTTTGGCCCTCGCCCATTACATTCGACATGGATGCCATATCGTAGGTTGACGCTCTGACCATGGGGTTTCCAGAAATGATCTCGTCATCAAGGCTTGCTGCATTCTCCAAATCAAGGTGATTGACATGAAGAACTTCAATATCATTATTAAGAGCAGGTGCTGGCTCTGTATCTGCATTGTAGGCAGCCGCCTCTGCATCTGGAAGTTCAATGATATTGCTGGGATCAATGCCGGACAGATCCATAGGGGCAACCTCTTCCACTGTAAAGCCGTTCTTATAAGTGGTGGTCACATCAGGTTCCAGGAAGTCAGCAATAGGCACAAGAGAAGGATCGTAGGTGGTGCCTTCAGTCTCCGCTGCAAAAGCAGAGGTACTTAACAAAGAAGACACCATCAGCATCGCAAGGATCAGGGACATAAAACGTTTTTTCATGTTAGGACTACTCCTTTCAAACATACATGGTTTTGATGGACAGCTATACAATGCTACCTTTCCCACCTGTAGGCAGCAAGGGCGATCTAAATAACTATCACCCCTTTCTATATATTACAACGTGTGTGAGACAGATTTTTGGACAGTCAATCTAAAAATATTTGAACGAAGAAAAAATATAAATCGGTGCCGCCCACTGTAGAAGTATAGCGATGCCGATTCATGTGAAAGGGAAATGAATTGCTGTGCAACGTGCTTGTCTAATATACTATTGACACCGCCCTTCGTTACATATACCGTGAATGGTTCCGCTTTTTGGACACTAGCAATAAATTATTTTGCAACATCAAAAGCAGGGGCAAGCGGAAACCGTTTGCCCCTGCTTTTGAGTATCGTTGAGTATCGTGTTTTGTTTTAGTTATATGTGCCTGAAGTAGAGGCTGTTGGTTGGGTTATCCCATTAACAGTAAAGTCTACTGTTAATGTATAATTTTTCCCGTTTTCGGCATCTGCCTCATAAGTAATGTCGAGAATACCGTTGGCTGTATCTTCCCAAGTTCCGATACAACTGTTTCCTTGCCAGAGTTTTGTAACCGCAGATATTGCATCATTTTTGTTATTGGCCGTAATATAGACTTCACAATTTGCAGAATCGTCCTTAAAAGACAAGCCTACTATCGCGTTAATATTGCGGGCCAATGCTTGTGCTGGGATTGTTAGTGTTACCATCAAGATGAGTGTAAGAACAAAAATATGCTTTTTAATAACTCATCACCTCCTCACTATTATATAACGAAATATTGCCCGGATTTTAGACATAGGAGCAAAAATAATTTTTTGGAGGGAGGGGGAGTTAATATCTGAAATTGCATAGTACTCAATTCAGTTATAAATTATTCATTAGTAATGTTCTCAGCAATTTCAACCAATTCTCCGCCTGAACAATGCGCTGATATTACAAAAATAACTCCTTTTTCTTCATCATCCCATATTAACGTATTTGTGTTGCCTTCTCGTTGATCCAAATATAAGTCAGCGAGTGTATTTCCAATAGTGACGGTTTGAACATCTGTTCCTTGATTCTCAGAGTACACACTTACGGATTCTCTATTCCTGGTATAAGTGAAAGAGAGTAAATATCCTTCCTCATTTTCATAAATGATGCTTACTTTGTCATCTGATATGGATCGCTTTAATTCGTAATATCCATCTGGAATCCATGCGGGATAAAACACATTATCCTCTGGGAACTCTCGGTCTACACCTTCATAGTTATATACAAACCATGTCTCATAAACCTCCCGTACCCATCCAACAAATGCTGCTCTTGCTTCTGTGCTAAATGTGAGGATACCGCCTCCTCCAATCAAGATAGTCAGCAGGATGCAGGCTACTGCCTTTTGCACCCAATATATAACGGGGTGATCTGTGCGACGAGCCAGCTTTTTCATTTTCCGCTTATATTCTGGAGAGAATGTGGCCTCGCAGTCCTCCGGTTTTGGCAAACTGGCAAGGAGCTTCTCTTCGGCCTCCCGGGCTGCTTCACGCAGTCTTTCGTCGGAGATCATAGGACACCCTCCTCTCGACAAATTTCTTCGAGCTTCTTTTTTGCCCGCTGATCCAGCTTGCTCGCTGCGGCGTGACTTATACCCAGTATGTCAGCAATTTCTTTTACAGAGTATCCATGACTGTACTTCAGGAAGATAACTTGGCGATACCGCGGCGGTAATTGGGTAATGCACCATACCAAGCCATGTTCACCGGGCGGTGGATATGAGATACCGATTTGCTCCTCATTCAATTCATCGCATTCTTTCCTTTTCCGCTCTCGGTAAATATCAATGGCTTTCCGTTCTACGATGACGAAGACATACCCCTGAGTTCTGTTCCCGATAGGTTTTCCGACTTTTTCCATATTTTTTGCAATGCTCAGGAAAGCATTATGTACTGCGTCCTCGGCATCCTGTTTGTTTTGTAGGATTTGGAAAGCAACTTGGTACATAAATGCCTGATAATGGAGATAAAGCTGCTCAAATTTCGCTTTATCTGCGGGATTATCAATCGTCTGTAAGTAAATAATCATGCCCTGATCACCTCTTTTTCGATTTGCGGCGGTCATTATAGGGTGTTATTGTGCTCCCGTGGAGTAGAACTCCACGGGAGCACGCTTTATAAAGCGTGCTTAATGAAAACTGTTCGCTGAAATATTGCACATAGTATATTTCATAAATCGGCACCGTTGCTTCCCTACTTAATATGGCTATTATACAATTAAATAACCAATTTTTCAATATCTCTTAATAGTATGAGACTAAATTGGGACAGTTTTGATACAGAATTGAGACGGTTTTGGAATTGACATGGGAATCCATATATGTTAAACTAAGTATGCTCAAAACTGTAATCACAAGTGAAAACGACAGCGGGAGGACGCCGAGGGGCGTCTTTTTTCATGCTTCCGCTGCAAAGGACAGCGCCCAACGCTATGGGCGCTGTTTTCGTTTTCCGGGACAAAAAAGGAGGTAATTGATTGAACCGAAAAACCACACTTTCTGAAACCCCGCGGAAAAAACACCGTGACTACGGACGCATCCTCTATACGGTCTTCCTCGGAACCTGTATGACGTCGGTGCTGGCCCAGCCAGCCCTGGCTGCTGACACTCTCTGGACTAAGGCCAGCGAGGTGATGAAGGATGTCTACACCCAGATCCTGGGCATCTCCACCATCGCTGCCATCGTGACGGCGGCTGTGGCCCTGGTGATGATGAACTTCTCTCGGTCCGGCCGCACGGTGGATGAATCCCGGGCCTGGCTCAAGCGCATCGTCATCACCTGGATCATCCTCAACTCCCTGGGCTTCATTATGTCCTATATCACTCCTTTCTTCTCCGGCGGACAGTGGAACCCGTAACCGTCCATGGGCATCTTAGACGGCATTGTGGAGTGGATCGCGGAACAAGTCATGCACGGCCTGGACTTGATCAACACATCAGTTTTGGGCGCACTGGGCTGCGACATGAGCGTGTTCCTGCGATACTTCCCGGCGGCGGAGACCATGTACGACATCTTTGTGGCACTGGCAATCGGCCTGATCCTCTTGATTTGGGTCTGGAACCTGTTCAAGAATTTCGGCATCGGCGGAGGCGGCGAGGCGGAGGACCCGGTAAAGCTGAGTATCCGCTCTGTCGTGTTTATCGTCCTGGCCTACTACTCCGACCAGATTGTGGACGTGGCGCTGGACATCGGCGGCACACCCTACGACTGGATACTGACCTCCGCACTCCCCAACCTGAGCTTTGCGGACTTCAACTCCGTACTGCTGACCATTATCGGCGTGTGCGCCAACGGCGCTGTGGCTTTGATCGTGCTGATTCTGCTCCTTATTCTCGCCTGGAACTACTTGAAATTACTGTTCGAGGCGGCGGAGAGGTATGTGCTGCTGGGCGTTATGGTATTCACCGCGCCGGTAGTCTTTGCCATGGGTGCATCTCAGTCCACGTCCAATATCTTCAAAAGCTGGTGCAGAATGTTTGCCGGGCAGATTTTTCTGCTGCTGATGAACGCCTGGTGTCTGCGGCTGTTCGTAAGCATGGTGGGAGCGTTTATCGCCAACCCGCTTTCGCTCTGACGGGAGGGAATCTATGAAGAAATCCAAACAAATTTTGACCGTTCTGCTTCTGGTGATGCTGGTACTTTCTGTGCTGTGCGTTCCTGCCTTTGCCCTCACAGAGAGCGAGGTGGAAACCCAGGTAGCGTCGGCGGGAAAAGAAGCGGTCACAGGCAACGTGCTGATCTGGTTTTTGTGTGCGGTAGCTTTCCTGAAGGTATCGCAAAAAATTGACAGCTTTATGGCGACGCTGGGGGTCAACGTGGGCCGCACCAGCGGCTCCATGCTGGCCGAGGCCATGATCGCCATGCGGGCCGTCACAATGGTCGTAGGCGGAGGACATGGGGCTGGCGCTGGCCGGGCCGGTTCTGCTGCTGGAAGTGCAGCGGGCAAGTCCGGCTCCTCCGGGATGACCGGGTTCTTCAAGGGCGGCCTGATTGGAATGGCTGGCCGGCATATCACCAACAGCGCGCTCAGGACGGCCACAACCCAGACATCCGCTGTCCATACCGCTCAGAGCCAGGTGCAACAGGCAGCGGCCTCTACTGCCGCAGCCGCGCAGACAGCGGCTGATGCCCACATCAATAGCGAAGTACACACCGGCGGCGCGTCCATCCATACGGAGAACGGCGTTTCCGCTGGTATTCCGCCCCAGGAGGGGGTCATTCTCACGGACGGCGGCGCTGATTCTCCGGCAATCTCTGTGGAGGGCGCACCGTCTGCCAGCCCCATTCCCAGCGGAGTGCCGCCCCAGGAGGGGGTTATCCTTACTGGCAGCGAGCCATCCCCCATTGTTCCGCCGGTGGATCAGACGCTACAGGCAGGCAGTATGCCGTCTGGCAGTATTCCCACCAATATGCCCCCATCCCAAGAGTGCGGCGGGACTGTTCCCCAGACAGGTTCCCTGGAAAGTGCGCCGCCTGCCGGCCCAATTCCCGGTGGAGTGCCGCCCCAAGAAGGAATTATCCTCACCGGGCACGAACCGTCAGCTGCTATTTCTCAGACAGACCCGGCGTCTCCGGGCATTGGAACACCGCCTGAAAGTGTTCCGCCCGATATGTCTCAGCCTCAAGAGGGTATCGTCCTCACTGGCGGCGAGCAATCCATACATGCGGCCCAAACCGAGAATATATTCGGCGGCGGCACGGAGGGCGCTGTCCACGTCAACAATACGGCGGTTGCCGGCGGCGGACAGCACACGCAGACCCACTCCGAACAGGTGCGGACCTCTCATACCTCCGCCTCCAGCGAGAGGGTGCAGACCAACCGGTTTCTGGCAGGTGCGGGAGCGCGGCCCACTCTGGGCGGTATGGTATTCTCCCGGTCCCTGGCCGCCGGCGGCAGCTTTGCTAATGACGTGATCGGCACTGTGGCCCGGGGCGAGGTGGCTGGCAGTATCACCGGCGATATGGCGGCTCAGTCCCTCTCGTCGTATATGGGCTATGCCTCCCCCAGCATTGGAAGCCGGGAACCTCCCGCCTACTCTGATGTGGAGATTGGCCGGGGCCGCATTACTGGCGTGGAAACCGCTGCGGGCACAAAGGAAGGGCTTTCCTTCGCCATGTACCATGTGGACCAGTACACCGCTCCTGCTGGCGACTACACCAAGGTTGTTTCCGCCGACGGGACCCAGTGGTACAAGCAGTACGCCCAGGACGCTGTGGAGCGCAAGCCCTACATGGCCCCGGACGATACGGTGGCCTACCACGAGCGCATCATCAAAAAACTTCCCGACCCGCCCAAGCGCAAGGATCGGATATAAGGAGGACCTATGCGGCAAGAAGAACGGGATATTTATATCATCCCCCCTAATTTCATTGAGGGCGGTACGCTGATGGGCGGGATGTTCAAGACCCGCAACGTAATCGAGGCCGGTATCCTGGGCGCTTTGACGGGGGTGCCGGTCTTAAAGTTGCCCTTTTCCCTCACCACCCGCATCATTGTCCTGTGCCTAACCACCCTGCCTTTGGTGCTGGTGGCCCTGATCGGCATAGGCGGCGGCAGCCTGTCCGAGTTTATCCTCCAGTTTTTCAGCTTTCTCCGCAACCGGCGGACGCTGGACCGGGACGGGGCGGACCGTGGGAAAAAAAGCCTGCTCCCCAGCTGGGGCCGCAGCGCCCCCAAAGCAGAGGATGACAGCGAAATGCCCAAGAGCCGGAACCGTGTGGAGGTTGATTTCAAGGAGCGGAAGGTGGACCGGTTCAAGACCTTCCTGGCTCCAGAGGTGAAGCCCCTCAACCCGCTGGCGGACTATGTGCCGGTGGAGACCATCAAGCATGGCGTCATCCATACCCGTGACCACCGCTATGTGAAGATCCTGGAGGTGGTTCCGGTCAACTTTCTTCTGCGCAGCGCCCAGGAGCAGCGCAGTATCATCTACTCCTTTATCAGCTATCTGAAAATCGCCCCGGTCAAGGTGCAGTTCAAGGTGCTGACCAAGCGGGCGGACATTGACCGCCATGTGCAGGCGGTACGCCGGGAGCTGGAGCGGGAAACCGACCCCCACTGCCGGATGCTTCAGGAGGACTATCTGCGGCTTATCCGTCAGCTGGGGTCACGGGAGGCCATCACCCGGCGCTTCTTCCTGATTTTTGAGCATGAACCTCTGCCTGGAACCAAACGGGGCCACGAGGAAGAGGAAGCTATCGCCTCGCTCCAGACCGCCGCCCGCACTGCCGCCAACTACCTGCGTCAGTGCGGCAATACAGTGGTTCTGAACCACGATGATGAAAGCGAGGCCACGGCGGAGGTGCTGTACCACATCCTCTGCCGCCAGGAGAGTAACGAGCGTCCTTTTGAGGAAAAGGCCAAGCAGGTAGTGGCCGAATACCTGACCGCAGGGCGGCCAGTGGACCAAATCCCAATGAATGAGTTTTACACCCCCAACCACATTGACCTGTCCCACGGGCGGCATATCTGCATTGACGGTGTGTACTACGCCTATTTGCTGGTCCCCTCCGGCGGCTATAAGACCCAGGTTCCGGCAGGCTGGCTCAGTCTGTTGGTCAACGCCGGGGACGGCATTGATCTGGATATGTTCCTCACCCGCCAGCCGAAAGACCGGATGATTCGGAAGCTGGGCCAGCAGCTGCGCATCAACCGCAGTAAGATCAAGGAGACCAGCGACACCAACACCGATTTTGATGACTTGGACGGGGCCATCCGCAGCGGCTACCTGCTGAAAGACGGCCTGAGCAACAATGAGGATTTTTACTACCTCAATCTGCTGGTAACCATCACCGCCGCTAACGTGGAGGACCTGGAGTGGAAGTGCGCGGAGATGAAAAAGCTGCTGCTCAGTCAGGATATGGACGTACAGACCTGTTCCTTTTGTCAGGAGCAGGCTTTTTTGTCCTCACTCCCGCTAGTATCCCTGGAAAAGCACCTGTTCGAGCGGTCCAAGCGCAACGTTCTGACCCTGGGTGCGGCAAGCTGCTACCCCTTTACCTCCTATGAGATGTGCGATGACAACGGAATTTTACTGGGAGTAAACAAGCACAACAATTCCCTGATTATTGTAGACATCTTCGATTCCCGAGTCTACAAAAACGCCAATATCGCCATTCTGGGCACCAGCGGCGCGGGCAAGAGCTTCACTATGCAGCTGATGGCGACCCGTATGCGGCGGAAGGGCATCCAGGTGTTCATCGTGGCTCCGCTAAAGGGGCATGAGTTCCACCGGGCCTGCTCCAACATCGGAGGAGAGTTCATCCAGATTTCTCCGGCCTCCAAAAACTGCATCAATGTCATGGAGATCCGCAAGGTGGACAAGTCGGTGGACGAGTTGCTGGACGGTCCGGGCGTGGAGAAATCTCTGCTGGCGGCAAAGATTCAGCGGCTCCACATCTTTTTCTCTCTGCTGATTCCCGACATGACCCATGAGGAGCGGCAGCTTCTGGATGACGCCCTGATCCGCACCTATGCCAAGCTGGGCATTACCCATGAAAACAATACCCTAGATGACCCGTCTGACCCCAGCCGATACCGAACCATGCCGGTGCTGGGCGATCTCTATGAGGTGCTGAAGGAGTCCCAGGAGACGAGGCGGCTGGCAAACATTATCAACCGTCTGGTCAACGGCTCCGCCCGTACCTTCAATCAGCCCACCAACGTATCCCTGGACAACAAGTACACGGTGCTGGACATTTCTGAGCTGACTGGCGATCTGCTGACGGTGGGGATGTTTGTGGCTCTGGACTATGTTTGGGACAAGGCCAAGGAGAACCGCACTGAGGAGAAGGCCATCTTCATCGACGAGTGCTGGCAGCTGATCGGCGCCAACAGCAACCGTCTGGCCGCTGAATTTGTGCTGGAGATTTTCAAAATCATCCGTGGCTACGGCGGCTCCGCCATCTGCGCCACCCAGGACATCAACGACTTCTTTGCTCTGGAGGACGGTAAGTACGGCAAGGGCATCATCAACAATGCCAAGACCAAGATTTTGCTGAACCTGGAGGACGAGGAGGCCCGGCGCGTCCAGTCTATCCTCCATCTGTCCGAGGCGGAGGTCATGGAGATCACCCACTTTGAGCGGGGCAGCGGCCTGATCAGTACCAACAACAACAATGTGACGGTGGAAATCAAATGCAGCCAGACGGAGAAGGAGCTGATTACCACCGACCGCCGGGAACTCCAGGAGCTGCTGGACAAATCCGGCCAGCAGAGCGCCTAATGCGGAAGTAATACAGCGTTTATACGCATAACAGCCGGACCATGAATGTGGACAAAATAATGCGCCTGTAATATGGCGTTAATACGCACAGCGGATTTTAATGCGGAAATAATGCTGAATTAACACGCACAGCACCTAAGCCGGCCCCAGAAGCAAGCAAAACAATCCGCCTATAATACGGCGATAATACGCATAACGAGGTGAAAGCCCATGAAAACACGCGCACAGATCTACGAGCGGGAGGCCGCCGCCCTGCTGCGGGACATCTCCATGTACCAGGTCATAACGGAGAAGCAGCTTTTCCTGCTGCATCCGGGAAAAGAGGATAAGACAAGAAATCTGCTGGCCTATCTTGTCCGCCAGAACCGCGTTTGGCAGGTGGACGATTTTTACTGCGCTGCCCAGGACAGCACGGAGGACATGGACCGGGGCCTGCTGGCCGCCGTCTGGGTGCTGACGGACTTTATTGACCGGGTGGAATACCATTCTGTGGGCGATTACCCGGCCAAAATCATCTTTTTTGCGGATGGAGAGGTCTATGAGATCATCCACGCCGCCCAGGGGAAGGAGGTTTTGCTGTCCCACGTGCTGGCTGACCCCGGGGAGCAACCCTCCCGCTATCTGGTGCTGGTGGATGACCCAGAACAGATTTCGGAGCTGCAAATCCCCAACGTCAACGGTTACTGTACCGTGTCCCCGGATGGGGATGTGAGCTACTACAGGAAGGAGTGAACAAAACCGCTTTGAACAGAAGCGCGATTTCCCAAAGAATTTCCTCTATTTTGGACGATATTCAGCGTCTGAACAGCGCCCTCTACGCCATGAACACCACGGACATCCAGCGATACCCGGATAATTACGAGGTTCTGTCCACCGACGCGGCTCTGAGGGCGGAGGGCATTGCCTGCCGGCTGCGGCACCTAATCTACGCCAGCACCAATGTCAAAAAGAACGAATACCTGACTTCCGCCGCCGTCATGCAGGGCATCTATATCCAGCAGAGAAACGGCATTGTTGAAATCACCCTGCCCTGCCTGCTTCCCAAGCGAAGGCAGGCCCGGAGTACGGAGTATCTGACCGACCCGCTCACTGCCGCGCTGGAGCAGTATGTAAAATCCCATGTTGTCAAACGGTTTCGGCATTGTGTGGTGTGCTTTGCCCATATTTATTGCCGGGACCTCCCGGACCGCCGTATCCGGGACTACGACAACCTGGAGATCAAGCAGTATCTGGACGCGGTAGCGGCTTGGTTCCTGGTGGATGACGGCGGACTTCTGTGCGACGCTTACCAGACAACTGAGCTGGGCGAGGCGGACTGCACCCGAATGTTCATCATGGAAAAGCCTCGCTTTCCGGCATGGCTGGAGGAGCGTGGGATAGCCCCGGAGGATGCGGCCGGCATCTAAAAAAGAGCCGGAAAAAGTTCTCAATTTTGAAAAATTTCCATATCCCATTTTGGCTTTTTTCACGCCTCTGTTTTGGGATATAGAGATTAAGGCCGCAAAGCCTTGAAAACGAAGGGGTTCTGCCGGTGGAGACAGCGGGAAAAATACCGAAGTCATAGTCCCCTCGGTAAAAAAGTTCATGGAAGGAGTCGGAAATTATGTCAAAGGCGGACGGGCGGGTACTGCCCGCCCTGGACACGTTTCCCGGCCTAGTTCTGACGCTTACCGCCCTGTCCGGCGAGCTGCCCGCCGCCCTGGTCAGTCGGCTCCCGGCCGCTGATACCTACAAGGAGTATGCGGTCAAACAGCTCAAACGGGACAATCTCCTGCGTACATTTTACCGCAATGGCGTCCGCGGCCTGCGTCTGACCGCCGCCGCAAAACATCTGCTGCTGGAGTGCTGGCCGGATCAATTCCTGCCCTATCTCTCCGGCAGTACCGAGACCAATCAGCTCAAATCGGAAATCGCCCGCCGCCTCCGCCTGCACCGGATGGCCGAGGTGCTGGTGACGATGCTCAATGCGGATGTGTCCGTCCTGCCCTGGGAAAAGCCGGCGCTGTTCAGCCCCACGCCGCCCGATGGCCTGACTGCCCTTGACCGGCCCGCTTACTACAGCTCCAGAGAAGTGAAAGAGTTGGGGAAAGAGGCCATCAAGATACGCAACTCCCGCTCTACCGGTGTTCTTCTGACGGACGGCGGCATCTTCATCATCTATAATACCGGCCCAGGTCAGATGAAGTGGGAGTACAAGGCGGAAATGCGGTTCAAGGCCCTGCTGGAGATGGAGATTTGTCAGACCCGGCTCCAGGCCCAATTCAAACGGGCAGTACAGACGCCTATCGTATTTGGCATTGACATGGGGCAGATGCCCCCTTTGATGGGTGTCGGTGAAGATAAGCGGCACAATTACTTCGTTCTGGACGGCGGATTTGAGCAATTCTACTACCTGACCAACGACCACTGCGGCGAGGTCATCCTACAGCTGCTCTGTCATCCTGGTGAAAAAGCGATTTTGGACGGCATTTTAAGCCAGGGCTTTGGCTCGCCCCGGCCCGGCTGGATGATCGAGAACGATGCCATGGATGGGGAAATCCCGGTGCTGTTCGCTTACACCTGCGATATGCCTCGCCTTCGCCGCTTTAACGCCGCTTTGGAGAAAATGGACAGGCCAGGGACGCTGTTCTGCTTTGACTTCCAGGCGGACGCCATACGTCAGGTCTGCGGGCCGGATGTGGACATCCAGTGCATCGACTTTAAGGCGTATGAGAGGAGTGTGTTCCTATCTCCCGAAAACAACTGATAAAACTGCTCGTTATTATCCCCATCGCTCTGGCCGCCCTGCTCTACGGCGGCGGCTACATCGCTCAATTCCTTTACAACTATGACGTGTGGCAGGCGGCGGGCGGAACCTTCGGCACTTCGCCGGAGTTTCCCAACTCCAATTTCTTTGTCTGTATCGCCTCGGTATTCCGCTGGCCCTACGGCCTGTACGGTATAGGCGGCTGTGTGGCGGCCCTGGCTGTGCTGATCTTCATGGTCATGCGGATGGGGTACAGTGAGACGGGGGCATATGACCGGGAGCGTAACCTGATCTACTCCAACAAGGGTACATACGGGACAGCGGGCTTTATGACCAAGAAGGAACTGAAAGGCGTACTGGACTTGGTTCCCAATATCCGTAAGCACCCTGGTATCATCCTGGGTGAGATAGACGGCGAGACGATCTGTGTCCCGCTGAAAACCCGGTTCAACGGTAATCTGGCGGTGTATGGGGCCAGCGGCTCCAAAAAGACCAGGGCCTTTTGTATGAATATGATCCTGCAAAGCGCCGCCCGAAGGTCCTCACTGGTTATCTGTGATCCAAAATCGGAGCTCTACGAAAAAAGCAGCGCATACCTGCGGGATCAGGGCTACACCGTCAAGGTGTTCAATCTGGTGACGCCTGCCGCCTCGGATTCCTGGAACTGTCTTTCTGAGATCGAGGGGCAGGAGCTGATGGCCCAGCTTTTCTGCGACGTGATTATCAAAAACACTGGAAATGGGCAGGGTGACCACTTCTGGGACAACGCCGAGCTGAATTTGCTGAAAGCCCTTGTCCTCTATGTGGAACGGAATTACCCGGAGGACAGGCGCAACATCGGGGAGGTCTACCAGCTTCTTGCCATGAGCAGCGAAAAGGAGCTGAATGCCCTGTTCGATGTGCTCCCTATCTCCCACCCGGCCAAGGCCCCCTACAGCATTTTCAAGCAGTCCAGTGAGAGTGTCCGGGGCGGCGTTATCATCGGCCTGGGCTCCCGGCTCCAGGTATTTCAGAATCAAGACATCCGCAACATCACCGGCCACGATGAAATTGATCTGGAGCTGCCGGGCAAGCAGCCCTGCGCCTACTACTGCATCACCAGCGACCAGGACAGCACCTTTGATTTTCTGTCCTCGCTATTTTTGTCCTTCATCTTCATTAAGCTGGTACGGTATGCTGATCAGAACTGCCCCGGCGGTGCGCTCCCCGTCCCCGTCCATGTGCTGGGCGAGGAACTGTGCGCCTGCGGGGTCATTCCGGACCTGAGCCGAAAAATTTCGGTCATTCGCTCCCGGAATATCAGTATGTCTTGCGTGTTCCAGAACCTTGCCGGCCTCCAGAACCGCTACCCTTACAACCAGTGGCAGGAGATTCTGGGCAACTGTGACATCACCCTGTTTCTCGGCTGTACCGATGCCCTGACCGCGCAGTTCATCTCTGACCGCACTGGAGAAGCCAGCATCGCCGTCACCAGCAAGGCCAAGCAGCTGGGCACCTGGCGTATCTCCAACTATACGCCGGAGTACCGGGAGACCAGCGGCGTGGGCAAACGCAAACTGTTGACTATGGACGAAGTGCTGCGTATGGATGTGGACCGCGCCCTGGTTATCATCCGAGGAAAAAATGTACTGGAGGTTGATAAATACGACTATTCCAAGCACCCCGAAGCAAAGAAGCTGCGCGCGAGCAAGGCCGCCTCCCATATTCCAGCATGGCAGTCTGAACAGCAGCAGGCGGAGCGGGCAGCGAGCCCGGCTCCCGCCAAACCGAAGCCCCCG
>Ga0224748_10033_pt1 | contig 27853 bp, 45 predicted proteins | sample LIM_F_Water_Neg_FD_182074 | JGI IMG/M metagenome (GOLD analysis project Ga0224748, IMG submission 182074) | Enriched cells from gastrointestinal tract of the lab mouse from Pacific Northwest National Laboratory (PNNL), Richland, Washington... | ecosystem: Host-associated > Mammals > Digestive...
TGCCCGGAACACATGGACCTGCTGGGACAGCTTACGGAGAGCGGCGCATGGGTGGACTTTACCCAATGGCTGGACTGCCGCCTGCTGACGGCGGAGAACATCGGGGCCATCGGCGCGGTGAAGCTGAAAGAAATTCATTTCGCCTGGGACTACATGAAGGAGAGCGACGCCGTGCTGCGAGGTCTGCGGCGGTATGTGGAACATGGGAAGAAGAACCGGCACGGGAAGTTTGGGTCGGTCTACGTCCTGACAAACTACGACACCACCATGGAGGAAAACCTATACCGTATCTACACCCTGCGCGATATGGGATTTGACCCGTATGTGATGATTTACGACAAGCCAAACGCGCCGCGTGAAATCCGCCTGCTCCAGCGGTGGTGCAACAACCGCCTTGTTTTCCGGGCGGAGCCGGATTTTTATAAGTTTGATGGCCTGGAGAGGCAGGGGTGATAGTTCCGCCTATGAAGTGCGGGACGACCAGAAAGCCAATTCTGTGACCGCCGCAGGGCACCAGAGCTGCCTTGTGGTGGAGGACGCCGCAATATTTCAGCACCCACACGGTTTTAACAGGGGCGGCGTAAAGTATGAAAAAGCGCCAACATTGACAGCAAACGGGAACTGGCAGCACAACAATCTTTTAATCCAAGTGGCAGACGGCAAAACATATCCGGTCTATGAAGTCCGGGGCGGGCAGATCACTATAAAGGGCAAGAAATACCCCACAAAGCTGGCGGACGGGTTTTATATTATCCGAAAACTGACCGTGACAGAGTGCAAGCGTCTCCAGACGGTGCCGGAGGACTACATATTCCCCGTGTCTGATACCCAGGCTTATAAAATGCTGGGCAACGGCTGGACGGTGGACGTGATCGCCCACATTCTCCACTATGCGCTGGGGATCGCTGCCGAGCCGCTGGAAGTGCTGTCCATGTATGACGGTATGAGCTGCGGGCACCTGGCACTGAAAAAGCTGGGGGCGCATATCGCCCACTACTACGCAACCGAGATTGACAAGTATGCCATACAGACTACACAACACAATTTCCCGGACACCATCCAACTTGGGGACGCTTTCCAAGTGCGGGATGATGGGTGGAGCCTGCCGGGGCCGGATTGTTGAATGGCGGGAGCCCTGGCGGCAGTTTGAGAAGCAGGAGAGCTTGTTTGACAGAGAGGTGAAATGATGGACTACAAAGAATTTGCGAAGCAGCTACGGAACCAGGCAGGCAACTATGCGCTCTTTTATGGCGCGCCCCGCGGTGACCTGGAAAAGGCGGCGGACGTGATCGAGGAGCTGGCGGCGAAGCTTGAGCCGTCCAGTACCCCCCTGACCCTGGATGAGCTGCGGGAGATGGACGGGGAGCCGGTGTGGGTGGAAATACCAGAGGATCGTGTCACAGAGTGGTGCATTGCGAAATGGGACCCACTAATGGGGAGAACGAGACTCTGGGGGAGCGGCGGCGGATGGTTTGACGGGAGGAATTGCGGGAAGAGCGTTTTTATCTACCGCAGCAGGCCGTAGGAGGAGGCACAATGAAAGCTAAAATCTTTACAAACGATTTCAATCGAATCATTGCGGCAACAAAAGAATTTGTCAGTAAAAACGAAAACAATTTCAGAAAACTGTACAAGTTTATCCGCTTGGAGTTTCATTCGGCAGATTCATCTGTAACCGCTGTTGCGGTTGACGGTTATCGCCTTTCTGTAGAACACGCTGTTTGTGAATGCGACGAGGATTTTGTTTCGTACATAAACGCGGATACCAAACTTCCAGGAGGCGTAGAGGCGTCCATAGAGGTTGCAAATGGAGAGACAATCATCCGCTGCGGCGACTATATATACGGATGCTGCATGATGGATGGCGAATTTCTGGACTGGGAAAATGCGCTGCCAAAAGGCGACCCAACATTTTGCTTTGGTGTGAATGGTGAGTATCTTCTTTCCGCCCTGAAAGCGGCGAAGATTTCTTGCGGTAAATCGTTCAATCAGCCTGTTATACTGGAATTTCGTGGAGAACTTTCCCCGGTCATTTTGAGGACAAACAAAGATGATATCAAGATGGTTCTCCCTGTTAGGATCAAGGGGCAGTGACGAGGGGAGGAGACTTACCCATGAAAACCACCCACCGCCGCGACCGCTTCGCCCGCATGACGAATGACCGATACTCAGACGCCGTCTGCCCGCTCTGCGAGTGGGGCATTCGCCAGGGCGATGATGTCGCACTGGACCAAAATGGGGAAGCATGCCACGCGGAGTGCGTGAAGAAGGAGGAGGAAAATGGACACAGCAGCATCGTTTGACGCCGTCTCTGCGGATCTGATCGTCGTTAAACAGCTTCCGGAGATTGAGGAGCGGCTCCTGTTGGTAAAGGAGCGCATACAGGAATCCACATCTTACGCCCTGTCCCTGGTCTGCACGGAGGACACCATCCAGACCGTCAAAGCGGAGCGGGCCAAGCTGAACCAGCTGTTTACCATTCTGGAGGACCAGCGCAAAGCGGCCAAAAAGGCGGTGATGGAGCCCTACAATCGGTTTGAGGACATCTACATAGATTGCGTAACCACCACCTTCCGGAAGGCGGACGCGTCGCTGAAAGGGAAAATCGACTCTGTGGAGTCAGAGCTGAAGCGCCGCTGTGAGGAGGAGCTGCGAGACTATTTCGCGGAGCTGTGCGCTGTCCACCATCTGTATTGGCTTGCATACGAACGTGCTGGCATTAAGGTGGACATGGCTTCTGCAAAGGCCAAGACGCCAACCAAGCTGAAAAAGCAGATTAAGGAATTTGTGGAGGGTGTATCAAAGAGCGTAGAGCGGATTAGTGCGCTTGATGGAGCGGCTGAGATCATGTCGGAGTACCAGCGCTCCCTTGACGCCGCTGGAGCGATCTGTACAGTCCAGGATCGCCGCCGGTGTATTGAGAAGCAGAAAGCCGACCTGGAGGCCCGCAAGGCTGCCCAGGAACAGGAGGCCGCTATAGTCCGCCGGGTGGAGGCTCTGGCCTCCCCGGTGGTGCTGGAGAAGCCGCCGGAAAAGGATCCGAATGAAATCATCCACCGCCTTACATTTGTCTGTGTCAACGTTACCCGTGCCCAGCTGCGCCGGGTAAGAGAATTTTTGAATCGGGAGGGTATCCAGTATGAGTAATACCGCAGCCGCACAGATGGTGTCGTTTTCCATGATGATAAACAAGCCCGGATATCAGGCGATGATTAACCGGACGATTCAAGACCCAGCCAGGGCACGGCGGTTCATTTCTGCCATTACCAGCGCCGTATCAATTAACCCTACGCTTCAGGAGTGCACTCCGCACACCATCCTTTCTGGGGCGTTGCTGGGCGAAAGCCTGAACCTTTCCCCCTCCCCTCAGTTGGGGCAGTATTACCTTGTCCCCTTTGAGAACCGTAAGGAGGGTATAAAGAACGCCCAGTTCGTTTTGGGCTACAAGGGCATGATTCAACTTGCCCTTCGCTCTGGGCAGTACAAACGGCTGAATGTGCTGGCGGTCAAGGAGGGGGAGCTTTTGCACTGGAACCCCATGACTGAGGAAATTAACCTTCAATTAATTTCCGATGACGCCCTGCGTGAGCAGACCGCAACTATCGGCTATCTGGCTTTCTTTGAGTATCTGAACGGGTTCCAGAAAACTATCTATTGGAGCAAGGAAAAGATGATCGCTCACGCCGACCGCTATAGCGCGGCATTCAGCAGGGAAGCTACCACTGTAAAAACAAAGAACGGCCCTGTTACAAAGGTCTCCTTTGTTGACTATGAGGCGCATAATTACCCCGCAAAGGACGAATGGATGTATTCCTCTTTCTGGTACAAGGACTTTGACGGGATGGCCCATAAGACCATGCTGCGGCAGCTGATTTCCAAGTGGGGAATCATGTCCATTGACCTACATACGGCTTTTGCGAACGATGACGCGGTTTTGAACGTGAACGACAGCGGGGAGTTTATTCGGACGGAGGAAGCGCGGCCTCCGGCGGCGCTTCCTGAGCCTGATGGGGAGCTGGACAAGCACCAGGAGGCCTCAGACAGCCCCGCCCAGTCGGAAATGCAGATAGGGTTGGATGATGTGTGAGCGTTGCCTAAGTTGTAGATTTTTCGAAAGCACAGACGAAGGTGCTTTTGTGGCGATTGGCGAGGATATTTGCTCTTGCAGGGTTTGCGGCGAAGGTGGCGAGGATTGTCCGGATTATGAGGGCATCGACATATGACCTGTGAAGTTTTGCAAACAGGCTCTTCCGGCAACTGCGTCATCCTGAACGGCGTTATCGCCCTCGACATGGGCGTGTCCTACAAAAAGGTCGCGCCCCATGTCCGTGGTTTGCAGCTTGTCTTTGTATCTCATGAACACGGGGATCACTTCAAACCGTCAACCATTCGTGCCCTTGCCGCAGAGCGGCCTATGCTCCGTTTCTGCGGCGGGGATTGGATGGCGTGTAAGTTTGCGAAGGAGGGCGTTCCAGCGCGGAATATAGACGTGCTGGAGGCCGGGAAACGGTATAATTACGGGGCGTTCCAGATTGAGCCGGTGACGCTGTACCACGATGTGCCTAACTTTGGCTTGAAGATCTTCTCGGGCGGCGAAAAAGCGATTTACATCGTGGACACCGGTTACGTGGATGATGTGGAGGCGGTGGGGTACGACCTGTATCTTTTGGAGGCGAACCACACCCGCGCTGAAATCGAGGCCCGTATCGCCGAGAAGCAGGCCCGAGGTGAGTTTGCCTATGAGACACGCGCCGCTATGAATCATCTCAACCGCGAGCAGGCGGAGGCGTGGCTGGCACGGAACGCTGGGCCGAACAGCAAGTATGTATTTCTGCACCAACACAGAGAGGAGAGGAATAAGGATGGCTAAATACATTGAAAAGAGTGAGATTTATCGCCGCTATTTCAATAATGGGTGTGGTGTTGTTAGGTTGCACGTTTCCGACATTGACGTTATCCCCGCCGCCGACGTTGCCCCGGTGGTGCATGGGCGGTGGATTGATAACGGTATTCCTGGCTCTATGCTGAGTGTCTGCTCAGAATGTGGGTTCACTTTTGGAGCATATAGTTTCAAATACTACCACAACTGCGGGGCCAAAATGGACAGGGAGGACGCCGATGGAGACTAAATGCTGCGGGACGTGCAGATGGCACATCCTCGAAGACGGAGACGTTGATTTTTCCTGCGATAACAGCGACAGCAAGTATTGGTCCGAATGGACGGACTATTACGATTGCTGCGAGGAATGGGAGGAACGATGAAAGCCTATAGAGCGTGGAACAATGCATCTGTCGAAGCATATTCAACTATCGTATTCGCTGAAAACTCAAGGGAAGCAAAGAAAATCGCCTTTTGTTGCGACGTTTGCGATGGTGCAGACTACATACAGGTACGGGTGAAACGATTTCCGGAGGCGGACAAGCTCTACAAAGGGGAGTGCGAGGTCAACTGGTGGGATATGAAGACCCGGCTGGCGCTTGTGAAGGATTTTTTGTGGTGTTGTGCAGATACCTCTTATGAGTGCGACACCTGCGCCGCCAAAAAATATTGTAGCCATTGGGAGGATGAGGAAGAATGAACACCATCTACAAACCGAAGGGCGCGGCGGCGGAGTACGGCGACTATGCCGTGAACATCTATACCGGCTGTCCTCACCGCTGCTACTACTGTTTCGCGCCCAATGTTCTGCACCGGGAGCAGGAGGCATTTCACTCCTGTGTGGAGCCGCGCAAGGACATTGTGGCGGAACTGCGGCGGAAGTTGGAGCGGGAGCAGATCACCGGGAAGCTGGTTCATCTGTGCTTTACCTGCGACCCCTACCCCACTGGCTGCGACACGACCACCACGCGTGAGGTTATCAAGGTTCTGAAGGAATACGGCAACCACGTCCAGATTTTGACCAAGGGAGACGGAAGCAGGGACTTTGATTTGCTGGACGGCGGGGATTGGTACGGTGTGACTATCTCCTGCGACACGCCTATGGCAGACGAGGCGGAGCCGGGAGCAGTCAAACCGGCGGACCGCCTGTATAGCCTGGAGGAAGTGAAGTGCAGGGGCGTCAACACATGGGTATCGTTCGAGCCAGTCCTTGACCCGGCGGCGGTGCTGGACTGCATTAAGTTTTGCCCCTACTTCATCGACCGGGTGAAAATCGGCAAGCTGAACTACCACCCGTCGGACATCAACTGGGCGCAGTTTGGCCAGGAAGCGGAGGCGCTGTGCAAGAGCCTAGGTCTGGACTACTACATCAAGGACAGCCTGCGGGCGGAAATGGAGAAGGCATGAAGTTTAACTTTGAAAGATTTATGAGCAAAACAGGGGGCTTCAGCACTTATGCAGATTGGGACAGTGACCTGCTTAAGACCATTGATCTTTCTGGATGCTTACTCCCTACATATGATTATCGCTCTCACATTTTTTCGATTCACATTCCAAGGGTTCCGTCCAAAACAGGGAGACGTAGGCGCGATATGAATTTCGACATTGTTTGCTGGAACGAAGGAGAAATCCAGATTGTGGTAAATGAAAAAATGAGGCACGAAGATATTGCTGTTGCGGTTGAAAAGGCAGTTCGTTTTCTTGTTGTCATGGCTGATGCGGGATATGTGACCATCAGCGAAGAACAGGAGGACTCTTGATGGACTGGACACCCCTTTACATCACGATCCCCGCTGACCGCGAGGCGGTGGCCTTGGCCCTTTACCGGGCCGGGTACACCGTCCGCCAGCAAAAGCGGAAGGACGGAAACAAAACTGTGATATATATTGAGTATAGGAAGCGGGACGATCATGTATGATAAATTAAAACCGTGTCCATTTTGCGGATGTGATGTTACTGGATGCTCCGCAAAACTCGGAAGAAACGGTTTGTTCCTTTTTATCCATTTTGATGGGTGCGGAGCTGAAAGCAAAAGGTTTGGAATCTGGAAAAACGTCGATGCTCCAGATGATGACGATGAATTTTGGCAATGCGGCGAGGTAATACACGTTGTAGAAAAAGTGTATAAAGCCTGGAATATGCGCAGGTGCTCCGATGCCGAACAGGATACTTAAAGAGAGCATATGCGTCAGCGAGAGCATCGACAGCCTGAGTTGGTTTGAGGAAGTTCTGTTTTACCGCTTGATTGTAAACTGTGATGATTTTGGGCGCTTCGATGGGCGAACGGCGGTCATCAAAAATCGCCTGTTCCCCTTGAAGGACGATTTGACGCTCGGGACGGTCAAAGCCGCGATCCAGAAGCTGGTGAGTGCAGGCTTGGTGATTACTTACGAAAGTATGGGAAAGCCGTACCTGTACCTGCCCACGTGGACTGCGCATCAGACTGTTAGAGCAAAAAATAGTAAATACCCCGCGCCTGATAGTGGGAATCCTTCACATGCTGTAGGCGCGAAATCATCCGAAAACATTTGCAATCAGATGAAAGCAGATGTTCCCGTATTCGATATTCGAGAATCGTATTCGATATTCGATATTCGGGATGCGGGAGTCGACGCGCCCGCGCGCGCGAAAACGAACCAACCGACGCTTGAGCAGGTGCTGGAGGTGGCGAAGCTGCGGGGATGCCCTGAGCGGTGCGCGAGGCAGTTTTTCGACTACTACGCCACTGCTGGCTGGCGGGACGGCGAAGGGAAGCCGGTGTTTAATTGGCAGCAAAAGCTTGTCCTCTGGCAGATGCGGGAGGACAAGCAGCGGAAGCAGAAGGACAAGGCCTCGCCAAGAAGTTTTGCCGATATTGCGGCGGAAATGGAGGGATCGCTGTGAATCTGCAGGAGACGGGGACCGTTCTGGATGTTCTGGAGACCGCTTATCCACGCATGTTTTCGGGACCGGGCACGGTGGACCGTGAGAAAGCCCTGGGTCTTTGGGCCAAGATGTTCGAGGACGACAGGGTGGACCTTGTTGCTGCGGCGGTGAAAAGCTATATCGCCACCGATGTCAAGGGCTTTCCGCCTCATATCGGGGCCATCAAGAACGCCATGCACCAGCTGTCTTCCGCTGGTGGGCTGGACGCCGCCCAGGCGTGGGAGCTGCTGCGGGAAGCTGCCTCCCGCAGCGGTTACGGGGCGCGGGAGGAATACGACAGGCTCCCGCCTGAGGTCCAGGAAATGACATCTCCGGGGCAGCTCTTCGAGTATTCCCAGATGGACGCCGACGTGTTCGCCAGCGTGATCGGAAGCAATTTTCAGAAGGCATACCGCGTCCGGCAGGAAAGCAGGCGCCGGGACGCTCTGCTGCCTCCAGAAGTGAAGCAGGTGATTGCCGGAGTGGCCGCGCGTGCAGCGCTGGAGAGCGGGAGGTGATCGGGTGATCCGTTTCACCATCCCCTACCCGCCCGCCAAACAGGGCAAAAGCGCCTTCTGCCGCCGCTTCGGACTGAACGCCTACTACGCCGGAAAGCCCTGGCCCCAGCGCCGGCGGGACGCCCAGGAGCTCCACCAGCTGGCAGTCCTGTCCATGCGGCGCTCCCATATCCGGCGGGAGCTGGCGGACGGACCGGTAGAAGTCCGGTTTTTCTGGGACGACGGCCTGGACGCGGACAACCACGCCGTGCTTGGCAAGGCCTTTCTGGACGCTATGCGGGGGTACATACTGCCGGACGACAACAGGAAATGGGTCAAGCGGGTGTCACATGAGTTTTGGGACGGCGGCGGAATCCTGGTGGAGGTGAGGCCGTATGAACAGATTGAGGAGGTGCTTTTATGACCAACTGGAAGGACTGCATTGTCATTATCGGGGAGGGAGCCGCACCTTCCCCTCCTGCGCCCCGCCGCAGGAGGATTCCCCGCAAGTGCTCCACCTGCACCGACCGGTCCTGCCGTCAGCGGGGGAGAGTGTGCAACTGGATAAACTGCAGAAGCTGGAAGGGAGGCGAACAGACCGATGGGAAGTGACTTCCCCATCCGCCTGCGCCTCCTGCGGGAGCGCCAGCGGATGAACCGCAAGGCCCTGGGCGAGTGCTGCGGGCTGAGCAAGAACATGATCGGCATGTATGAGAACGGGAAAAAGGAACCGTCTATTCGGGTTCTGATGAAAATCGCGGATTTCTTTGAGGTTTCCACGGACTATCTCCTGGGTCGGTAAAATTTTTATGTCCGTCCCACCGTGGGTGGGACGGTCCTCAGAAAACTATGCTACAATCAAAGTACGGCGGCGTGGTTTACCGCCGTACTCCTCCATTAGCCCTGGGGCGGCCAGACCGCCCCAGGGCTGCGGGATATATGTCAAGGAGGAGCAGCAGACAATGTTGAATATGGTCTTGCTTATCTGCTGCTCCTCGCCGCTCTATGTCATCCTGACCCTGTTGACAGGCGACTGTAGGAGGATTTTTTGAAATGATTAACTGTGTGATTGGGATTTTTGTCTGGTTTGTGTCAGTTTTTCTTCCATATTTTATTCATGACAAGATGCAACGGAAACAAATTGTAAATCAAACAAAAACTGATCCATTTTTTGTTTCTGAATATTACGACCAGATGGAGAAAGCCGTGCTTGATATTCTGGAGAACCAGGAAACTGTAGACCAAACGATTATCCTTTGGTGGGGACTGGATGGACTGCGTCTGAACGAGGATGGCACCATGAAGTGGGTGAGCAGGAGAAAACCGAAGCCTGTTCAGGAAAACATATTTTTTCAGTCCTGTCAATCGATAATTCCAACTCCAAAATACAATATGTGCCAAAGTACACAGGCGCAAATCGACGCTTTGATGGCGCAAAATATGCAGCTGCAAGTTCAAGCGTGGCGAGCCGAACAAAATAGGCAAACGATAAACGCGCTGCAAAGTTATGTTGTGCAGTGGCCTGGAAATTACACGAGACTGACGGATTGCTGTTGCAATCAAACACGAGATAGATTTTGACTGAGAGGTGGTGAGCGGTGGCCGCAAGGCTGACGGATAAGCAAAAACGGTTTGTTGCGGAATATCTGGTGGACCTCAATGCCACCGCCGCAGCCAGGCGGGCGGGGTACAGCGCAAAAACGGCTGACAGGATCGGGCCGGAGCTGCTTGGGAAAACTTGTGTTTCTGAGGCGATTCAGGACGCGATCCAGGAACGGCAGCAGCGCACGGAGATCACGCAGGATTATGTGATAAAAAAACTGAAAGAGATCACTGACAAGGACGCTTCTGACGCCCAGGACAGCGATTTGAAATATTCCAACAAGATTAAGGCCCTTGAGCTGCTGGGGAAGCACCTGGGCGCTTGGGAGCCGAAGGATGACGGCCCGAAGGACGAAGTCGAAGAGGACGATCTGAGCCGTAGCCTGCGGGAATTGGGGGAGGGGTTGGAGAGCGATGAATGAAAGATATAGGCCCGTTAAAATCTATATGACGGCAACCATCGAAGTGCTTGTAATGGATTCCGAAACGCAGGAGGAGCAAGAGCAGAAAATGACCGACCAAGCTATTGATTTTGTCCAGTGTTTGGGCGCCTCTGAGGTTGATTTTGAGATGGCGGAATTTAATGATTAGCTCCAAACAAAAGAAAATCCTTGCCTTTCCCTACTCCAAGTATGACGCTCTGATCTGCGACGGCGCGGTCCGTTCCGGCAAGACCTCCATCGAGGTCGTGGCCTTCATCGACTGGGCCATGCGGGAGTTTTCCAGCCAGCGGTTTGGCATCTGCGGCAAGACCGTGGGCAGTGCCACGGAAAATATGGTGATACCGTATATCTCCATGCACTACGCCAAAAATCGCTATACGCTCCGCTGGCGGCGTTCGCAGAAGATTTTGGAGGTGCGGAAGGGACCCAGGGTGAATTACTTTGAGGTGTTCGGGGGGCGGGATGAGAGCAGCTACGCTCTGATCCAAGGCCGGACGCTGGCGGGGGTGCTGCTGGACGAGGTGGTACTGATGCCTGAGAGCTTCGTCAACCAGGCTTTGGCTAGGTGCAGCGTGGAGTGCTCGCGGATATGGTTCTCCTGCAACCCGGATCACCCGAATCATTGGTTCAAGCGGGAGTGGATCGACAAGCGGGAGGAGCGAAACGCGCTGTATCTCCACTTCGAGATGACGGACAACCCCAGCCTGAGCGAAAAGACCCTGGCTCGGTATCAATCCATGTATTCCGGCGTGTTCTATGACCGGTACGTGCGCGGGTTGTGGGTGGTGGCGGAAGGGCTTGTTTATCCCATGTTCAGCGAGGGACGACACATGGTGGATGACATCCCCTGGCAGGCCCTCCAGCGGGGCCGGTGGTACATCTCCATGGACTACGGCACCGTCAACCCCACGGCGGCGGGACTGTGGTGCCTGTGGCAGGGGGAGGCGTACATGGTACAGGAGTACTACTACGACAGCCGGAAGCCGGGGAACCACCAACTGACGGACGAAGAACACTACGCTGCGTTGGAGAGACTGTCCGGGGACCGCCGGATTGAGCGGGTGATCGTTGATCCTTCCGCCGCCAGCTTCAAGGAAACGGTCCGGCGGCATGGTAAATTCGCTGTTTGGGATGCGGATAACAGCGTATTGGATGGCATCCGGCTGACGGCCTCCCTGCTGAACGCCGATCGTATCCTGATCCACCGTAGCTGCAAGGGCATCCTATCGGAATTCGGTCAGTACCGGTGGGATATGGACGCGCTGGAGGATGCCGTCATAAAGGAATTTGATCACGGAATGGATCAGCTGCGTTACTTCTGCGCCACCATCATGGAGAGGGAAGTGCGCGGAAATGGCATTTGAGCCATACACCCCGCTGTGGGGATGAGAGGTTAGGAGGATGGAAGATGGAAAAGTTAAAGCCGTGCCCGTTTTGCGGTGGTGAGGCCGTCATGCAAGCTCCTAATATGCACCATGTAACCTGTATTGCATGTCGTGATTGCATGGTATCGAGTAAGTGGGGGAAACCCGAAGATGTGGTTGCGATGTGGAACAAAAGGGTCGAACCAAAAGAGCCGGAGTTGCCGTGGCCATACAGCGTTTTTTGGCGCTATGTATGAAACGGCAAAAAGCGCATTAGATAATCTAGGCCGTGAGAGCAACAACCAGGCGTAATAACCGCCGCCGCCGTTTGGAGGATTGGAGGAAGAGAATGGGCATAGAAAGTATTTCCGTTTTTCAAAAAATTCCTCCTGGATGGAGGGAACTTGCAGGAGCAGTAACAGCCCCTTGTGGATATGAGTTGATTTGTAACGGTAAGAGCAGATTTAGCCCAGATTACAAGGTTGCTCTGGTGGAGCAAAAGAGAACAAAGGCAGAGGAAGAGGATACAACAATTCCTGTCTCAGTCCAACCAGCAAGGGGGAAAGAGACAGAGGAAGAGGCTCATACCACAAAAACGAGTGGCGTGTGTTTTTCCGATAAACCAGGATTACCCAAAAAGATTAATCAGCTTGCGAGAGAGCAAATGAAATTGCGGTTACTGCAAGACATTCAAATGGATATAACCATCTGCCAGTTTGAAGGCTGGCCGTATAAAGATTATTTGCTGGGACTGCAATCAGAAATACAAAGATTTTTGACAGGAGGTGAACCGCCGGATTGTTGACATACCAAGATTTACTCGGCTGCGGCCGCAATGAGCAGAAATGCCCGTATTGCGCTGGATATGACGACGAAAAAAGCAAGCCTATATACGAAAAATACGGTATGAAAGTTTGTGTTGATGGCGGATTCATGTATGTATATCTTGATAGCGGCTATCACCAGGTTTTTGAAATCAGTTTTTGCCCCAAATGTGGGGCAGATTTACGGGAGTAATATATGGGTATCATCGACTGGGCGCGGAACCTGTTTGGTTTCGGAAAACTGAATAAAGAAACCACGCCCGCCGGGACCATCGAAAAGGAATTTGGCGTGCAGCCTGCCGCCTCGTGGAAGATGGAGGACAACATCAACCTCTGGTGGGCGATGTACACCAATCATCCGCCCTGGGAGAGTTGCGACGTGCGGCCTTTGGGACTGCCGGGAGCTATTGGCCGGGAGCTGGCCAGACACGCGCTGACGGAGTTTTCCGTTTCTGTGTCCGGCAGCGCCCGGGCGGAGTACATCAACCAGCAGATGCAGCTGGCATCGGCGAAATTCGGGATCAATCTGGAGCTGGGCCTTTGCCTGGGCGGAGTGTGCCTCAAGCCGTACCCGGATAATGGCAGGGTGCTTGTGGATGCGTTTACCACCAAGTTTACGCCTACGAGGTTTGACGGCACTGGTAAGGCTATTGGCGGCGTGTTTGAGAGCAACCCGGTGCGTCAGGGCAAGGACTGGTTCGTTAAGATGGAATATCATGATTTTCAGATGCGGGAGGACGGCAGCGCTGTCTATGTGGTAGAAAACAAGGCGTTTCGCAGCGGGAGCAATGGAGGTACTGGTACGCCGGTTCCGCTTTCCGCAGTGAAAGAGTGGGCTGGTTTGGTAGAAAGTAGCGAGATCGAGAACTTGACTGGACCGCTCTTTTCCTATTTTAAGCCTCCGTCTGCAAACAATATTGAGCCGGCCTCCGCGCTGGGCGTGTCCGTATATTCTGGACCTACTGTGGACCTGATTCGTCAGGCGGACGAGCAGTGGCAGCAGCTCCAAAGGGAATATAAAACCGGAAGGCGACGGATGCTTATTGACAAGGCCGTGATGGACGTCTCTCAGGCGGATGATGAGATATACGAATACGGAGTATTCAGCAACAAGGACTTTTTCCAATTCATCAATCCGGAGATCAGGGACGATCCGTTTTATAACGGGTTCCAGAGGATTCTCCAGAGGATTGAGTTCAATGCGGGACTAGCCTTTGGAACCATTTCCGATCCCCAAAGTGTGGAGAAGACGGCCACGGAGATTATTGCGGCCAAGCAGCGGCAGTTTGTCACGGAAAAGGCGATACAGTCGGCGTTCCAGTCTGCACTTGACGATCTGATCTACGCTATGGACGCATGGTGCGATCTGGCACAGCTGGCTCCTGCGGGTACATATAGCGTGGATTACAACTGGGGAGACGGCGTGTTGGATGACCCAGATACCAAGCGGCAGGATATGGCGATGGGGCTTTCTCTGCTGAATGCTTCCATCATCGGCCCGGTAGAATACCGGATGCGCTACTTCGGCGAGGATGAGAAAACCGCCAAAAAGATGCTGCCGGATATGGAGGATATGACGGACGATGACGGCGAAAGCGAAATAGAATAAGCGGGCAAGATTACCTTTGCCCGCTTACAGATTCAAGAAACAGCAGAATTGCTTTATCAAGCAATTTGCTTACTGGAATAGATGTTTCGTTTGAATATCTCTTTAACCGCTCCCACAAATCATTGTCTATTGCCGTTGATATGGCAGTTCTGTTCTTTAACCCTCTGTTGTTTCCCACAAAGACACCTCCTTTTGGTCTATTATAGCATAACAACAAACTACTTGCAATTGCTTTTTGCTTACGGTATAATTGAAAGCAGTAAAAAGTAGTTGAAAGGGGCTTGTGCCATGGCACCAAAAATTGAAGATTTGTCAGGAAAAAGATATGGTCGTTTAACAGTGATGCACCAGAACGGTTTCAAATATAAGCCGTCTGGACAAAGAACGGTGCTTTGGCACTGTAAATGTGATTGCGGGAAAGAAAAGGACATTCCTGCATCTACATTGAAAAATGGACGTTCTAAGTCATGCGGATGCTTGAACAGAGAATTATCAAGCGAAAGGGCGACCAAACACGGAGGATGTAAGCAGTATATGCTGGAGAGGCTATACAAAATTTGGCGTGACATGAAAAATAGGTGCTACCAGGAATCAAGCATAAATTTCAAAAATTATGGTGGCAGGGGAATAAAGATTTGTGAACGATGGATGGATTACAAAAACTTTAGAGATTGGGCGGTGTCGCATGGCTATAAAGACGGATTGTCCATTGACCGCATAGATGTAAATGGGAATTACTGCCCTGAAAATTGCAGATGGGCAACAGCAGTTGAACAGGCGAATAATCGAAGAAGCCTTACCCCCTTTAGTCCTGAGCTTTTAGACGCCCTCCCCGAGGAGCTGGCGGAGCTGTTCCGGGACTTGGAATTAAAGCTGTTGGAGGAAATATGTTCCAGGCTCAAAATATCAGGGCAGCTCAACGAGGTCACGGTGCAGGATATACGCGCCCTTCGCGCCCACGGAATTGACCTGGAGGACATCAAAAAAGCCATCGACAAGGCTACGAGCATAGGCGAAAAGAAGCTGGACAAGCTGCTGGACGATGTGGTTGCCCGCAATCAGCGGTATTATACCGAGATGGTCGATCTTGCCGGGGTGACGGCCCCGGAGCGGCTTGTAAGCGAAGCTGACATAGCCGCCATCCGGCGGCAGACCTGGGGTGCATACAAGAACATTACCGGGTCTATGGGGTTTCTGGTGGTGCGTGGAGGGCGGCTTACGTTTCTTGAGCCAGCCCAAAGCTATGAGTGGGCACTTGATTCTGCCCTCTTGCAAGTACAGTCCGGGGCTATCAGTTACAATCAGGCCATCGCCACGGCGGTGCGGCAGTTGGCCGACAGCGGGCTGTGTATAGCCTATGACAAGGACGGGAACCCAATTAAAAACCGTGTCGCATATGAAAGCAAAAAAACGCCAGGGAAGCAAGGCCACGTAGACCATTTAGACGTTGCAGTTAGGCGGGCCGTGATGACCGGCGTGAACCAACTCAACCAGAAGTACCGGGAGCAGTCCATGGACTATTTGGAGACGGACCTGGTTGAGGTTACGGCCCACCTTGGGGCGCGGAACGTGGACGGGCCGAACGGATGGGAGAATCACGAAAAATGGCAGGGACGCTGGTATCGCTGGAAAGAGTACACGCTGAAATACCCAGGCACGTCAAAGGGAGATTATCCGGATTTTGAGGAAACTTGCGGCTATGGCTCTGTTACTGGAATTGGAGGCCCAAACTGTCGTCACAGCTTTCACAGCGTTGTGGAGGGAGTCAACGAACCAACCTATTCCGAGGCGGATTTGGAGGCTCTGAAGGGTGAAAATCATAAATTTACCTTCGGGGGGAAGGAGTACGATGGGTACAGCGCCACCCAGATGCAGAGGCGCATAGAGACCACCGTCCGCGAGCTGAAACGGCGCAAGGCCGCTTTCGAGGCGGCGGGGCTTACCGAGGAGGCCAAGGCCGCAAACATCCGCCTGCGGCGGCTGAATCAGAAGTACAAGGCGTTCAGTAAGGCGGCAGGGCTTCCGGAGCAGCGGGAGAGGATGAAGGTGTTGTACGCACAATGAATATGTACATGAGACGCAGATCAAAAGTTAACAGAAACAGGCAAAGAGAAATCCGAGAAATGGCAGAAGAAATATATTTTCTAAGCGAGCTATACAAAGAAGATGATCCGCAAAAAAAAACGACAAAACCGAGGTGGATTGAACGTGTTATGCAAATACTGCGGAAATTTTGAAGCAACTATGGAATATAGATGCGTTCCTTGTTGTGCCCCGTGCGGAGGACACCGCAGAGCCTGCGAATTTGTTGCAGATTCCTTTTATGGATTGCAAAAAGACGAAGATAAACGCAAAAAAACTACTACCATGCAAGTAACCTACAACGGCTTCACCGGGGATCTGGTGAAGCTGCAACAGAAAGAAGCGGTTATCACAACATGAAATTGAGGGCATTGTGTTTTGGAAAGATGCGTCGTAACGCCGCACTACAGAAGGAGATCAACGGGAATCTGGGAGCGGGTGTGCTGATTGGGCAATCTGCCCTGCGGGCGCACCTGGAGGAGGAGTACGGGCTGAGCCGTATTGTCACCCATGACCTTACATACGGAGCAGACGCGAAACTCGGCAACGATGGCCGTCCGATTATCACCAGAAAGCGGTATTTCCCCGACAACAAGATTTCTTTCTTCGCCTCCAACCCTGCCGGTTACGTCGGCACCGGCCTGTGGGGCGACCCGCCCGAGGTGCGGCTGAGCGGATTCTATTCTGTCAATGCCAGCGGCGTAGCGCCCTACGTCTACGTCACCCAGAAAATGGAGTGGGATCCGACTGTACTGTGGACAAAGGCCAGCGGCCTGTTTATGCCCCTGCTGTACGACCCCAACAGCCTGTGGATTGCAACGGTAACTGAACCATCCACCGCTGCGCTGTCTGCGGATGAGCCTAAGCAGGAAGAGCCTGGGCAGAAGACCCGAAACAAGTAAAAAGGGAGTCGCATTTATGGAACTCAAAGATACCGTTATGGAGGCCATAAGCCTGTAAAGAGAGGAGGCCCGCCGGATGGCCTACGCAGACTATGATTTTTATCTGAACACCTACTTCGGGAACGCTGTTTCTGAAGAGGACTTCCCCAGGCTGTCTGAGCGGGCCTCCGACTACGTCAGGGCGGCGACAAGGGGAATCTCCGATACCGTGGACGGCTGGCAGATGGATGCCGTGAAAAAGGCTTCCTGCGCCGTTGCTGATGCGTTGCTGGATGAGGAGATCATGACCGCTGGGGCGTTCAGCGGAGAGCAGGCCGTCTCCAGTGAGACGGTAGGGGGGTGGAGCAGAAGCTACCGCGCCGCCTCCCTGGCCTCCGCCGACGTGGAATATATAGAAAAGCGGAAGCGGGACGCACTGCTGCTGTATCTGGGGAATCTGCCGGCTTTCGCGCCGCTGTTCAGAGTGAGGAGTTATCAATGCCTGCACCGAAGAGGATAAACACACCCCGCCGCATGAACGCCGCCCTGGCCCCGACTATGTTCCCCCATATGGTGACGCTGTACCAAACAGAAACGTTCATAGATGACAAGCTTAACGAAACCACTGTCAACCACATCACCGTTTTAGATGGCGTTTTGCTGATTGCCTCAAAGGCCGCAAATGTCCGTGCAACCGGCCTGGAGGGCGCCGACGCAGTCAACCTCTATATCCCCTTTGATGTGAAGGCTGTTGACGGCGTGACGGGGGAAAACAAAAAGTATGTTGACCCGGTGGAGGAATGGAAGACAGAAAAGGACAAGTCAGGCATCTGGACCATCTCCATTGGTACTGTATTTGTCAAGGACAGGGTGGTTCTTCCTGACGCAACCCGCACTGTTCTGGAGCTGGGCTATGACGATGTGTACCAGGTGACGAAGGTTGACAAGCTGGATTTTGGGGGGATTCCGCATTTTGAAGTGGGGGGTAATTAACATGAAAATCAACGTTTTGGGAACAGAGTACACCGTCGCTGTAAAGAAATATGACGAAGACGAAGTGTTTGAACGCCGCTCTATCGATGGCTACTGCGACAGCTGGACAAATCAAATCGTGGTTTGCGATATGTCCACCTACAAGGGCTGGGAGCATGAACCGCCTGAGACCATCCAAGCGGCGCAAAAAGAAGTCCTTCGGCATGAGATTGTCCACGCCTTTTTCGACCAAAGCGGGCTTGCGGACAGTGCTTTGAACCCGGATATGGCATGGGCTAAGAACGAGGAAATGGTAGACTGGTTCGCCCTGCAAGGCCCGAAAATCTACAAAGCATGGCAGGAGGCGGAGGCGGTATGATGGAAAGCCCATTCAAAAATGACCCATTTGCAATGATTTATCAGGCGTTCAAGCGGCTTTACTCTGATAAGCAATGCGATATTTGGTGGGATACTCCGAAAGAAGCGGACAAACAGGCGTTTGGAGTGACCAACTTCCCGGATGATGGAGGTTGCCCACAAGTTTTTGTCTATCCCAATTACCCCGTACATCAACAGGCAGAAATTTTGGCGCACGAATTGGCGCACGTTGCGGTTGGGCCAGAACATGAACACGATGATGTGTGGGAATCTGCGTTTGACGCAATTCAAAAGGGATATGACCGCATTGGGAATGAGCTTTTTGGGGGCGGATCGGTATGAGCTACCTGAAAATCAGCATGAAGGACAAATTCTCTCCCCCCCTGATGAAGAAATTGCAGCAGGCGGGGCCAAGGGCGGCCCATGCCGTTGCGGTGCAGGTAGAGAGTGATACAGAGCCGTTTGTGCCCGCCCGCACAAAATCCTTTGCAAACAGGACACAGGTGGTGGACGGCTCTGTCATCTACCACGGCCCTTATGCAAGGTATCTGTATAACGGGCGCGTCATGGTGTTTGAAGACCCGCCGTATCTGCGAACTGTAAACGGGAAAGCGGTGCTTTCCCACTATGGGCAAAAGAAAAAGCCAATCGAAAAGCCGCTGAAAATTAGCAAAGCAGTTAACCCAAAGGCACAATCCCATTGGTTTGAGGCCTCCAAGGCCCAAAATTTGAAAAAATGGGAGCGGAAGGCAGGGAGGGCAATAGACCGTGAACTCGACAAATGACAAGCCCCGCCCTCTGGTGTCTGAGGAGGAAGAGGACAAAATCTCCCGCAACGTCCTGATCTGGCTAAACACCTTCCCGGACATCCCGGATGCGGTGCTGGAGGGGAATCCTATGACCCCCATTAACTTCGAGTTTCTGATGGACAACATGCCCTGCATGGCGCTTTCCACTATCCAGGCCCCCTCCATAACAAAACGTTACATATGCGGCGGATATGAGGCGGAGTACCAATTCAAGGTGATCTACCGCATCATTCCGGGCAGTACCGCCAGCCCGGACAAGCGCCTGAAGGCGGACGAGCTGCTGGACCGCCTGGGGGACTGGGCGCAGCGGGGAACGCCGGATTTGGGCGAGGGCATCCGGGCCGTAGGCGTGGAGCCCACCACCCGCGCGTCCCTGTTCGCCATGTACGAAAATGGGGACGAGGACCACCAGATTCTGATGAAAATGATGTACGAGGTGATTTGAATGCCGAACAATTTTAATACACCCGCTGGGCAGACCATTGCGCGGGAACTGATGATCGCATACCTGAACACCGGCACGGAGTCCGCCCCGGTCTGGAGCCCGTTCGGGAAACGGACCTCCGACAGCTCCATCGATTATGACTGGGGCGAGGATACCAGCAAGGACATTCTGGGCAATACCTGGACCACCATGAAGAAGCCCACCATGACCCAGAGCTTCGACCCCTGGGACCTGGACGGCGGCGACGCGGCCCAGCAGAAGATTTACCAGCTGGCCGTCATCGAGCAGAACGCCCAGGCGCTGACCAGCATGGACGTGATGATCGCGCACTTCTACAGCGGAAGCAAGGAGGCAGCCTTTGCAGAGCGCTATTCCTCCTGCATGGTCAAGCCCTCCAGCCTTGGCGGAGAGGGCGGCGGCAACCTGGGCATGCCCGTAGATGTGACCTACGGCGGAGAGCGGACGGTAGGAACCGTCAGCAGGGGGGCGGACGGGGCCGTAACCTTTTCGCCCGGCACGTCCGCCGCAGCAGAGGAGGAATAAGCCATGAAAGAACTTGTTTTTGATTCCGGCGTTGTATCCTACTCTCTCAACGGAAAATGCGAGGTTTCGTTTAACCCAGCGGACCATGCCTTTGCCGAGCGGTTCTACAGCGCCGTTGACGAAATGGGAAAGCTCCAGGACGAATACGCCAAGAAAGCGGAGGAGCTCCAGGAGCCATCCCAAGCCTTCTCCCTGGCACGGCAGCGTGACGAGGAGATGGGAAAGGTCCTGGACGGCCTTTTCGGTGTGCCGGTCTGTGACACCGTATTCGGCGGCATGAGCCTGTGCGCATTCGCCAACGGATTCCCTGTGTGGCTGAACCTGATGTTGTCTATTCTAGATGAGATCGAAGCCAACATCGGCAATATCCAGAAGCAGGCCGACCCGCGTATTGCGAAATATAAGGCCAAGTATCAGAAGTACTCCGCAAAGTTTCACAAATGAACTGGACTCTTCCGGATAGCGTAGAAGTCCAGGGTGTGACATATTCCATCCGTACGGACTATCGCTGCATTTTGGACATCCTAACCGATCTCTCCGACCCGGAAGCAGACGGTCGGGATCGGGCGCTGGCGGTTCTGATAGGCCTGTACCCGGACTTTGACGATATGCCGCCAGAGCATTACGAAGACGCGATACAAGCCGGGCTGCACTTTATCAACTGCGATTCCGGCGACGCGCCCCACAAGGCCCCTCGGCTGGTGGACTGGGAGCAGGACTACAGCCTAATTATCGCGCCTATTAACCGGGTGGCAGGGACGGAAGTACGAGCACTGAAGGATTACCACTGGTGGTCTTGGCTTGCAAATTATGGTGAGATCGGCGACTGCACCTTCGCACAGGTGGTTCGTATTCGCGACCACCTGGCGCGAGGGAAGGCAATGGACAAGTCTGACCGGGAATGGTACCGGAAGAACCGGCACCTGGTGGATTTTAAGAGGAAGTACACCAGCGCGGATGACGCGCTGATGAAGGAGTGGGGCGGAGGGCTTCCGTAAGGAGGTAAATATCTTGAAAAAGTTTAGAGAAAAACACCCGGATTTCCCCATGTGGATTTCTATTTCTGCGTTAGTAGCTTCAATAGTAATGCCCATCCTGCGAAAATTTCTGGAAGGAATGCTTTGATGAGTGCGGCTATGGCAATTCCTGTAGTAATCCAATATCTGCGAGATTCTTTCCATTGTTTCTTTTGAAGGTTCTTCGTGTACCGCCAGTACTGCGCGACATCTGGAACAGTTTCACAAACGTTTTCCAACGGGAATGTAGATCCTTCTTCTATTTCTATTGGAAATCTTTTGTCAGTGCGAAAAGAAAGCATTCCATAAGAGTTTAAGGTAGAAAATTCTTTGCTTAAGGAACGTTTATCTTTTAACCATAGACCATACTTTTCTATGCGTCTCAATAAGCGCTTTTCTTTGGAGTTTAGGTAAATCTCTTCAACTGGTGTCATTTCTTCGCCCCCTTCCCTTTGCATTCTACCACACAAGGTTGCTTTTTGAAAGAAGGTGTTCCACATGGCAAACTCGACCGCAGACGGCAGCGTAGTCATTGATGTGAATATGGATGTCAGCCAAGCGGAAAAGCGGCTGGGAAAGCTGCGGGACAATATCAAGAAAACGGAAAAAGAGATCGCGGATGCGACGGCAGCGCGAGATGAAGCGCAAAAGAAACTTGACAATAGCCCTCTTGAACAAGAGCAAAAAAAACTCCAGGATATGATGGATGCAAGAAAAAAAGCCGCTGAAGTAGAAAGTTCTCTTGTTCCTATTTCAAAAGAAATTTCAGCTTTAGAAGCCAAGTTGTCGGAACAACAGCAAAATCATCTGCGAACCGAAGAAAACATCAAAAGAACGAAGGAGGCAATTATATCCGCAGAAAAGGAACTGTCGACTCTTGAATCTTCTCCTAAAAATAATGAAAGATACAAAAAAAGAGTAGAAGAGTTAAATGAATTTCTTCGTGTTGCAAGACCAGCAGTTGGAAATATGGAAACAAATTTGGGCCTGTACAATAGAGAAATTCAGAATACGGTTGCCTCTTTAGATCAGTTAAAAGAAAGGGCCGATAAAATTTCTCTTGAAAGTCCTGAAAATGTTTCGACTGACGAGGAAGTAAGAAGCCAGGGGGAAAAAATTAAATCCATTCAAGCAGAATGGAACAAGGCCCAAAAAGACGTTGAACGATATACAAAGCAAATAGAAAAGGCAAACGAAAAGCTTGATGGTCAAAAAACAGAGGCGGGCATCCTCACGCAGGAGATTGACAAATCATATAAGTCTCAGGGGCTGTTTAAAAAGGCTGCGGAAGCAACCGAAACATCCATGAATCGACTTGGAAAGCGTATTCTTGGACTTGCCTCCAGTGCGCTGGTATTCAACGTAATTTCCAGGGCTCTTACCTCTCTCCAGCAGCTGACCATGAAGTATATCAAGACCAACGACGAGGCCCGGCAGGCCATCGCTCAGATGAAGGGGGCGCTGCTCACCCTGGCCCAGCCGCTCATTGAGGTGCTTATCCCAGCGTTTACGCTGCTGGTAAACATCCTGACTCAAATCATCACCGCCGTGGCTCAGTTTGTATCTATGCTGTTCGGAAAAACGCTGAAGCAGTCCAAAGACGGCGCAAAGGCCCTCCATAAGGAGGCCAACGCCATAGGCGCGGTAGGTGAGGCGGCAGACGAGGCGGCGGGGTCTCTGGCCGGGTTTGATGAAATCAACACCATTAACACTGAAAATGCGAAGGGCGCAGGAGGTGTTGGAGGGGCCGGAGATGAGATAATGCCGGATTTTGATTTATCTCCTGGTAAATACAAAGATATGATCGATGAGCTTATGGTCTATCTGAGCGGAGCGCTCCTGGTTATCGGTGCTATTCTCTTGTTCTCTGGCGCAAATATTCCCCTTGGACTTGGCTTGATGGTTCTTGGCGCGGCTGTTCTCGCACAGGAAATTGCAGAAAATTGGGGCGCTGTTGATGGTAAAATAAACGAAGCAGTCCAGCGAATATTTATGATACTCGGGGGTGCTCTTCTCGTTTTAGGTGCAATTCTTTGTTTTTCCGGCGCAAATATTCCGCTTGGAATTGGATTGATGATTCTTGGAGCGACAATGCTGGCTGCGGCTGCAACTCTTAATTGGGGGAGTACCGGGGAGGAGCTACGAAACGCACTGGCAACACTTTTCCAAATCATCGGCCCAATGATTGCAATAATCGGCGTTCTTCTTGCGGTTACGGGTCACTTGCTTCTTGGTATCGGTCTCATTATTGCAGGAGTTGCTCTATTTACGGCTGGAGAAGCAGCGGGAGAAGCAGGCGATTTCATAGAAAACATTCGGTCAAAACTTTCTGACGCATTAGGGGTTATTGGTGCTTTTCTCTCTGTCGTTGGTATTTTGCTAATCGTAACAGGACACTTTTTAACAGGATTGGGAGTTCTAATTGCCGGGATAGCTGCTCTCGAATATTCAGAAGTTCGAGATGATGAAGGAATGACCATGCAGGATAAAATTAAAACTGTTTTGGAGAAAACGCTGGAGGCTGTTTCCCCAATGATTGCGATTGTAGGATTAATGCTTCTTCTTGTTCCCGGTCAATTTCTAATTGGCCTTGCACTTCTGATTGCAGGAATAGCTATATTTGAATATTCAAAAGTAAAAGATGATGGTGGAATGAGCATACAAGAAAAAATTGAGACAGTTCTAAAAAACACGCTTAAAATAGCCAGCACATTTTTGCTTGTACTCGGATTGATCCTTTTACTTATCCCCCCGATGTGGCCCACTGCATTTGCGTTAATTGCGGCTGGCGTAGTTGGGCTTGTTACCGCAACAGCGCTTGATTCTGATGCAATAAAAAATAAGTTGAAGCAAATGTGGCAAGGAATACAAAACTGGTGGAATTCCGGTGAAGGTCCAAAAAAGTTTTTAACAATAGAATACTGGAAAGGCCTGGGAAAAGATGTCATCGACGGCCTTCTTGGCGGCCTGAAAGATGCCTGGGACGGCCTGACAAGCTGGTTCTCCGGCGTATGGGATGACCTCTTTGGAAACCGGAAGGTATCCGTAGACGTAAAGGGAACATCTTCCTCCGGAAATTACAACAGCAGTTCCCGCACGTCCTACCGCGCCATACCGGAAATATCCGACTACAATATCCCCGCCCTGGCTCAGGGTGCGGTCATCCCGCCAAACCGGGAGTTTATGGCGGTTCTGGGCGACCAGCGCCACGGCACGAACCTGGAAGCCCCGGAAGATTTGATCCGAAAGATCGTCCGGGAGGAGGCCGGGGGCAACGACAACACCGCCCTGCTGCAATCAATCCTGTTGGCGATCAAGGACGGCCATATCATTATGGTGGATGGTTCTGTTTTTGGCCGGACGGCAATCAAGACGATCAACAGCGTCAATACATCCGCTGGGAAGCAGCTTCTTTTGATCTGATGTGTCACATGGAAGTATTGAAAATCAACGGCGTGGACTACTCCGCCCACATCGAGGCGCGGGGCATCGGCTGGAGCCGGAACGACGTAGACAGCGAGAAGACGGTGCGGGTGAAAAACGGGACCCTGCGCCGGGACAAGATCACCACCAAGCGGAAGCTGTCCTACAAGCTGGTTCACATGACCAGGGAGGAGCTGGCGGCGCTGGACGACGCCCTAAGCGCCCCCACCTTTAGCGCCTCCTACCTGGACCTCCACGGCCCTCAGACGCGGACCTTCTACTGCTCCTCATTCTCCGCCACCCAGGACAGCGCATACAGCCAGGACGGGGAGTGGAGCGGGGCGGCCTTCGACATGATTGAGGTGTGATATGGCCCAGAAGACGAGCGAGCTGTGGAAAATTCTCTGGCGAACGCGGGGGACCACGCGGGAATACAAATTTGACATTGCCGGGACCGTCTACGGCCCGGATGTGGAGGTCACCCACAGCGTAGACGGCGGCCTCTATGAGCAGTTCGGCATCGGCGGCGCGGCCACGGCCAAGCTGACAATCTCCCTGTTCGCGGAGACGATCCCCCGGTCGGCTGTCATCAAACGGTATATCCGCCTGCGGAATGGGGAACAGGCCAGCGAGTGGCGGCCAAAAGGCGTATTTTTCACGAACCGGCGCAGCGAGGAGGACGGGTACTGGACGGTGGAGGCCTTCGACGCCATGCGAAAGGCGGAACGGCCTTGGGAACCGGACCAGTCCCTGAGCTTCCCGCTCTCCATGCCGGCGGCGGTGCGAGAGTTTGCACGCCTCATGGGAGTGGAGATTGACCCGCGCACCCAGTTAAATCCAGCATATACCATCGACTACCCCGCCAGCGACCCGGAGAGCGATACAGGGGACTATTACAGCATCCGGCAGGAGTTACAGTGGATTGCCGCCGCCCACGGCGGGAACTGGATCATCACAGATGAGGGGAAACTGCTGCTGGTGCCCCTGCTGTCCATCCCGGAGGAAACAAATTACCTGGTCACCGAGTACGGCGGGGCCATTACATTGGGAGGGGTGAGAATACTTGTTTGACAAGCACTTTGTGGGTCTGGACTTGACGGGGGTGGAGGACAACGGCCTCCAGCGGCCCATCTCCCGCGTGACGCTGCTGCTGGACAACGAGAACAGCATCACAGCCGGGGATGACACAGGCCTGGAGCTGCTGGCGGACTGCCCCCATGCCACTCAGGCGATGGCCAACGCTATCCTTGCCCAGATAAAGGGGTACAGATACCGGATGTTCAGCGCGGACAATGCAGGCCTTGACCCCAGCGCGGAGCTGGGAGATGGCGTCACCGCCGGCGGCGTATACTCCGTGATTTCCCGGCTCAGCGATGACGGCAGCGGGTATGCAGGCATCTCCGCGCCTGGTGAGGCGGAACTGGAGGACGAGTACCCCGCCGGTGGACCCATAACCACGTCTTTCAACCGTAAAATCGCCCAGACCTACTCGAAGATCACCAAGACAGCGGAGCAGATACGCCTGGAGGTGGCCAACGACCTGCAGGGGCTCAGCTCGTCGATCACGGTGGAGCTGAGCAAGATTACCCAGAAGGTGGAGGACACGGCCAAGGGGCTGAGCGCGGAGTTTACGGTGGAGCTGGAAGGCATCACCAGCAAAGTCACGGGCCTCAACGGGAAATACACAGAGCTGGAGCAAAAAGTGGACAGCTTCAAGCTGACGGTATCCAACGGCTCCACCTCCTCCACTATGTCCCTCATGGCAAACGGCGTATCCATCTCCAGCCAGACCATTCGCATGACTGGCCTTGTTTCCTTCACCGGCCTTGCAAACGGCACCACCACCATTGACGGCGCGTGCATCAAAACTGGAACCATTGACGCGGAGTACATCAACCTCACCGGCGCTATCCGCTGGAGAGACTTGTCTACATCTGTGCAAGACGACATCAACGATGCCTACTCTATGGCGGAGGACGCTCAGAGCCTCGCCAGTGACCTGGATAACGTGGTGGGCGGATGGACCTACCGGGGAAGCACCTATATTGACGGCGGTATGATCATGACCGGCACCGTTATGGCATCCCAGCTGCTGGGCGGAGAGGTAGGGCTGCTGGACAGCAGGGAACGTTTGGTTGGCGGCCTCCTCATCAGCAGCACTCAGACGGGATACGGTGTGGAACTGTACACAGATTACGGCGGAATCCGCATTAATGCCGGCGGCAACTTCTGGGTGGATTCCTATAACGGCTCCTTTGGCCTCACCTCCTCCGGCGTAGTGTGCGGGGATAACTGCGTGCCATCGCGCACCGGCAGCTACTCCCTAGGCAAGGGCGGCCTGCACTGGTCGGACGTATACGCGGACAACGACACCATCGTCACCTCGGACCGGGAGAAGAAGGAGGCCGTCGCCTACGGCCTGGACCGGTACGCCGCCCTCTTCGACGCGCTGCGGCCGGTGAGCTTCCGGCTCCGCAAGGGGCAGTCCGGGCGGACCCACCTGGGGCTCATCGCTCAGGACGTGGAGGCGGCCATGGAGGCGGCGGGGCTGACGGGGATAGACTTTGCGGGTCTCATTAAATCCCCCCGGCTGGACGGGGAGGGAAAGGAGATGGACGGGCTGTACGACTACGCCCTGCGGTATGGGGAGTTCACCGCCCTGTGCATCGAGCAGATACAGCGGCTGAAGGGCCGCGTGGAGGAATTGGAAAGGAGACTGGCAGTATGAAACAGAGCGGGCAGAACGACGTCCAACAGGAGCTGGACAGGGCCTTCACCCTGCTGGCGGCCATCCCCGTCAGCGGCGACGGGGTGGAGCTGATGGCCGGGGCTAAGGAGCGCCTGCGGACGGCCTACCGGCTGGCCGGGGAGGCGGAGGAGGCCGGGGATGGCTGACAAGACAACCGGCGGCCTGCCGGCGGTGCAGGAGGCGGCTATCGGATCGCTGCCGGGGATCGCGGACCTCTACGACGACACCCTGCTGCCGGTAGAGCAGCAGGGGGAGGCCCGGCACATGACGGGCGCTCAGTGGAAGAGCTACGCCCGCGCCAGCGTATCCATCTACGTGGAGGGCGCGGCCCAGTCCGCCAGAGACGCCGCCGCCAGCGCGGAAATGGCCGCCGGCAGCGCAGCCAACGCGGCGGGCAGCGCCCAGGAGGCGGAGGACAGCGCCCAGAAAGCAC
>Ga0224748_10034_pt1 | contig 27694 bp, 19 predicted proteins | sample LIM_F_Water_Neg_FD_182074 | JGI IMG/M metagenome (GOLD analysis project Ga0224748, IMG submission 182074) | Enriched cells from gastrointestinal tract of the lab mouse from Pacific Northwest National Laboratory (PNNL), Richland, Washington... | ecosystem: Host-associated > Mammals > Digestive...
GAGGCGGGGCTGGATGCCTGCGAGGACCCCGCGTTTCTGACCAGGGATGAATGGGTTGTTCTTCAAAGCGGGGTTCACCCTCTGAAACTGATACCCGACTACCCCATGCGGCCATCACGGCGTTCCATAAAGGAGATCTGCCGGGGCATGGGGGAGATTTACAACATTCACCCGGACTCCGCGGGATCCATCGTGGATGGGGTGGTCCTGGCCCGCCGGATCAAGGAGCTGGGAGCCGGACTGATGATCGGCGACGACAGCCTGGTGGGACCTTCGGCCTCCATTTGGCAGCAGCTGGCATACGGCCTTGGAGCCAGATGGGTGGAGGCCACGGAGAAGAGGAAGGAATCTGACTTTTTTTACCAGTGCGTCAGAAGCCTTGCCACAGACAGCAGTGAAAATCCTGTAAAAGTCAGATTAAAGGATGGTTTTGGGATCGATTTAGATGAAGAAAAACTGGCGGCGGAGACGGATCTGTTTGAAGAGATCCTGCCTGCGGAAAGAGGCGGACAATGAAAAAGAACTTGTTATTTGTATTTGCGGACCAATGGCGGGCCGGGGCCATGGGAGCCTCCCGGGAGGACCCGGTTCTGACCCCCAACATGGACGCGTTTTGTGAAGACGCTACCTACTGCGACCACGCGTTCAGCACATTTCCCGTGTGCTCGCCCCACAGGGCAAGCCTGCTGACAGGCAGGTATCCTCTTACTCTGGGAATGTTTACCAACTGCAAGACCGGGCTTTCCATGCGTCTGAAGGATGAGGAGATCGGCATGGGACAGGCGCTGAAGGAGGCAGGGTACCAGACCGCTTATATCGGGAAATGGCATCTGGATGAGCCGGAGCAGAACCACCACGCGGAGCCGGAGTCAGGGGCCAGGGACTGGGATGCCTTTACACCTCCGGGACCCCGGCGGCACGGCTTTGACTACTGGTATTCTTACGGAACCTATGATATGCATCTGAACCCCCATTACTGGCAGGATACCCCCCAGATGATCTGTCCGGGCAAGTGGTCTGTGGAGCATGAGACGGACAAGGCCATGGAATATCTCTCAAAGACAAGGAAAGAGGGTCAGCCCTTTGCCCTGTACCTTTCCTGGAATCCGCCTCACAGCCCTTACGACCAGGTGCCCCAAAAATATCTGGATTTGTACCCGGATGTGGAGCTGAAGGCCAATGTGAGTCTGGAGCGGATCCACCATCACACAGGGGAGGAGGTAAACTACACGGAGGAGGAACTGAAGCTTGCCACGCGGCAGTATTACGGGGCGGTAAGCGGACTGGATGACCAGTTCGGGCGGCTTATTGGGTTTTTAAAAGAACAAGGGCTGTATGACAACACAATCATCGTCCTGTCGTCAGACCATGGGGACATGATGGGCTCCCACGGCCTTATGGGAAAACATGTGTGGTATGAGGAGTCAGTGAGAATCCCCTTTGTGGTCCGGGTTCCCGGCAATGAGAAGCGGGTCTGCCATACTTGTATCGGAAGCCAGGACATGATGCCCACCATCCTGGGGCTTTTGGAGGCAGAGATTCCAGAGACCGTGGAGGGGGACGACTGTTCCGAATTTCTGGTGACAGACAAAGAAGACCCTGGCAGGGTAAGCTTTCTGTGCGCCTGCCCGGGAAGAGATGTTTTTCTCAAAAAATTCAGAGAACATGGAAAGGATCCAAGGACTTTCGGCTGGAGGGGAGTGCGGACTCAGGACCACACCTATATCATGGAGCTGGGCTATGACGTGGAGCCAAGGCCCAAACGGTATCTCTACAACAACCAGCAGGACCGGTATCAGCAGCATCCGGCGGACCTGACCAGGGAAGCGGACCGGCGGACGGCCAGGGCTCTGGAGGAACAGGTGATCCGGTGGATGGAGAGGCAAAAGGACGGGTTCTTGGAGAACTGGAGACAGGAGGCAGGCGAGGGTCTATGATTCGGGTAGGAGCCGTGAATATTGATACTTCCCACCCTATGGGGTTTGGAGATTCCATGAAAAAGGATGGGCGGATGAAGTATGTGGGAGTTTACAATGATTCTTTTAGAAGCAATGAGGAGGTAGACGGGTTTATTGCCAGGTACGGTTTGGAGAGGCGGTGCGATACCCTTGAGGAGCTGGCCGGGATGTGCGATATCGGATTTATCCAGGGGTGCGACTGGGACGATCATCTGCGGTGCGCCCAGCCGTTTATCCAAATGGGCAAACCGGTTTTTCTGGATAAGCCCGCGGTGGGCAGGGAGGCGGACTGCCAGAAGGTAAGGGAACTGGTGAGACAGGGAGCCGCGATTATAGGCTCATCCAGCGCCAGATATGCCTATGAGATTCAGGAATTCTTAAAGATTCCTCAGGAGGAGAGGGGAGAGATCGTCACAGTGATAGGAACCTCCGGGGTGGATGAGTTTAACTATGGGATCCATATCGCGGAGATCCTGGGCGGGCTCCTGGGACAGGGAGCCCAGGCTGTCCAGTATATGGGACAGGGACAGGCTCAGGGAAGCGTAAGCGAAACCTATTTTGTCCGGTTTGAAAACGGAAAGTCAGGGATCTACACCACATTGACAGGGGCATGGCAGCCTTTTGCGGTCATTGTAATAACCACGAAAAACACTTATGAGTTAAAGCTGGATTCCACCAGGCTTTACGATGCCCTGATCGAACAGATCGCCAATTATATGGAAGGAAAGCCTCACATCCTGGCGCCTGCTGAGGCAATTCTGGAGTCCGTGGAGATCATGCTGGCAGGCAGCGCGTCCCGGTCAAAAGGAGGAGTCCTGGTTCCCCTGAACACTCTGGATGGGACGGACGGGGCCTTTGACGGGCCTGAGTTTTGGAAAAAATACAGCGCGGCCAGCGGAGCTATGTACGCTTACTTTGAAAGTCCATCCCCGCGGGCGATCTGAATTCAGGTATGCCAACCGCGCCCGCCACACTTTCATGGGTGGTGGCGCGTGAAGGTTTGTAAAGAAAAAGGAGAAAACGGATGAATTTCGCGATTATTGGATGCGGTGTCATTGCCCAGACCCACGCGAGGGCTCTTAGGCTGCTGGAGAAAGAAGGCTGCAGGCTGTACGCCCTCTGTGATATTGTGCCGGAGAAAGCAGATGCCCTGGGCCGGGAGTACGGGGCGGAGCGGATATACTATGAGGATGAGGAGGTGTTCGCGGACCCCAAGGTGGATGTTGTGTGTGTCTGTGTTCCCAGCGGCACTCATGGTCAGATCTGTATAGAGGCCGCCAGGGCGGGCAAACACATTGTTTGTGAAAAGCCTATGGAGATCACGCCTGAAAAGATGGAGGCGGTGACAAAGGCGGTGAGGGAGTCAGGAGTGAAGATGCAGTGTATCTTCCAGCGCCGCCTGATGCCCGCGGCGGCGGCGGTCAGGAAGGCCGTGGCAGAAGGGATGCTGGGGAAATTGTGTATGGCGGAGGCCAGACTTAACTACTACCGCGACCAGGCTTATTATGACAGCGCCGGCTGGAGGGGAACCTGGGACCAGGACGGAGGAGGCGCTCTGATGAATCAGGGTGTCCACGGCATTGACCTGATTTTGTGGATGCTGGGAGAGAAGGTTCAAACCATCTATGGATGCGCCCAGACTCTGGCCAGAAGGATTCCGGTGGAGGACACGGCGGCGGCTGTTTTGCGGATGGAGAGCGGCTGCCTGTGCGCCATTCAGGGTTCCACCACCGCTTATCCGGGCTATTCCTCCACCTTCTCCATATACGGAGAAAAGGGGGCGGTGTCTTTCAATGATGAAGGAATCCTGGAGTGGAATTTCCTGGAACCGGAAAACGCTCCTCCCAGGCCGGACGGAGTCCTGAAGGTAGGCGGTTCCAAGAGCAATGTGGATATTACCATTGACGGCCATGTGATGCTGCTTAGAGATTTAAAAGAGGCGGTGGAGGAAGACAGACAGCCTATGATTCCGCCGGAAGACGGACAGAGAGCGGTGAAGGTGATCTGTGGAATTTATAAGTCTTCCAGTACAGGAGCGCCGGTAGGTGACCGTATATGAAACTTTCTTTTATAACCGATGAGGGGACTCAGGATTTTGAGGAGGCGGTCCGGTTTGCCCGGGAACAGGGGCTTCAGGGGCTGGAGCTGCGGAGCGTGGAGGATAAACCCATTGACCGGATTCCCAGGACCGCGCTGCGCGCGTGGGAGAGGCGGCTGAGGGAAGAAGGGCTGATGGTGTCCAACATCGCGGGAAGCTTTGGAAAGTGCCGGGCAGGACTGGATGATATGGACAAAGAGCTGGAAAAGCTTCAGCGTCTCTGCGATGCGGCGGACATTTTCGGCTGCGAAACCATCAGGGGATTTTGCTTCTTTATACCAGACAACGGGATCCCTCTGTCAGGGGAGCGGATCAAAAAAGAGCTTGACAAGGCAGAGGTGATTCTCAGAACAAGGGGAAAAAAGCTGCTGCTGGAGGCGGACCCGTCAGTAAACACCACCAACCACGGTCAGTTGTCCAAGTTGTTAAAGCTTTTGGACCCGGAATTTTTCGGTGCCATCTATGATCCGGGCAACGACTTATTTGACCCAGAGGGGGAGGAGCCTTTCCCCCGGGGGTATGAGGCGGTGGCGGAACGCCTGGCCCATGTTCATGTGAAGGACGCTGTCTATGACCAGGCTGGAAGGCCTGTGTGCGTGGCCCCGGGAAAAGGCCTGGTGCCGTACCGAGAGGTGTTGGAGCGGCTTAAGAACGACGGCTATGAGGGATGGCTTTCCCTGGAGCCCCACTACCGGAAGGATGTGAGACTGACAGAGGAACAGATGCGCCTTCCCCAGGGAGCGTCCTTTTCCAGGGGTGGGCTGGAAGCGGCAGCGGAGAGCGCCGAGGCTTTTAAGAGCCTGTTGGAGGATATCTATGGATGAGAAAAAAAGAAGACAGTGGAGCCTTTTCCGCGAGAAAATGGCGCTGGAAGAGGAGAGGATAAAACGGTGCGGCAGGCTGTGCCGGGAATACTGGCCGGATGAATGCCGGCTGGCCGTGGAGACAGCGGACCAGCTTCTGGACCACACATTTTTGTTTCAGCTGCCATGGGATATGGAGCAGACTCAGGAACCAGTGCGTTTTTCCGGGGACATTGACTGGAAATATGTGCTTCATGGGGACAATGAGTTTGTGTTTCAGATGAACCGCCACAGGTTCTGGATCTGCCTGGGACAGGCCTACGGGCTCACGGGCCATGAGCGGTACGCAAAAGAGCTGGTGTATCAGCTTTTGGACTGGCTGGACAAGGAACCCTGGGTAAAGGACAGTGAAAACCTGACCTGGAGGACCCTGGATGCCGGGCTTCGGGCAGATTACTGGGTCCGGGCCATGGCCCTGTGCGCTTACAGCCCCTCGGTGACAGAGGAGGTCGGGGCAAGGTTTCTGGAAGGACTTGAGGTCCACGGAAGACGGCTTTTTGAAAACCCAAAAACCGGCTTTTCCAGGAAGAGCAACTGGGGGATCATGGAGTATACGGGCCTGTATGTCCTGGGCTTGATCCTGGAGAATCCGGAATACGTGGAGCGGGCCAGCGGCTTTTTGAGAGAAGGGCTCCGCATCCAGGTCATGGACGACGGCATGCAGTGGGAAGGGTCGCCCATGTACCACAATGAAGTCCTCATGGCCTGTCTGGAAGCGCTGCGGGTCAGTGTGATCTGGGGCCATGACCTGTTTTCCCGGCAGGAGCTGGGAATCCTGGAGAACATGGCCAGGGCCACCATGAATCTGATGAATCCCCGGTGCCATCAGCCCATGACGGGAGATTCGGACGACACCGATGTCAGGGACCTTTTGACAGAGGCGGCGTTTTTACTTAAAAGCAGTTCCTTAAAGGCGGGGGCCTTTGAAAATCTGGACTATGAGAGCATCTGGCTCTTTGGCCCTGAGGGCTTTGAGGCTTATGGGAAGCTGGAGGCAGGGACAAACAAGGCAGGTATTGTGAACCTTCCCTGTTCCGGCCAGGTGGTGGCCAGAAGCTCCTGGGAAGAGGATGGGGACTGGCTGTATTTTAAAAACGGTCCCCTGGGCGGAGGCCACGGACACCAGGACAAGCTGCACATAGGGCTGTGGCTTGGGGGAGAAGAGGTGCTGGCTGACAGCGGGCGCTTTACCTACAAGGATGTTCCTGAGCGGTATGACTTAAAGGGGGCAATGGCCCACAATGTGCCCATGATCAGGGGCAAGGAATACGCGGGAAGCAAGGATTCCTGGACCTATGAATCCCTGCCCCAATGCTTTCCCAATCAGGTTGTGGAGAAGGCGGGATGTCTGTTTATAGAAGGAGCCCACGGAGGCTACCTGGATCAGGGAGTGGTGGTCAGAAGGCGGGTGGTTCAGATGGGCTTTGACATATTCGTTATCAATGACACATTTCTGGGAAACATGCCTTCGGAGATCGCCCAGATGTTCCACTTCGGGGACACGGTCAAGGTGTTCAGGACAGAGGCCGGAGTGGAGGGGGAAGGGCTTAGAAGCCTGTTCTTTGTCAGCTCCTTTGCTGACGGGAAGGCGGCTTCCATGGAACTGGACCAGGCTCCCCTGTCCCGGCATTACAACCAGATGGGACAGACGGCCAGGCTGTGTGTCAGCGGAAAGGGTGTCAGGACCTTGACTACCTTTCTGGTAAGGCGGCAGGGACATGGCGCGGTGGACATTGTCCGGGAACCGGTATTTAACGACGCCTATGGACATGAGCTGTCTGTACAGGAGGGGGAAGGCTATGTGGTCACGGCGGGAAGCCGAAAAGCGGGCCTGGTATTTTTAGGCCAGGAGGTGGGAAACCAGTCCGACTACAATGGGCTTTTGGGAGTATACGGTCTGGGAAGAACCATGGTCTGTGACCTGAATCAGGACATACCCCGCATGACAGTTTTACAATGGTGAAAGGAGACAAAATTTTGGAAAAATGGCTTACAATCCAGCAGATTGAACAGTATCCGGAAGTGGATGAGCAGCGGCAGAAGGAGGCCATGGCACAGTGTGTTGCCCAGGTAAAACACAATCTGCCTGCCTTTGAGACCCATTTCCCGGCCGCTAACAGTGAAAATAATTTTTATACCCCGGGGATCAACACGGACTGGACCAGCGGGTTCTGGACAGGGGAAGTGTGGCTTGCCTATGAGAACGCCCGGAATGAGGAGGACCGCCGCCTGTTTAAGGAGGCCGGGGACAAGCAGGTCCATTCTTTCCTGGAGAGGATCAACATCAAGCATTATGTGGACCACCATGATCTGGGATTTTTATATACCCCATCCTGTGTGTCTGCCTACAAGCTGACAGGAAGCGGGGAGGCCAGGGAGGCGGCCATCAAGGCGGCGGACCAGCTGATGACCAGATACCGGCCAAAGGGGAAATACATACAGGCATGGGGGGAGATGGACACGCCGGAAAACCACAGGCTGATCATTGACTGCCTGCTGAACATCCCGCTTTTGTACTGGGCAACAGACATGACCAAAGACCCAAGATACAAGGAGGTGGCGGAAAACCATATCCATACGACCATGAAATACATTGTCCGGGATGACGATTCCACCTGGCACACCATCATGTTTGACCCGGAGACCGACCAGTTTTCCCACGGGGCCACCTGCCAGGGATACAAGGACAGCTCTGCCTGGGCCAGAGGACAGACCTGGGGAATCTACGGAACCGCCATTGCCTACAAGAATACAGGGCGGGAGGAGTATCTGGATTATTTCAGAAGGGTTTCCGGATATTTCCTGAGGCATCTCCCGAAAGACCTGTGTCCTTTCTGGGATCTGGGATTCGGCGACGGGGATGAGACGGAACAGCCCAGAGATTCCTCGTCAGCCGCTATCGCCGCCTGCGGATTTTTGGAGATGAGCAAATATCTTCCCGGGGAGGAGGCAAAGTACTACCAATCCCTCGCGAGAAAACTGGCTTTGGCCCTGATCGAGAATTATCAGGTAAAAGATCCGGCGGTTTCCAACGGACAGCTGCTCCACGGCACCTACGCGAAAAAGACACCCTACAATACCTGCGCCAATTCAGGCGTAGATGAATGTGTGATCTGGGGAGATTACTTCTTTATGGAGATGCTCACCAGGCTCATCAACCCGGATTGGAAGATGTATTGGTAATGTATTATTTCTTTAGGGTTCTCCTGATCTATTGGGATGGTGAAAGGATAACGAAATGGACAGAGAGAAACGCTGGAACGTGTAAATGAGCGAAAAGGAGGGAAAGAACCATGTATGTTCAAAAGAAACTGCGCCGGAAGATCAGCGCGGCAATAGCCGCGGTAATGATTTTAGGAAATTCTCTGAACGCGGCGGCGGCTCCTGCCCAGGAAAGGATATCATCCAGAGCGTTGGCTGCTGTGGAGACGGACGCGTACAAAGCGGAGCTTGATCTGGAGAAGGGATCTATGCTTTTGTCCCGCAACAGCGACAAAAATATAAGCTGGAATACTGCGGATAATTTGAGCCCGGGGGCCACAATGATTCTGGGCAGTGACGGTCAGGTGAGGGAAGCCCAGATGACAGCGGACGGCGTTTTTGACAACAGGGCCGAAGGCGGCGGGGCGGCGGGAATCCGTATGTCCGGGGAATTGTCCGGGGTGAAATCCTGGTTTATGTTTGACAGCGAGATCGTGTGCCTGGGAGCTGGGATCAAAAAGACCGATGAGAGCCTGGCGGGTACGGTTATCAATGTAGTTGATAACGTGGCAGTGGATAAAAATTTGAAAGTGGCTCTGCCAAATCCTTGGATCGGATACCGGGGAGTGGCGGATGCCACAACCAGGGTACCGCCTTCCGGCCAGGAAGGGAATACATGGTCCAGTGTTCTGGATACTGTGACCGCAGGAAAACATGGGCGTAACTGGATGAACGCTTCCGGTCTCACGGGAAGCACCCAGCCTTTGGAATGGCGGTATTTTTTCGGCGATACCATCAGCAATTCTAAAGTATTTTACCGTTTTCCAACAGCAGACGGCAAGGCGGCCATGTTTGAGCTGTGGATCCAACCGGTTAAGGAGGCGTACCAATATACCCTTGGCGCGGGAGGCTTGCAGGGAGATTTTACTGTTGATAATAAAGCTGTGGTCACAGCCGAAACCCGGAACAAGGTTCTGGGCAACACCAAAGACCTGCAGGCAGCGGAGAGTCCGGAAGATGGGCTTATGGCTGTGAACAAGTGGACCTTCGGCCAGGCAGATGTGGCGAGCCAGGTGGCCAATGTAAGTCTGAATCAGCCGGTGTCTCTGTTTATCAAAAAGATACTATCGGAAGAAAAAGCGTTTATCACCGTGTCCGGCCTTACCGCGGACAGCGCCACCCCTATTGAGCTGTCTGCTGATCTCAAGGCTTCGTCGGTGGTAAATATCAGCAATCCTGAGGCAGTTGCCGGACACAGGGTGGAAGGCGGAAAGGTATTCCTGACACTGGATGGCGCAAAGCTTGTAAGTCCGGTTACAGTGGAAGTTTCTATGAAGAAGGCAGAAGAACTGCCGGCAGTGGAAACCTCCGGTTACAGGGCAGAGCTTGATCTCTAGGGGGGAACCGTGCTGTTGTCCTGCAATAGTGATAAGACTCAGAAATGGAATACCGCCTATGGTATGAGTCCCGGAGCCACCATGTTCCTGGACAGCAATGGTCAGGCCAGACCGGCCCAGATGACGGCGGACGGCGTTTTTGACAACAGGGCCGAAAGCGGCGGGGCGGCGGGAATCCGCATGTCCGGGGAGTTGTCAGGAGTGAAGTCCTGGTTTCTCTTTGACAGTGAGGTAGTGTGCCTGGGAGCCGGGATCGAGAACACTGGTGAGAGCAAGGATAAGGTTATCAATGTTGTGGACAATGTGGCGGTGGACAGTGCTTTGAGGCTGAGCCTTACCAACCCTAATATTGGATATAGAGCAGTCTTAGATGCCGTGGCTGAAACCGACCCTAAGCGCACCTGGAAAGACATTGTGGATACCATAACAAAAGGAGACCATACGGTCCGCAACTGGCTGGCAGGCTCCAATCTTTCCACAAGCGGTGACCAGCCTTTACAGTGGCGCTACATTTTTGACGATATTATTAGGAACGCCAATGTGTATTATCGATTCCCCTCGGTAAACGGCAAGGCGGCCAGGTTTGAACTTTGGAAAGAGCCTGTGGGCGGGGTCTATCAGTATACATTAGGGGCAGGCGGAATGCAGAAAACCCTGCCCGCGTCAGCGGAAACCCACAATAAAGTCCTCAGCAACACCGAAGACCTGCAGGCGGCTGAGAGTCTCCTGGAAAACCTTTTGGCTGTAAACAAGTGGACAGAGGGACCGGCGGAGGTGGCGGGCCAGGTGGCGGCTGTGAGTCTGAATCAGCCTGTATCCGTGTTTATCAGAAAGACAGAACTTGGGGACAAGGCATTTATCACAATATCCGGACTTACGACAGAGACTTCTTCTCAGATCGAGATGTCTGCTGATCTTAAGGCGGTGTCAGTGGTAAACGTCAGCGGTCCGGAGGCGGTTACCCAGCACAGGGTGGAGGATGGAAAGGTATTTGTAACACTGGATGCCGCAAAGCTTACCCAGCCGGTTACCATAGAGGTTCAGCTTTTGGAGCGAGCGTCTGTAATCGGCGACACCATTACCCTGGTAAAGGGGGATGTGGTAAATATAGGCAAGCCGGATGACCTGTCTGACGAGGTAACGTGGAGCGCCAAGTTTGTGAAGAAGGATGGAACCTACATCCGCAATGTTGGGAGCAATCAGTACAAGAGAGAGCTGAAAGACGGGGAGAAAGACGGAAGCAGGGAAGCGGGAGACACTCCGGCTGACCATCTGATTACAATAAAGCCAGTGTCCGGCGGAGGCGCTACTCTCATAGCCAGGGAAAAAGGAGAGCTTGTGGTGGTGGCCCGGGATAAAGACGGAAAGGAGAAGGTGTATCCCACAACCATCCTTTTCGAGGATCCGGAGCATCTCCCCCTGGTTACAAAAGAGGATTATCAGACTATCCGTCAGAGATGGAAGGAGTCTGTTATCGGAACCGGAATCTCCTCTGAAGAAGGCGGGGCTGAAATTCTGGAAGCCATAGATAAAGAGGCAGAGAACGTGTGGGAAGCCTATGGGTATAAAGGCCAGGAGGTCTGCCCGGATATTCCGTGGATCGAAGATAAAGGAGCGGCGGGAAGCGCCATTGAGTATGAAGATGACGCGGTGGAATTCCGCCCCGCGTTTAAAAAGGTTCTGGCCATGGCAAAGGCCTACAGCACAGAAGGAAGCCGGTATTACAACAATAAAGAAATGCTTCACGACATGATCCGCGTTATGGATTACCTGTGTACAGTATGTTATACACCAAAGAGCCAGACTGACAACTGGTGGACGTGGGAGATCGGTATACCCAAGGATCTGATCCCCATCCTCATCCTGCTTTACGATGATTTGTCTGAAGAACAGCTTATGACTTACACAGAGGGCCTGTACTTCTTCCAGCCGGACCCGTACCACGAGGGAGCCATCGGAACAGGAAGCACCCATGCCCAGGGATACCGGACAGCCCAGGGAGCCAATATTATCGACTGCTCCACCACAGCTATAGGGCTGGGAGTGCTTCGGGAAGATAATGAGCAGGTTTACCTTGGAATGCTGGCGTCTTCCGAAACCTTTGTGATCCAGGAAGTAGAAAACAGCGCCGCCATTCCTATTAACGGCTACACCAGCGGCTTTTACGGAGATGGCTCCTATCTGGACCACAGCCATGTTCCCTATACGGGAGCTTACGGAATTGAGTTTATGAAGGGCGGGGTGAAGATTCCGCCGCTTCTGGACGGGACTCCGTGGCAGTATTCGGACCAAGTGCGCCAGAACCTGGAATTTTACATAGTAGAAGGTTTCGGCGGTTCCATGTACAGAGGCATGATGCTGGACAGCTTGAAGGGACGATCTGTGTCAAGACCTGCCTCCAGCAACCGGGGAGCGGGACGAGAGGTAATGACGATTATTCTACAGATGGCGGATATACTGAGCCCGGAAGGAAAAGAAACCGCCTTGTCCGCCATGAAATGCTGGCTGGAAGCGGATCCGGAATTTATAGACAGCCTTAAGGGCGTGGAAAATATAGCCATCAGGCGGAAAGCCCAGGAGATCCTTGAGGACGATTCCATTGAAAGCTATGTGCCGGATACGCACAAATCATTCCCCCTTATGGACCGGGCCGTACACAGAAGGGAACCATACCTGTTCGCCTTGTCTATGTACTCGGAGCGCATCCAGAATACAGAGATCATGAATGATGAGAACAAGCTGGGCTGGCATCAGGGCAACGGCATGACCTATGTATATGATGATGACAACCAGTATACCGACAATTTCTGGAACACGGTGAACCCATACAGGCTTGCGGGGACAACGGTAGTGCCCATGGACATCGGGAACGGCACACCGGACAGCTCCGGTTTCCTCCAGGGAGGTGATTTCCGGTCAAAGGAAAGCTGGGTAGGCGGAAGTGCCATAGGCAGCTACGGGATCAGCGGAATGTCCTTCAGCGGTGAGATAGGCGGAAATGGAAAGAGCGCCGCGGACGGCCAGGTTTCCTATGCTCCAAACCTCAGGGGAAAGAAATCCTGGTTTATGTTTGACGACGAGATCGTCTGCCTGGGCGCGGGCATTACCAACAAAGGTATGGACCTGCCAGTGGAGACCGCGGTGGAGAACAAGAAGCTGGGAGAAGACGGCGGCAGCCAGCTGACCATAGACGGGACAATTATGGACCTTCCGGTCAGCGAAGGCGAGCTGAAAGATATTGTAAACGGAACTGCGGATGTGACTGGTACCCCGGTGGACCATGTGACATGGGCCCATCTGGAAGGAAATGAGTCAGCGGGAATTGGATACTATTTCCCATATGAAAACACAGAGCTGAATGTCCGCAGAGCACGGACAACCGGCAACTGGAAAGATGTGGGAACTTCCGAAGGCGAGAGCACACAGAATTACATGGAAATGTGGTTTGACCACGGAGTGAACCCTGAGGATGCCTCCTACGGTTATGTGCTGCTTCCAGGTAAGACTGCGGATGAGACAGCGGATTATGCCCAGTCACCCAAGGCGGTCATTTTAATGAACAACCCTTACGCCCAGGCTGTCCACCATGAAGAGCTTGGGATCACGGGAATCAATTTCTGGGAGGACCAGGAAGTCACGGTGGGGGATGTGACCTGTGATAAGAAAGCGTCAGTCATGGTTTGGGAGGACGAAGACGGGCTGTTAAAGGTCGCGGTGTCCGATCCGACCATGAGAAACACAGGAACCATCAAAGTAAAGATCAATAAGCCGGTGATCTCTGAGGAGGAGCTGGACGGCAATGTTGCCTGTCAGATCCAGGAAGACGGCGGCGCGGTCCTTACATTCCAGGTGAAAGGGACCAACGGAGCCTCTTCCATGGCAAGCCTGAGGCTTTCCGCCTCCATCTACCCGTCTGCCGCGGCTTTAAGGCCAGGTGAGAACCGGATCTTTGAGGTGAGAGATTATGAGGGCGGCGCGGATGAGATCACATGGTCAGTAAAGGGCAGCGACGGCCCCCTGGCGGAAAAGACAACCATAGACAGCAGAGGTATGCTGTGGGTGGACCAGACGGAAGAGAACAACGGCCTGGTGGTCACAGCCAGGACAGAATCGGGCCTGAGGCTCAATGCCTATATCTCATTAGGCGGAGATGTGGTGACAGCGGAGATGCCGGAGGACGTGAAAAAAGCGGAGGCCAAGATCGACCATGCCCTGGAGCTTCTGGGCGCTCTGGGAGCCGATGACCCGGAAGTCCAGAAAGCCGTGGAGAACGCGGTCACCGCGGTCAGAGAGGCGGACAGCGACGGCCTGGCGGAACACATTATGGATGCGGTTCTGAGGCTGGCTGAAGCTTACATAGAGACCCGGGCAGAAACCGGTGCTTTCGTGGAGGAGCGCTGGGAAGTAAACGGAAAGAGCATAGAGAAATTAAATCCAGCGGCCAGGGGCATGGTGCTGAATCTTTCTCCAGACTATAAGAAGGCGGCTTCCACCGCGGTGCTGGTCATCAGCGGAGAGGACAAAGCGGCAGCGGCAAGTGAGGAGACCGGAACACCTTCCAATGCTTTGAGGAAAGCCAGGGCCATGACGGCAGAGAATACAGCCACACCTTCCTTTGCCTTCAGGGCCAACACAAAGATAGACGGAAAAGAAGTGGACAAAGAGACTGTTTTCAGGATGGGACTTTCCCTGTTCTGGGAAAAAGAAGATGAGGGAATCTCTCAGCTTACCCAGAAAGTGCCTTATATGGTAACAATAAACATTCCGGAAAATATAGACCCAGAGGTCAAAATTCTGGCAGTCATGATTGATGAACAGGGACACCAGTATCCTCTTAGCATAGAGGTGGATAAGGAAAAAGGAAGTCTGAAGTTCTTCCCTACCAGGACAGGAACCGTGATTCTGGCCAATGAGGCGGCGGAAAAGCCGGAAGATCCAAAACCAGAAGATCCTAAGCCGGAGGATCCGAAACCAGAAGATCCCAAGCCAGAGGATCCGAAACCGGAAGATCCCAAACCGGAAGATCCCAAACCGGAAGATCCGAAACCAGAAGATCCCAAGCCGGAGGATCCAAAACCGGAGGATCCGAAACCGGAAGATCCCAAGCCGGAGGATCCAAAACCGGAGGATCCGAAACCGGAGGAGCCGAAACCAGAGGATCCGAAGCCAGAGGAACCCAAACCGGAGGAGCCGAAGCCAGAGGATCCGAAGCCAGAGGAACCCAAACCGGACGACCCGAAACCGGATGATCCCAAACCCGATCCGGAAAAGCCTTTCTATAGGAGTAAAAGAAGATATGGAAGTTCTGAAAATTCTTATGCTGGCGGCCGCTGGGTCGAGATCAACAGCCAGTGGAAGTATCAGCTGCCGGGCGGCGGGTACGCGGTAAATTGCTGGGAATACATTAACGGTCAGTGGTATCATTTTGACGGGGACGGATACATGCGGACTGGATGGTATTTTGAAAACCAGGATGGTTTCTGGTATTACCTGAAATCAGATGGAGCCATGGCCACCGGATGGCTTCAGGTTGAAGGAAAATGGTATTATTTCAACAATTCATCGGCAGAGGCTACAGGCTGGGGCCTGAAGGATGGGGTCTGGGAATTCCAGGCACAGGAGAATCCGGGCAGGCCATCTGGAGCCATGTACCGGTCCGCGGTGACGCCGGACGGATATACGGTTGATGAACAGGGCGTCTGGAACGTGTGAGTTCGAGTGATGAAATGGACTTTAAAAACCTAGTATTTATGCTGGTTTCAAGCAAATTTGTTTAGGTATTGGCAACATTTCAGGTATCACTCGTTAAATAAAAGGATACTTCAATAACAGAAAACCTTACTGATTTTCGGAAATGACAACTGAAAATTGGTAAGGTTTTTTGCGTTCATTTTTTCTTCTTGCGCTTTGCTTCTTTTTTGTCTGTACTTTCTGCTTCTTTGGCGGTGTCATTGATGAAGTCAAACAATTCTTGCGGAGGAACCTTTGTCCATATTTGGTGGGTGTCAAGTTCTGAATACTTGTACCGCCATTCGTTATATTCTTCTTTGGTGATTTCGCCCAATTGCTTTTGCGTCATGCCTTTTCTATTGTGAAAAACAATGGGGATTCCCCTGTGGGATTATCCCGTCCGTAAAGGAAAGGTCTTGTATCTGACTTTGGAAGATGATTACGCAAGGCTTCAGCGGCGGCTTTCACAAATGTTTGACATAGAGAGCGCAGACACTCTCTATTTTGCGACACAGGCAAAGACGCTGAGGGAAGGCTTGGACGGTGAATTAGGGGAGTTTGTGAAACAGCATACCGACGCAAGGCTGATTATCATTCACACACTGCAAAAGGTGAGGGAAGTCGACGGGGAAACTTTCAGCTACTCGAATGATTATGAGATTGTAACAAAGCTGAAAGCGTTTAGTGTTAAATATGGTATCTGCCTGTTAGTGGTACACCATACTCGCAAGATGGAATCCGGTGATAGCTTTGATATGATTTCCGGCACAAACGGATTGCTTGGGGCGGCTAATGGGGCGTTTATTATGCAGAAGAAAAAACGGACGGACAACACGGCGGTTCTGGATATTGTGGGGCGTGACCAGCCAGACCAGGAACTGACAATCGAGTTTGACCGTGAGCGTTGTATTTGGAAATTTAAAAAGGCAGAAACGGAACTTTGGAAACAGCCGCCGAACCCACTTCTGGAAGCCATTAACGGATTTCTGACGGAGGATAGACAAGAGTGGGAAGGAACGGAAACGGAACTTTTGAAACTGTTGCCGGATATGCAGCTATCGGCAAATGTGCTTTCCAGAAGATTAAATGTAGTAAACAGCCAGTTATTAAATGACTATGGCATTTTCTATGACAATAAACGGGGGCATGAGAGAAGAATCATTTTAAAGCGGCTGGAACGGAACGAATAAAAAGCGACGATATGCGTCGGTTGCGACGGTATTTCAGATAGCGGGGCGGTATAGAAAATACAGTCGCTATCGACGCAAACCGACGCAGAAAGGAATGATATAAAATGAAAAATGTGCAAATACCTTATGATTTGTTTATGGCGTTGCTCCGGTATCATCTGGTGGAAGATGGTTCCTGTGCTGGTGAAATCCGGCGAGGGCTGGAAAAGAAACTGGATTCTATGGTGCGCCATGAACTGTACGCAAAATATAAGACAGTGCCAACGGAAGAAGAAAGAGAAAAAGCCAGAAAAGAATATCTGGATAAACGGGGAGTGCTATAGAGCTTCCGCTGGTAGTTTTTCCTTTGGTGATAATTAACAGGGGTGTGTCACGCCTCCTGTCGATTAGCCGACAAGGAAAAATGAAGGATTGCCACACGGAATGAAGTGCCGGACAATGTGGCACTGACAGCGGCGGTGGAAAGGCTAGAATAGCCGCCCGTCCGAGGACGGTATGCTATCCGAAAGATAGCTTGCCCCCGGCAGGGCGCAAAACCTGCTTGCAGGTTGCATTTTTGTTGGTGTAGCTGACAAAAGTGCTTTTACTTTCGCAGAAAGTAACAAAGGCCATGTGCCATATCCAGCACTGATTACCCTTAAAGGGGAGAAAGGACAGAGTGATTGAAACGAACAATTAGCTTTACCACAGGAAAAGGCTCGGTCAACCATAACAGCAGAAAATTTCATGCAAACAATACCGATCTGGACCGTAGCCACTTAAATATAGAATATCTTAATGAAAATATCAAGGACGTATATCACGAATTATTTGATGAAGCCCTTGCCCGGTACAATAAAAAGCAAACCCAGAGTGACCGCCGGATTTACGATTATTTACGAGAAAATATTATTCAGTAAGTAAGAAAATCCATTTTATGAGATTATTGTGCAGATAGGTGATAAAGATAATATGGGGGCAAAAAACGAGGACGGACAGCTTGCCGGAAGGATATTGGACGAGTATATGAAAGGATTCCAGAAACGTAACCCAACACTTAAAGTGTTCAGTGCCTATCTTCACATGGATGAAGCAACGCCACATCTACATATAGATTTCATTCCTTATGTCACTGGAAGCAGGCGGGGCTTGAAACGAGGGTATCACTGAAAAAGCACTGGAGTCACTTGGATTTAAGGGCGGTACAAGAAGTGAAACGGAGCGGAATCAACGGTATGCCCATGAAAAGGAACAGCTTTCCGAACTTATGCTGAATTATGGAATCGAATGGGAGAAAAAAGGAACCCATAAAAAACATTTATCTGTATTGGACTTTAAAAAACAGGGACGGTCAAAAGAGATTGAAGAACTGGAAAAGAAGAAAACGGAATTACAATCAGAAAATCAATCCTATGAAGAAATCAACGAAAATCTAAAAGGGCAGTTAAGTGAATTAGATGATGAAATCCGTTCCATACAAAACGGCATAGAGAAATCAAAAAAGGAAGCAGAAAACGCAAGGAAACAGGCGGACAAATACCAGAAGCGCATGCAGGAACTTGCTCCAATGGTGAAGGATATGGAACATATGGCGGCAAAGTTTTCAGACAATCCAGGACAGGTGCTTCCAGAAGCCGGGAGCATAGAAAGCGGAAAGTCATACTGGGAGGAGAAGGCAAAGCCGCTGATGGAGAAGATTATAAAGGTACTGCGTTCTGTTTATGCGTCCTATATGGACGTTTCCAGAAAGTTTGATAAGCTGCAACGCTAACTTACTTAAAGTTTCAATGAAATTTTCATAATGCGTATAGTGGCTTTGATGGATTTGGCGGTATTCTTCACTTCTAGGAGAATATTGCTCTGCCGGGAAAATCTTGCCCTCATACAGTTCTGACAATATGCTTTTCATAAATGCGCTCCTTTTACTAAAATGCGATATTTAACATATAGTGAATGTCAATTCTTTTACAGTTTAGCATATAATAGAGAAAATGACAATCACTAAATGTCAAATAGGAGAGGATTTATGTACAAGAATAGGGCGGCTGATGGTGAAAACAATATATGTGGACAGAAAGTAAAGGAAATCCGGGAACGGCTTCCAGAGAAGACTTCACAGAGGAAGCTGGCGGATATGCTACAAATGGCAGGGCTGGATATAGATAAAAACGCTGTGCAGAGGATTGAGAGTGGCAAAAGGTTTGTGACGGATATTGAGTTGAAGGTTATTGCAAAGGTTTTGGGAGTGAGTTATCAGGAGTTGTTGGATAACTGATGACAAAGGTGAGATAAATGAAAAAAAAGAGTTTAAAAGATGAATTTCCGTCAATTGCTGAAGAATGGGATTATAATTTAACAGAAACACCTAAAGGGTGGAATATCAAAAAACGAGGTGATTTTTGCCCGGAAAATATTACAAGAGGAAGTGAATATGTAGTAAATTGGCTTTGTCCTTTTAAACATTCATATAAGGCAACAATTGTGAGTCGAACTCATATGGGAAGTGGATGTCCTATATGTTCAAGAAAAAAGAAAACTTCAAAATACGAATATATTATAGAATATTATCTTTTAAAGTATTTTTCAAGAGAGGATATTATTCATTCTTATAAATCTGATTGGTTAGGAAAGCTGGAAATAGATGTTTTTATAAAATCATTAAATATAGGATTTGAATATGATGGAGAGTATTATCATAGAGATGGAAAAATAAGAGATGAAAAGAAAAACATTCTTTGCGCTGAAAACAATGTAGTATTATTCAATTTTAGATATAAAGAATTACCAATATTGAATACTCCAAAAGCTAAGACTATTGGGGATTTTAATATTATAAAGTATGATGATGATACAAAGATATATAATATAATACTGCAAAAAAAAGATAGTGTCATTGAGTTTGAAAGAGCGTTAAAAATAATATTTGAGTCCATAGGTTTGAATGAAATAGAGATAAATGTTGATAGAGATAATATTGATATCTTGAACTTAATGTATATCTCTAAAGTCAAAAATTCATTGGAAGTCATTAATCCAGATTTATGTAGAGAATGGAATTATAAGAAGAATAAAAAACTACTCCCTAAAATGTTCACTGCTAATTCTGGAGAAAAGGTATGGTGGATTTGTGGAAACGGTCATGAATGGGAAGCGGTAATTGGAAGTAGAAATCATGGGAGAAAATGCCCATTCTGTACTAATAGAGAATTACAAGTGGGATTTAATGATTTGCAAACAGTCTTTCCAGAAATAGCAAGAGAATGGGATTATGAAAAGAATATAAATATGCCAAATACATATTTAGCTGGTTCAGTTGAAAAAGTATGGTGGAAATGTGATAAGGGACATTCTTATCAAGCAAAAATATGTAATAGAACTACAAAAATACATAATACGGATTGCCCATATTGTTCAAACAGAAAGGTTCTCTATGGATACAATGATTTGGCTTCACAGTTTCCTGAAATAGCTAAGGAATGGGATTATGAAAAAAATGTGGGGCTATCTCCAAAAGAAATAACAAAACGCTCAGGGAAAAAGGTGTGGTGGAAATGTGGTAGTTCTTCAATTATTGAGCATAGTTATTTGATGTCAGTAGACCAACGAATCAGAGGAAATTCATGTCCATATTGTTGTTGTCCTCCTAAAAAATTGATGAAAGGGTTAAATGATTTAAAATCACAAAATCCAGAACTTATGAAGGAGTGGGATTTTGATAAGAATGATATAGACCCAGGGGAAATATTTATGGGAGGCGGGAAAATTTCGGCATGGTTTATTTGCGATAGAGGACATAGTTATAAAACTCTGATTTCTGATAAAGTAAATGGGGGTGGATGTCCTTTTTGCTCTGGAAGAAGGGTGTTAAAAGGATTTAATGATTTTGAAACAAAATGTTATGAAAATGGAAAAGGCTATTTGCTTAAAGAATGGAGTTTAGAAAATTTAATTAAGCCAGATGAGATAGCATATAAGTCCAATATATCGGTAGAATGGATTTGCCCCCAAAATCATAAGTATAAAAGCATGATATCAAATCGAGTTGCAGGACGAAATTGTCCTTATTGTTCGCATAAGAAACTATTACAAGGATTTAATGATTTAAAAACTCTTTATCCAGATATTATTGAAAGGTGGAATTATGATAAGAATACCAATAATAAGGAATTAAATAAGTTGAATAAGTGGAATTGTAATATGAAAGGTGAGTTTATACCTGAAAACATTCTTGGCTCAGGCAGAAATTTGTATGCATATTTTAAAGGTTCAGATACTCCTAAATTTATTCATAATATAATAAAGAACTTCAAAAAATAGCAATATAATGGTAGGACTTAGGTTTAGTACAATTGTTCTCTAAATTTGCTATTTACTAATGCACTAAATTTTAGACACTGTTTCACTATGACATAGGAATAAATGTTATAGTTCAAAAATGTGTTGCCAATCTGTGAGGATTTGCTATAATAAAAGCGTGGCAACATTTTGGCAACAGAAAATCAGTAAGCCGGAATAAATGATGTAATTGAAGTAAGAATAGGCGTATATTTGCATAAAACTTAAACAAATATAGTTAAGAACAACAAAGAACACGCCGAGACAACATGAAAACAGACGGTTTGCGGGAGAGGGCTTTCACCAGCCTTCTCCCGTTTTGTTACTGTTTACAGGCGCCCTGTGAAAGTAACCGCATATGCCTATTTAAAATCGACTGCGGCGATGGGGCATATGCTTTGCCCCATAACGGTACTGGCCCATGGCAATCAGCGGGGGGATTCGTCATGGTGCAAACAGTAACCCATTTTAACATAATAATGTGATGCCTGCCACAGTCCCGGTTGTCATTTGGGAGATTTCCCATTATAATATAGGAAAACAAATAATCACAGAGGAGGACCAGGTCACATGGGACAAAAACAGCAGCAGTACACCGCCGTTTACCAGTCGCCCCTGGGCAGTATGCTGCTTGCGGGGGATGAGACAGGCCTGACAGGGCTGTGGTTTGAGGGGCAGAAATATTATGCCAACAACTTAGACCCAGACCATAGGAAGGGGGAGATCCCTGTTTTTCAGACAGCCAGGCAGTGGCTGGATATCTATTTTTCAGGGAAGGAGCCGGATTTTATGCCGCCCCTCCACCTGATGGGGACTCCGTTTCAGCTGAAAGTCTGGAACCTTCTGTTAAAGATCCCCTACGGGACCACCACCACCTACGGGAATCTGGCCGTAGAGATGGCCGGGATCATGGGGCGGGACCACATGTCAGCCCAGGCGGTGGGCGGAGCGGTGGGGCACAATCCCGTCTCTGTCATTGTCCCCTGTCATCGGGTGATAGGCGCGGACGGAAGCCTGACAGGCTACGCCGGAGGAATTGACAAGAAGATCCGTCTTCTGGACGGAGAAGGCGCGGACACGAAAAAGCTGTCCACGCCCCGCCATCGCCCGGCCATCCGGCTCACTACCCTTTGTTATCTGGAAAAAGACGGAAAATACCTGATGCTCCACCGGGTTTCAAAGGAGAATGATGAAAATAAGGACAAGTGGATCGGCGTGGGAGGTCATGTTGAAAATGGGGAAAGCCCGGAAGACTGCCTGGCGCGGGAGGTAAAGGAGGAGACCGGACTGACCCTGACCTCCTACAGATTCCGGGGGCTGGTGACCTTTGTGTCAGACCAGTGGGGAACCGAGTATATGTGCCTGTACACAGCCCATGACTGGACGGGAGAACAGACCGGATGCGACGAAGGGGTCCTACAGTGGGTGGAGAAAGAGAAGGTCAGCGGCCTGCCTGTGTGGGAGGGGGACAAGATCTTTTTCCGCCTTCTGACCCAGGAAGCCCCGTTTTTTTCCTTAAAGCTCCGGTATGAAGGGGACAGGCTGGCGGAGGCGGTTTTAGATGGGAAACGGCTGGATTTTTGGAGCGGGCAGCCCGGGAGCGGGGATGGACAGCAGCGGCTTACTGGTCAGCTGCCCCGGGAAAAGGGGAGGATTGAAGAATGAGTTATTGTGAATGGGCCAATATCAATGAAGCCAACAGGGTGTATCACGACACAGAATGGGGACTGCCGGTTCATGACGATATCCGCATGTTCGAGCATTTCTCCCTGGAATGCCTTCAGTGCGGATTGTCCTGGGATCTGATGCTGAAGAAGCGGCAGGTGTTCCGGGCCTGTTTTGACGGGTTTGACTATGACAAGATCGCCGCGTACACGGAAGCCGATGTGGAGCGTATTTTGAATACGGAAAATATGATCCGGTCTCCCAGAAAAATCCGGGCCATCATCAGCAATGCCAGGTGCTGCCAGAAGCTCCGGGAAGAATTTGGGAGCTTATGCCAGTACTTCTGGGCATTTTCCAAAGGCAGGACCATCCTGTATAATGGACATGAAAAAGGCAGGATCCCCGTAAGCAACGGCCTGTCGGACAAGATCAGCAGGGACTTAAAAAAACGGGGCTTTAAGTATGTGGGGCCGGTGACGATCTATTCCCACATGCAGGCCTGCGGCATCATCAATGACCACGATGAGTCCTGTCCATGCCGCCAAAAGATCAATGACAGCTATCCGACCGTGAAAAAACCCAGGGACGGGGAGGTTATGTAACAGGCCGGGACCGGCTCCGCCCAATCTGAGGCTTTCCCCGGATAAGCCTTACCTCCCACAGCTTTTTGGGGCTGCCTGTCCATGGGTCACATATGGCTGCCATCAGCCGCACACATTAAAATTGGTATCCCGGTATTGCCAGATCCGGTTAGCCATCTCCCTGCCATAATCCTGAGAAAAATCCCGCAGCACATTTTCATTGACCTTCTCCCCCTGGCTTAAAAAGATGGCCGACGTGACCTCGTGGTAGGCCCAGAAGGAGTGGGCGCAGTGGTACTCAAAATCTTTTAGCCCGCCGGCATATTTGCCCCTGTCCATGCCTTCGCCGATGTCTCCCCCCGCCAGTCGGTGGATACAGCAGGGGCCGGTGTGGAGGGTTTGATCCACCACATAGTTTAAGTAAGGGTTAAAGCCTCTGGAGATGGCGCTGTCTAAGTGCCTGCAGTATTCTTTTCCCGCCTCCTCCAGCCCCATGTCCTTAAACTGAGTATACCAGGGGCATTGGGTGATCTTTAAGGTCCCATCAGGTGTTATTTCCGACTGATTTTGACATCCTTCCCGTTTCATATCTTCCGTGCCCACCCACTCGCCGTAGTAGTTGTAGGCTGACTGGGTCAGCTCTTCCCCCTGCCGGATGGCCATCTGGGCCATGCGCCTTCCCCGCTGCAGGGCGTAATACTGGGTCCCGTGGATGAAGGCGGCCAGGCCCCGGTTTTGGAAGGTCTCTGTCAGATAATAATAATATTTTGCCGCTATGTACGCGTGGGTCTTTTCGTTGAATCCCATCTTGCTTTACTCCCCCTTTTATATTTTTTTCGATTCAATAAGGTTATTGTAGTATATTTTTGTATATTTGTCACCTTTTTGCTCGGTTTGTCAAAGGCAGGAGTGTAGACCTGCCCCTGTTTTCCGATTCTCCGGCTCTTCAAGGGGCGCAAGCCCCGCCTGTTCCTGCTCCGCGGGAACAACAGCGTTAGTGAAACGAATGTGCGGCCAGCTCCGGCCACGGGACTGCTCAAAGGGTTTGGGGCGTTGTCTCAGCAAGCAAAAACAGTCTTCCATGTCTCTGTGTTCTTATGCGTTCCTGATAAGATTGTATCATTATAACTTGTGAAATATTTCCCGCGATCTTTACATCTATATCGTCACAAACCTGACTTTCGCTTTCCTGCTTCTATTATATGACCTTTAAAACCACACTCTAAAATCTATCCTTATTTACAAAAATTACATAAATTTAAGTTTTAACTAGTAAAAAAGAGTACATTAGATTTTCTGTACTCTTTTAATTTCTATATCAGTTTATTCTTTTAAATTTATCCTTGTTTTTATTTGTCAATATTATTCAATTCTTATATATAGCAATTGCTATTTTAAAAAGGGATTAATTGTTTTTTTCATTTTTTTGTCCTTTCCCTTTATTATAAATATACCTCCCATACATATAGCCAATACTATAATAAAATTAGATGACGAAATATATAAAACTTTATTTAATTCACGTAATATCTCAGCATCTCCATTAATATTAAATAATACATCTAAAGCCATATTAACTGTAGATAAAAAACATAAAAGAACCGAAAGGAGCAAAACAGATTTATTTTGCGGTTTAAATAGAATGAAATAGGCTGTAATTTCAAATATGATACATAAAGGCATAAATAAGATTTTCTCTGGCATAAATAACTCCATATAGAAGAATAATACAAATACCATAAAAAGAATAAAAATACATTTTTTGATTTTCATTTCTTTGCGCTTCCTTTCCAAAGCTGTATAGTATAAGCACGAACAAATCTTCGCGAGAATAGGAGATTATATATCATGCTTATTTTACAGCAATAGTCACTTTTTGTGACACAGCCTATTAGTTTCCACAAAAATCTTCCACAAATCTCAATCCTGTTATATCCATATCAATTATACTATTAATATATAACATATTAGTACATAAATCAATAGGTAAATCTTTTATATCTTCTAAATATTATGTTTTGGTCTAAATAATCTGTTGATTATTTGTTAAATTATACAATAAATTCATGCCATTCATCATACAGGACATATTCTGTGAAACAGCGAACAGATTTTCGGCGGTCACGCCAGAAGTCTGTTTTGGGTCTTTGCGGCACAGAAGCTCTGCTTACTGATTCAAACTATCGCATATACAAAAATGTTGGGTGAGAGCGGGCTATAATTGTAATTTCGACAGGCGTATGCTATAATTTATCCTATCACTGAATTTTATCGTATGGACGGAACTGCGGAGATTTTTATATGGTAAATGAGAGAACTAAGTCAATTACAAACCATTGTGGAGATTACTGATTGACAGAGATATGTCAAAGGCGCGGCTCAGGAAGAAAGCTTCTATTTTTCAAGAAGCACAGCGTTTAAGGTGGCAGACAACGAATTTGTTGCTATGGATGTGCTGGTAAGGATCTGCAAGGCTCTTGGCTGCGGAATGGATGACATAGTGGAAATGGAAAAGCAATAATGGAGGGATTAAGATGGCGGAACTGGAAAACAGCAGGGACTTGATCAGTGTACTGTGGAGCGGTGCGGATATCCTGCGTTCCAAAATGGATGCAAATGAGTATAAGGATTATCTGCTGGGCATTGTATTTTATAAATATCTGTCAGATTCTTTTCTGATCAAGGCGTATGATCTGATTTATGATGAAAAGCCGCAAAACTTAAAGGCGGCATTGGAGGCATACAGGGAAGCGCTGGAGGATGAGAGCGCGGAAGAACTGAAAGAACAGGTCAGGGAGGAATGTCATTATGTCATTGAGCCGGAGCTTACCTATACCTGTTTTGCGGATGCGGCAAGGAATAACGCGTTCAGCCGTGAGCAGCTTCAGAAAGCCTTTAACAACATCGAGCAGAGCGATCCGCTGTTTGCGGATCTGTTTACCGATATTGACCTGTATTCCAACCGTCTTGGAACAGGGGATCAGAAACAGAGCGATACCATATCAAGTCTGATCAAGGAAATTGACAGGGCAGACCTTCTGAATACGGATTCGGACATTCTTGGAAATGCCTATGAATATTTAATCGGACAGTTTGCCTCCGAAACGGGCAAGAAGGCGGGGGAATTTTACACGCCCCAGGCAGTGTCAAAAATCCTGACAAGGATTGCGATTGCGGGTCAGGAGGGAAAACGGGGGCTGTCGGTGTATGATCCCTGCATGGGTTCCGGCTCCCTTTTGCTGAATGCGAAGAAATACGCCGCGGATCCGGGGTACATTAAATATTATGGGCAGGAACTGATGACATCTACCTATAATCTCGCGAGAATGAATATGTTCCTGCACGGCATCGTGCCAGAGAACCAGAAGCTCCGCAATGCCGATACCCTTGACGGGGACTGGCCTACGGATGAGGAAACCGATTTTGACATGGTGCTCATGAATCCGCCGTACTCGGCAAAGTGGAGCGCGGCCGCCGGATTTCTTCAGGATGAAAGGTTCAGCGATTATGGCGTGTTAGCGCCAAAGTCAAAAGCCGATTACGCGTTTCTGCTGCATGGACTGTACCACCTGAAAAGCAGCGGAACAATGGCAATCGTATTACCCCACGGGGTTTTGTTCCGGGGCGCGGCTGAAGGGAAGATAAGGGAAAAACTGCTCCGGGCCGGAAACATCTATGCGGTGATTGGGCTTCCGGCAAATTTATTCTACAACACCTCTATTCCCACCTGTATTATCGTGCTGAAAAAACACAGGGATGGACGGGATGTATTGTTCATAGACGCGTCCCGGAAATTTGAAAAAGGGAAAAAGCAGAACGCAATGACGGATGAGCATATTGATTCTGTCATAGATTTGTACAACAGACGGGAAACCGTGGAAAAAGAGTCTTTCCTTGCGGAATTTGCGGATATTGAAAAGAATGACTTCAATCTGAACATTCCCAGATATGTGGATAATTTTGAAAAAGAGGAAGAAATAGACCTGAATGCCCTTCTGAACGATATGAAGCAGACGGAGGAAGAAATCAACCAGATTCAGGGGGAATTTGTATCCCTGATGAAAGATCTGACTTCTTCTGATGAAAGTATCAATCAAACTTTAAATGATTTGATTAAGATGATTGAGAGGTGATGGATATGGATACACCGAGGATTAGGTTCAAAGGGTACACAGACGCTTGGGAACAGCGTAAGCTTCCTGATTTCGTGGAATTCTTTAATGGATTGACATATACGCCAGATGATGTGAGGGAATCTGGTACATTGGTTTTGCGGTCTTCTAATGTAAAGAATGGTGAGATTGTTGATGCAGATAATGTATATGTGGATTCAGAAAAAGCCACTTCCGAAAAAGTAAAAGACGGAGATATTATAATAGTTGTAAGAAATGGTTCTCGCACATTGATTGGGAAACATGCTGAAATAAAGGGAAATATGCCCAATACGGTTATCGGAGCGTTCATGTCAGGTATTCGTTCAGAACATTCATCTTTTGTAAATGCATTGTTAGATACACACCAATTTGAAAGAGAAATTGAGAAAAATGTGGGCGCAACTATTAATCAGATTACTGGTTATATGTTTTCTAAGATGGAGTTTTTGATTCCTTCACCAGCGGAACAGGGGAAAATCGGCTGCTATTTTAAAAGCCTTGACCACCTCATCACCCTTCACCAGCGGAAGTGTAAAGAAGCAA
>Ga0224748_10035_pt1 | contig 27669 bp, 23 predicted proteins | sample LIM_F_Water_Neg_FD_182074 | JGI IMG/M metagenome (GOLD analysis project Ga0224748, IMG submission 182074) | Enriched cells from gastrointestinal tract of the lab mouse from Pacific Northwest National Laboratory (PNNL), Richland, Washington... | ecosystem: Host-associated > Mammals > Digestive...
TCTCCAATGCGAAGGTTTTCCCGGCAATAAACAGCCTGTTTTCCTTCTGTCCCAACGCGGCCTTGTATTTCTACCGGATACTTTAATTCCATTTCTTCCGCCGCACTGACTGCTGCTTGTGGAATCATGAAGGAATCGGCAATTCTGGAAATCATGGTTAAACCTGCCATTACTGCAAAAAACAGAATTACCAAATTCGTCTGCTTTCTGAAAGTAATATTTTTAATTTCTTTTTTCAGCTGCATAAATATGCCCCTCTTTCTATTTCTTCAGTACCACTGTTCCAATTCCATTGCTGATATCATCCCTGCACCCCAAAATAATAAGAATCATAGGAATCAGTACCATCAGCGAAAATACAAATATATACTGGACATTATCATAACTAATCGCTGGTATGTATATGGAAAACGGCCACAGAGACGGCGTTTTTAAAAAAAGCAGCGGCTGTTCTATCATATTCCAATATTCAATCACACTTAACAATACCGCTGATTTGATTCCCGGCAACGCCAGAGGAATGCCTATATTCCAGAACATCTTCCATTTGCTTCTGCTTTCCAAGGAAAACGCTTCAAATATTTCATCCTTTATCCCAATAAAACTACGGTATATCACAAATACTGGAAACGTTGAGAACACTGCCGGCAGTATCACTGCGGCGTGCGTATCAAGAACCCCCATGCCATCAATCACAATATAATTTGAGAGCATTGTTACCTGAAATGGAAGGAGCATTAAAATCGTATAGAGGTAAAACAGCAGGCTGCTTAACTTACCATGCCATCTTGAAAAGCCCCATGCAGCCGGGACGGAGAAAAAAATCTGTCCAAAAATAATCAGAGACGTCAGTTTCACGGAATTCCAAAATACAACATAAAATTCCGGTTGATCCAAGAGCAGCTCAATAAATCCCCGCAGGGTAGGGTAAGATGGAAATAAGAAAAAAAATGTATTTCCCTGTTCTTTCAATGTCCCTTCCAGACACTCCATTAATTCATATTTTCCGGTTATTGCCCCAACCAATAAAATGAAAACCGGAATACAGGATAGAACACATACTGCTAAAACTGCAAAAAAAGAGAACTTCCTAATGATTGAATGACTCAAGATTTCCTCCTCCTTTTTTTCGGAATGGATTAGGTAATTGCGAAACTATCAAATTATCGAAATTTCATATACAATTTATACAATTGTACTAAGTTTCGCAATTACCTAGGAATGGATACACAATTACTGTAAAAACGCATACAACCATAACTGCACTTGCTGACATCTTTTCAACCGACATATCGCGAAACCAATTGTGGAACAAATGCTGAATCATATAAATACTTTTATCTGGATACTCACCTGCCAGCAGATAACATTCACGGTAAGATTTCAACGAGCCCGTGATTGCCAATATAAGTGTTGCAGAAAACATAGGTTTCAGTCCTGGAAGGGTAATATGCCATAGTACCCTTCCAGAACCTGCACCATCCACAGCCGCTGCTTCATAGAGGCTTTGGGGGATTCCATTAAGCCCCGCCAGCCATAAGACCACATAATACCCCATATTCTTCCACAAAAAAGTAGCGGCCAAAACCCAAAATGCATAAGATGAATTCAGCCAATCCGTCCCGATCCCCAAACAGCTATTGATAAGCCCATTTCTGTGAAAGACCATTTTCCATACAAAAACAAGTGAAACCACAGGCACTGCCATTGGCAGAAGGCAAACATTTTTATAGAATTTTGCGGTTCCAAAATAAACAATATTTGCCAATACTAAGGAAGAAATCAACAACAGCGGCACACATATAAGAATAAATCTTATCGTATTTTTCATTGCCAAATGAAATGCTTCGTTCTCAAACACTGTTTTATAATTTTGGAATCCCACAAACATCTCCCCTGCAACATTCGTGAAGGACCTTTTTACCACATCCGCAAAGGGAACAAATACAAAGATAGATACCCCTGCCAAACTGGGCAGAATAAACGCAAAATCTTTCAAACTGCAATAAATTTTCTTCATTCTTTCCTCCATAAAGGCGCCTCACGAAATTAACGTTCAAGAAGATACAATTCTATTGACTGGATAATTTCATTTACGGTTACGTCAATTTCTTTTTCACCTGACAAATAGGGAACGGCATTTTCCAATATTGTATTCATGATAATATTATCTTCCATTGCAGGCGTATCCAGACTTACAATCTTCTTTTCTAACTGTTCAAAATCTTCATGTTCCGGCCATACAAAATTCTCTTCCAAATTTACGGCCCCTTTCCCCTGCTCTTGTGTTTCACTTTGCAAAGCCTGCGTAACCATGTTCTCAAAAGCAGTCTTATTTACCGGAAATCCCATAATAACCATATACATTCCATCCATAAATATTTTCTGTTCTTCATCACTGAGGGCAAATGTAAGGAATTTCTCTGCAATTTCTATCTTCTTTGATTCTTTATTAATCCCTGCAATAAGGGCGCTAAATACTCCATCTGAAATGGTCTGGTATGACAGATTCTGGCTACAAATATCAGCAAAATCCTTCAAGCAGCTTAAATACCCTAAATCCATTGCAACATTTCCATATTTTATATTCCATACATCCAACCAATTATCTTTTGCAAACAGATCATAATTTTTGTCTCTTTCTTCATCCCCAGTAAAAAATTGGGAAACCTCGTTCTCCTTTCTTTGTAAAACATCATTTATTTGTTTTACATGTTCTAATACCGCCTTCAATTCTTGTTCCGAAATCTGTCCTTCTTTTTCTATCCTTTGCCAATAGATACTGAACATGTAGCGCAAAAGAGCTTGATTTTTTCTGAAAAAAGGCGGCAGATCTCCAGTATCTTCTGCAGTTTTTAATAATTCCTCACTGGAATTAACATCAGATACCGCCTCTTCTTTTCCAATTAAAACTGGAAACTTAAAAGAAATTGGAATTACATACTGAGAACCGTCTGACTGATACGCCGAAAAAAGATTTTCAAAAACCTTATCTTGTTCTATATAGGCGTCCAAACCGCCTCTTAAGTTTTCAAGCATTCCCTTTTTCTGATATGAATCCCATGGGAGTCCATTTAGGATTAAGACATCAGGGCCATTCCCTGCCATAATCTCCGTATTCAGGCTGCTGATTGCATCCGTTTCGTCTTTTACAGAAGAATCGCTCATACCAACTTCATAGCGCACAAATACCTGCGGGTGAGCCAACTGAAAATCAGAGATTATTTTTTCTATGACAGAGTTTTCTTTCAAAGAATAAACAACTAATTCATGTTCCGGCATGGTAGGCAAATCAGCATCATACTCGTACCTTAACACTTCCATTTCCGCTCCCGGAAATGCCTGTACAAACACAAGAAATACGCTCTCACTGACGCTGAAAAAACCTTTTACGTTATAAGTTTCATCCGAAAATCTGCTCAATTTTCCGTCCACCAAAAGTTCGGAAAGAGCCTCTTTACTGTCTGTTCCATAGATTCCAGTTTCATTGCAGTAAAATATCTTGTCTTTCTTGGCATCTATATCCATACACCATAAAAAGTTATTTCCCAGAGGAATGGATAATTCTCCCAATTGAGCTCCCGTTTTCGCATCTAATGTCTTAATCTTCCCCTTGTATTCATTTAGATAAACTTTATCTTTAAACAGGCTGATTTCCGCAGCACCTGTATCCAAATCCCATAAAACTTTGCCATTGTCCGTCTCAAAACAAATAATCTGAAAGCTGATCTGTTCCCCTTCTGCTGCTGTCATCATTCCATAGAGTTTCCCATCATCAGCAAGCAGAATCTGCTTCAATCCGTATCCCGACTCCAAATTTGTCTCTGTAGGTTCTGGAAGCTGTAACGATAATTGTTCAGCCTTTGCATCACCTTCCGCATCATCGATTTTAAAGTAGGAATATTCTCCAACGGGATGTTTTTCATCCAAAGGATCTTCTGACATTTTCCCGGCAGATACGGCAATGTCCCCCTCTGCTCCAAAACAGGCTGAAACCACCCGATAATTTTCCGGCAGCCATTCTTTCCCCATTTCCTTCTGCTCCCAGGAAAGACCATAATCCATACTCTCATAAAAAAAGAAACTGCCTGGCTCACTCTCAAACAACACTTTCACGTTGCCATTTTCTTTACACGCTACGTCAAATATGCTTTTTATCGCCCGTGGAAAAGATACCTTTTCCTCCCGGTATCTGCCCTTGGCAGTCTTTATGCCAGTCTGGACATCTGTTCCGTCTTCCTGCATAACGGCTCCCTCCCCTATCTCCTGCTTACTGTCCTTATAAGAATGGCATCCCGCGGCAAATATAGAAATAAGGCTCAGCAAAATAATAATCCATAAATAGGCTCTCCTTTTCATAAATACTTTCCTCCTTTGCTTTAAAATGTACTCTCGGAATCTCTCCCCACCTGCCTTTGTGGCTGATTTTCCGCCAGATGCACCCAAATTTAATCAACGTACGTTCCACGTACGCCTCATAAATTTGTGCACATCTGACAAAAAATCATCTCACAAAATCAGGCACGGTGAGACACCGAGAATACATTAAATTTTCTTCATGTTATCACATCCAGATTTAAAAAGTCCTCTAAAAGTTCTCTAAACAGCCCTCCCAATTTAGAGGACTTTTAGAGAACTTTTATGGTATAATTTGATATGAATTTGACACAATAAGAAACTCAGTACAATCGGGATAATCCCTGACGCCTCGCAGCGGGAAAAACGATACCTGGAGGATCATTTATGAGGATTTTGATTATTGAAGATGATACAAGCCTGACAGAACTACTAAGTTACGGCTTAGAAGAAGATGGATTTTCTGTTGATATCTGCCATGATGGATTGGAAGGACTGACTCTGGCATTACAAAATGTACATGACATCATTTTACTGGACAGAATGCTGCCCAGCCTGCCCGGAGAAGAAATCTTAAAGCGAATACGGCATAATGCGGTGGATACGCCTGTAATATTTATAACCGCCCTTGGGGAATCCTTAGAAAAAATTAGTGGATTAGATCTTGGCGCCGATGATTATCTGGTAAAACCGTTCGACATCGGTGAACTTCTGGCACGTATACGTTGTATCACGCGCAGAACCTTTCGGCATTCCCCCTCTTCCGCCCTCGAATTTGGGGATATCCGTTTCTGCGAAAAAGAATCAAAATTAATTCATATGAACAACATTTTCATACTGCCCAAAAGAGAAGGAGAACTTATGTCTTACTTCTTTCGAAATCCAAACCGGGTTCTGACCCGTTCGCAAATCATAGGAAACGTATGGGGACCGGATGCAGAAATAGAAGACGGGAATTTAGATAACTATATTTATTTAATCCGCAAAAAACTAAGCAGCTTAAATACGAATGTGCATATTGTAACAATACACCGTCAGGGATATTGCCTGATGCTGAAATGACTTGTTTGAAAATTTCACAAAAGCTTTTAGTGCCAATGAATCTAACGAGAGAACGGAGAATCATATGTTTCACAAAATTCAAATCAAACTTTCCTTTATATGTTGTCTTTCCACCGCATTGATCGTACTCATTATTATTTTATGCTGTCTCAATGCATCTGAAAAAAATATGTATGGTCAGGAAAAAGCTCTTTTCTTTCTGAAAACAAACACCATTTCCTCCGATTTACATTCATCTGAAAGCATCGATATTAATTGGTATATGAGAAATTTTACTGCAGATAAAAATATCCTTTATATTGAAGTAAATGGTTCGCCTGCTACGCTTTCTTCTCTCATACTGTCTGATAAAGATCGCTCTGTTATCTTTGATATAAAAAATGACATGAAACATAAAAATATGATCCCTAATACCCCCTCTGATTCATCCAATATCAACCAGAACTACTTTGAATATGCATCCGGTCATCGCAAATTTCTGGTTATGAACACAAAATTATATAAAAATGAACAGGAAATAAACTATCTTTATTTATATAGCTTAGGCGATTTTTACCACAATGTGAAAAAACAACGCCTCCTCTTTTTAGGCATCTGGCTTTTTGCCATACTCATTCTATATTTATTTTCATACATCTTTACTTCAAACGCATTAAAGCCTGTAGTTCAAAACGATGAAAAACAACGGCATTTTATTGCCTTCGCCTCACATGAACTGCGTTCACCGCTGGCTGTATTTAAAACTGGGCTGTCCGTGTTAAAAAACAAACCTGACGCCCCAAAAACCGAGCGCATTTTTTCACTGATGGAACATGAGATGTCCAGGATGGAGCGGCTGATACAAGATCTTTTATGCCTGGCCAAAGTTGAAAATGCTGAACTGAGTTTCCATTTTGAAAATGTCAGCCTCAGCGACTTGTTAAAGTCCGTGTATGAAAAATACGTTGCCATCGCCAAACAAAAAAACCTTACTCTTTCTCTATCAATATCCGCCGATTGTAATTATGGCTGCCTTTGCGACCGCCAAAGAATGGAACAGGCAATTGTCATCCTATTAGATAACGCTCTGTCCTATACCCCCGCCGGACAACGTATTTCATTGAATCTTTACTGTTCACATAAAAAATACTATATACAAGTAATTGACACCGGAACAGGAATCTCTGATTCATACAAGGAAAAAATATTTGACAAGTTCTACCAAGTTGATTCTTCCAGAAACCATAAAGAACATTTCGGATTAGGGCTTTCCATTGCCAAAGAAATCTGCCATACACACGGCGGTAAAATCTCTGTAAGCGATACAAAAGGCGGCGGAAGTACTTTTACAATCAAACTTCCTTGCAGGCAATAACTTTACGATAAGAAACGCATCAGCAAAACTGCCTTGTCCACATCTGAAATTTCTAACCATCTTTTTTATTTGCGCAGCTGACATCCCCCGTGCCCAGCATCTAAAATAATTGTTTCCGCCATAGCTCCTCCATATTTTTTCTTTTATACTATGCACGAAAAAACAAAAAGTTTCCCCAGTTTCCATTGACAAATTTCCTGTCTGCATTTATAGTAATACATGTAATTATTTTGATTGTCAAACAATTCAAGAACAGGATAATAGTATGAGAGCAAAAATTATTGGAACTGGAAGTTATCTTCCAGAAAAAACTATAACAAATTTGGATTTATCTGCACTTATGGATACCAGCGATGAATGGATTAAAAGCCGCACTGGCATCTCTGAACGCCACCTGGTATCTTCTGAGACAGAAACCACATTATCTATGGCAGTAAATGCCGGGAAATCAGCCCTTACAGATTCTGGCCTTCTGCCGGAGGATATTGAACTCATTATCGTTGCAACCGTATCTTCTGATTTTATTACCCCCAGCACAGCGTGTATGGTGCAAAAAGAGCTGGGCGCTGTCCACGCTGCCGCCTTTGACGTCAATGCAGCATGTTCTGGTTTTCTCTTTGCCCTGAACACGGCTGATGCCTATTTTCAGGCTGGCATTTATCAAAACGCACTGATAATCGGTGTAGAAACACTGTCAAAAATTATAGACTGGAAAGACCGCTCCACCTGTGTGCTATTTGGCGACGGAGCAGGCGCTGCCGTTCTTCATGCAGACCCAGAAGGGATCATTGCAAATCTGCAGGGCTCTAATGGGGAGGGCGGTCATGTATTGATGTGTAAAAACCGCACCAACAATAATCCTTTTATAACCACAGACACCTGCCCGGATTACCTGTATATGGACGGACAGGAAGTTTTTAAGTTTGCTGTAAAAAAAGAAACGGAATGCATCCAGGAACTTTTGTCACAAGCAGGGCTTGTCCCCTCTGATGTGTCCTGGTATCTGCTCCATCAGGCAAATCAGCGTATTATCAATTCCATTGCCCGAAAATTAAAACTTCCTTTAGACAAATTTCCTTCTAATGTGGGACACTGTGGCAATACCTCCGCTGCCAGCATCCCTATTCTGTTAGACGAAATCCACAGGTCCGGAATGCTAACCCAGGGTGATCTTATCCTGCTGTCCGGTTTTGGCGCCGGACTTACATGGGGAGCCGCCTTGCTCAGATGGTAATTGCATTCACATAGGAGATTCTATGGGATTCATCCTGAAATTATCAAAAACCAAAGCCTTACATCAAAGAGCATACAACATACAGATATTTTCTTCAAGAAAACTGCCATATGTTGTATGCTCTTTCGGATCATTGATCTTTTATTTTTTACTTACGAAAACATTAAGAACGACGAGCACCGCTGGATACAGCACTCCTGCAATCACCCAAATCACCCAGCTGTATCCCCACTGATTCGTGACAAGACTATACCCAAGAAAAACTGCGGTAGCTACCAGCCAGTATACGGTTGAAACAGCAGTTATCACGGATCTGCTCTCTTTTTTCTTTCTCGAATACTCCCCTTCCTGCAGAAGTTTCTCAAAGCTTTCCCAAAGAATGCCGCTGCCTGTAAAGAACACAACTCCGATGCCAACAAAAACGATCGTCAGGCAAAGCATACTCACCAGAAATAAATCATCCTCTTCATTGATGCTCATCCCAGCAAAAAGCGGAATAAGAGATAAGATACAAATGCAGGTTCCTATGATATTATTTCTGTTATAAATGTCTTTAAATTGCTTTTTTCTCTCTTTTGCCATTTCTGCCACACCGTATTCCGTCTCAAATATTTCTTTTTCCAAATATTCATAGGGCGCCGTCTTACTGTCACAGGAAATAAAAACTGCAACGGCAACAGCTACCAGCGCCAGCAGAACGATTATACCAATTCCTCCTGCCGCATTTTCAGATAAGTAACCTCTTACCTCACTGACTGCTCCTAAAAGCAACAGGCATATCGGTGAAATAATACATAAAAATACTGCATATGATATGGATTTCGCAGTATTTTCTTTTATAAGAAGAAATTCCGACGCCTCTGCCATGGACACTCTTCTCACTGCCTCCATTTCCGTGACAGCGCCCTTTCCAGACATTGATTCTCTTTCCTCCACCTCATCCTTCAGCAAATAATCAATACTGACGCCAAACAAATCTGAAAGCTTTATTATTTTTTCCAGTTCCGGAATTGCCTGAGCGCTCTCCCATTTTGAAACTGACTGCCTGGTAACATTCATTTGATTTGCAAGCTCTTCCTGAGACCACCCGCTTTTTTTTCGAAGCTGTATCAGCTTATCTGCAAAAATCATATACTTCTTCCTCCTTCTGATCATTAAATTTCAAACGTCATCTGCCGTTCTGCATAAATTATATATTTTTCTTCGGCTGCATGCTACCAACCAGCTCCTTGCAATGTGTCAACCACAGGTTGCGCTGCTGTTTACATCCCTTATTTTATCATCTTATCTTCCAGATTACGGTACATCTCCACCGGAACAAATGCCCGTACATAAATTCCATTATCCCGGTACTCTTCCTCAATGAGTTCTCCGTATTTCCGCACCAAAGGAAGCTGTCCACCCTGGTCATAGGAAAATACTCCTTCCAAAAACTTTTTGTCTTCACGAAGCATTTCCTCCAGGACAGTTTTCAATTCCTCCAATCCCTGACCTGTCACGGCAGAAATCTTCAACGTTCTATCTGCCCGAAAATCTCTTAAATCCGCATTTTCCATGATCTTATCTTGTTTGTTAAATAATGTTATAACCTTTTTACCTGTAATTCCCAGGTTTTGCAGCGTCTCGTACACAATATGCATCTGTTTCTCCCGCTGAGGATTAGAAGCATCCACCACATGGATGATAAAATCTGCATATTTTGCTTCTTCCAGGGTACTGCGGAACGCCTCGACAAGATGATGCGGAAGTTTACGGATAAATCCTACCGTATCTGTAAGCAGAATTTCCTGCCCACTGTCCAGCTTCCAATTACGGGTGGTAGGGTCCAGCGTCGCAAACAGCTTGTCCTCTTCTAATACATCCGCATTGGTAAGACGGTTCAGAAGCGTGGACTTTCCAGCATTGGTATAGCCAACAATTGCCGCCACCCTGACCCGGTTACGGCTTCGCTGGCCTCTGGTAATTTCCCGATGCTGTCTTACCTCTTCCAGTTCCCTTTTTAACTGAGACAGCCTGGTCTTGATCAAACGCCTGTCCATTTCCAGCTTTTTTTCTCCCGGTCCTCTGGTACCAATTCCTCCGCCCAGCCTTGACAAAGACGTTCCCAATCCTGTCAGGCGGCTGAGACGATATCGCAGCTGAGCCAGTTCCACCTGAATCTTCCCCTCACTGGTAGAAGCTCTGGCGGCAAAGATATCCAGGATGATCAATGTCCGGTCCATCACTTTACACTCCAAGGCTTCCTCCATGTTTCGAAGCTGTGCCGGAGACAGCTCATCATCACAGACAATTCCTGTAGCATGAAGTTCTGTGATCATCTGCCTGATTTCCTGCAGCTTTCCCGTCCCCACATAAGTTCCCGGATGAATGTTTTCCCGGTTCTGTACAGCAGTCCCCACCACCTCTGCACCGGCAGTCTGTACCAGTTCTCCCAGTTCTGTCAAAGAATCGCAGGTATCATCCCCCTCCTGGAAACTGACGCCCACAAGGATCACCTTTTCTTCCAACTCTTCCACGTGAAATGCTTCTGTCATGCAATCCCTCCTTCAATATTTTGTTTGAGTTTTCCCATTTTTAACAACAACCAATATTTTAGTACCAAAAGGTCTTGCTGCCTTTGGCAGCATAGACATCTTGCACAAAAAGTGTCTGGAAAGCTAGCTTTCCATAGCACTTTTCTGTGCAAAGTGTTTCCATCACTTTGTGCTGGAAACCTTTTGGTCCTATAAAACAAAAAATGGAAAAACTCCAAGCGTCAAAAAATTGCAAAGATAAAAAATTTGTAGTAATATGTATAGGAGAGTAGAAGGTTAAAGTTCTGTCTGCGGGCATGAGATACATCAGGAGGAAGAGATGAAAGAAAAAGAACATATTTATCTGTCTTCGCCTCATATGAGTGACGAAGGCTATGAGAAGAAATATATTGAGGAGGCATTTGATACCAACTGGATTGCGCCTCTCGGCAAAAATGTAACACAATTTGAAGAAGAAGTGACAGCAAAGATTGGAGCCGGGAAAGCGGTGGCGTTGTCAGCCGGAACGGCTGCCATCCATATGGCGTTAAAATCCATTGGCATCACTCAGGGCGACGTGGTATTCTGTCAGTCTTTGACTTTTTCTGCCACGGCCAATCCGATTGTTTATGAGAAGGCGGAGCCGGTGTTTATTGACAGCGAATGCGACACATGGAATATGAGTCCGGAAGCATTGGAAGCAGCCTTTGAAAAATATGTAAAAATGGACAGGAAACCCAAAGCAGTGATCATTGTGCATCTCTATGGAATTTGTGCCAAGATAGACGAGATTGCAGAAATCTGTGCCAGGTATCAGGTACCATTAATAGAGGATGCCGCAGAGAGTTTGGGAAGCACTTATAAGGGTAGATATACAGGCACTTTTGGAGATTATGGAATTATCAGTTTTAATGGAAATAAAATAATTACAACCTCCGGGGGAGGAATGCTGCTGGTCAATACAGAAGATGCAGAAGAAAGAGCCAAAAAAGTGCTTTACTGGGCAACGCAGGCGCGGGAACCGGCGCCATGGTATCAGCACACGGAAATCGGCTATAATTACCGTATGAGCAATATTGTAGCAGGGATTGGCAGAGGGCAGCTTAAGGTCTTAGATGAACGCGTGGAGAAGAAGCGTTATATTCAGGAATATTATCAGACACATCTGGGAGATCTGCCCGGGATTCATTTTATGCCTGCACCGCAGGGAACTCACTGTAATTGCTGGCTGTCTGTGATTCAACTGGATGAAGACTGCCGTGTGAAGCCAATGGATATCATGAAAGCATTGGAAGATGATGATGTGGAGAGCCGTCCAGTGTGGAAACCTATGCATCTGCAGCCAGTGTTTTCAGACTGTGATTTTATTTCCCTGGCAGGTGATTTATGCATTGTCGATCATGAGACAGGGGCAGATAATAGTATCAGCGGACAGATTTTTGAACATGGAGTCTGTATGCCCAGCGACAGCAAGATGACAGAGGAAGATCTGCAGAGAATCTGCGGTACAATAAGAGCGTTGTGGGAGCAGACGTCTTCTGAGAATTCGGAAAGGTAGAAGAAGAAATCCTGCTCAGAACAGTTTATCTTTTGTAAAAAAAGTTTATTTCCGCTGTTCTGAGTAGGATTTCTTTATGAATGTATTATAGCGCAAAACGTCAGAAAATTCAAGTGAAAAAAATGAATTTTGCAAAAAAATGCTTTGACATTAAAAGCTTTTAAGTTGAATAGATATATTATTGTGGCTGCCTGTCTGGAAGAAGCGATGGGAGAAAAGAGGTATAAAGAGGAAGTGAATATGAAGAGAAAGCATAGACCGTATGGTCCTTATGAAAAATTTATAAAGCGCCCGCTGGATTTGAGCTGCGGCCTGCTGGCAGTTTTATTTTTTTGGTGGCTTTATCTGATTTTAGCGGCGCTTGTGCGTGTCAAACTGGGATCTCCAGTCTTGTTTACACAGGAGAGGCCGGGAAAAAATGAAAAGATATTCAAATTGTATAAGTTTCGGACGATGACAGATGCCAGAGGCAGCAATGGAGAACTGCTGTCAGATGAAGAACGGCTCACGGGTTTCGGCAAGATGTTAAGAGCTACATCCCTGGATGAACTGCCAGAAGTGCTGAACATTATAAAAGGCGATATGTCTCTGATTGGTCCCCGCCCGCTTCTGGTCCGTTATTTGGACCGCTACAACGAAGAACAGCACAGAAGACATGAAGTCAGGCCTGGCTTGTCTGGCTATGCGCAGGTGAACGGAAGAAATGCAATTTCCTGGCAGGAAAAGTTTAAACTTGATGTTGCATACATAGATCATATAACTTTTCTGGGAGATATGAAGATTCTGCTGCAGACGATTGGAAAGGCTTTTATCAGGCAGGAAGGAATCTCGTCAGGCACATCGGCGACAATGGAAGAATTTATGGGAAATGACTGAAGAATTTATTAGGAGAATAAAATGAGAGAAGTGCGTATATTAGTTACTGGTGTCGGAAGAAGAGTCGAGCTTATGCAGGCGTTTCGCCAGGCGGCGCTGCAATTGGAGATCGATCTCAAATTGTATGGGGCTGATATGGCTGGTACGGCTCCTGCCCTTACATACTGCAATTATATAAGGAAGATATGCACTATGACGGATCCTAATTATATTAATCAGCTTGCAGGGATTTGTAAGCGAGATAACATTGATTTGGTTATTCCGACGATTGATACAGATCTGTTAGTTTTATCAAAGAATGTTGAAGTGTTTGAACAAATAGGGACCAGAGTTCTGATCAGCAGGGCCGATAAGATTAAGATCTGCAGAGATAAAAATTTTACGGCAGATTTTTTTGAGGAATGTGGTTTAAAGGCGCCGAAGACATATAATGATTACAGCAAATATGACGGTGGATATCCGTGCTTTATTAAGCCCAAGGACGGAAGCAGCAGTATTAATGCCTTTAAGGTGAAAGATTTTGAAGAATTGGCAGTGTACGCTGAGAAAATTGAGGACTATGTGATACAGCCATTTATTGAGGGGCTGGAATATACGATTGATATTTTCTGCGATTTTGAAGGGAATCCAATTTACATTACGCCGAGAGAGAGAGTAGCTGTCAGGGCAGGAGAAGTTCTCAAAACACGGATATGTATGGATGAGACCATGATTCAAGAGAGCAGACAGCTGATTGAAAAATTTAAGCCCTGCGGTCCAATGACCGTACAGCTGATCCGCCAGAAAGACACGGGGGTGAATTATTATATCGAAATTAATCCGCGTTATGGCGGCGGCGCTCCTCTGAGCATGAAAGCAGGAGCCAGATCGGCGGAGACGGTATTAAGGCTCTTAGGCGGTGAGAAGCAAGAATATCAGGAGTGTAACTGTAATGGAGCAGTGTACAGCCGGTTTGACCAAAGCGTATGCATTGATCCAGGGAATGGAGCAGCGCATCCGGTGATGGGGATTATTTTTGACTTGGATGATACCTTGTACAGTGAGAAGCAGTATGTGAGAAGCGGGTATAAGAAAATTGCGGAGTATTTGGGAAATACGCAGGCGGAAATAAAATTGTGGAATTATTTTCTGGAGGGTAAACCAGCAATAGATGCTTATCTGAAGGAAATCGGTGCGGAAGATAGTAAATCTGTGTGTCTGGATCTGTATCGAAAGCAAATGCCTGAAATCAATCTGTATGAAGGAGTGCCGGAATTGCTTGAGAAGCTGAGGAAAAAGGGTGTCAAAACAGCGATTATTACGGATGGACGGATAGAAGGACAGAGAAACAAGATAAAAGCTCTGGGGCTGGAATCTTTGGTGGACGATATCATAATTACAGATGAACTCGGCGGAATACAATTTCGGAAACCAAATGATATTTCTTTTCGCATTATGCAGTGCAGATGGAGAATTCCTTTTGAACAGATCGTTTATGTGGGAGATAATTTAGCCAAAGATTTTCAGGCGCCCATGCAGCTTGGAATGCAGGGAGTCTGGTTAAAAAATGAAGACGGAATTTATAGTGGAGAAACGACGGTGATCGGCAATATAAAAACTGCTATCAATATTGATGAAATAAATACGTTATAGAGATAAAAATGAATTAATCACCAAGCTGCTGCCTGACTGATTTAGCCGGGCAGCAGCTTTTGTCAGCTACACCAATACAATAGCGCCTAAGATACGAGTGTTTTGTTCTTTTGCAAGGCTTAATTCATTTGAGATTTCATCATAAATAGACTGCCCTTTTTGTTCCACCAGCAGAATATTTCCGATTTCAGAGCTTTGTTTCAGAGATTCTGTGTCATAAAATATATTTCCGCCTTCTTTAAGCTGGATATTTTGGGCGGATAATTCTTTTTTCAATAAACTTAAGATCTTAGTGTCTGCATTTTCATACTCACTGCCTGTCAGATAAATACAGTCAATATTTTGTTGTCTGCAGGAGAGCGAGAGATTGGTGGCAATCATTTTAATCTGTTGTTCCATGGACAGTCTTTTCTTTTTTCGGTTCTTTATTGCCATAAGCTTATCATCAATGACAGATAGAAAATGATGTTTCTTAGAAGGGACTGTTATTTCGCCTAACAGGCGGATGTTATAAAGGCTGCGAATTTCATCTGAGCTTTGAAGCCTGGCTGTAAAAAGCATTTTGCATACTACCCAGAAACATACCAGAAAAACGCCGAAAAAGCCTCCCAATATCATAAATTTCAAGTTAAAACCAGCCTTTTCTGTATCTTTTGATTCGTTTTCTTCACTTTGCAGCAGAAGTAACTGCTGGCTGTTCATGTTTGTTTTCAAGGCTTTTAACTGGCTGCTCATTGTTGAGATGTTGTTGGAAATCGTGTTTTTTCTGTCTATCAAATTGTTGTCTACCACTATATTCTGAGATTCGTTCAGTAATTTTAATTTATGCGGGCCAATGTCCTGAAATTCAGCTTCTTTGCTGCTGAGATGAGTTTTGATTGAGGTTGCGACCATATCCATTTTGTCTTTTTCCGGACATATTATCTTAATGGAAATGGAATTTCCAATCTGTGATACTCCCCATAGTTCACTGAGATCTGCCTGATTGATTGACAGTTTTGCTTCATTTATTATATTTTGGCTCATTTCACCGCTCATAATATAATTATAGTATAAAGTCATCAAGCTGCTGGTAAAATCATTTTTGCTTTCCTCTGTATAGTTAAAGGTATATTCGGAATCAACATAGTACTGTAATTCAACCATCGGTTTATGATACGGATCAATCTTCATACAAGTGGATGATTCCAGATAATCCTCATATTCTCTTATGCGCGCTGACAGGTTATTTGCCTGCGTCACCTGCTGCCGCTCTTCCTCTGTCAATTCGCTTGCCAACTGTTCCGTATCTATATTTTGTGAAGCCCGGTAAGATCGCATATCCATCGTGTATTTCATTCCGCAGAGTAAGACAGCAAATAAAATGCCAAAACAGATGATAGGACGCCATTTAAATATAATTTGCCAAAACAGTTCTGCCAGATTAATTTCACGCATCTTTTTTTCCTGTGTTTCCATATGATTTCCTCCATGTGTTGCTGAATATTAAATGCTACAATTTATGCTTTTACGTATCTAAATGACTTTGGATCATATTCCAAATGCTTTCAGCAGACTGAAAATTGTCGGGATCAATCTCAGAAGGATCTATTTCAATTGCAAATGTTTTCTCAACTTCTGTGATAATTTCAATGATTTCAAGGGAATCCAGTATGCCTTCATCCACAAGCGACTTATTGTTTTCAAAATCTGCTTTCGGTTTGATTCCTTTGAGAATCTGCATTAGTTTTTCCATAATTATTCCTCCGTATATTCTTTCTTAATTTTAACTCTGTCAATTTTACCATTTAAATTCATCGGCATAGATGTGAGCTTGACAAATTTGTTTGGCATCATGTATTGCGGCAGTTTTTCTGCAATCTTGTCATTGAGTGAATTCGTATCAATTTTTCCAGTGTAAACGGTTATAATATCACTGTTTTTCTCATGAAACACACAGCAGGCGTTTTCTACTCCACTTACGGAAAGAATAGCATTCTCTATTTCTCCCAGCTCAATTCTGTGTCCCAAACGCTTAATCTGAAAATCTTTTCTTCCAGCGAAAATAATCTCTCCGGTTTCATTTTTATAGGCTAAGTCGCCGGTTCGGTATATGATTTCTCTCCATTTTGTATTGACAGGATTCTGCATAAAAGCTGCAGATGTTTTTTCAGGAGAGTTATAGTAGCCCTGGGATAAGCATTGCCCTGAGATACAGATCTCGCCAATGTTTCCCGTCTGTGCTAACTGATCCTCGTCATCTAAAAGGATAATTTCACTGTTTTCACATGCCTTGCCTAACGGCAGTTTTTCATCATCAGCAAATTCTCGTTCAATATCATAATACATGCATGCGTACGTAGCTTCAGTAGGTCCATACATATTGACATATAATGCATTGTTTATATAGGTTCTCCATATATTCAGATGTTTACAGGGCATGACTTCTCCGCAGAAAATCACTAATTTGATGCTGGTGGGGACACACACCTCAAATGCTTTGCAATTGACAACATTGCAGAGAGCTGAGGGCACCCAGATCAATGTATTTATGTTATTATTTTCAATAAACTGTAATATTTTTTTGGGGAATGTGTAATAGCTCTTCGGCGGGATAAAAACAGTTGCTCCCGTTTTAAGAGGGATATATATATCAGGCACCGAGGCATCAAAATAGAACGGAGCCTGATTACACAAGGCTGCAGTATCGTCTAAATGGTATTTTTCACAGATCCAGTCCATGAAATCTATCACTGCCGCATGTGAAATGGTAACTCCTTTTGGAACTCCTGTAGAGCCGCTTGTAAACAATACATATAATAAATCTGTATTTTTAGAATATAATCGAATTTTAGCCAGGGCATCATCATTCACTTCTGCCTCAAGCGCAGTTTTATAATGATATTTCAACATAGAGCCGCTGATGCTGTTCACTTTTTCAGCCGTGGCATCGTCATATAATATCATGCTTGGCTGTAACGTATCAAGAATCAGATTAATTCTCTCAGAGGGCATCTGGCTGTCAATAGGAACATAGAAACATCCTGCATAGGCGGCCCCCATAAAAGAAAGTATGTTGTAGGCCCGTTTATCCATATAAACAACGATGGGGTGATTCGGCTTGACGATATCTGCAATAAAACTGCCGATTTTTTTTGAGAATAGCAGCAGATTATAAAAAGTAAATGATTCTTTTATATCTGCGAATGCTGTTTTATCTGGATATTTAAGGGCTGTTTTTTCCAGATATTGTAATACGGTTGAATACATTTTGTAATAATCCTCCTGCTGATTTTAAACGATCGTGCCAAAAATCTGTTCTCTGGGAATATGAAAATCATAAATATTAGCGCAATCGTTGTTGATAATATCATTGCAGATGACAGGGAAACTTTTTGCCAGGTCTATGGAATAGCATGGTAATTGATCTATATCAATTTTTTTTGAAATCCCTTGTTCTTCCAGGATCTTGCCAATACGGTTGAATTGTTCTTCCGGTTCTATTTCCATTTTTCTTGCGGCATAATCGTAGGTTCGTTCTTCTGCCTGTCCACTTATGTCGACATAAGTTCCTGTAAAACTCTTGGAAAAGCGGTAGGGAACATTGCATACTGCTTCCGCATAATGAATGAATGTCATGGCATGAACATAATCTGTTCCTAAAATAATCTGTTTTACATGTGCACCGGCACAGTAACCGAATGGAGAATCCATGCCAAATGCATGTCTGTTCGTCATGGAAATAAGTTTTTCCTGATCTTTTCCCCATACTGCAAAAGAGTGCATGGGATGCTGTGTTCTCTTGAAATCTTTTCTCTGTAATGCAATATTGCCCAGAGCGCCCGTAGCGCCTTTCGTGTTATTTATGTCATAATATTTTTTGTTGCTGAATTCAAAGGTAAAGGTGGGAAGGAGCAGGGTGCCTTCTTCTCCAACTGCCTGTTGAAATGCGTCCAGCAATAATGAGCCGTCAAATTTAATTTTATTTGCCTTAAATTTCAACACCAGTTGAATCAATTCCGATGACAGCCAAATCTTATCGCCTTTTTTAAGTTCAAAATTGTCAATTAATTCTTGATATACCATCTATTCCACCTCAGAAAACAGTCCGGCGTCTTTTAATTTCACTGCGATACTATGCAGGTTCCCGACCGAGACATTAATTATTTTGCTGATTTCAAACAAGTCCAATGTTCCATCTGCATATGCGATAAAATTCATCATATCCTGTACTGCCATGGAAGACCGATTGAAGCTTTCTGTCGGATATAAGCCACGCGGTCCAAGCTGCGGTTCGCAATAGCAGTTTATTTTATATTTTGCGTTATATTCTAAAGAATTGATGATTTCCCGATATATATGAAAAGCTTTTTCCAGACCGCTTGCTGATATGAAACTCATATTGTCTGCGCTGGTATGGTATTCCGGGTATTCATGATACTTAGAACAGCATATGCTGCAGACCGGAAGATCAACTCCTGGAGCGTTGTACTGGCGTTCATCGGACCCCCGGTGCAGGAAATCGTATGCGATGTAATCAGGGGCCATGAAATGCAGAACATTTTTAGCTGCGATATCGGCTAATGTATTCTTGGTTCTGCTTGCTACATAAGAGACAGCTCTGTCATCTCCCACACAGGTGATATTAAAGCCTGCGATCATGTTCTTTTTCATAGGATCAAGGTTTTGGGACAGATAGGTGATGGAACCGATCGTTTCGGGAATCCAGATAAGCCTGTAACTGTATTTCCTGTCCTTGTTCTGCAGCAGCCATTTGGCCAGTTCAAGCTGGACAACTGGACCAGATAATTCATTGTTAGCCATGGATGGATGACACACATATGTTGATAAGAAGATTTCTTTCTCTGTTTTTCCAGGGATAAGCAGTTCAGCATATGTCAGGCTGCCCTGGAAGAGTTCGCTTTTTACTACGACATGATACTGGTCTTCCTTTAATGCCAAGCGCTGATTATGAGTCATACAAAATCCCCAGCGTTCTTTGTAGTAACTGGTCACATAAGGTATCCAGTCTGGATGTTCCGGCAGGGAATATAAGTGCTTATCAAGTTCGCTGAGCGGCATGATTTCATCGATTGGCGTAGAATATCCTACAAGATGAAGGTTATTCTCTTTAAAATCTATGATTCGGTGTCCGGCAGAGTCTTCGATATAGGCTTCTTCGATTTTCCATTCTTTGGGAATTGTCCAGTCAAATACCTTCGTACCGCTGGGCACTTCATGAAGCGTAATTTCCGGTACTTCTTTTTGTAATCTTTTTAGTGTAACTCTTGTTCCATTGCCTGTAATGCTTCTGCATATTGGAAATAATTCTTCTGCAAGTTTGAACATACGACTGCCAATGGTAGAATGATCCATATTAATTTACCTCACTTATGCCATAATTTCCCGAATGAGCCTCAGAGCAGGCTATATCATATCCCAGGTAAGAATGGTATCTTCTTTTAAATCTCTGGTGACTTTTCTTCCTTCCACAATTTCTATAAATTCTGGAGAAATACCAGTTCCCGGGCGTTTTGGCATTAAATTCTCTGGCAAAATAACCTCTCCTGCTTTCATATCTTTGGTAAGGACCAGAGATCTTCTCGCTTCGCGCCGGGGAATTAATTCACAGTCAAGAACCGTTTTTTCAGCAGATCCCAGGACAGTGTCAATCCATTTGAAATTAGAGATAGCTTTGCGGAAGTCTTCGGGATCTCCTGCATGGTAATGGTCGTTTCCGGCAAGAGTTTTGTCCAAGGTAAAATGTTTTTCTATGACTTCAGCGCCTAATAAATATGCGGCAGCCAGGGTCATCATCGTCTCATCGGGCGCCACGTGGTCGCTGAATCCGACTCTCACATCCGGGAAATCTCTTTTCAGCGTTTCGATAACGCGAAGATTTGCGTTTTTTGGTTCTGTAGGATAGGAGAGAACACAATGCAGTATTACAATCTCCTTACATCCGCTTTCTTTGAGAGCACGGATCGCCGTATCAACTTCTGACAGATATGCGGCCCCTACCGAAAGATAGACGGGTTTGCTTTTCGCGCCGATATGGCGGATGAAAGGGAGATTTGAAAGATCAGAGGAAGAGATCTTATAAAAATCAACCATATCTTCAAGATAATCCGCAGATGCGTAATCGAAAGGGGTAGAGGTGAAATCCATTCCCTTGGCATGTGTGTAATGACACAATTCACGATACTCTGCTTCTCCAAAGCTGTCATGTTTCAGGAAAAGTTCATATTGCGTTTTGGTCGGCTCTTTTGTGGTATCCCAATAAGCAGGAGAATTTTTAGAGACAATTGTCCCCGCTTTATAAGACTGAAATTTCGCGCAGTCAATGCCTGCTTCCGCAGCTTTATCAATGTATAATTTCGCGGCGTCTAGAGGAGAAATATTTTTTGCTTTTGCGGTGTCATAAAAATTGACTCCCATTTCTGCAATCACATAAGGTTTATTCATAGTGGCAAGCTCCTTTTTATAAATTCTGTATCAAACTGATGACACGTTTACGGCCATTTTTTAAATCATTGCCAAGCAATTTATCCTGAAGTCTTTTACGGTCGCTTTGGGGCATGGTAATGTACATGTCAAGTGTAGATTCGATCATGTGGTCGGAAGGATTTGTTCCCATATACATAAAACCGTTTTCATCACACACAAATCCGTGTCCTTCCTCACGGGCGTTCTGTGAGAGAACGATGGGCGGTATTCCCAGCATAGCCAGTTCATAGGCGGTTCTTCCTCGTGATGTCATACTGACATCGCAGGCACTCATCAGTTCCGGCATATTTTTCACAGCGTAAAAAACTTCGATGTTTTCATAACGGTTGAATTCTAGTAACGCATCAACATTTTTCTTTGCACGTCCGATCGCGATCACAAAGTTTTTGTCTTTGTATTTGTCCTTCGTGATAATATTCATTAATCTGTCCGTATAATTTTGCGGGTCCGCGCCGCCGAAACTGATAAATATTTTCCCTACAGATTCTTTGACCGTGATTGGCTTGTACATCAGAAACATTTTCGGGGCAATGTAATACTTTTCCCCGCCGTAAACATTTCCGCCTGTCTGTTCGGAGTATAATGCGTTGAATACTAAATCAGCTTGTCCGGCTCCTTCGCCCTCATCCTCAAAGTTGATGATCTTTCCATTTTCGGGCATAATACTGCGCAGACCGATCATATAATCAAGAGAGGTTGCCAGAATATCATTGATGACAATGGTATATTGCTTCTCTTTAATTATTTCAAATAATTCTACGATGCCGTTTACGGGGATTAAATTATGGGTGGTTTTGCCAAATAAAACCCTGTCTGTCTGGTTTGAGTCAAAATAAATGTCTGGTTTTGACAAGAATTCGTCTGCCAGTTCCAGGACTCTGTAAATGTGCCCGGTTCCTCTCTGATTATTTCCGTTTACATAAATCGCAACTTTTTTCTGATTGAGGATCTCCCCCACGGCATATAAATCTATGAAAGTATCTACGTCAATCGCCTCATTTTCCGAAACTTCATAGACGTCAAGTTTTTCACCGATGCGGGAGGTTTCCGTCACCACATTTCTGTTTGAGATGAGAAATGCGCCCGTTTCCATATAGTTGGCCGGAAGATACTGGCGGTTGAGCCGCTTTTTATAATTCGGTACTTTTTTTCCATTTTCATCACGCCAGGAGAGGTGCGGAGCATTAATGGCCGATATGACGGTGTCTAAATCGTTGTCGATCGCATATTTGATTGCGGAATCGAGAGTAGAAGTCTGCAAGGTAGGTGATGTGGCCTGCATGGTTACAACGTAATCGAAGTCACTGTTATCACTGATGACAGCGTCGTAGATGACGGCGTCGAGCGCGACAGAATCCTCACAGAGCTCCGGACGTCTCCAATGGCATTTCACTCCCATCTGTTCGGCAATGATTTTTACCTCATAGGAATCTGTAGAAACAATGATATCTGTAATAAATTTTGACTGGAGGGCATTATTTATTGCGTAGTAAATCATTGGATGCCCATTTACGGAACGGATATTTTTATTTGGTATTGCCTTGGAACCAGCCCTGGCTGGTATCACCGCTAAGATTTTCATTGCCTGTTCTCCTGCCATTTTGTAATTTTTAATATATGGTTACACATTTTATTGTAATAGAACTGCATTTTCTTAAATGCATGTTCATATTCTATGCCTTCGGTATCATTTACTCTTTCTATCTGAAAGAGGATATCTTCTTTTAAATGCTGGTTGATTTTTGGCCGCAGCCTGTTTTCTGCCTTTCTGACCAGGGTATGTTTGTACTGCCTGTTTTCATCATATGCGTGAATGCTGTTTAATCCCAGCGCCTGATTGACTCCGGCGCCGCGCCCGTCTTCTTCAATGAGAATGGTTTTGTTCCTATGGCTTAAATTATAAATATGCGCGTGAACTCTAAAGCCGATATGAAGATCACAGGTATCGTAAATATCAAAGCCTTCATGGCTGCCGGCGATATTAATCCAATTAATACCGGTCTCTTTGAGTATGGTCTCAATTCCTTTTCTTCTGCGTTCTCCATATCTGCCTTCCTCCGGCTCCCAGGCCCCTCTGTGAAAGACATACACAATTTCTGCGTTAGGGAATTTTTCACGTAAACATTTAAGCAAAATTGCTGCGGCCTGAGAATTTTTGACATCAGCAGGATCGGAAACACAAATTTTACTTATCCCGCCTTTTCTTCTCAATTCTGTCTGACCGATATAATCTGTATCATACCAGGCAGGGCATCCATGCATATCTGCCGCGAAACCTTTAAAACGGAGCATATTGGTTGTAAACCAATCACGGCAGCTTAACTGCGAAGATGATTTTTCAATATGTTTTAAAAGATGAATACTGGTATCGTTGATATGGTAATTTAAGATGGTCTTTGTCCGTGAGTCACTTCCAAACCATCCGCCTCCGACATTTATCATAGGGATATGGAGCTTGGTTATATCAGGAATCAAAGGGATATCCTGGGGATAAATTGTGGGAGTGAAAAAAGGACCTCCGCAAAAAATAATCCCATCTATATCCTGGATCATATCCTGTATTTGATCGCCTTCCCAACGGGAAATCAATTCGATATCGGGAATCAGTTTCTTTATTAACAATTCAGATCTATGGGCAATGAGGAAATCTCCTGCGTTTTTTATTGCACCATGTAAAAATAATGCTTTCATTTATTTGTCACCCTTTGTGAATTTTAAGTGTTTCTCTGATAATTGTTCTGCAATCTCTATATTCAGATCTGCTTTAAAAAAATCTATATTATCTTTAATTTCTTCCGTGCTCCAATTCCACCATTGTATTTCCTCTAAAATTTTAATGACCTCATCGGAAAAACGCTGGCCGATTTTTTTTGCCGGGACGCCTGCCCATATTTCATAATCTGGAATATCCCTGGTGACGACTGCTCCGGCGCCTACTATGGCTCCGTTTCCAATATGCACACCAGAAATTACGGTCACGTCGCATCCAATCCAGACATCATTATCAATTACAGTTTTCTTTTGCGGGAAATATTCATCTTTGTCCACAACGCCGTATTCTCTGCGGTAAGTGAGAGCGCAGTTTGTAATCGTTTTAAAGGGATGAGTCGGCGCGCCTACGGTAACATCCCATGACAGACTGCAGTATTTTCCTATTTTTGCTTCGCGTATTTTATCGAATCTGCCGATAGAAGTATGGTTGCCTATAAAGCTGTCCTGTATCTGAGCATGATGCGCTACATATACATGATCTTCAAATTTGCAGTTTACGATATTGACACCGGTTACCCCGCCCTCATATCCAGGGCACATTTTTCTGTATTTTCTCATCAATATGTTTTTTAAAACTGATCGAAGCATCTTATTTCTCCCTGATATTAAAAAATACTTTTTCTACGAGCCATTCTATATACTTCAAATGCTCCAGCGGATAACGCCATAATCCAACGGATCACTCCTGGTACGGAAAAAGTACACAATAGGCAAATAGCAGTGATGATTAAAACGTATGGTAAAAATTCGGTTATTTTAAAGGGATAGTCCTCGTTTTTTCTGGAAATTTTCTCAGCGTTTATGTGATGCAGGATAAACTGTAAAATGTAGGATAATAACGTTGCGATTGCAGCGCCGTATCCGCCTGCAATTTTTATTAAAAAATAATTCAGCAGTATGTTGCATCCAGCGCCAAAGACACTGGCATATGCAATCATCTTTGTTTTCTTATAAAAAATTTCATAGTTCACAGGAAAACTGTACAAAAAGACAAAAAATGTCCCAATTGCCAGAAGAGGGATCATGCTCGTCCCGCTCCAATAATCTTCGCTGGCAAATATATGATAGACTTCTGGCGTCAGCAGCATAAATCCGCATGTGACCACACAGAAAAGCTCTGTATAATTCATGGCTTTTTTCTTCATCAAAGCCAATTGATTCCGCCTCATGTACTCATAAAAGAAGGGCACCCAGCTATTGTTTAAGGCTGACCAGCAGACAAACAATACATTACTAAAGGTATATGCAAGGCTGTAAATGCCGACAACAGAATCCGTGGTCATGCTTTGCAGCATCACCCGGTCCGACTGATTTAAAACAATGCCAGCCAATGTATGGAAGACCATCGGCACTGCCAGCGGGATACTAAACTTCCAATAAGCAATGTCTATAAAAATCTTTCCTCTTGCCAAAACGAATGCGGTTATGATGACGCCGACGATCAGATAGGGAATCGCCTCACCGTATATGCGTCCCCAATAATTTATGGGGGAAGGAGTATTTCTGATTAAAATGACAGAGAGGATAATGGTGCTTACCGACATCAGAACCGAGAGCATAAAGTTTGCGTCAGCTTTGAATTCATTTGTGAATTTGCTGTTTGCGAAGGAAACGCAGCACTGGCCAAATCCATGTAAGAGTATGAGCAGCACCATCTGAAAATTGCTTTGCAGCAGAATTCCGGTTATTCCAATAGTAACCAGTGAAAAAAAAGCATACGTTACAATTGATAAAAACATAATGGAAGACTGAAATCCCTTCTGCTTCTCTTCTGGATACTCATTCTGCCCCATAATCAGGACGCCATTAATTCTTAAGCCAAACACAATGGAAACCACCTGGACCCATGTGGTATATACCGATACAATGCCAAAGTTTGCAGTTCCCAGAGTCCTTGAAAAATATGGTGAAGAAATAAAAGCCAGTCCCTGTAAGATCACAGTGCTTAATATATTTAAAATTGTGGTTGCATTTTGGCTGGAAATCTTTTTTGTCTGCATGTTTTCACCCGTATCTGGTTTGAAGTTACTGATTCATGATATGATCTATTTCTTCAAGCGTGCTCTTCGTCTCGGCATGACCGTCCCCCTGCTGCCCGGAATGGCTCTTCGTATTTATTATAAAATCCAGATATTCATGGTAGGAAGAGGGAACCATCAGGTTATGGTCTGCACTTTGGAACAAGTTTCTGTTCATTTCAGCGTATCCATTGTTCCATTGCTCCAGAAATTTCCGGGACTCTGGCATATCGTAAGTAAAGATGCTTGTGATATCCGGATTTGCCTTGGCCAGATTGACGCCTGCGGATGAATTAAAGGAAATCAGGATTTTCACATGAAGTACGCTTAATAAACATTCCAGCGGCAGAAGAGCGATATCGCCATCCAATATTTTAATATTGCTGTTCTTTTGCACCAGTTCATCATACTTGTCCATCTGCTCACGTGGATGCGGTTTTATTAAAACTTTTCCGATGTCTTTTAATAAGAATAATATATAATCTTCCTCACCAGAAGACATGGTGCCAGTTTCGTTGAGCGGCTGTCCCAGATATAATGTTTCATATTCCTCGTACCCGTCACATCTGAGATTGTTTCTGGCTAAAAACCCGTCTGCACGTCTGTAAAGAGCGCGCTTATCCTGAAAGAGGACTGTTTTTCCTTTTGCCTTATCTAATTTGCAGAATAATTCTACATCACTGACAACCGCATTTTTTATCATTTTATTCTCTCCGACAGCTTTATACTGCATAGGAGAACCTAAAATCCAGGTAACAGCGTATCGGAACAACTGCCTGGCATTTAATTTTCTGCCGGACAATTGTGTGATTTCATAGATGCCGATGCCTTCTTCTATTATGGAAATGCTGTTATGCCGTCCTTTGTGTGTGATGCGCATTAACTTGTTAGAGATAGGCTCATTATCATTAAAAACGAACAGATGGCATTCTGATAAATGCTTAAAATACTCAGCAAGCGGAGAGCAGGCAAACAGCCTTCCGCTCCAATATAGTCTCTGCCAGATTCTCCTGCCTTTGCTTCGATTTAAATCGGGAACGGAAACAATCTGGTATCTGCCTTCGGTGTTAAACTGCCTGGTATTTAATCCGACAGTAAATAATATGATATCTGTGTCAGAGTATTTTTCATTTATATATCGTGCATAGGCATCAGAGATAAATAATTGGTACGTGGTCAAAACCACGAAATATACTTTTTTATACTTTGATTTCATTACTTCTGTCATTTCCTAATTTTAATAATGTCAAACATGATATGGCAGCCACGATCTGAAATAAAAATCCTGAGGTGATAAAGGGCTGTACAAGTCCTACGATTAAGGCTAAAAATATGACCAGTACGGCATATTTTCTATTCACGTTTCTGGATTTCAGCACTCTATATTGTCACTGGCAATGAACGTTTCAATGTAATTGGCGGGTCCAGAAATTATCTGGGTGCAATCGATGTTGTGATTATTCCATATATTTTGAAATTCATGCCCAGTGAAAAAAAGAAAACAAAAATTCTCTGGATTGCAACCATTCTTCTGCTGGCGCTGTTTTCTGGTTCCAGAACTTTATTGGTTGCGTCACTGGTTGCCATCTGTTTTACCATTTTACTGGAGGGCAATCTGACCAAAAAATTAAAGTACCTGATAATTGCTGCTGCTTTTGTGCTGGTTTTACTCATGCTGCTTCCGGTAATGGGCGGTAATGATAACTTTTCAAGAGCTATAAGCATTTTTACATCATTAGCCGACCAGGCAAGAAGCGATCTGGCAGATTCAGCTCTCACTCAATACCAGGGATACAGTGAAATTCAAA
>Ga0224748_10036_pt1 | contig 27333 bp, 26 predicted proteins | sample LIM_F_Water_Neg_FD_182074 | JGI IMG/M metagenome (GOLD analysis project Ga0224748, IMG submission 182074) | Enriched cells from gastrointestinal tract of the lab mouse from Pacific Northwest National Laboratory (PNNL), Richland, Washington... | ecosystem: Host-associated > Mammals > Digestive...
TATCTCCCTCCACAAATATAAAATTTGTTTCCTATCCAATTACCTTTCTCGCACTACCCATATCATCCGAGAAAATAAAAATCGGATTTTCTACTCTGTCTCTGACATATTTTATAGCCTCACGGTAATATGATTTACTTGATTTTTTTATCAGTAATCTGCGGAAAGGCAAACTTTTTCAATACCTTTCCTTTATACACTTAAAATAACCGACGTTCGCCCATACGCCACGAAAATAATAGGAATGAAAGGTACTAAGTTTGCAGTATTCATTATAGTATGCCGTATTATCCTCCTGCATAATATAACTCAATTTACTCCAAGCAAAACACGGCGGAATTTATTCAGATAATTAATCAATTTACTACGCCTGGCCATATTCCGAATACTTTGCAACGCCTTCAAGGCTTGCCGTCGGTGCATCTATTCCAAAAACACGCTGCCTCCTGTTATTTCCCCTTTATGAGTTTAAGTAGTTTATCTTTATACTGCGAAAATCCATAATGCTGTTCTATATAGCCATGTCTCAAACTCCAACTGGTAAATTTTCAATAATCCCTACCCCAAATCCTTTACATTTATCTGGCACTATCAAAACATCACCGCTATTATATAAATCATTCATTTTTCCCCATCCAACATCCCATGAAATTGTTCTAAACCTCCACTTTACTGTAATTCTTTAGCCGGCATCCCTGCAATTCTGACACCAGGGGTAAGAAAAGATTTTACCACTACAGCACCTGCTCCTACGCATATATCATCTGCAATGTAGATATCCCCAATTATTGCCGCTCCCCATCCTATAAATATATTCTTACCTATATGCGGTGCCTGTCCTGGCCCTTTACTCCCAATACATACATCCCGGGTGTAGATAAAAAACTTTGGTATAATGCTTTATTTTTTCTGTTGATTGTGATATTATATTACATATCGACAGGAGGGATTCATATGGATGATATCAAATCGCCATCCGCCGTCACCATCGGAGAATTATCCAGAATCGTAAAAGAATTTGAAGAAAAAATACAAAACGGAACAGAAGACCCTGATCGTTTCCTTACCCTGACAGAAATCGAGGAACTGTGGGGAAAATTGATTGGAGATACCAATGTTTTATATTCAGATATGCTCCAGTCATTGATCCAAAACATAGACGAACGGGAGCTGGTCCGCCAAAAAAAAGAGAATTCCAGGCCAGAGGAATAAAGCTTCGGACAAACAGACGTGCAGAACGTTCGATTTTAACCCTGCATGGCAAACTCGCTTACAGCCGGAATATCCTGATCCCGGCTGACCAGGAATCGAAAGAAATCCTGGCAGGCCTCTTACAGACGAAGAAAGTTGTCCCGCTGGATGACGCACTTGGAATCTCAAACCTCCCATTTAAAATGACGCCCGCCCTGATGCTGCGGTGTGCTTATTGGGCACAAAACCAATGTTCTTACTAGGCAGCAGAGGATGTCATGCGCAATACTTACCGCCTGGATATCAATGATGATACAATTCGCCTGGTTACCAATTACATAGGAAAAGCTGTATTTGAAGAAGACTGCAGACAGGCAGAAGCAGCTTTTGAAAAGTTTGATTCCGGAAAAGCGGTCTTTAAAAACGGCAGGAAGGGGATCCTTTATATTGAAGCTGACGGGGCTGCATTAAATACCCGGCATAAAAATGATGAAGGGTCTACCTGGCGTGAAAATAAGCTTGGCGTTGTCTACTCATCAGACCACATATATTATTGGAAGAACAAAAAAGGGGAACGGGAACACCGCATCACGAAAAGGGACTATGTAAGCTATGTCGGGGCTTCGGAGCAATTTAAAAAGCATTTATACCAATGCGCATTACGCAATGGGTATGGCGATTACGAAGAGACCGTGCTCCTGAGTGATGGGGCTGCATGGATCGCAAATATGGCGGAAGAAATGTTTCCTGATGCACGGCATATCCTGGATCTGTTCCATTTAAAGGAAAACGTATATGATTTTGCCAGAAACAAGTTCCGCTTTGATGAATCGAGATATACTCCCTGGGCGGAAAGGATATGCGGACTGCTTGAAGACGGGAAGGGCGGAGATGTATTGAAGGAACTGGATCCCGATGAAAATTACAGCAATTGCGTCAACCTGTATCATTATATTACGATGCACCGTGGACATATCAATTATCCCGAATATAAGAGTAAAGGATATTTTTGTGGAAGCGGAGCGGTTGAAAGCGGGAACAAGGTAGTATTGCAAAAAAGATTAAAACAGTCCGGTATGCGTTGGGAGGCTGAAACAGCACAGTATTTATTGACTTTAAAATCCAAATACGAGAGCGGCAGATGGGAAAAGGATGTAGTTGCATTTTTTTCAGATCACATTAGAACAATAAGATGAAGAAACGGCAGATGCGCAATGGTGAAATTACGCATCTGCCGTTTCTTTGCTGTGGGAATAAAAACCAAAGTTTTTTACCTACACCCATACATCCCCTGCAATTTGACAATTACTTCCAATTCTTGCCTGTGAGTTAACAATTACACTTCCCAAATGATATATTTTCAATCCTTTATCAAAACAGCCCGGCGGAATTTGAAATCCCAAAACAATCCCCAATCTGTTCTTAAGATATAAATGCAAAGCCATTAAAAATTTGTGGAATAAATGTGAAGAATGTGATGTATGATATTCCGCCTTACGTAAATGAACCAGAAAACGATATATCAAATAGTTCACATTTCTAAGTATCGCGCCCTCCAGGTACTCTTTTGAAGACTCAAAGTATAAAGTCTTTTCATATCTTAAGAATTCTTTTAATTCTTTACGGGTAGAAATCATGTTAAACCCTTTCATCTTGTATATTAGGCACAAAATACGCCCTTACAAAAAGAAGCTTACCTGCCGTCCACCATCATCATGGCAAATCATGAAATTATAACTACTTACCATTAATATTTTTTTCACATCAATTTACCTACACCCAGTTCCTCCAAACAACTCATTTAATGCAGCTACCAGCCGTAGGTTATCATCGTTCCCTCTTACTGCCACTCTGACAAACTGACGACCTTCCACCTGTATTTTTCGGCTTAAATCCTTAATAAACAAATTATATTTTAAAAGCAAAATCTTTGTCAGTTCTTTGGCTGTCATTCCACTCGTAATCTCAATTAAAAAATAATTTGCCTGTGAAGGTACCACTCTTAATCCCGGGATATCAGAGAGCGCCTTTAAAAATGTTTTCCTGACTTCCTTAATTTTATGGAGTGATTCATTATAATCTTTCCTGTACTTTTCCTCAATCTGCATATAAAACTCCCCAAAAGAGTTAATATTCCAGATAGATACCTCCTTCTTTAACTGACTAATCAATCTTTCATCCGCAGAAACCAGAATACCCAAACGCAGTCCAGGCACCCCATAAGACTTTGAAATTGATTTTATAATTATCAGATTTCTATATTCATTAATCACTTTCTCACTAATAAGAGTACTATTCTCCTCTTCGGCAAAATCTACAAAAGACTCATCCACAATAATACATATGTCCCTCTCTCCGCACCATTTTATCAAGCGCAGCACATCGGCCTTTTTAATATAATTCCCACTGGGATTGTCAGGATTAATAAGAACTAATGTCTTAATATCTGTTCCATTAAAATACTGTATCAAGTCATCGGCAGTATAAGATAAATCCGCATTCTGTGGGACATATATTACACTTTCTTTTTCTGTATAACGATTGGGGTATTCCTCAAATGTAGGGCGGGTAAACCCCACCCTGCCAGACATCTGCTGCATCAGACATTTAATTAATTCTGCTGCTCCATTTCCTACCAGAATATGCTGTTGATGAACATCAAAATTTTTGGCAACTAAAAGGCAGTTAACCTTCATCCCTGACGGATATTGGGTAAGCAGCGTCTCAAAACTGGCCTTTATTTCATTCATTAACTTTTGAGGAGGAAAGTATGGATTTACTAAATAGCAAAAATCCAATAAATGAGGATATCTCCAATAGCCGCCATATCTTTCCTGAATATTTGCGACCTTTTCATCCGAATCCGGTGCAAACATAGATGAAGCAATATCCAAATCCTGAATATCATCTATCTCATACCATAACTGCCCTTCCAGCTTTTTGGCTTTAATTTCCGGTTCGTCCAACATGGTAATTACCCGAAGAACCTGCTCATAATACTCGTTATTTCCCAAAGCTTTCGAATATGCCTCCAAAAATGGTACATAATGGGTTTCTGAAAAATGCCTGCTGAATTTATAAATATTAACTGTTTTATAATATTGGGGGATATCTTCAAAAACAAACTTCTTTCCCGGAACAAATGCCTCGATGAAATCATCCTCACCTATCTTAATACAGGTACCGTCCATCCAGCTTTCGTACTTATCCACCAGTGCCAGTGTCTCCCGGGAATCCTCTAAAAGCAACCGAAGCACATCATCCTCAAAAATAAGGTCTGATTCCAATAAAAGAGTATCTTCTTTTACAAGGTATTCCTTTGCCAAAGCCAGAGAATATATATTATTGGTTTTATCATATATAGGATTATTGACATAGCAAATAGGGGTACATACTTCCAGTGTATTTATATAATCAATCAGTTTCTGTCCCTCATACCCGATAACTATTACAATGCGCGAAAGATTCAGTCCGTCCAATTGATGTAATACACGTTCAATTAAAGTTACGCCATTAACCTTCACCATACATTTCGTATTGTTTTGTGTAAGGCTCTTTAGCCTTTTTCCCATTCCTGCCGCTAATATCAGACCTTGCATTTTATATTTTCTCCTTCAAAGTAATTCCATAAATTTTTGTAAAATTTTCAGTACTGACTTTAATACTGCTTTCTTTAATATTATTCTTGTCTAATACAGACATATACCAATTCCATACAGCATTAATAGTCGGCGTAGCAATCGAAAAAATTTCTGCAATATCCTTAATAACCTTTAAACCATATGAAAAGTCCGTAGTAAAATATCGAGAATTCCAATCTGGCACCCAGCCCTTCTCAATTTCTTTCATAGGCGATGTCAATCCTTTAAACGCTTTAATACCACTTATCTTTTTCGTCATTGCCTCAATATCTTTACTCTCATAGTATTCCCGTAGAGATTTTACACCGCTTAAATCTATCGGAATTGCATTACAAAGCCTCTGTAACTCCTTATCACAGGCAATTAATATCTCTGAAGATGCATCTGTCCATTCCTCATAAAACAAAAAATTTCTCGGATAAACACGGTCCGGCTCATAATCTTTAAACATTGAATACAGACGTGCTGTATGTAAAATCGGGTTTGAAGGCGTTAAAGTAACAGACAAATAACTGGTCAATGCTGTGCATGGTATAGCAAACATTTTTTCTACTGATTTACAGACCTCGGCAGTTTTATTAAAGGGCAGTGCACCTATTTGAAGCTCGGCTTTTCTGCCAAGTTCATAAACAGAGCTGCCGTATCTTTTCAGCCTTGCAATACTGTGTACTCGCTGAAGTCCAAAAAGCGTCACTCCATTTTCAATACATTCCCCGAAAGCAAACTCGGCTCCGCCACAGCCAGGGACAATTCCAATTTTCTGTGTTCTTCGGACATACGGCAACATTTTTTTACCCAATTCTGAAAACATCTGAGCCGGCATTGTTATCCAAATATATTCAGCCTCTCTCATTGCGTCCTGAATAGAATCCGTTATTTTGGACATACACCCGGAAAAAAGAAACTCTTCCTCTGCATTATATACCTTAATCTCCGTTTCCCACTGCTCGGGCCTGGATGTAAATATTGTCACTTCATGTCCTTTATGCGCAAGTTCTGCCGCCATAAGTGTTCCAATATTTCCAGCGCCAATAATTGTAATTTTCATGCTTTTCATCAAGCCTTCACATTGTGGACTATTATAATATTCACACCCAAAACTTATCTATAGGCGCATTAAGTGATATATCTTCACATACATCCTTCAGCATTTCATAAATTTTCCCTGCAAAATATATATCATGCAATGCTATTCCAATGTTATAGGCTAAAATCCTTTCTTTATTATTTTCTCTTCCCGGTTTCATCCCACTAAATACATCCGAAATTTCAGCAAAATATTTATATTGATTAAAGTACTTAAATCCTTTAACATGATTTGTATCATCCGCAAATAACTTGTCAAAAAACAAGTCGCAATTTGTAAATCCTCTTGTATGGACAGGAACCACTAATACGCCTTCCTTAAAATAATCATCTGAACAAACATCCTCTTCCAGTATAGTCGCTGCTGAAAGTATTACATCGCTGTTATATATAACCTCCTCAAACGTTTTGCAAAACAGAAAATTGACATTCGAGAAAGACGCAAACTCTTCTGCAAATAATTCATGCTGTTCTTTATACATTTTTAATTTAATAGTAAACTTACGTTCCGGATAAATTGCAAGCAACACCTTTAGTGCTGCCCTGGCTGTATTGCCCAATCCAATAATACCGATTTCTTTAAAAGATTCGATTGCCAAAAGCTTAACTGAATGGGCTGCAACTGCTCCGGTTCTCATCGCGGTAATCCAGTTACCATCCAGCAAAGCAATATTTTCGCCTGTATTCAGGTCATATAAAAGAATTTCACTATCAAGACTTGGTTTTCTTTCCGGATAACGGGTAATAAGTTTCACCCCCCCCTCTTAACAGATGGGATTATCGCTGGCATCACATTATAAAATACACCGTATAAATCTGGTTTCATACTAATTTTAGCCGGAAGTAATGCCTCCTTCTTTATTGCTATCATATCTGATACCCATTCGTAGCAGGTTATTGGCTCAATATTCAATTTTTTTATTTTATCAAATGATATTATTTTCATACCTGTTCTCTTTCACCTTAACTTTATCAACTCATTGACATTTCAATCAAACGGTTAATAATATAATTTGCTCCCACTTCTGCACTATGGGTGACATTATACAAATACTTCTCTCTCATCTCCTTCAGTCTTTCTTTAGAATAATTACTTTCAGAAAGAAGTTTTTTCACCATCTCCGGCAGTTTACCCAATTCCTCTAACTCGACCGATATTCCTATCTGCTCTCTGATTTCAATATCAAATGGTACAATATCAATTTCTTTATAATCAGGATTCATTACCTTCATAGGCGTATTAATAAACAAAGACGGTTTTAATGTTGTAAAAGAATATTCATAAGCAATCCCCGACCAGTCTGTCATTAAAATATCAGCATTAAACACGGTTTCATTGGACGAAAAATCCGTCTGTAAAGTAAAGTCATCATTTATACAATACTTTTCTTCTAAGGCCTTCAGTTTCTCTTCAAAATGTCTCACATATTGTGGATGCGGTCTTAAAATAATCTGATAACCATGACCTAAAAGAGCCTGTAATATTTCATCAATACATAAATCCAAAATATTATCTTCCTGCCAGGAAGGGGCAATCAATATGGTCGTGTTTCCGTCGTTTAATGATAAATTATCCTGATAATTCTTAATCATATTATCAATCAGGCTAAATCCATACTTTAAAACAGTTTTTCCTTTTAATCCGTATACTTCTTCCTGTTTTCTTATTTCTGCATAAGCAATGGGATTTGTCGCAAAAACTGTATCAAAATAGTCAAGAGCATGCTTTCTTAACATTAGATTGACACTACCTATGCCATGGCTCATATATATATATTCAACGTCGTTTCTTATCATAGAACGCTTGATATGATACTTTTGTAAATCCGGCATCGTCATTACCACCATATCGGCGTCCATTTTCATCATAAGCACAATCAGTTTGTTTTCACCAATGTAATACACCTGAAAATTATCTTTTTGAAATTTAAAAACACTATCCTGAGGGTCGCTGGTAATATAGTGAATAACAATATCTGTCTTTTTTAAAATTAATTCAATAATATCCTGAAAATATTTATAAAACCCATTTTTCTCAGAATAAAAAACCAATTGCTTGTTTTCATACTTAAGAAATCTTTTATAATCCTGTTTTTCAAGAACCGTATGTTCAGATTTTTCTTTACTCTTTGTCTGTGTTGTAAATTGATTTGCTTCTTCCAGCTCTTTTTTGCTTTTCTCCAAAGCTTCGTAGTCAATATATTTTCGGGGATTGATAAAATAATTTAAAGAATACATTACTATGATAGACATTAAATTGCTGCTTATCCAATAAAGCCCTACTCCACCCGGCACAAAAAACCCCAAATACAATGACAGTCCTACTGATACGAGCATTGTAATCAGTTTATTAGCTCTTCCCTGTTGTGATTGCAAAACACTCGCTTTATTTTGTGCAAAACACATTAACCATGATGATAATGCAGCTAAAAAAGGAATAATAATAGATATCCCACCAGTATTAACTGGCACAATCCCCAAGTCCAGACTCAAAAATCCCTTGTCTGCTACATCTAGCCGACGTACACCGTCCACTACTCCCATCAGAATAATTAATTGCAGTATCACCGGAATCAAATCCAGCATGGGGTGGTAATGTTCTCTTTTATACAAATTATATTCTTCCTCTGATATCATATCACGGTTCCCATAGCATACTGCCTTGATATGATTTATTTCAGGGTACATTTTTACCATTTTAATCGAATTCATCTGTACCATAACTGATATAGGAAGTAAAATAATTTTGGTCATAAGAGTGAATAATATAATAGCTAAACCATAGTTATGCATTATTTCATAGCACACATACATAACTCCACTAAATATATCCCCTATAATTTTCATATTTCATCCTCTGGCTCCTTCAGATGAATTTCCTTCTTTCCACTTTTTTTTGTCTTCTTTTTAAAAAATGCAAATATCTTATGACGAAATACAGTTACCATTGCCCCCAATGCGATAAATACTGCCGCAACAGCCTGTATAATATATGTTACTGCAGATGGATCAATATACGCATGTACATTTAATGTTAAGAAAAACCACCAACATGTGAAAAAATACATGAACTTAGCTATGCTTAATACTTTTTTCATTTCAAAACCCTCCATTTTCCTTAAATGATAACGCAGTTTCCTCCTATTTGCAATACGAAAATATTTTAGTAATATATTAAATATCATAAGTTCTATAGTACCTTCAGAACAACAAGAATCACGGGAATTTCCATTTCCAGGTTCCTCTCTGTTTTGTTTCGGCCCCGCCTCAGGCTCCTATGGCAGTAATCCCCGTGCGCCTTCTCCAAGATAGCTTCTTCAGTCGCTTTCTGCGTGTTCATGGCCTCCGTCCCAATCCTTTATCCCCATCCCCTTAAGTTCTTCTACCCGGATATGGGTGGTTTCCGATAAGTTCTGGAGGCTGGTCTCTTTCTTTGGCATCTCTTTTATCTGCCTTTCCTGACTGTAATATCGTTTATCTCAGGCATAATATACACTATTTTTGATGCCGGATAAGGAATACGTGAAAAATATACCGAATATGCACAATTTTTACTAAAAAGTACCCTCATGCTCATTCATGCGTTTATTCTGTTCTCTAATCATTAAATTGTCCAAATTGATTCCAACCTTTCTCCTTCCAGCCCCCCATAACACCGCTATCAATGCGGCAAAAGAAACAATTTCAGCCGCTCTCCAATACCACGGCTGCACAAAAGCTACTTCCACCACTCCTTCATAGTTGGCAGGAACCTGTATCCGTATCCTGTTATTCGTAAGTCCCTTTTCTATCACAAATTCCTCTCCTGTCACAGGGTCTCTGCACTGATAGTAAGGATACGCAAATATCGGAAATTCCAGAAAAGCATTTTCTTCAGATATATAGGATAACTTCATATTGTTTCCATCTCTGCTGATTTCCCGGACATCAGCATTCTCACTATGGACTCTGTTATCTGCCATCACCTCTTCTATATCTGTTCCAGTATAGACGTACTCTAAGGCTATTCCCATGTCCATTACTTCTTCTCCATCATAAACAGCCAAACCGTCCATATTTCTTTCAATCATATCTATATTTTGCAATCCCTGACAGGCAGAAATAATACATAACCCTGTCAGTATAAAATTCATATACGCTTTCTCCAATTCATTTTTTAGCTTTAGAAGCGTCAGTCCCAATGCCATACCCGCAAATACCATAGAAATCGTGATGAACCTCCACGGGAATTGGATACTTGCAACAATATTTTGTATGAATTTGATGTCCGCCAGATAATTCCATGGAAAATAGTAAGTAGAAAGCCACCACGCAATACCGGCAAATCCCCATAACTGCAATAGTTCTTTCCCGGCCTTCTCACTCATACCTCTGCTCCCGGTAATTACCCTGACAGCTAACAGTAATGCAAATAATACCGCCAGCCCCAAAGAAACCGGGAGCCGCCCCCCTAATCCTGCCGATGTCGGTAATGCCTGTCCAATACCTGTTGTGTTAATAGAAAACAATTCATACAGGCTAAGTCCATAGGCCTGTATTCCATAAGAATCTTTTTCTGAAAATATCTGCAGACTTTCACGGCTATAATCAATAGAGGGAATTAAAAATCCTATATTCACTGCAATAGTCATTAACGCGCTTTTTATCAGCACCCGAAATGTTTCTTTACGCATTATAGCTTTAAAATTGAAAAGACAAACAAGAATTAAAAAAATCCCAGTCATTTCCAGGCTTATAACATGCGTTTGAATAACTCCAGTCATTCCCAGACAAAGCAGCAGTGAATTTTTATTGTACGCTGCCCCTTTAATATCCGAGGTCAATATTTCCCATATGGCAAGTGCGATTAATGGCAGAAACATGGCCGCTGAATATTCCCCGACAGCTGCTCTTAAATAAATATTAATTATACGGATAACAGAAAGTGTATATACAGCCGTACATGCCACCCCAATGTATTTATCTTTACAAATACGCTTAAAACAAAAATAACTGATTAATACCGTCCCCAAATTAATCAGTAAAACATATATTTTATAACAAAATTCTAATGGGATACTAAAGATATATAATATTGCCGGAATATAAAGCAAAATATCGCCATAAAATACAGAAACAGGATAACCATAGCCATTAAACCATTCCGGCTGCATCTTAACAGGGAATTCTCCTGTCATAAGAGCTTCCGCAATCCCTCTTATACGCGCCAGATGAAAATACAAATCATGACCTGAAATTTGCACAGGTGCAAAAATCCCCAATGAGGCAACAAAAAAAACAGCTGCTAATCCTGTAACCACATAGGCATGCCTTTTCACAACATCTCTTTTCAAATATGTAAGAAATACGGCGTCTATAAAGACTAAAACTAATAAAGATTTCAATAATTCATAAAATAATGTCGCCCTGTAGTCACGCACGATATAGATACTCTTTATATCTAGGGAAAGCCCTTCCACCCGTTGATTCGTATTATCATGTTCAATTAGTATATAGAATGAATCAAGAGCCCCATTTGCCCAAAAGCGAAACTTTTTTGTTGTTTCCGAAGCCTTCAGCCAATGCTCTTCTGCATAGATACCCAGATAACGGCTGCTTGTTCCCCCGTAATTAACTTTATAATTATCACTGGCCTGATATTCCAATGTTACTGTATAAACCCCTCCCTTTATCTCCCCGATGACTTCTCTGTGCCTCTCGTTGTCTGATACCGGCACATCACTTATGAAAATATCCTTCTGGACATTGCTCCGCACCTTTATACCTGCCAGACATAATATTACCAGGTTTAACATTATTACTATAATGATATTTCTTTTCATTACTTATCCTTTACAAATCAATTTCGGATTTATCAGACTTCAGGGCTTTTAAATCCTCTATTTCTCCTTCCAGCTCATTTATCTGCTTTTCCAAATCCTTGCACCGAAGCGCCATCTCCGCCACCAGAATCACATACTTATCTTCTGCCTGCGAATGCAATATAGAAATGGTCAATACCTTTTCAAACAGAAGACATATCATAATCAAAAAAATAAAGTTAGATGGCGATTGAAATCCGAATAAACTGGACATCCAAAAAGAAATACCCGGAAACAGGCCAAGCACTCCGAGAATAACCCCCGTCACTATCCAGAACAAAGTGTCTTCGAGCCTCACTTTAGACCTTCTTATCCGATACATTATCCAGCCAATACTAAATATCGCCGCTATCAGCAGCGCAATTCTAAGCACAATTGACATTATGACTTTTCCCTCTTTCTAAACCATTGGAAGACCAAAATCCCATATAGCATATGCATCATATAATTGATAGAACGTCCTGCCGTCAGATAGCTTGTCCCTGCCGTTCGTTCCTGCATGGTTACCTGGACTTCCTCTATCTTAACCCCGCAATTTAACAAAAATGCCAGCGTATCGGGTTCCGGTCCGTAATTAATCTGATATCCAAATTTTTTAATCATCCGCTTATTAAACAGACGCATCCCACTGGTGACATCCTGAATTTTTTCCCCCGTCGTCAACCGGATTGCCGCGCTGATTAAATTACTGCCCAACATCCGCATATTAAAGGGCTTCCTTTCCTGTACAAACCGTGAGCCAATTACAATATCCGCATCATTCTTTTCCATTACTTTCAGCATATCCTTAATATACATCGGGTCGTGCTGTCCGTCGCCGTCAATCTGCACCACATACTCATATTGATAATAATTCGCATACTTAATTCCGCTTTTTATTGCTCCAGCAAGTCCGACGTTTGCAGGCAAATCCAGTAAGTTGTAACCTCTCTCCTTACAAATTTTACGCGTAGCGTCCGTAGAACCGTCGTTGACCACAACATAATCATACATTGGATAGTTTTCAATAATATTATCCACTACTTTTTCAATGTTTTCGGCCTCGTTATAGGCCGGGATGACAATAATACACTTCATTTTATTATTCTTTCTCTAACCACATAGAATTAAATGTTACTGATAAAACTCTTGTGTCGGAATTTGTCCTGTCAATTTGATTAGGGGTAACTGCATTAGGAAAAACCATTCGGAGTATTAAAATATTGTCTTTAACCATATCTTTTGAAATTTCAACTATCTTCTCATCTCCGGCTTCGTCAGACCTACAGACTACATTTTCAATTTTATTCCCATTTACATAAATCCTGGCTTTCTGTAAGTCATTATAAACATCAGAATATATAAAATGAAACTCCAAATCCTCCTGATGGTAATCTTTTAATTCAAAACATAAACTTAGCTCATTACTTGCGATAGCCCCTTCCCTTTCCTTATATAAACGATAATTAATTTCCTTTGCGCAGCCATCATTCTCTGCAAAATTAATTATTTCGCCGATATTATAACTGATACGATTTATCACATATGGATTCCAGATATGATACTTCCCCTGAACATCCGCCTCATCAGGAATTATAAACCTGTAATACCATGCTTCCTCTACATTCTCATCCAAAACCAGTCTTCGCCTGACACTATTATTAATAGTATGCAGCCTCTCAACATCACTATCTCCTGTAATATCATAGACCGAAGGCCCATAGCTTGAATAATTCTCAATTCCAGCTTCTGCTATTGTCGCTACAATGTTCCGGAAATGTATGGGCGCAGAACTTATCTTGAGGGGGTGCGATTCTTTCGCACGTTTAATTAATACCGCCGGATTTGATTCCAGATTACCGCTTTCATGCCTGCCATGGTCACCTGCAATAATTATTGTACTCCCCTCATATACTCCCGCTTGTTTCATTGCTTCAAAATATGCATAAATTTCTTTCATAATACCCTGGAGCTGCTGCTGTTCTGTGACGGAGCCTTCCTCCACTTTTTCGAGATTTTCATTCATATTATACGGCGCATGAACCCCATTTAAATGATATAAACGAAATGTCTTTTTATTATCTGTAAATACCCCCCCCATTTCATTCATCTCTCTATAAAATTGAACATCATCAATTCTGTAGCTACCATCCACCTTTGTAATTGTTTCTGTTATAGCGTCAGTCGTTACCCAGAACTTCTGCTTCAGGAACTGGGGCATAACATAAAAATTCACTAACTTATATAATTGCTTTCCAAATAAAAAGTAGTCCTCTATCCAACTACTCCCTGTCATCACATAGTTATCTGCTATCCCCTCTGAGATTTCCGGCGTTGCACCAAGCTCAGTAAAGAACCGAACATCATAGCCGTTTTCATGTAAATCTCTATAAAGCGTTGTTTCCTCCCACATTTCCTGTTTATACTTATCTTCCGACTGCATAGGGTCGTACTCCATTCCGGTCAGTAATACCGGCATGGCAAGCTGCGTAGGCGCACCTCCAGAAACAGCATTATCAAAAAAGGTGAAATCCTGCAGTTCACTTTCAATATACGCATCAGAGGCAATATACTCTTCCATTGCTGCCGCCTGAAGCGTGTCTACTACGAATAAAATAATGTTTTCCTCTGAACCAACTGAAAACTGGCCTTCTTTTGAAAAACCATAATAGGAGGAATCATCTAATCTGGTTGTAAATAATAATATGAATAATGATAAAATCTGAACCGCGCTTAAAAAACAGGAAATATACTTCATTATTTTTTCTGCTTTTTCTTTCCAGTGAACAACGGCAAATATAGTAATAAGAATATTTAAAATCCAAAAGCAAGCGCTTACGAACCCCTGAGCCGAATATGATGACCAATCAATTACTGCCCCATCTAATGATGAAAGTTTGGGATTTAAAAAATTGCTTTGTACATATATACCTATTGTGATACTAAATAAAAATGCAATGTAGCATGATTTAACTTTCTCATTTGTTAAAAAAGCTACAATAGCATTTATGCTTACCCATACAATGAGCGCAAAACAAATAATAACTGGCAAAATCTTGATATATTGTATTGAAAACTCATTAATATTTTCTAAAAACAATGAGCTTGGTGTGAAGATTGCATAGGTTACTGTAAATAATAATGAAACCGGGAAAAGCAACCTCTTAGCATGTTGCCAAAATAAACTCAATTTCTGCATTTTTATATCCTTATATTTCGTCCAATCATTTTTTTCTTTTTATAATGTCGCAAATCATATCCACATCTGCCAGTCCCAGGTCAGCATATAATGGTAATGTTAAAACGCTCTCGCTAATAGATAAAGCAATTGGTGTTTGGCGCTTATTATATCTTTCTTTATAACATTCAAATGCGCTTGTTATTGGATAAAAATATTTTCTTACCTTTATTCCGTACTTTTCCAGCACTTCGTATATATAATTACGACTGACTCCGAATTTTTGCTCTTCTATGATAATTGGAAAATATGCATAATTAGGTGTTACATTTTCCTGTTTCACACCCATATATAAGCCTTCAATATTTACCAAATTCTCCGTATATCGTTTCACTATCTTTTCTCTTTTTGATATTTCTTCTGAGATATGCCTAAGATTACACAACCCCATCGCTGCACAGAATTCATTCATTTTTGCATTCGCGCCTATTCCATCTACAGTTTCAGGGCCGCGTATACCAAAATTCTTTAACCTGTACAAATTTATGCCTAAACTGTCATCATGATAGCAGACAGCTCCCCCTTCTATTGTGTTAAAAACTTTAGTTGCATGGAAACTAAAGCATGATGCGTCCCCAAATGTTCCAATACCCATACCTTTATATTTTATCCCAAAGGCATGTGCCGCATCATAAACTACTTTCAAATTATATTTTTGGGCAATTCTGTCAATTTCTTCTACATCGCACACATTACCATACACATGCACCGGCATAATTGCGCAAGTCTTTTCTGTAATTAAATCTTCTATTTTACCAACATCTATCGTAAAGTCTAAAGGGTTAATATCGCAAAAAACCGGTTTAAGCCCATTTCTGACAATTGCATGAGTTGTCGACGCAAAAGTAAAAGGTGTTGTAATTACTTCACCATGTAAGTCCATTGCTTGTAGCGCCAATTCAAGTGCCATATGCCCATTTGTAAATAACTCGATATTACTGACTTCTAGATAACTAATTAATTCCTTTCTAAGCTTTTCATGCTTCTCTCCCATATTTGTAAGCCAATGTGTATCCCAAATATCCTGAATCTCTGATAAATATTCTTCCCATGGTGGCAGGGAGGATCTAGTTACTAGAATTTCTTTCATACACTTTCCTCTTTATTTGTAAAATAACTTTCTTTGATAAAAATATCATCTATTGTCAATCTGGCAACTAAACGATATCCCTTTCCAATCATAAATTTTCTCAATTCCATATCTGGGATTATTTCTCCATCCCTGTTGTTTTCAATACAGAAACACGTTATATCAACCTCTTCAAAATCTATACCCTTCAGCACATTCATTTCATACCCTTCAACATCTATGGATATCATATCAACATGATTAATATTATTTTCTTTAAAAATATTTGCCAGCTTTCTTTGTTTAACCTTATATGTTACAGCGCCCTCCATCTCATCATTCTTAATTCCAATCCCTGAGCATTCATGCTTGTTCATTTCCGTAAACTCAACCTCATCTTCAACCATACCAATTGCTATATTCTGACAAGGGGTCTTCCGTGTATTTATCCACTTATCAGCCTGAGATTTCATTGGCTCAAATGCTATCCCTTTCCATCCCTTTTGTTCAAAAAGATATGTATTGTTAATAGTTATCGGGTCATTTCCTCCAACATCCATAAATATTCCTTCATGTTTTCCCCCAAATACCATCCAATAGATAAACGCATCCTGCCCATACTGTGAAAAAGATTCTACGTTCAACTGCTTTATAATATTTCTATCGTACAAAAAGTTATGTTCCTTAGCGCCTCTTCCAATTTTCCCCCTTACATATGCACCTGGGAGTAATTTAAAAATTAAGTTATTCATATAGTTTTTCATTTTTATAACCTCTTTTCTCTATTATCTAATCCCTTTATTCATATATAACTCTTTCTTCTTTCAATCTACTTTCATAATCCAGCAATTCTTTGCTCCTTTCCTTTATCTTTCTCGTTGGAATCCCTATATTCATTGACCATTCTTCGGAATCATTTTTTATCAGTGAAAAACAACCAAATGCACTTCCTTCCTGTATAATTACGCCTGGAAGTACGACACTGGTTGCACCGATAATAACATGCTTTCCAATATATACAGGTGCACTAACCACTGCCTTATATTGTTCCGGCACCATAGGATTTGTCATGGTTTCACCTGAATAATCATCACTGACACTATATACACTGACTCTTGATGAAAGATTCGCAAAATCATCTATCACAATTCCATCTTTTCCGCCATATAATGCCGTGTATGCAGCAATGTGAACATAATTACCGATTGAAATTTTTCCACTTAGTATGCAAAAGTCATCAATCCGGGCATTATTTCCTATCGAGACATTTTCAATTCCATATATGCTCGCTTTTCGGCTAATTAATACATTCCTTGTTCCCAAATGCTTAAACCCCATCTGCCCCAATTCTTCAACAGTATAAAAACTCTCCATAAATATAAATCCCCCTCTTATCCTGCTCCCTAAACCTAAGATTTAATAAACTCCTCTTTCAATTACATGTATATGCTCATATTTTCCTGCATTAATCAATGTTGCCGCGCCAGCCCCCTGACACCGACACGTTATTAGCGCATTACACTTTGCCAGTAACGCTACATCTATACAATATTCAATACCCTCATTTATTCTTTCTTCATATGTTTTTTCAGCCTGATACCACACTTCATTTCTTGTATATCTATTTATTGGTAAATATGCCAGTCTATTCTGATATCTATCCTGAAAGTATGATAAAATAGTCTCGTCTTCTGTTGACAGGAAAAAAGAATCATACTTCTCCATCCAAACATCGTTAAGAACATGCTCTACCTCGCAATATGCTTCCTCAACCTCAGGAGGAATTGCATGGCCGGCCGGCCTTGAGGTTATATAGTCAGACCCCCTTAGCTTAATTCCACATATCCTTTTAATACCCCCCCCAATAAGGGAATATGCCCTATTTATTCTATCATTAACATATGAATTGAATCTTATATATTCTGCCGCCTGCCGTGCTGCTAATTTATTATCACCATAATTATTATAATCCAAATTATTCTCGTATGGATTCCAGTCAGATAAAATAATATTAGCACTCTCCTGAATATCTTCCAGCCCAACCTTACATGGCTGTTCAAAAAATAATTCCCACGCATTTTTTTTATTTCCGTAATTCCAATACATATTATCGTAATTCTGCATATCTACAATCGGAACATACCCTTTTTCAATTGCGTATTGAATTTTCCCTAAGACATACCTATAATATGCGAATACGCCTGCCTTTATTGTAGGATTGACTCGTATTATATAATATACCGTATCCTTATTTTTTTTCCCTGTAAACAAAAGTCTTCTTTCTTTCCACTGATACCTTTTATATATCCATCTTACAACAGGAATTTTAAGAATAACAGAGTATCTTTTACTGTCATAAAAATCAAAATGTCTTCTGGTCATTTTTACGATTTTCCTTCATTTCTCGTCCGTTTTTTCAAATGGCATCTATACAATAAATATTGCAACCAGTTACTGCAAACATCTCTAAAACTACTGGGAACAATTCGAGTCAGTTTTCTATGATTTATTTTTTGAACATATAGGTCTCCCTCCATATTTATCCTCATTGTTTTATTCCATGCACTAGTTATATCTTCATTTTCATATTTCTCCTCTTTTGAGCAATGAACGCCAGAACCATCTAATCCATGATTAACAACTTGCGATACCTTTGGCATAATCACACTCTTCCTATATACAATAATGTAAAATACTATAGTGGCATCTACCGGCAAAAAATTCCCATAATCATCACACATAATTCCTTTTCCACCCAAATAAGAACATATGAGATTGGAAAAACATGCCGGATTATTTTTAAATACTCCATATACCTTTTTAAAGCTATGCATTGTATTATCAATGTTTTTTAAATTAATTGCATTTAACAATTCATCATATTTAGAACGCCACAATGCGCTTCCCCATGCAGAAAACATATTGTTTATTTTAACCAGGTCTTTTCCATCATTTAACCATTCTATCGGATAACTATATCCATTTATGGCAAACACATTTTTATCCTTTTCATATTTAGATAATAAATAATTCATGTACTCTAAAAAATAAGGTGAAACTTCATTATCATCTTCAATCAAAATAATTCTATCATGCACTTCATAAACTTTATTTAATATAAACATAAAGTTACCGATAGAACCCAGATTTTTTTTCTGCTCAAATATAATTATTTTTTTAAATCCTGATATATTTTGATGTAAATACGCCCTGACTTTATCGTACCCCTCCTGATAGCCTTCAGAAGGAGGAAAGTCCAGCGAAATATATACTTCCGTATCAATTGCATATTTATTTTTCTTCAAAGAATCTATACAGCATCGCAAATGCTCATATCTGTTTAACGTCCATACAGCCACTGGTGCATATATCATAATTATCTGATTCCTTCTTTAACTCCAGTCTTTTTACTATTTATCACATAAATAACTATTATAAATATAGTCTTCCAGACACAAATACTTCTGCACCCTCTCGAAATTTTCCAGAATCGCATCTCTGCGCTCTCCATAATCCTGTTGCCCAAGATTTCTTATAATATCTTCTAATCGGTCAATATCCGTTAAATCTAACTGTATTATTCCATCTATATTAAAGAAATCTTTAATTTTTTTTGCTCCCAAATAAATCGGTACTGTCATCGCTTCAAAACAATTCAATATTTTTTCTGTAAAATAATAATCCTCTATATTGTTTTCAAACACAATACTATACCGATATTCCTGAAGTGTTTTTGAGATTACAGTATCTCCGCTACGATTTCCGGGATACGTTCCATAACCATCTACTAACCTTAAATTTTCCAGCTTTTTAACAGTATTTATCCTCAGCTTGTGTAAATCACATAACACTTTATCTGATGAAACCATAGATATATTTTTAGTTTTTCTTAGATATAAATCTTTACTGACAACTCCGCCAAAATTTTTTCCTCCGTACCAAACATGCCCTCCCGGAATCCATCTTGCATTTTCCAATTCATTTAACAATTTTTGCGAATGCGTAAAAACAAAGTCGTAATCTTTTCCAATGTCGTTTTTTTTGCTAAAAAGCTCGTAATCCTTAGGCATTATAGACACTGATTCAAGCATTAATGCATATCTATGCTCTGGTTTTCCGCGTGTTTTAAGTATATTCCTGTGAGTATAAAAATGATTTTTCAATCCAAAATTATTTCTATCCCATAAAATATATTTTGGAAAGCGTCCTGGCGCCATACTATAAGGATTAAAATAACAAATATCATCCTGTAGATAAAATACCTTCATTCTACGCCCATCTGCGTTATAAATCTTTGGTTCCTCAAATGATGGTATTATTCTTTTCTTTTCTTTCATATGTTGAATAACGCCATACGGCATTATATTGTATAATTTTTCTTTAATCACTATTCCTGCCTGTCTCCTTTAATACAGTTCACTCCGCCTTCTACAACTTCATATACACTATCACATTTCTCAATCGTGGAAAGTCTGTGAGCAATGATAATCATCGTCTTTTGTCCGTATAAATTTTCAATAGATTCCATCAATGCTTTTTCCGTTTCATTATCCAATGCTGACGTTGCCTCATCTAAGACCAAAATATCCGGGTCATCATATAATGCTCTGGCAATAGCAATACGTTGTCTTTGGCCTCCTGAAAAACATATTCCAGCCTCTCCAACCAAAGTATCGACGCCCTGCTCAAGACCTTCCACAAAGTCTTTAATTTGCGCCTGCTCTAAGGCCCGCATCACCTTTTGTTCATCTATTTCTTCTTCACTTACGCCAAACGCAACATTATTCCTTATTGTGTCATCTATTAAATATGAATTCTGCGGGACATAGCCTATCATTTTCCCCCATTCATCAGGCATATCAAACACGCTTTTCCCATCTACCAGAATATCGCCCTTTAACGGTTTCAATAGCCCCATAATAATATCTGCCAATGTCGTTTTGCCAGTTCCAGACGGACCGACCAGGGCAATCGCCTCACCTTTTAAAATCTTCAAATTAACGCCGCTTAAAACCTCTTTTTCTCGCTCCGGATATTTCCAATATAAGTTTTTAACATCTATTTTCTCCCGAAAATAGTTTCTTTCTATTTTTTTCTCCTTTTGGGATTCGAAACTTTTCTTTTCATACTCCTTTAATTCCAAGATATTATTATATGCATTTTTTAATCCTTCCCGGCTGAAAATAGCCCCATTTAACGAAGAACTGATTCTCCCGGCTGATGAAATAATTCTAAATGCCGCTACTGCAAAAACTGCCAGTTGCGGGACAAGATTTTCCATTTGAATATCAAATCCAATCAAAATACATATTGCTCCAAGCAAAGCACTCACACATACTGCTTCATATATGTATGGCGGTTTTCTCTCATAGACACCTTTATCACTTTCAGATTCTATTCTAATCCGAAGCAAATCCACATACCTCTTTGTGAAAAATTCTTCCTTTCGCATTACCTTTATTTCTTTAATTCCTCTGAACATCTGCAATGCGCACTGCGACACTGTTGCCGCACATTTGTTATATTCACGCCCAGCTTCCCTGATTTTCTTTCTGTAACGAAACACAAACCACAATAAACAGATAGTAATAACCAATGCAATCATTAAAGACATAAGAAAATTGGTATATAATAAATAAAAAATAATCGCAATAACTGTAATCAACTCCGAAAGCACCCTAAATAAATTAGCCAACACATCTGTCGTTGCTGAAATATCTACATCCGTGCCTCTCAACAAAACCGATGAATTTGTTTGTGTATAAAACAAATAATCTCTTTTTAAATATGATTCAATAATTTTTGTAGACAACTTCCAACGCATATTATTTATTTTTTTTATTTGATATTTTGCCTGTGCGATTAAATATATATTTTTCAAAACATACACAAAAATTATCGCAACTCCGCCAATAACAATAATCTGTTTACTATTATCACATTTAAATATTATGCTAATATATTTCCCGAATGAATAGCTTAAAACCTCATCGGGAACAAGCAATAATTGAATAAATGGCAAAATTGCAGTAATTCCCAATAATTCTATCATTGAACCTAAAAAGGATGAAATAAAAATTAAGAAGCATTCCCGTTTTTGCTTCATATCTAACACAATTCCTAATTGTTTTATAATATCTTTCATCTATTTTTTCTAATCTCCCTGTAAATTTAATTCATTTTTTATATTTCCCATGTAATATTTTCTTTTAATACTCTGTTTCCTACAATCAATAAGTTATCCTGACTATGTTTACATGTAACTGTGCTATTTGCAGCGAGCACACAATCATCCCCAATTACTACCCCATGCAATATAAGGTTTCTTGTTCCAATCCAAACATGATTTCCTATCTTTATCGGTAAATCAATATTACGATTCCCCTTATAATCGGTCAACTTATGATAATCATGGTCCATTATCAGGCAGTCCCATGATACCAATGTTTCATCTCCAAATTCAATTTGCTTATAGCAAATAACATCTGTATTCCCCGTAATGGCAAATCCATCTCCAAATGTTAATACACCATGATTAATAATCTGTGTTCCGGCGCCCAAACCGGCATATCCATTAAACTGAACCACGCCACCATTCACATTCCACACCGTTTTTCGTGAAAAATTCTCCATCATCTTCCAACCGATTTTTACTATACCCGCTTGGAATTTTTTTATTTCTATCTTCCCTTTCGCATTATTTATTCGGACATTTCGATGAATCCATACAGGGCACAAAAGACCTCTTTTCAGCCCAAAATACCGGATGTTAAACCATAATGTTTTGCTAATTGATATACCTGATATATATTTACCGTTATTTCTGAAAAAAGAAGTAATATTCACAAATATCTCCTCTACCTTTTCTACAGACCAACCCAGTCATTATCCATATAAGGATATTTACACCCCTTTATCGGCTGCAATGGATATACTACAATTTTAGATAAATTTCTGTTTAAAAATGCTCCCCAAAAGCTAAAGGTACTATTCGCAATAATATTGTGTTTACACATACTCATGAGGTTCATGTCAATATAGGCGTTTCTCCCTGTATTTCCATCAATAAATACATAATCAATCTGTCCGCCAATAGTCGCTTTTGCACCTTCCTTATCATCGGAGAAAACAAAAAATTTAGCACCAGCTACCCTTTCATTTATATATTGTAGAGCTGAATTATAATAGCTTTTGTCAAGTATTTCAAAACCAAACTCCACATAATCGCCTTTTCTAAAATGGATTCCTACTGAATTTGTATTTCTGATTTCTTCTGCTATTGCTTTGTTTTTTTCATCAGCGATTTCCGGAAAAGTAAATTCTTCTAAAACCTTTTTTTTCACATCTTTAAAGTATTGAGAATTAGCCCATACCCCACGCAAATAATAGGAATATAACATACTCAGATGAAAATAATCATCATAGTATACTGTACTGTCCTCCTGTACAATATAGCTCCACTTTGTCCCCCATATTGCGCGTCTAAGCTTATTTAATTGATTAATTAATTTGTTATGCTTAATCTGTCTGGGACAATACTCCGAAAGCTTTGCCACATCCTCCAAAGCTGCAATTGGTGCATTAATGCCAAAAACATACTGCAACTCGTATCCATTATGAGTGTCTTCCTCCAGCATACTTAAATCGAGCATTACTTTACCATCCGGAAAATTTTTCTTCATTGCCAGATAAAAGGCATATTCAAACATTTGATTACCTAAACCACCGTCAACTGATATAATAAACATTTCACCACCTGCGTTTTAGCAAAATTGACAGGATATGCTTTCCAAATAATATAAAAGCAACAGGTGATACCCTCAATGCAAGTAACATATGTTTTTTGTAAAATTGGAGGTATCCCCTATTTACTTCTGACATCTCACTTATACATTTGCCCGGATGTTTATAATACTTTAAAAGAACCTCTTTTACCACTCCGCATACCGTTCCATTCTTTAGCATCCTCACCCATGTATCCCAGTCTTCGCAGCAATACCGCATATGCTCATCCATTCCATTTACTTCCAGTAATTCATTTCTCCTTACCATTACGGAAGATGTTGGAATAAAATCTTTTTTTAACAATTCCCCTAAGCAATTCCCTTCTGTTTCACCTCTATATTGAAAAATCACCTGATTTGTTTCTTCATCAATTGTATCTGCCCAAGTATATACTAATCCATACTTTATTTTTGATTTTTCAAACTTATCAATCTGCCTCTGGAGCTTCTCCGGATACCATTCATCGTCATCATCGCAGAAAGCTATATACTCTCCCTGTGCCATCTGCATTCCTATGTTCCTTCCATGTACAGGTGTACCATAATTTTTCTCATTTCTAACATACACCAACGATTTCACCTTGTCCCGGTATGTTTGAATTATTTGCTTATACTCTTCAAAATTAGTAGAACAATCGTCCACAATAATAATTTCATAATCAGAAAAAGTTTGTTGAATTATAGAATTGAGTAACCTCTTCAAATAGTTGATTCGTTCATAGGCCGGTATAATTATACTAACTTTAGGCATAGCATGCTCCTATAATCTTAAGCAATTTATTCCGATACTGTTCCACCCCATAGTACTTCTCAACAAACGAATGCATTGCCAATCTACGGTCAAATTCCTGATTTCGTTTGGCTACATCGTACATTTTTAGAAGAACGCCTTCTGCTGTTTCACCCATTTCTACTAATTCTATTCCTGGGCAACCGCCTTCTATCAGTTCACTGACAATCCCGACTTTATTTGTCACTACAGGTATTCCCGCTGCCAAGCTCTCAACAATTCCCATTCCAAACCCCTCGCACTGACTGGGTACAAATAAAACATCCCCACTATTATAGAAATCATTCATCAAATCGACCGGTGTACCGCATTTTATGTTGATATTTTTCCGGTTCAAAAACAGAAAAGCATTATCGCTCGTATTAGCTGCAATTGCTAATTTAAAGATTTCACTGGTTTCCACTAAATCAGCTATCTGCAGCAATATATCAATTCCTTTTGCTTTCTCCAGCCTTCCGCAAAATAATATCGTGACCTTTTCATTGTTATTATGCGGTACTGGATAAAACATGCTGGTTTCAACACAGTTATTAAGAACAATAACACGGTCTTCTTTGACATGATAATTATTGATAATCTGCTCCTTTGTCCATTTTGATACTGCTATATTTAACTTTGCATTTTTTACCGCTATCCATTCAAATATTGAGCTGCCACCATAAACACACTCACCTATTTCTCTTTTTAAAGACATAATAGAACCATGGTCAAAAAGAAAGTCGCTTCTTATAAAAGGTGCATTTTGCCCGTGTGTAATTATAATATCATATTTTTTATCTCTTAGTGTGGCGTATATAGAAAAAATAACCATTAGCGCCAGTCTGTTTTTTATCTTTAATAAACTATGACAGCCTATACTTCTTGAAATATACGAAATGTCTATAATCTCAACATCATAATCGCTTTCCAAAACCCGATTTATGATTTGAACGACACGCTCCAATCCCCCCGCCTGAATGCCATACCATGATACTATCCATACTTTTCTTTTCATCATTTTATAATCTCTTTGAATATTTCGCAAATTTGTTTTGCACTCTTTTCCATACTATTCTCTTTTTTAAACCTTTTAATATTATAGCTAATAGACCTTCTTTTTTCTTCATCCAACATCAATTGACAGATAGCTTGTTTCAGGGAATCCGCATCAGCTACATTTACCTCAAGACCAAGGTTATTCTTTTCAATCGAAATTCCCATTCCTTTTGTTCTTGTAATAATGACTGGTTTTTCAACATATAAAGCATCAATTAAACTTGTCAATCCAAAAACTCCTTCTTGTGCTTCTGCCAAAACAGGTAAGACTATCACTTTAGCCTGTCTATATAAGCGCAAACACTCAGAATATTCCAGCTTATCATTGATAACTGTAACATTTGCCGGAATATCCTTTAACACTTGAGATGTAACTATCAAACAATTATAAGGTAAGTCCTCCATTGATTCAAGCAATATTCTGTAATCTCTATATGTATTCCCGATAGAGATTATATCATATTTTATTTCCGGCTCTGCATCGAATTCAATTGCCTGTTCTGGAAGAAGGGGTATATATTGAACTTTAGAGGAATTGTACTGTTGCTTCAGTTTATCAAGTAAATCAGGATTAATTGTAATGACAAAATCACATCCCTTTATGAAGCCATATAAGTTATTTTTATTATGCATACACACTACAATTGGCTTCTTAAGAACTTTTAATTGTTTTAAAATGATGAGCCAACGTGAATAGTGCGCATGTGGAACATATATCAAATCATAATCATTTCGACATTTAATCAAACTAACCATCTTGAGGATTTCGTCAACCGCCGAATACCATTTCCCGTAAAAATCACTATGCTCGCACAATTCGAACACCGGCTCCACGCCAAACTCCCTAAAGTGATTAATACCATAAAGTGCCTGCCCCGGATACGATGTAACGCTTTCTTCCCATTTCCTGCATTTAGTTTTCAACGAATACCCTATATCAATACAAAATACTTTTATCATAACATTTCTTTCATACGTCAACCGGAAAACTTCAGCTGCACATTCAGCTTCAAATAATCTTCTTTTCCGAATTGCTATCTTCGCTACTCTCCCAAAACTATTTTACACACTTTATAATTCCTACTGTCTGTCTTATCAACTGCTCCTTTTTTTCTGACTTCGATACCAAGCACCTTATCCACATCATCCAACGGCACAATACAGACAGCGTTTTCATCCCAGTTCTGGATAAGCTGCTCAAACCCGCGTTCTTCATCAATAAGGCTAAAACTGTATTCTACCCTATCATTACCCTCATAATTATCCACCGCAGATACACAAAAAATTTTATATAATCCTTCATCTTCTCTGTCAATATCTGCATTTCCCAGATATTCAAGCTTTTCTTCTCCCTGTATTTCCTCAATAGTCAGCCCAAAAAGAGTCTCCCCCATACATTGCAGCTTTTGCTGATAATCGTTATAAAAGTATTGTTCTACATCACTTGTCCCACTTTTTTCTTCTTCAAAGACCTGCCCCAGAAACTGTGTGTAAATCTCCGCTCCCCAAGTGTTCAAATGGTTATGATCCCTCCAGTTATGTTCGTCCGACAAATCCAGATATTCTGTTTTGCACAAATTAAAATCATAGTAATTAACTCCACTCTCTATCGCCAGCTTTCTAATCTGATTTCCCCAAAAATCATAATTCTCAAAGTTA